>Ga0209916_1000251_pt1 | contig 104894 bp, 99 predicted proteins | sample ThiBio_1000_plan_FD_183956 | JGI IMG/M metagenome (GOLD analysis project Ga0209916, IMG submission 183956) | Wastewater bioreactor microbial communities from Cape Town, South Africa - Thiocy_solids_2 (SPAdes) | ecosystem: Engineered > Bioreactor > Thiocyanate-remediating > Anaerobic-Aerobic ... | reverse complement strand
CGGCCACCGGATCCGTGACGGAGATGCCGGGAACTCCTCACTTCCTCCCGTGTTGTCCAACACCGACCTACGCGCTGCGTGTATTGACCGTGCTATAGCAAGGTCAAAGTACGCAGCGCGTTCCCGGCCCCTCGAATCAGGCCCGAAAAGGGTGCTTCGGGGCCGGAAGGTGTGACGTTCCCGGCATCTCCGTGACCGATCGGGCCGAGGTGTGGAGGCTCTACGACCCGATCGTCACGGAAGTCCGACTTCCTCACGTCCCTGTGCCGGCTTTTTCACGAACGCCTCACGTCCTGGGCTCCTCATGGGGGTCACAGCCTGCCAGGACCCCCATGAGGAGCCCAGGACCTCCCTCGGACGGCCGCCAGCGCCGCGGACCCCCGCCCGTCCACCCGCCCGCCCAACCCCCTACGCGGTCGTCCCGAACACCCGCCTCAGCGCATCGGGAGCCAGCAGCCCCCGCTCCGCCGCGAGCTCCTCGACCGACCGACCGCTCGTCAATGCCTCCTCCGCCAGCGCGGTCGCGGCGGCGTAGCCGATGTGGGGGACGAGGGCGGTGACGGGGCCGGTCACGGCGCCTTCGAGGGTGGTGCGGAGGCGGGTGCGGTCGGCGTCGAGGCCCTTGATGCAGCGCTCGGCCAGGGTGTTGCAGCCGGCGCGGAGGTGGGCGATCGCGTCGTCGAGGGACTTGTAGATGACCGGCTCGAAGGCGTTGAGCTGGAGCTGCCCGCCCTCGGCGGCCATGGTGACCGTGGCGTCCAGGCCGACCACCTCGAAGGCGATCTGGTTGACGACCTCGGGGATCACCGGGTTGACCTTGGCGGGCATGATCGAGGAGCCCGCCTGGACGGTCGGCAGGCGCAGCTCACCGAGGCCGCCCAGCGGTCCCGAGGAGAGCAGGCGCAGGTCGTTGCAGATCTTCGAGAGCTTCACCGCGAAGCGCTTCAGCGTCCCCGCGACCTGGACGAAGGCGCCGACGTCCTGCGTCGCCTCGACCAGGTCGGCGGCGGTGACGAGCGGCAGGCCGGTGAGGAGGCCGAGGCGCTCGCGGACCAGGCTGGCGTAGTCCGGCGGCGCGGCGATCCCGGTCCCGACCGCGGTGGCGCCGAGGTTGATCTCGTGGAGCAGCGCCAGCACCGTCGCCAGCAGGCGCCGGTCCTCCTCGATCATCTCCGCGTCGGCGCCAAATTCCCGCCCGAGGGAGAGCGGGACCGCGTCCTGCAGCTGGGTCCGGCCGAGCTTCATCGTGTCGGCGAACTCCTCCGACTTGGCGCGGAAGGCGAAGGCGAGGGCCTCCATCGCCGTGTCGAGCTCGCCCGCGGCGGTGATCAGGGCGATCCGGATCGCGGTCGGGTAGGCGTCGTTGGTCGACTGGCTGAGGTTGACGTGGTCGTTGGGATGCAGGTGGGCGTAGTCGCCCTTCTGCCGGCCGAGCAGCTCCAGCGCCCGGTTGGCGATCACCTCGTTGGCGTTCATGTTGGTCGAGGTGCCGGCGCCGCCCTGCAGCACGTCGACGACGAACTGGTCGTGCAGCGCGCCGGCGCGGATCTCCTCGCAGGCGGCGACGATCGCCTCGGCCCGCTCCGGCGCGAGCAGGCCGAGATCGCGGTTGACTTCCGCCGCGGCGAGCTTCACCGAGGCCAGGGCGCGGACAAGGTGCGGCCGCTCGCCGATCGTCTGGCCGGTGATCGGGAAGTTCTCCCGGGCGCGCAGCGTGTGGATGCCCCAGTAGGCGTCCGCGGGAACGTCACGGTCGCCGAGCAGATCGTGCTCGCGCCGGAATCTGGCGCTCGTCGGTGCGGTCATCTTCCTCCCGGCCGGGTCACCCCGGACCGTGTGGGGAGCTTCGCGCCGGCCCCGGCGCGGCGCAACTCTATTCGTGACGGCCGAAGATCGACTTGGACGATCCAATGGTTCGTCGATGGGCGTTGGCCAGGTCCCGGCAGGGCGACGTATCGTGCCCGGCGTGAGCGTGAGCGCGCAGACCGCCGGTGAGCCGACGTCCCGGCGCCCGCCCCGGTACGACGTGTTGTTCGAGCCGGTGCAGATCGGGCCGATCCGCGCCCGCAACCGCTTCTTCCAGGTCCCGCACTGCAACGGCATGGGATACCGGGACGTCAGCGCCCACGCGGAGATGCGCGCGGTCAAGGCGGAAGGCGGCTGGGCCGTCATCTGCACCGAGCAGGCGGAGATCCACTACTCCTCCGACATCACCCCGTTCATCGAGGCGCGCATCTGGGACGACCAGGACATCCCGGCGCTGGCGCTGGTCGCCGACCGGGTCCACGAGCACGGCGCGCTGGCCGGGATCGAGCTCGCCTACAACGGGATGAACGGGCCGAACCTCTACTCGCGGGTGGCGCCGATGGGCCCGGCGCACCTGCCGGTCGCCACCTTCACCAGCGATCCGGTGCAGGCACGGCGGATGGACCTCGACGACATCGCCGACCTGCGGCGCTGGCACCGGGCCGCCGTGCGGCGCTCGATCGAGGCGGGCTACGACCTCGTCTACGTCTACGCCGGCCACGCGCTGGGCGGCATCCACCACTTCCTCTCGCGCCGCTACAACGACCGCACCGACGCCTACGGCGGCTCGGCGGAGAACCGGATGCGGCTGCTGCGCGAGATCCTCGAAGACACGCTCGAGGAGGCGGCCGGGCGCGTCGCGGTGGCGTGCCGGATCACCGTCGACGAGCTGCTCGGCGACGAGGGGATCACGCGCGGGGACATCGAGGAACTGGTCGGGGCGCTGGGCGAGCTGCCCGACCTGTGGGACTTCGTCCTCGGCGCCTGGGAGGACGACTCGGTCACCGCGCGCTTCGGCGAGGAGGCCGAACAGGAGCGCTACGTCCGCGGGCTGAAGGCGCTCACCACCAAACCGGTTGTCGGCGTCGGCCGCTTCACCTCGGCGGACACGATGGTGCGGATGGTGAACAGCGGGGTGCTGGACCTGATCGGCGCGGCGCGTCCCTCGATCGCCGACCCCTACCTGCCGCGCAAGATCGAAGAGGGGCGCTTCGAGGACATCCGCGAGTGCATCGGCTGCAACATCTGCGTCGCCGGCGACTTCACGATGTCGCCGATCCGTTGCACCCAGAACCCGACCATGGGGGAGGAGTGGCGGCGCGGCTGGCATCCGGAGCGGATCCGCCCGCGCGCGACCGAGGCGAAGGTGCTGGTGGTGGGCGGCGGGCCGGCGGGCCTGGAGGCCGCGCAGGCGCTGGGGCACCGCGGCTACGAGGTGATCCTCGCCGAGGCGGCCCACTCGCTCGGCGGTCGCGCCGCGGCCGAGGCGCGGTTGCCCGGCCTGGCGAGCTACGTGCGCGTCGCCGACTATCGCGAGGCCCAGATCGAGCGGCTGCGGACGGTCGAGCGGGCCCAGAGCGAGGTGAGCGCCGACGAGATCCTCGGTTATGACTTCGAGCACGTCGCCGTCGCCACCGGCGCCCGCTGGCGCGCCGACGGCGTCGGTCGCCACCACACCTATCCGATCCGCCTCGACCCGGCGCTGCCGGTGCTCACCCCTGACGACCTCATGGCCGGCCGGCTGCCGGAGGGCGAGCGGATCGCGATCTTCGACGACGACCACTACTACATGGGCGGGGTGCTGGCCGAGCTCCTGGCCCGCGACGGTCGCCAGGTCACCCTGGTGACGCCGGCGCACGCCGTCTCCGGCTGGACCACGGCGACGATGGAGCAGCACCGGATCCAGCGCCGCCTGCTGGAGCTCGAGGTCGAGATCGTCTCCGGCCACGCGGTCGCCGCGACCGCCCCCGACGGCGTCCTCGCCACCTGCGTCTTCACCGGCCGCGAGCGCCACCTGCCCGCCGACGCCGCCGTCTTCGTCACCGCCCGCCTCCCCGAGGACGCCCTCTACCGCGAGCTGCTGGACCGCCGCCCCGAGTGGGACGCCGCGGGCCTGCGCACCGTGCAGGCGATCGGCGACTGCTGGTGTCCCGCGACGATCGCGGCCGCCGTCTGGGAAGGCCGCCGCTATGCCGAGGAGCTCGAGGAGCCGACCGACCGCGGCGACACCGTGCCCTTCCGCCGCGAGGTCACCGGCATCGCCCGGTCGCAGTAGCCGGGTCCTCCCCCAGTGAGTTCGCACTTATCCGCGGTATGCGCGGATAAGTGCGAACTCATCGGTGGGATACTGGGATGGACTTGGACGACTGCTCCAATCCGAGGGTCGAGCGCGATGCCGACGAGGCGCGGGTCGGCGACGCGATGGTGGCCTCGCCGAAGGCGATGGCGGCGGACGGGACGGTGGCCGATCTGCGGGCGATGTTCGCCAACGCGCACGTGCGGACCGCGCTGCTCGTCGACGGGGCGGAGTTCGCCGGGGTCGTGTACCGGGACGACGTGCCGGAGGAGGCGTCGGACGACCAGCGGGCGGGGGAGCTCGCCCGGCGCAACGTGCCGACGATCGAGCCCGACGCGCCGCTGTCGGAGGCGATGCGGATCCTCGACGCCGACGGGTCGACCAGGCTCGTCGTCCTCGACCCGGACGGTCGCACGCTGCGCGGCCTTTTGTGCCTCACCCGCGACCGGAGCGGGTTCTGCCAGAGCTGAGCGGAGGCGCCCCGGGGTCGCTGGCCGACGTCGCCGGGATCCGGGTCGGTCACGTCACCGACGCGGTCGGCCGGACCGGGGTGACCGCGGTGCTCCCGCCCGCGGGCGCGGTCGCCTCGGGGGAGGTGCGCGGTGGGGCGCCGGGGACGCGTGAGTTCGAGCTGCTGGCGCCGGAGCGGATGGTCGAGCACGTCGACGCGGTGATCCTCGCCGGCGGGTCGGCCTTCGGGCTCGCCGCCTGTGACGGCGCGATGCGCTGGTGCGAGGAGCGGGGCCTGGGGGTGTCGACGCCCGCCGGGCGGGTGCCGATCGTGGTCGGCGCGGTCATCTTCGACCTGGCGGAGGGCGACGCGGCGGCGCGGCCCGACGCCGCCGCGGGCTACGCCGCCTGCGCGGCCGCCGCGCCGGGGCCGGTGGCGACGGGGGCGGTCGGCGCCGGCACCGGGGCCACGGTCGGCCACGTCCACGGCGCGGTCCGGCCGGGCGGCGTCGGCAGCGCCTCGGTGGCCGAAGGCGACCTCGTCGTCGGCGCCCTGATCGTCGTCAACGCCTTCGGCGACCTGCACGACCGCGACCGCTCCCTCGGGGAGGCTCGCTGGCCGGAGACCTTCGGCCCGTCGACCAACACCACGATCGGCGTCCTCGCCACCAACGCCCGCCTCGACAAGACCGGCTGCCTGCTCCTGGCCCAGAGCGGCCACGGCGGCCTCGCCCGCGCGATCGAGCCGTCCCATACCCAGGTCGACGGCGACGCCCTGGTGGCGCTCTCCTGCGGCGACCTCGACGCCCCGGTCGAGCAGGTCCGCGCCCTCGGCGCCCGCGCGGTCCACGACGCGATCGTCGGCGTCCTCGCCTGTTAAGCTGCGGGAAAAGTGCCTAGGCGTTTCCTAGGTAACGTCGAGACGGAACGAGGAAGCGGCTGGTGCGAGTCTCAGCTCACCGGCGTGAAGCGGAGCACGTAAGGGAAGTCCCCGAAGGCGACTTCGACGAAGTAGCGCCCGTTCAGGGACAGGGTCCGGCTTCCGTGAGCGGCGGCCTGGTGGAAGAGGGCGATCTTCTTCGCGCGCGGGTTCGTGCCGGCGAGGTAGGCGACGAACGGGGTCTGATCGCCGAAGCTCATCCGCGGCGCTTCCGGCGCGTACTGGGCGAACCTCACCAGGTAACGGCCCTTGAGGTGAAAGGGCCCTTCGCGCTGCGGCGAGTATTCGGCATCGACCATGACTTCGCCCGGCTGAACCTTTTGCTTGAGCAGGGCAGGAGCACCCGGCGCCTGCGGCCCGGCGGCGGGAGGAGCGGTGACACCTCGCTGCCCGCCGCACCCGGTCACCACGATGGCCACGGCGAGGGCGATCAGGATGACGAACGGGCCGGATCTGAGGGTGCGCATCGTCTTGGGGGTATATCGAAAATCCAGCGAAAGGAACAAAGTTGGGGATCGACCTGAACCGTGTGAGGTCACTCTGCCTTGCCGTACCAATGGCCCTCATCGCGATGGCCATGGTGAGTTCGTCGGCCAGTGCGCAACAGTACCGGCCGGCGCCGCAAGGAGATGACATCGCCTACCTCCAGCTCGGTGCCGTGAGCGAACTGGTGACGCTCGAACTGTACCGTGGGGCCGCTCACTCGAAGGCTCTCGACGCAAACGAAAAGCAGACGTTCAAGCGGCTTGCCGACCAGACCGCCAAAGGGTGGCTGAAGCTCAACTCGCTGCTCGGCGAAGGCGCGATCTCACGCGAAATATTCACCGTCAAGATCCCGGCAGGCGTGCTGCGATCGCGCGCCAAGACGGTCGCGCTCGCGGTGCGCTTCGAGAAGCTCCTCGCCGGTCTCTACCTCGGCGGGGTGGAGAGCACGATCGATCCACCGACGCGGCTCTTGATCGGTCACCACCTGGCGATGAGCACCCGTGACCTCGCCGTCCTCCAGAACCTGGGCGGCGATGCGCCGAAGCTGCGGGCGCCGAAACAGCTCAGCGTCGAATACGTCGGCGAACAGTTCGAACGTTACCTCGCCATTCCGGGCGCCTAGCCCACACCAAGGAGACAGCATGATGAAAAGAAGGTTCAACAGAAGCAGCTCGCGACGGCTCGTCGCGCTCCTCGGTTTGGTGGTGGCCCTGTGTCTCGCGGCACCGGCGGCGGCCAGTGCGGTCACGGTGTACGCGGCGGCGTCGCTGCGTGAAGCACTCCCGGAAATGGCACCGGCCCAGACGTACAATTTCGCCGGCTCCAACGCACTGCAGCTGCAGATCGAACGTGGCGCTCCGGCGGACGTGTTCGCATCGGCCGCGCCCGAAGAGGCACAGGCACTGTTCCAGGAGGGGCTCTGCTCGCGCCCGGTCACCTTTGCCACCAACGTCGTCGTGATGCTGGTCCCGAAGGGCAACCCGGGTCACCTCAAGTCCGTCTACGGCCTGCGGCAAGGAGGCCACACCATCGCGATCGGCACCCCCGGGGTACCGATCGGCGGTTATACCCGCGAACTCCTCGCGCGCATGCGTCTCAGCTCGATCCTCACCAACAACACCGTCACGCTGGAAAAAGACGTCGCCGGGATCACCTCGAAGGTGGCGCTCGGCGCGGTCGAAGCCGGCTTTGCCTATGTGACCGACGGACGGATCGTCGCCGGTCGGGTCGAAATCATCCGGCTGCCGCGCTGGGCGCAGCCGCCGGTCCGCTACCAGGCCTGCATCGTCCACCGGCCGGGCGCGGACGCCGCCGGGGCGAAGAAGTTCATGGAAGCGCTGACCGGCTCGCGCGGGAGGACGGCGCTGAAGAAGGGGGGCTTCGGCCTCCCGCCCAGCGCCTGAGGGTGGCCTTGATGCACCTGTCGGTTCCACCGGCGACCAGGAGGGCGGGGTTCACCGCCCTCTTGGCGCTGGCGGCAGGCATCTCGCTCGCCTTCCTGGCCCTGCCCGTCGTCGCCCTCTTCACCGAGGCGCCGCTGGGACAGATTCCGGACCTTCTCTCCGACCCGGTGCTGCAGGAAATCCTCGCGGTCACCCTGCGGACCAACCTGATCGCGAACGCCCTCATCCTCCTGCTCGGCACGCCGACCGCCTACCTGCTGGCGACGCGGCGCTTTCCCGGTCGGGCCATCCTGGTGACGCTGGTGGAGCTGCCCCTCGTGCTGCCGCCCGCCGTCGCCGGGATCGGCCTGCTCGCCGCGTTCAGCGCCGGCGGCCTGCTCGGCCCGCCGCTCGAAGAAGCCGGGATCGTCATCCCGTTCACCGAGTGGGCGGTGGTGCTGGCGATCACCTTCGTCGCCTCCCCCTTCTACGTGCGCCAGGCGATCGCCGCCTTCGAAGCGGTCGACCCGCGGCTGCCCGACGCCGCCCGCACCCTCGGCGCCGGCCCGGCACGCACCTTCCTGCGCGTGTCCCTGCCCCTCGCCGCCGGGGGGCTCCTGGCGGGCTGGGTGCTGGCGTTCGCCCGCGGCGTCGGCGAGTTCGGCGCGACGATCATGTTCGCCGGCAACGTCCTCGGCGTGACCCAGACGCTGCCGCTCGGCATCTACGAACAGCTCGACTCCAACTTCGACCTCGCCCTCGCGATCGGCGTGCTCCTGGTAATCCTCAGTGCCGCGGTCCTGCTGATCTACAAGTTGATCTCCTCGTGGCGCTCCTCGATCTCGACTTCGACCTTCCCCTTCCGCCCTTCACGGTCGCTGCCGCGCTGACGGTCGGCGAGGAGACCGTCGCCCTGGTCGGCCCGTCCGGGGCGGGGAAGACGACGGTGCTGCGCGCGATCGCCGGCCTGGCCCGTCCGAGCCGCGGGCACATCAAGCTCGACGGCCGGCCCTGGTTCGACGCGGACGCCGGCGTCTCGCTGCCGCCGGAGGAGCGCTCGGTCGGCCTCGTCTTCCAGGACTACGCCCTCTTCCCCCACCTCTCGGTGCGCAAGAACGTCGCCTTCGGGGCCCGCTCGGACCCGGCGCGGGTCGACGAGCTGCTCGAGCGCCTGCAGATCTCCCAACTCGCCCGCGCCAATCCCGGCACGCTCTCCGGCGGGGAGCGCCAGCGGGTCGCCCTCGCCCGCGCCCTGGCCCGGCGCCCGCGCGTGCTGCTCCTCGACGAGCCGCTGTCGGCCCTGGACGCCCACACCCGGGCGGAGATCAAGGTTCAGCTGCGCGAGCTCCTCGACGAGCTGGCCCTGCCGGCGATCTTCATCAGCCACGACTTCCGCGATGCCGTCGCCCTCGCCGACCGCGCCGCGGTGATCGTCGGCGGCACGATCCGCCAGGTGGGACCGGTCGAGAGCCTCGCCCGCCGCCCCACCGATGCCTTCGTCGCCGCGCTCACCGGCAACAACGTCCTGCGCACCATCGCGACCCCCAACGGGGCGGGTTCGACGCTGACCCTCGAGGACGGCCAGCAGCTCCGCGTCCCCGCACGCGCCAGCGGCCCGGTGGGCCTGGTCATCGCCCCCGGCGACGTGAGGGTGCTGGCGGAGCGGCCGCCGGACGGATCACCCACCAACGCCCTCCGCGGCGTGGTGAGCGGACTGACCCGACTGGGCAGCCGAGTCGAAGCCCGGGTCGGGCGCGTGGACGTCGAATGCCGTTCCGAGGACCCGGCCTCCACCCACCTCGAGCCCGGCGGCGAGGCCTGGGTGCAGCTGCCCGAGGACGCGATCACGGTGGTGCCGCTCGAGGAGGCGGAGGCGGGCAGGTAAGGGAGGCCGCGCCGTAGAGGCGCCCGATTACGGACCCGCCCCTCTCGCCACGGCCCGGGCAGGCTGTGGCCGTGGCGAGAGGGGCGGGTGTGCGGAAGGTGTGGAGGGTCGTGCCCGGGAGCGTCACGGGAGTGCGCCGGGAGTGCGCCGGGACGCCCCCGACGGGCGCCAGGGCCGGTTCTCGAACGGTCAGTCAGGAGTCCGCGGTGTTCGAAATCCGCCATATAGGCGGATAAGGAACACCGCGGACACCTGACCGGCCTTCCGTGGTTGGAAACCCGCGCCATACGCGGATTTCCAACCACGCCGACTCCCGACCGGTCCCCGCGTGGTTCGAAATCCACGCCACAGGTGGATTTCGAACCACGCGAGCTCCCGGCCGCCGGATCCGTCACGGAGATGCCGGGAACTCCACGCTTCCTCCCATGTTGCCCAACAGCGACAGGGGCGCGGTCGACCTAACGTCCGGCTACCGGACCTCAGGTCGACCGCACGTCCCGGGGCCCTCGATCCTGGCCTGGGAAGGCCCCCCAGGGCCGGAAAATGTGACGTTCCCGGCATCTTCGTCACGGATCCGGCCGAGGTGTGGAAGCTCCCGGACCCGATCGTCACGTAAGTCCGACTTCGCGACGTCCCTGTGCCGGCTATTTCACGAACGCCTCACGTCCTGGGCTCCTCATGGGGGTCACAGCCTGCCAGGACCCCCATGAGGAGCCCAGGACACCCAGGACCACCTCGGCCAGCCGCAAGCAAACGAGCCCTCAGTCCCCCTGAACCGCCCCCACCGAGCTCCACAGGGTGACGTGGGGTCGAGGCTGGACGCGGGAGGAGACGGCGCCGGCGCGGCCGGTCGAGATCGCCTGGGTGGCGTCGGGGGAAGTGGCGAAGCGCTGCATCGCGAGGGCGGCGGGGAGGGCGCGGCCGAAGCCGAGGGTGGAGGCGTGCCAGACCTCGACCAAGGGGGTGCCCGGGAGGTCGATGCGGACGAGGGCGCGGCGGCGGACCTGCTCGATCACGGCGTGGGCGAGGGTGACGACGAGGCCGTCGCCCGCGGCCGCGGCGGCGATCGCGCCGGCGCTGCTCGTATAGCCGACGGTGTCTGCCGGCTCGATGCCGAGGCGGGCGAAGAGGAGGCCGGCGCCGGTGGTCGGGTCGAGCTCCGAGGGTCCCAGCAGCCAGCGGGCCTCGGCGGCGGCCGCCGGTGAGACCTCGTGGCCGCCCGCCAGCGGGTGGCCGGGCGCGGCGACGACGATGACGCGGGCGCGGAGGAAGGGGACGGCGGCGATCGTCGCCGCGGTGTCGCCGGTCGGCGCCGGGCCGAAGGCGATGTCGGCGCGGCGGTGCTCGAGCAGGCCGGCGAGCTCGGCGCCGGAGGCCGACTCGACCGCGATCTCGAGGTTGGCGTCGCGGGCGGTGAAGGCGTCGAGCAGCGGCCCGATGTGCTCGGCGACCACGTGGGTCGCGGCGATCGTCATCTGCCGCGGCTGGCCCGGCGTGTCCTGGACCGAGCGCCGCGCCTGTTCGGCCAGGTCGAGGATCTCCGAGGCCAGGGCGGTCAGCCGGCGGCCGCCGGCGGTCAGCGCGATCCCGCGCCCCTCGCGGACGAAGAGCTCGTCGCCGAGCTCCTTGCGCAGGGCGGCGACGGCGACCGACACGGCCGCCTCGGTGACGCCCAGCTCCGCCGCCGCCGCTTTCACCGACCCGAGGCGGGCGGCGAGCACGAACGACTGCAGCTGGGCAAGGGTCATCTCTCTCCCACTGGGCTAAGGATTCGCTTAGGTCGCGTTGCGCCCGGCCCAGCGGGGCACAATTCTAGATGCGCAGCAGGTTTCGCCCTCGGGCATGGGTTGCGCCGGGGGATTGGGAGCAGCGGTCTGGAGGACGTGATGCAGGTCCCGGCGCCATTCGAGTACGAGCGAGCGACGAGCGTGGAGGAGGCGCTCAAGCTGCTCGCCGAGCTCGGCGCCGACGCCCGCCTCCTGGCCGGCGGCTACTCGCTGCTGCCGATGATGAAACTGCGCCTTGCCACCCCCAAGTGGATCGTCGACATCGACCCCCTCGCCGCGGAGTTGGGCTACGTCGAGGAGGACGGCGACGCGATCCGCATCGGCGCGATGACCACCCACCGCGACCTGCTCGAGTCCGAGCTGCTCGCCGGTCGCGCGCCGATCTTCCGCGACGCCGAGCGCGAGATCGCCGACCCGGTCGTCCGCAACCGGGGGACGATCGGCGGCGCGCTCTGCCAGGCCGATCCGTCCGAGGACCTGAGCGCGGTCTGCACCGCGCTCGGCGCCGAGATCGTGGTCCGCAGCCTCGCCGGCGAGCGCGTCCTCCACATGGAGGACTTCTACCGCGGCCCCTACCAGACCGCCGTCGCCGACGACGAGATGGCGGTCGAGATCCGCGTGCCCCTGCACGACCGCTCGAGCAGCGCCTACGAGAAGATCAACCGCCGGGTCGGCGACTGGGCCGTCGCCGCCGCGGGCGCCGCGCTGACGATCGAGGACGGCGTGATCGCCGACGCCGGCATCGCCCTGGTGGCGGTCGGCTCGGAGGTCGCCTCGACCGCCGCCCGCGAGGCGCTGCTCGGCCGCGAGCCCGCCGAGGCGCTCTTCGAGGAGGCCGCCGCGGCCGGCGCCGCCGCCTGCACGCCGATCACCGACCAGCGCGGCACCGCCGCGTACAAGCGCCACGCCGTCGGCGTCCTCGCCGCCCGCGCACTGGGCCGCGCCGCCGAGCGCCTCGCCCTGGAGGTGGCGTGATGCAGGTGACGGTCAACGTCAACGGGCGCGACCACACGCGCGAGGTCGAGCCGCGCACGCTCCTCGTCCACTTCCTCCGCGACGACCTCGGGCTGACCGGCACCCACTGGGGCTGTGACACCTCCAACTGCGGCGCCTGCGTGGTGCTGATGGACGGCGAGCCGGCGAAGTCCTGCACGGTGCTCGCGGCGACCGCCGCCGGGCACGAGATCCGCACCGTCGAGGGCCTCGAGGTCGACGGCGTGCTCGACCCGGTCCAGCAGGGCTTCACCGAGGAGCACGGCCTGCAGTGCGGCTTCTGCACCGCCGGGATGATGCTGACCGCGCGCGCCCTGCTCGACTCGGTCCCCGACCCGACTTCCCTCACCGACGCCGAGATCCGCGACGCGATCTCCGGCCAAATCTGCCGCTGCACCGGCTACGCGACGATCGTGCGCTCGATCCGGTGGGCGGCCGAGCACCCGAAGGAGGAGCAGCCCGCATGAAGAGAGGCTCGAGATGACCCCGTACGCGACCACGGCGGGCTGGACGATCGGCATCGTGCTGGGCGTCGTCGTGGTCCTGGTGGCCGCCGCGATCGTGATCGCGATCGTCGCCCTGGCCCAGCGGATCGGCCGCCAGGCCCGCACCGCGGTCGAGGGCGTCGAGGTCGTGCGCGCCCAGACCGATGCGCTCTCAGGCGTCGGGCGGATCAACGATTCCGGCGTCCGCATCCTGCACTCGGCGCGCGCCCTGCGCAAGGTGGCGGTGGGCAAATGAGCGCCGTCACCGCGGCCATCTCCGCGCACGGCTTCTGGGGGATCGCGCTGATCATCGGGCTCCTCGCCGCGCTGATCGTCGCCGCCCTGCTGGCCGTCCTCGTCCGCACCGTCGACGACATCGACAAGTCCTCGGCGGAGCTGCTCGGCGTCGCGGGCGAGGTCGCCGGCAACACCGCCAACATCCCGCAGCTGCAGGCGACCGCGCCGGTGCTCGGGCAGATAGTCGAGGAGGCCCTCGTGCAAGACGACTACATGAACGCGCTGACCGACGGGTTCGGTGGACGATGAGCACCCACCTGCTGGTCCTCCTCAGCGTCGTCCTGGCGGTCGTGGTGGTGGTCGTCCTGGCGGGCGCGCTGATCCTGGTCCGCCGCGGCCTGCTCTCGATCTCCACCAACCTGGGCACCCTGGCCGGCGCCCTGGAGACGGTCGAGTCCGAGCACCTGCGCACGCTGGAGCCCTCGGTCACCGCGATCAACGCCCAGTTCGACACCATCCTCGGCGCGCTCCCCGGGATCGCGGCGAAGGCGAAGGTCGTCGCCGAGAGGAGGCCCCGATGATCCTCTACTGGATCGGCGCGCTGCTGGTGCTCCTCGTCCTCTTCCCGGTCGTCGTGTACCTGCTGCGCGGGGTGCTCGAGGCCGCCCAGGGGATCGTGCCGAGCGTCGAGCGCATCGCCGCTGCCGCGACGGCGGGGTCGCAGGACCTCGACGCGGTGCCGCTGCTCCTGACCACCCAGGACCAGGTCCGCCAAACGGTCGAGACGGTCGCCGATTATGGCGGCTCGCTCGACATGATCGTCGACGACGCGTGAGCTGAGGAGAGCGAACCATGCCCGCACCCGGAATCGTCCTCATCGTCGGAGTCGTCCTGATCGTCGCGGCGATGGTCTACTACCTGGTCGCGACGATCCTCGCCCTGCGCCGCATCGCCGCCGGCCTCGACGACGCGATCGCCGCGGTCGGCGAGATCGTCGAGAAGAGCGCGCCGGTCGAGGAGGTCGTCGGCGACATCAACGCCAACCTCGACGCCGCCGTCGACGCGCTCGAGGGCCTGCTGGTCAAGAAGGTCGGCCTGGTCGACGCGATCGGCCTCGTCGACGGCCTCTACCCCGGCGCCGGCGCCGCCGGCCTGCGCAACTTCCCCGGCTCCGGGGAGCTCAAGCCGCCGCGGATCGGCGAGGTCTACACCCGCGGCGTGCTGACGCTCGCGCGGCTCGGGCGGGAGGCCCCGATCGCCGCGGCCAGCCCCGAGGGGCCGGTGCTGCGCCACGCCGCCCGCGCCGCCTCGGAAGTGCGGGTCCTCTACCCGCACGACCGCCAGATCCGCCCGGAGAAGCTGCCCAACTCACCGGTGATCGGCACCGACTCGCCGGTCCAGTACGAGGAGGCGCTGACGCCGGGGGTCCGGCCGCGGCCGCGCGGGCCGGCGCCGACCGCGCCTGGCGACGACGACACGAAAGCGAGGCCCTAGACATGCAGACGCCCGCACCCTGCGGCTACGAGCGGGCCACCAGCGTCGACGGCGCGCTCGCCGCGCTGGCCGCGCACGGCCCGACCGCGCGCCTGATCGCCGGCGGCCACAGCCTGCTGCCGATGATGAAGCTGCGCCTGGCGACGCCCGAGCACCTGGTCGACATCAACGACCTCGACGAGCTCGCCTACATCGAGCGCGACGGCGACGTGATCCGGATCGGCGCGATGACCCGCCACGTCGAGCTCCAGCGCTCCGCGCTCCTCGCCGAGCACTTCGCGCTCTTCGCCGACGCCGAGGCGGTGATCGCCGACCCGGTGGTGCGCAACCGCGGCACGATCGGCGGCTCGCTCTGCCAGGCCGACCCGGGCGAGGACCTCTCGGCGGTCTGCGCGGCGATCAAGGCGGACGTGGTGATCCGCGGCCCCGCGGGGGAGCGGGTGGTGTCGATGGACGAGTTCCACGTCGGCCCCTACGTCACCGCGGTCGCCGACGGCGAGATCCTGACCGAGATCCGGGTGCCGATCCGCCCCGGTGCCGGATCCGCCCACGAGAAGGTCGAGCGCCGCGCCGGAGACTTCGCGATCGCCGCCGCCTCGGCGGCCGTGTGGGTCGGCGGCGGCACCTTCGCCGACGTCGGCCTGGCGCTCGCCGCGGCCGGGCCGATCACGGTCGACGTCACCCGGGTCGGCGAGCTGCTGCGCGGCCAGCCGCCGGGCGAGGAGCTCTTCGAAGCGGCGGGGGCGATCGCCGCCGAGGACTGCATGCCGATGGCCGACACGCGCGGGCCGGTCGACTACAAGCGCCACTTGGTCGGCGTGCTCACCAAGCGCGCCCTGCGCCGCGCCACGGCCCGGGCCCTGCAACAGGAGGCATGAGCGATGCAAGTCACGATCACGATCAACGGCGAGGAGGTCACGCGCGATGTCGAGCCGCGCATGCTCCTGGTCCACTTCATCCGCGAGACGCCGGGGCTGACCGGCACCCACTGGGGCTGTGACACCTCCAACTGCGGCGCCTGCATCGTCCGCCTGGACGGCCAGGCGGTGAAGTCGTGCACGGTGCTCGCGGCGATGGCCGACGGGCACGAGGTGACCACGGTCGAGGGCCTCGAACGCGATGGCCGGCTCGACCCCGTCCAGGAGGGCTTCCACGAGAAGCACGCCCTGCACTGCGGGTTCTGCACGCCGGGGATGATGATGGCGAGCCGGGCGCTGCTCGACGAAAACCCCGACCCGACCGACGAGGAGATCCGCACCGCGATCTCCGGCGGCATCTGCCGTTGCACGGGCTACCAGAACATCGTCGCCGCGGTCCGCTGGGCCGCCGAGCGAGAAGCCGAAGTGAAGCAGGAGGCGTAGGCATGGCCACCACCGTCGAGCAACCAGCGAGCCCCGAGCGGCCGATCGGCTTCGGTCGGCTGAGGCGCAAGGAGGACGCGCGGTTCATCCGCGGCCAGGGGACCTACCTGGACGACATCCGGCTGCCGGGGATGCTGCACGGGGCGATCCTGCGCAGCCCCTTCGCCCACGCGAAGATCAACTCGATCGACACCTCGAAAGCGCTGGAGCTGGACGGCGTCGCCGCGGTCGTCACCGCCAAGGACCTGGAGACGCTCGGCCTCGCCTGGATGCCGACGATCTCCTACGACACGCAGGCGGTGCTGGCCGGCGACAAGGTCCGCTTCCAGGGCCAGGAGGTGGCGTTCGTGATCGCCACCGACGAGTATGTGGCCCGCGACGCGCTGCCGCTGATCGAGGTCGATTACGAGCCGCTGCCGGTGGTCGTCGACGCGCGCAAGGCGCTCGACCCCGACGCGCCGCTGATCCGTGACGACAAGCCCGGGCAGGTGGACAACCTCGCCACGCCGACCTGGGAAGCGGGCGACGAGGAGGCCGCCGACCGCGCCTTCGCGGAAGCCGACGTCGTCGTCACCCGCGACATCATGTATCCGCGCTGCCACCCGGCGCCGATGGAGACCTGCGGGATGATCGCCGACTTCGACCCGAAGACCGGCCAGCTCGACATCTACAACGGCAACCAGGCGCCGCACGTGCACCGCACCGTCTACGCCCATGTCGCCGGGCTGCCCGAGCACATGATCCGGATCATGTGCAACGACATCGGCGGCGGCTTCGGCAACAAGGTGCCGGTCTATCCCGGCTACGTCTGCACGATCGCCGCGTCGATCGTCGCCGGCGCCCCGGTCAAGTGGATCGAGGACCGCTCCGAGCACCTCACCTCGACCGGCTTCGCCCGCGACTACAACATGCACGCCTCGATCTGCGCCAAGGACGGCCGCATCACCGGCCTCGAGGTCGACGTGATCGCCGACCACGGGGCCTGGGACTCGACCGCCCAGCCGACCAAGTTCCCGGCCGGCTTCTTCCACATCTGCAGCGGCTCCTACACGCTCGACGCCTCCCACGTGAAGGTGAAGGCGGTCTACACCAACAAGGCCGCGGGCGGCGTCGCCTACCGCTGCTCGTTCCGGATCACCGAGGCGGTCTACATGGTCGAGCGCATGGTCGACGCGCTGGCGACGGAGATGGGCGTCGACCCGATCGAGCTGCGGATGCGCTCGTTCATCGCCCCCGAGCAGTTCCCCTACGAGACGACCACCGGCTGGACGTACGACTCGGGCAACTACGCCGAGACGATGAAGGTGGCGATGGAGATCGCCGACTACGAGGAGCTGCGCCGCGAACAGGCGGCGAAGAAGGAGCGCGGCGAGCTGATGGGGATCGGCGTCGCGTTCTTCACCGAGGGCGTCGGCGCCGGGCCGCGCAAGCACATGGACATCCTCGGCATGTCGATGAACGACGGCGCCGACCTGCGGGTCCACCCCTCGGGCAAGGCGGTCGTCTCGATCAGCTGCCAGACCCAGGGGCAGGGCCACGAGACGACCTTCGCGCAGATCGTCGCCGAGGAGCTCGGCATCCCGCCCGAGGACATCGAGGTGCGCCACGGGGACACCGACAAATCGCCGTACGGCCTCGGTACCTACGGCTCGCGCTCGACCCCGGTGAGCGGCGCGGCGGTGTCGCTGGTCTCGCGCAAGGTGCGCGACAAGGCGCGGCTGATCGCGGCGACGATGCTGGAGACGCGGCCCGAAGACCTCGCCTGGGAAAAGGGCCGCTGGTTCGTCAAAGGCGACCCCGAGCAGGGGGCGACGATCGAGGACATCGCCCTGCGCGCCTACAGCGGCGAGGAGCTGCCCGCCGGGATGGAGGGCGGCCTCGATGCTCAGATCGTCTACGACCCGCCGAACCTCACCTACCCCTACGGCGCCTACATCTGCGTCGTCGACATCGACCCGGAGACCGCCCAGGTCAAGGTGCGGCGCTTCATCGCGGTCGACGACTGCGGCGTGCGGATCAACCCGATGATCGTCGACGGCCAGATCCACGGCGGCCTCGCCGAGGGGATCGGCATCGCGCTGATGGAGCTGATCTCCTTCGACAGCGAGGGCAACTGCCTGAACTCCTCGTTCATGGACTACCTGATCCCGACCGCGATGGAGTGCCCCGAGTTCGAGCTGGGGATGACGGTGACGCCGTGCCCGCACCATCCGCTCGGCGCCAAGGGCGTCGGCGAGTCGCCGAACGTCGGCTCGCCGCCGGCGATCGTCAACGCGGTGATCGACGCGCTGCGCCAGGGCTACCCCGAGGTGGACCACATCGACATGCCGTGCACGCCGGACCGCGTCTGGGCGGCGATGCAGGGACGGGCGGAGCCGCCGCAATGATCGCCGCCGACCTGGAGGAGCGGCTGCGGGACCTGCGCGAGCGGGGCGAGCCGGTGGTGACGGCGACCGTCGTGCGGACGCTGCGGCCGACCAGCGCCCTGCCCGGCAGCGTCGCGCTGGTCCGCGCCGACGGGTCGATCGAGGGCTTCGTCGGCGGCGTCTGCGCCCAGCACAGCGTGCGGCTCTACGCCCTGCAGGCGATCGAGAGCGGCGAGCCGATGATGCTGCGGATCGAGCCCGACGCCGACGGGGTCGAGGCGGCGCGGCCGGCCGCCGAGGAGCCCGGCGCGGGGCGGGAGATCGGCCGGGAGGAAGGCATCGTCACCGTCCACAACCCCTGCCTGTCGGGGGGCACGATCGAGCTGTTCCTGGAGCCGCTGCTGCCGCCGCCGCGCGTGCTCGCGGTCGGCGACTCGCCGATCGTCGCGGCGATCGGGGCGCTCGGCCCGCCCCTCGGCCTGGGGATCGTCGCCGGGGCCGGCGTGGACGCGCCCGCGCCGGCGGCGGGCGACCTGGCGCTGGTCGTCGCCGCCCACGGTCGCGACGAGGTCGCGGCGCTGCGCGCCGGGCTCGAGGCGGGCGTGCCCTACGTCGGTCTGGTCGCCAGCGAGGCGCGCGGCGCCGCGGTGCTCGAGGAGCTGCGCGAGGCGGGCGTGGAGGACGACCTGGTCGCGCGGGTCGACACCCCGGCCGGGATCGCGATCGGCGCCCGCACCCCGCCCGAGGTCGCGCTGGCGATCCTCGCCCGGGTGGTCGAGATGCGCCGCGCCGGGGACGCGCAGGCGCAGGCGGGGGCGCGCGCCGCGGGCGCCCGGGGCGCCGGTCCCAAGACCGCCACCGACCCGATCTGCGGCATGACCGTCGTCGTCCTCGAGGACACCCCGTCGGTCGAGCGCGGCGGCGAGACGACCTACTTCTGCTGCGAGGGATGCCGTGAGCGTTTCCTGCAGCAGCTCGCGGCATGAACGGGACCGGCGACGCCGCCGCCGAGGTCGCGCACCTCGTCCCCGACGTCGAGACGCTCGGGCAACGGCTGGCGAGCGTCGACTACCTGGTCGACGAAGCGCTCGCGACCTCGATCTTCCTCAGCCTGCGCCTGCCGCAGCCGCTCCTGCTCGAGGGGGAGGCCGGGGTCGGCAAGACCGAGGCGGCGCGCTCGCTGGCGATGGTGCTGGACACGCCGCTGATCCGCCTGCAGTGCTATGAGGGCATCGACGCGACCGAGGCGCTGTACGAGTGGAACTACCCGCGCCAGCTGCTGGCGATCCGGCTCGCCGAGGCGGGCGGCGAGCCGCTCTCGGAGCAGGAGCTGTTCGGGTCCGAGTACCTGATCCGCCGGCCCCTGCTGGCGGCGCTCGAGCACCCCGGCCCGCGCCCGGCGGTGCTCCTGATCGACGAGGTCGACCGCGCCGACGACGACTTCGAGGCGTTCCTGCTCGAGCTGCTCGGCGAGGCCGCGGTGACGATCCCCGAGCTCGGCACCGTGCGCGCCACCCACCCGCCGATCATCGTGCTCACCTCCAACCGCACCCGCGATCTCCACGACGCGGTCAAGCGCCGCTGCCTCTACCAGTGGATCGACTACCCCTCGCCGGAGCGGGAGGTCGAGATCATCCGCCGGCGGGTGCGCGGCGCCGCCGAGTCGCTGGCGGTGCAGGTCGCCGCCGCGGTGGCGCGGATGCGTGATTCCGACGTGCAGAAGCCGCCCGGGATCGCCGAGGCGATCGACTGGCTGGCGGCGCTGGAGGTGCTCGGCGTCGAGCGCCTCGACGCGGCGGCGATCGACCGCACCCTGGGCTCGGTGCTGAAGTACTCCGAGGACCAGGAGGTGGTCCGCGCCGCGGGGCTCGACCAGTTGGTGACGGGGGCGCGATCGGGATGACCGGGTTCGAGGTCGAGACGGTCGAGCTCGACCTGCCGGCGCTGGCCGGGGCCTTCGGCCGCCGCCTGCACGAGGCCGGGGTGCCGGTCACCGCCGAGCGCTCCGCCAACTTCGCCGCCGCGCTGTCCCTCGTGCGGCCGGTCGCCCGGCGTCGCCTCTACTGGACCGCGCGGGCGATCTTCGTCTCCGATCCCGGGCAGGTGCGCGCGTTCGACGCCGAGTTCGCGGCCGTCTTCGGGCGCGGGGAGGAGGCCGCCGCCGAGGTCCCGGCCGACGCCGAGACGATCCCCGCGCCGCCCGACGAACGCGAGCGCTCGCGGCCTCCCGCCGCGGCGCCGACCCCGCCGCGGGAGGACGCGATGGCCGGGTCGAGCGCCCCGCCCGGTCGGGCCGGGGACGAGAGCATCGAAGACGAGCGCGAGGTCGAGGTGCCGACCCTCGCCAGCTCCGAGGAGCGCCTGCGCGGCAAGCGCTTCGACGCGCTCGAGCCCGAGGAGCTCGCCGCCCTCTACGGGATGATGGCCCGGCTCCACGTCGCGCCGCCGACGCGCCGCACGCGCCGCGCTCACCGCGATCTGCACGGCGAGCGGCTCGACCTCCGGCGCACCCTGCGGAGCAGCCTGCGGACCGGCGGCGACCCGATCCGCCTCGCGCGGCGGCGCCGGCGGGTTCTGCGCCGGCGCCTGGTGCTGCTCTGCGACATCTCCGGCTCGATGGAGCCCTACGCGCGCGCCTACCTGCAGTTCCTCACCTCCGCCGCGGGCGGCGTCGTCGGCGGGCCGAGCGCCAGTCGGCCGGAGGCCTTCGCCTTCGCGACGCGGCTCACCCGGCTGACCCGGGCGCTGCGCTCGCGCAACCCCGAGCGGGCGATCCAGCGCGCCGCCACCGCGGCGCCCGACTGGGCGAGCGGCACCCGGATCGGCGCCGCGCTGAAGACCTTCAACGACCGCTACGGCCGGCGCGGGATGGCGCGGGGCGCGGTCGTCGTCATCCTCTCCGACGGCTGGGAGCGGGAGGAGCCGGAGCTGGTCGGCCGTGAGATGGAGCGCCTGGCGCGGCTCGCCTACCGCATCGTCTGGGTCAACCCGCGCGCCGCCGCGCGTGACTTCGCCCCGCGGGCCGGCGGGATGGCGGCGGCGCTGCCGCGCGTCGACGCGCTCGTCTCCGGCCACAGCCTGGCGGCGCTCGACGAGGTGATCGACGCGATCGGCGCCGACCGGGCGCTCGACGCGGCGCCGGGGACGAGTTGGAGAGCGCCCGAGCCCGCTCCGCCGGCGGCCGAGGAGGAGCCGTGGGGGAGCGCGACCCCGGTCCGCGGCAGCTCGGTGGCGATGCCGAGCGGCAACGCCCCCAGCCGGGGCCGGACGACGCCGGGGTGGTCGTGAGCATGGCCGGGCCGCACGCTGCCCGATCCGGCCAGGCCGGCGACGCGCCGAAGATCTGCATCTACCCCGGCTGCGAGCGGCCGGCGGTCCCACCCCATCCGATGGGCGGGCCGCAGCCGGCCTTCTGTGACCTGGAGGAGCACAACGCACTCACCGCCCACCTCGAGCGCAAGCGGCTGGCGGCGGCGGAGGGATCGAAAGAGGAGGGAAACGATGACCGATGAGGCGTACCGCGCGGTGTTCCTGCGCATCCACCCGACCGGCAAGATGGTGCTGAGCCTGACCACCGAGGCCGACGGGCACGAGCCCGATTATGCGCAGCTGGTCGCCGAGGAGCTCGGCGTGCCGCCGCTCGACGTCAAGGTGGTGCCCGCCGACACCAACCGCTTCGGCGAGGGGCACGGCTTCAACACGGCGCCCTCGCCGGGCGCCCCGGCGGCGATCGCGAGCACGACCGGCAAGATCCTCGACAAGGCGCGCCTCCTGGCCGGCGCGGCGCTGCGGACGTCGCCGGACGACCTCGAGTGGAGCGACGGCGCCTTCGCTACGACCAGCGGCGAGCGCCAGACGACGACGATCGCCGACCTGGCGATGTACTCGCTCTCCAGCGGCGAGCTGCCGCCGGGGGTCGAGGGCGGGCTCGACGCCCAGACCGTCTACCGAGGCTGACAAGCAGTGACCACGAGGGAAAGGGAACGAGACACCGATGGTTGAACTGGACCACCAGTTTCAGAACGGCAAACCGACCGACTACAACTGGGACGCGATCCTCGACCTCGACCGGGTGATCCCCTGCGTCGAGGGCGGGCGGGTGATCGAGCGGACCTCGCCCGACAGCGCCAAAGCCGAAATCCTCGTGAAGATGGGCGCGATGTCGCTCAAATTCGTCGGCACGGTCGAGGTCGAGGAGCGCGACGAGGCGGCCCACAAGGCCCTCCTCAAGGTGAAGTCCCGCGAGGCCGGCGGTCAGGGGTACGCGAACGCCGACGTCGCCTTCACGCTCGCCGACGGTGGCGGCGAGATCCACACCGCGGCGCAGATCTCGGGCAAGGCGGCGTCGATGGGGGAGGGCGTCATGCAGAGCGTCCTCGACGCGCTGATCAAAGACTTCACCCAGAAGCTGGAGCAGATCTGAGGGCGGCCCACCGATGGCGACGATCCGGATGGAGCTGATCGACCCGGCCGACATCCCCGAGGACGGCGGCACCGCGGTCCAGGACGACCCCGACCGCCCCGTCTTCCGCGGCCAGGAGGGCGACGACTACGTCTGCGCCGCCTGCGGCAACGTCCTCGCCGCCCGCATGGCCCCCGAGTACATGAACGCGAAGCTCCGCATCAGGTGCGGCCGCTGCCGCAAGGTCAACGCCGCGATCGAGGTCGAGGGCGTCGACTACAAGAAGGCGTTCGGCCGCGGCGCCGTCTTCGGCAAGAACGCGGTCGGCGCCGACCGGCGCCGGGGCGCGTAGACCGGGCTCGCCGGCTGTTCCTTATGCCGGAGGGGTCGGCATAAGGAACAGCCGGCGGGAGGGTCGGGGGCTCCGCAAGCTGGCGCCCGGGGTAGTGGACGCGCCACTCTCGCCACGGCCCGGGGCAGGCTGTGGCCGTGGCGAGAGTGGCGGGTATGAAAGGCGTGGAGGAAGACGCGCGGGAGCGTCACGCGAGTGCGCCGGAAGTGCGTCGGGACGCCCCCGACGGGCGCCGAGGGCCGGTTCTCGAACGGTCAGGATTCTGCGCGGTTGGGAACTTCGACATGGCCGAAGTTCCCAACCACGCCGACACCTCACCGGCCTACCGTGGTTGGAAACCCGCGCCATACGCGGATTTCCAACCACGCCGACTCCCGACCGGTCCCGCGTGGTTCGAAATCCACGCCATAGGTGGATTTCGAACCACGCAAGCTCCTGACCGGTCGGTCCCGCCCTCCCGGACGAGAACCCCTCACGGAAGTCCGACTTTCCTCACGTCCCTGTGACGCCTCTCCCACGAACGCCTCACGTCCTGGGCGCCTCATGGGGGTCACAGCCTGCCAGGACCCCCATGAGGCGCCCAGGACACCCACCCACCCCCCGAACCCCCCTGACCTGAGCGATCCCTTAGGTATCGTGGAAACCCTCGTGGGTGACGATCGCCCGATCGGCTTCGGCAGGCTGCGGCGCAAGGAGGACGGGCGCTTCATCCGCGGGCTGGGACGGTACGTCGACGACCTCAACCTGCCGGGGATGCTGTACGGGGCGATCCTGCGCAGCCCGTTCGCCCACGCGCGGATCGTCTCGATCGACACCACCGCGGCGCTGCAGCACCCGCGCGTGATCGCGGTCTTGACCGGAGCCGACCTGGAGGCGCGGGGGCTGGCCTGGATGGGCACGATCTCGGAGGACTCGCAGGCGGTGCTGGCGACCGACAAGGTGCGCTTCCAGGGGCAGGAGGTGGCATTCGTCGTCGCCGAGGATCGCTATTCGGCGCGCGACGCGCTGGAGCTGATCCACGTGGAGTACGAGGAACTGGAGGCGGTGGTCGACGTCCGCCGGGCGCTCGACGACGACGCGCCGCTGATCCGCGATGACCTGGAGGGCCGTGAGGACAACCGCATCTTCGACTGGGAGGCGGGCGACCGGGTGGCGACCGATCGCGTCTTCGAGGGCGCCGAGGTGGTCGTCGAGCAGGACATGGTGTTCCCCCGCGTGCACCCGGCGCCGCTCGAGACCTGCGGGGCGGTCGCCGAGTACGACCGGGTCGCCGGCAAGCTGACCGTCCACGCCACGACCCAGGCGCCGCACGCCCACCGCACCCTCTACGCCCGGCTGACCGGCATCCCCGAGCACCGCATCCGCGTCGTGTCCCCGGATGTCGGCGGCGGCTTCGGCAACAAGGTGCCGGTGTACCCGGGGTACGTGTGCGCGGTCGTCGCGGCGATGGTCACCGGCCACCCGGTCAAGTGGGTGGAGGACCGCTCCGAGAACCTGATGTCGACGACGTTCGCCCGCGACTTCGTGATGCGGGGGGCGATCGCGGCGACCCGGGACGGCCGCATCCAGGCGGTGCGGGTCACCACGCTGGCCGACCACGGCGCCTTCAACGCCACCGCCCAGCCGACCCGGTACCCGGCCGGCTTCTTCCACGTCTTCACCGGCTCCTACGACATCGAGGCCGCCCACTGCGAGGTCACCGGCGTCTACACCAACAAGGCGCCGGGCGGTGTCGCCTACGCCTGCTCGTTCCGGATCGCCGAGGCGGTGTACCTGGTCGAGCGGCTGGTCGACTGCCTCGCCCAGGAGCTCGACGCCGACCCGGCCGCGCTGCGGGCGGCGAACCTGCTCGCGCCCGAGCAGTTCCCCTACCAGTCGAAGACCGGCTGGGTCTACGACTCCGGCGACTACGGCGCGGCGCTGCGGCGCACGCTGGAGATCGCCGGGTACGAGGAGCTGCGCCGCGAACAGGCGGCGAAGCGCGAGCGCGGCGAGCTGATGGGGGTCGGGCTGTCGTTCTTCACCGAGGCGGTCGGCGCCGGGCCGCGTCGGCAGATGGACATCCTCGGCCTGAGCATGAACGACGGGGCGGCGCTGCGGATCTACCCCGGCGGTGAGGCGCAGCTGGCAATCAGCGTCCAGACCCAGGGACAGGGCCACGAGACCACCTTCGCCCAGATCGTGTCGCACGAGCTGGGGATCCCGCCCGAGGACGTCGACGTGGTGCACGGCGACACCGACGCGACGCCGTACGGGCTCGGCACCTACGGCTCGCGCTCGACCCCGGTCAGCGGCGCGGCGGCGGCGCTGGCGGCGCGCAAGGTCCGCGATCGGGCGCGGCTGGTCGCCGCGGCGATGCTCGAGGTGGCGCCGGAGGACCTCGAATGGGAGAACGATCCCGCCGTCGGCCCGGCGCGCTGGTTCGTCCGCGGCGACCCCGAGCAGGGGGCGACGATCCCCGAGATCGCGGGCGCGGCGCGCGGCTCGATCGCCCTGCCGGAGGGCGTGGAGACGGGCATCGACGCGGAGGCGGTCTACGACCCGCCGAACCTCACCTTCCCCTTCGGCGCCTACCTGTGCGTGGTCGACGTCGATCCCCGCACCGCGAAGGTGACGGTGCGCCGCTTCGTCGCGGTCGACGACTGCGGCGTCCGCATCAACCCGATGATCGTCGAAGGCCAGATCCACGGCGGCCTCGCCGACGGGGTCGGCATGGCCCTGATGGAGATGATCGCCTTCGATGACCACGGCAACTGCCTCGGCGGCTCGCTGATGGACTACCTGATCCCGACCGCGGTCGAGGTGCCCGACTGGGAGACCGACTTCACCGTCACCCCCTCGCCCCACCACCCCTTGGGCGCCAAGGGCGTGGGCGAGTCCGCCACGGTCGGCTCACCCCCCGCGATCGTGAACGCCGTCATCGACGCCCTCACCCCCTTCGGCGTTCGCCACCTGGACATGCCCTGCACCCCGTCGCGGGTGTGGGAGGCGATGCAGGGTCGGGAGGCGGCGGTGTAGGGGTCCTGGGCTCCTCATGGGGGTCCTGGCAGGCTGTGACCCCCATGAGGAGCCCAGGACGTGAGGCGTTCGTGAAAAAGCCGGCACAGGGACGTCGCGAAGTCGGACTTCCGTGACGACTTCCCGCCCGGATCGGGGTCCTCCCGGGACGCGCGTCGACTTTTGGTCGCTGAGCGACCAAAACTCCACACGGAGATCCTTGATCAATGGGAGATCCGGGAGGAAGTGAGGAGTTCTCGGCATCTTCGTGACGACGTCTGACTCCCGTCACGGTTCCGTCGCCCTTCCGTCCGCCATCCCGCGAGTGTCCCTCCACACCTTCCGCACACCCGCCCCTCTCGCCACGGCCACAGCCCGCCCGGGCCGTGGCGAGAGGGGCGGGTCCCTACCCGGGCGACAGCCTGCGGGGTCCCATCCCTCCCGGCCGGCAGCCTGCGGGTCCCCGTCCCTTCCGGGAGGCGCAGAGCCCCGGACCAACCGCCTACCCAGCCGCCGCCCCCGGCAGCTTGCCGTCGAACTCCACCTCCACCTCGTCGACGACCTTGAGGGTGCCGAAGAGGGCGGAGTAGGGCTTGATGCCGAAGTCGGTCTGCCTGACCGTTGCGGTGCCGGAGAGGCGGCCGTCGTCGGTGGTGTTCAGCTCGAAGGTGAGGGGGCGTTTGGTGCCGAGAAGGTCGAGCTCGCCTTGGACCTCGAGCGGGCCGCCGTCGGCGCTCGGCTCGACCTTGGTGGAGTGGAACTCGATCGTGCCGCCCTTGAGGACGTCTTCGGCGATCGACTGGCGGATCGAGGCTTTCTCCTCGTCGCCGAGGGCCTGGATGCCGCCTTTGCCCTCGCGCACGTGGAGGGAGCCCGAGTCGGCCGAGAGGCGCAGCGACGTCGCCGCCGGGTCGTCGCCGGCCTCGATCGTGGCGCTCCAGGACCGCACGTCGATCAGCAGGTTGTGGCCCGCCTTGGACGCGGCGCCCGCCTTGCGGGTGTGGACCATGAGCTGCGCATCGTCGGGCCCGAGCTCGTAGGTGCCGGGGGGAATCCTCATCGTGGGGTGAACCTAGTCCGCCGGGCGCGGCTTCGCGCGTTCAGCTAAGCGATTCCTTAGGTGCTCCGGCGGCGGCCGGACGGCCGTCCTAGGATCGGCTCATGACCGCAGCGGAGTCGACCGACGGGCGCCCGTTCGTCTGCGGGCTGGTGCTTGCCGCCGGCGGCTCGCGCCGGCTCGGGCGGCCGAAGCAGCTGCTGGCCTACGGCGACGGGACGCTGCTCGGCCACGTCCTCGACGTCGCCCGGGCCTGCGCCTTCGACCAGTCGCTCTGCGTGCTCGGCGGCGGCGCCGACGCGGTCCGGGAGGAGGTCGACCTGGCGGGGTTCGACGTCGTCGTCAACGAGAGCTTCGGCGAGGGCTGCTCGTCCTCGATCGCGGCGGCGCTGGCGGCCGTCGACGACCGGGTCGAGGTGCTGGTGCTGATGCTCGGCGATCAGCCCGGCGTGCGCCCGACCACCGTCGCGACGCTGCTGGCGGGCCGCGGCGAGGCCCCGATGGCGGTCTGCGAGTACGAGGACGGCCGCGGCCACCCGCTCGCGTTCGCCCGCTCGACCTTCGCCGACCTCTCGAGCCTGCACGGCGACAAGGGCGTGTGGCGGCTGATGGACCGGCTCGGCGACGCGGTCGCGACGGTGCCGGTGCCCGGCCCGATCCCCCGCGACGTCGACACCGAGGAGGACTACGAGGCGGTGCTCGCCGAGCGGCGGGCCGGCTCGAGCGCTCAGGGAGCCCCGCGAGGCGGTCTATAGTCTGGCCATGCCGACCGACCTGAGTCTCGGCGAAGCCGCTCGCGCGCTGGACGTCAGCGTCGACACCGTGCGGCGGTGGGCGCGCGCCGGGAAGATCAAGACGAGTCGCGACGACGCCAACCGCCGGCGGGTGCCGAAATCCGAGATCGCGCGGCTCGCGAGCCATCCCGGCCGCCACAAGACCGAGGACACCTTCTCCGCCCGCAACCGCTTCCCCGGCGTGATCAAGTCGGTCGAGGTCGATGGCGTGATGGCGCTGGTCGAGATCGAGGCCGGACCGCACCTGGTGACCGCCGCGATCACCCGCGACTCGGTCGAAGAGCTCGGCCTCGCCCCCGGCGTCCCCGCGGTCGCCACGGTGAAGGCGACCTCGGTGATGGTCGACGCTTCGCGGGACTAACGCCGCCGTCCCACCGCGGTGAGTTCGCACTTATCCGCGCATACCGCGGATTACTGCGAACTCGCCGGAGGGGCCGCTCGTTTAGCCCACGGCCGTCGGCGAGTCGTGGATCGGGCCGCTGGCCTCGCTCAGGCTGGTGCCGTGGCGGCCGCCGCGGATGGCGATGATCTCGGCGAGGATCGAGATCGAGACCTCGGCCGGGGTGCGGGCGCCGAGGTCGAGGCCGCAGGGGGAGTGGATCCGGGTCAGGTCGGCCTCGGGGACGCCGTGGTCGCGCAGGCGCGCGAGGCGCTTGCGGTGCGTCCGGCGGCTGCCGAGGGCGCCGATGTAGCCCGCGCCGCTCGCGAGGGCGCCGAGCAGGGCCGGCTCGTCGAACTTCGGGTCGTGGGTGAAGACGAGGATCGCGTCGCGCGGGCCCAGCGGGTGGTCGGCGAGGAACTCGTCGGGCCAGGCGACGACGGTGTGCGCGGCCTCCGAGAAGCGGGGGCTGTCGAGGAAGGGGCGCCGGGCGTCGACGATCGTCACCTCGTACCCGAGGCCGGCGGCGAGCCGAGCCAGCTCGGCGGAGAAGTCGATGGCGCCGAAGATCACCATCTCCGGCCGGGTGGCGAAGGCCTGGATGTAGACCGACAGCGCCGAGCCCATCACTTCGCCGCCGCTGCCGTAGTGGCGGACGGTGGAGACGCCCTTGTCGAGGAAGCCACGCGCCTCGCGGCCGACCGAGTGGTCGAGCAGGTCGCCCGCTTCGAGGCTGCCGACCGCCGCGTCGGGCAGGACCGCCATCTTCGCCCCGGCCGAGTCGCCGTCGAGCAGCGTCGCCACCGCCACCGGCTCGCCCGCCGCGATCGCCTCGGCGGCCCGCTCCAGCGGCTCCAGCGACCGCGCCTCGGCGGCGTGGACGAAGACGCGCACCGCGCCCCCGCACATCAGGCCGACGCCGGCCGCTTCCTCGTCGGAGATCCCGTAGGCGGCGATCCGGGGCGGGCCGCCGGCGAACACCTGCCGGGCTTCTTCGACCAGGGCCGCCTCGACGCAACCGCCGGTCACCGAGCCCTCGATCCGGCCGCCGTCGTCGACCAGCATCTGGGCGCCCGGATCGAGCGGCGCCGAGCCGATGCGCTCGACCAGCGTCGCGATCACCACGCGGTGACCTTCGCGCATCCATTCGGCCGCGGTTCTCTCAGCGGTGGGCATCGGACCTATCCACGGGAATCCCTGTGACAGTGAGGATTAACCGATCGGGCAGCCCCGATTCCAACTGGCCTAAGTGATCGCTTAGGGCAGGTTGACGCCCCGGCGCGGGAGCGGCGACGTTGTCCCCGAGCGGATGCCATGAACATGGAAGGAACCTCGATGGGCGGCATGCCGATGGGCGGCGGCGCGGGGGCCGGCTCCCATGCGGCGCTGGGACACGCGGCGGCCGCCGGGCCGAACCTCCTGCCGGAATGGCTGCTGCTCGCCGGCGCGGTGATGTTCCTGCTGATCGCCGGGGCCCACCTCGGCCACCTGGCGATGACCTCGGGCGAGCGCCGCGCCTGGCACGTCCTGCACGTGCTGATGGCGATCGGGATGGCGCTCATGTACGCGCCGGCCACCGTCAACCCGTTCGTGATCGACCCCGGCGTCTGGCAGCTGCTCCTCGCCTGTGCCGGCGCCGTGGCCGCCGTCCGCTGGCTCGCCGGCGCGGGCGGCATCGCCCCCGGCAACCTGCTCTGGCTGCTGGCGGCGATCGACCTGGGGGCGATGGTCTACATGTGGTCCCCGGACACCTTCATGCCGGCGCTGACCTGGACGCTGGTGGCCTACCTCGTCCTCGAGGGGGCGCTCTGGGTGGCGAGCGCCTACCGCCTCCTCGACGTCGGCACGCCGCTGATCCGGTGGGGCGGGCTGGCGTCGTCCGCCGACGGCGCCGTCCTCGTCGTCGCCGGCGCCGAGACGGACTCGCTGGTCGGCGGCCTCGACATCAGCGTCTCGATGACCGCGATGGCGACCGGGATGGCGTACATGCTGGTGGCGATGCAGCTGATGTCCTGACGAGCAGTGGGGGCGGCGGCGGGAACCTGACCTCGACCGAGAGGCCGCCGTCGGGGCGGGCCGTCGCGGTCAGGGTGGCGTGGTGGGCGGTGGCGATCGCGGCGACGATGGAGAGGCCGAGGCCGTGGTGGCCGTCGCTCGGGGCGGTGCGGTCGGGGCCGAGGCGGCGGAAGGGGTCGAAGAGGTGGTCGACCTCGGCGGGAGGGACGAGGGGGCCGTCGTTGGCGACCGCGAGGAAGGCGCCGGTGGGGCCGGTGCCGGTCCGCACCAGCAGGCGGCCGCCGCGCACGTTGTAGTGGACGGCGTTGTCGAGCAGGTTGCGGACGAGGCGCTCCGCGAGGGCGGCGTCGCCGGCGGCGGGGGCAGGCTCGACGTCGGTGTCGATCCGCAGGCCGAGGGCGCTCGCCTCGGGGGGCAGGTCGCCGAGGGTCGCCTCGACGAGCGCGGCGAGGTCGAAGGGGTCGCGGCGGTCGAGGCCGCGCTCGCTCGAGGCGAGGGTCAGGAGCGACTCGAGCAGGCGCTCCTGCTCGTCGCCGAGCGCGAGGAGGCGGCGCGCGGTCGCGCGGAAGGAGTCGAGCGTCGCGTCAGGGTCGGTGAGCGTCTCCTCGAGCAGCGCGCGCCAGAGGGTGAGCGGCGTGCGCAGCTCGTGCGCGGCGTTGGCGACGAAGCGCTGCTGGGCGCCGAAGGCCGCCTCGAGCCGGGCGAGGAGGCCGTCGACGGTGTCGGCCAGGTCCTTCAGCTCGTCCTGCGGCCCGGCGAGGGCGAGGCGCTCGTGCAGGTTGCGCTCGGAGATCTGGCGCGTCGCCGCGGTCATCGTGCGCAGCGGACGCAGGACCCGGCCCGCGACCAGCCAACCGAGCGCGATCGAGATCACGCTCATGATCGCCAGCGCGATCCCGGAGCCGACCAGCAGCTGGTGGAGGTTGTCGGCGCGGGCGTGTTCGAGCCCGGCGAACCGCGATTCGAGCGCCTCGCGCACCTGCGGCGAGATGTGCACCGGTTCCTGGGCCGGGACCAGCACGTTGATCCCGGTGGAGCGGCGGAAGAGGAAGTAGGTGATCGCGAGGAGCGCCGCGCCGGAGATCAGGAAGAGGGCGCCGTAGAGCAGGGTCAGGCGCAGGCGGACGGTCGGCGAGGGGAGGCGGTGCACGGTCAGATCCGGTAGCCGCCCTGGGGGACGGTGACGATCACGGGCGGCTCGCCGAGCTTCCCCCGCAGGCGGTTGATCGTCGACTTGACCGTGGTCGTGAAGGGGTCGGCGGCCTCGTCCCACACCCGTTCGAGCAGCTCCTCGGCGGAGACGACGCGGCCCTGGGCGGCGAGGAGGTGCTCGAGCACCGCGAGCTCCTTGGGGCTGAGCGCGAGCCGTTCGCCGGCCCGCGTCGCGACCCGCTGGCCGGGGTCCAGCCGCAGGTCCCCGTGCTCGAGGATCGGCGGCAGCGGCGGCTGCGCGCGGCGGGCGAGGGCGCGGATCCGCGCCAGCAGCTCGGCGAAGGCGAAGGGCTTCCCCAGATAATCGTCGGCGCCGATGTTGAGGCCCTCGACGCGCTCGGCGACGGTGCCCGAGGCGGTCAGCATCAGCACCTTCGTCCCGCCGCCGCGCGCCACCAGCGCGCGGCAGACCTCGTCGCCGTGCAGGCGCGGCAGATCACGGTCGAGCACGACCACGTCGTAGTCGACGACCCCGGCGCGGCGGAGCGCCTCCTCGCCGTCGCCGGCGACGTCGGCGGCGATCCCGTCGCGGCGCAGGACGCGGGCGACCGATCCGGCCAGCTCGGCGTGATCCTCGACCACCAGCACCCTCATCGTCGCGACCAAGGATGCCCGACCGCCGGTCACAAAGCGGTCACAGGTCGCATGACCGCCGTGTGACCACCCGTCTCCTAAAACGGATCCGCTGATGGCGAGGACTCGAAAGGAGTTGGGATGAGGAAGACGGACTGGCTGGTGGCGGCGACGCTGGCGCTCTGCGTGGTCGGGCTGGTGGCCTGCGGCGGGGGCGGCGGCTCGGGCTCGGGCGGCGGCGGCGGGAGCGCGGCGCGCGAAGAAGCGGGGCTCGAATTCGCCGAATGCCTGCGCGCGCATGGGGTCGAAGTCGAAGACCCGCGGCGGGGGAAGAGCGTCGACGTCGGCGGCGACGATCCGACCACCAAGAAGGCGCTCGCCGCCTGCAACGGCAAGCTCGGCGCCGCCGGCCAGGAACTCTCCGCCGAAGAAGGCGAGGAGTTCAAGGAAGGGGTGCTGGCCTTCACCCGCTGCATGCGCGGGCAGGGCATCGACATGGGGGACCCGGAATTCCTCGGGCCGGGCAAATTCCACTTCGACCTCGCCGGGGTCGACACCAGCTCACCGGCCTTCGAAGCGGCGCGGGAAGCCTGCCAGGACAAGTTCCCCGAACTGTCCGAAGACGGCATCCTCGTCGGTGGCTGAGGTGGGGGAGGGGCGGACCGGTCGGCGGGCGGGTGGTCGACGGCGGCGGGCGCTGCGCGGCGCGGCGGCGCTCGCGGCGGTGGCGCTGGTGGCGGCGGGCGTGGCGGTCCTGGCGCTCGGCGGCTCCGACGGCGGCGCCGCGGCCGGGTCCACCACCACCGCCGGGTTCACCGGCAAGGTCGAGCGGCGCACCCTGGCCGAACGCCTGACCGCCACCGGGACGATCGGTTATGCCGGCGAAGCCACGGTGCTCGCCCGGCTCTCCGGGACGGTGACCGCGCTGCCCGCGGTCGGCGACGTGATCCGCCGCGGTGGGCGCCTCTACGCGGTCGCGGGCGAACCGGTGCTCCTCATGTATGGGGCGGTCCCCGCCTACCGGACCCTCGCCGCCGGGGTCCCCGACGGCAAGGACGTCGAACAGCTCGAGCGCAACCTCGCGGCGCTCGGCTACGAACCCGGGACCATCGACGAAGACTTCACCTCCACCACCGCGGCGGCGGTCGCCGCCTGGCAGGAGGACCTCGGGCTCGAAGCCACCGGCGAAATCGAGCTGGGGAGGGTCGCGTTCCTGCGCGGGCCGCAGCGGGTGACCGCGCCGGCGGCGACGCTCGGCGAGGCGCTTGGCGGCGGGGGCGGAGGTGGCGGCGGCGAATCCGGCGGGGAAGCCGAACCGCCCTCGACCCCGGTCCTCCGCACCAGCTCCACGCGCCGGATCGTCAGCGTCGAGCTGGAAGCCGACCAGCAGTCGATCGCCCATCGCGGGCAGCGGGTCGGCGTCGTCCTCCCCGGCGGCGCCGAAGTGCCCGGCGAGGTGCGCGGGCTGGCCGCGGTCGAACCGGCCGGCGGCGAAGGCGGGGCGGGCGAAGGTGCCGAACCGGGGGTCGAGGCGACCATCGCGGTGACCGGCGGGCACCGCATCCCGGCCCTCGACGGCGCGACGGTCAACGTCCGCTTCACCCAGCGGGTGCGCCGGCACGTGCTGAGCGTGCCGCTGACGGCGCTGGTCGCGATCAGCGGCGAGCGCTTCGCGGTCTACGTCCGCGATCCAGGGGGCGGCCGGCGGCGGGTCGTCGTCACCCCCGGCCTGGCCGCGGACGGCTACGTGGAGGTTGCGGGGAAGGGCCTGCGGGCCGGGGTGACCGTGGAGACCGGCCGGTGAGCGGCGCCCCCGCGGCCGGCGCCGCGCCGGTGCTGGAGCTTCGCGACGTGCGCAAGACCTACCCGGGCGGGGTGGAGGCGCTGCGCGGCGTCTCCCTGGCGATCGGGCGCGGCGAGCTGACCGCGATCGTCGGCCCCTCGGGCTCGGGCAAGTCGACGCTGCTGCACGTGATGGGGACGCTCGACCGGCCGAGCGCCGGCAGCGTCGCGATCGAGGGCCGCGACCTGGCGAGCGCCTCCGACGACGAGCTCGCCGGCCTGCGCGCGACCCGCATCGGCTTCGTCTTCCAGCAGTTCTTCCTGCTGGAGGCGGCGCCGGTGCTCGACAACGTCGCCGACGGGCTCCTCTACGCCGGTGTGCCGGCCCGCGAGCGGCGCGAGCGCGCGGCCGCGGCACTGGCCCGGGTCGGCCTCTCCCATCGCGAGCGCCACGGCGCCGCCAAGCTCTCCGGCGGCGAGCGCCAGCGGGTCGCGGTGGCGCGGGCGCTGGTCGGCGAGCCCGCGATCGTCCTCGCCGACGAGCCGACCGGCAACCTCGACAGCCGCACCGGCGGCGAGCTGATGGAGCTGCTGCGCGGCCTGAACGAGGGCGGCGCGACCCTCGTGATCATCACCCACGACGAGGGGATCGCCGCCTCGGTGCCGCGGCGGATCGCGGTGCGCGACGGGCGCGTGGAAGGCGACGCGGAGGCGCGGGCCCGGTGAGTCGTCTGCTGCCCCGCGACCTGCTGCGCCTGGCGACGATCGGCATCCGTACGCGGCGGCTGCGGGCGGTGCTCTCGGTGCTCGGGATCTCGATCGGGATCGCCTCGCTGGTCGCGGTGCTGGCGATCTCCGAAACCAGCAAGGCCGACCTGCTGGCGAAGATCGAACGGCTGGGGACCAACCTGCTCGCGGTCGGCCCGGGCGAATCGCTCTTCGGCGAAGAAGCGCGGCTGCCGGCCGCCGCCGGCGCTCGCATCCGCCTGTTGGGCGAGGTCTCCTCGGCCGCCGCGGTCACCCGGGTCGACGGCGCCACGGTCCGCCGCAGCTCCTACGTGCCGGCCGAGATCACCAACGGGATCGCCGTCGAGGCGGCCGACCCGCAGCTGCTGGGGACGCTGGAAGGGACGCTGGCCTCCGGGCGCTTCGTCGGCCCGGCGAACGACCGCTACCCGGCGGTCGTGTTGGGGGCGAAGGCGGCGCAGCGGCTCGGCATCCGGGGCGCGGGCGGGCTCGACCAGGTCTACGTCTCGGGGCGGCTCTTCACCGTGGCCGGCATCCTCGCGCCGCTGCCGCTGGTCCCCGAACTCGACAGCGCCGCGCTGGTCGGCTACCCGGTCGCGGCGCGCCTCTTCGGCACCGGCCGCAGCCCGTCGAAGGTCTACGTCCGCGCCCGCGAGGGCGAAGCGCCGGTGCGCGCGGCGGCGGCGCTGCTGCCGCGGGCCGCCGACCCCTGGGCGCCCGAAGAAGTCGCGGTCAGCCGGCCCTCCGACGTCCTGCAGGCGCAGGCGGCGGCCGAAGGCGCCTTCACCTCGCTCTTCCTCGGCCTCGGCGCGGTCGCCCTGCTGGTCGGCGGGATCGGGATCGCCAACGTGATGATCATCTCGGTGCTGGAGCGCCGCTCCGAGGTCGGCCTCCGCCGTGCCCTCGGCGCCCGCCGGCGCCACATCGCGGTCCAGTTCCTCGGCGAGTCCTTCGTCCTGGGGATCGGCGGCGGCGTCGTCGGCGTCCTGCTCGGCATCGGCGCGACCGGCGCCTACGCCGCGGCCGAAGGGCTGACCCTGCTGGTGCCGCCGGCCGCGGTCCCCGGCGGCCTTGCCGCCGCCTTCCTGCTCGGCGGCGCGGCGGGCCTCTACCCGGCGATGCGCGCCGCCCGGCTCACCCCGACCGAGGCGCTGCGGACGGCGTGACGCGGCCGAGCCTCCACACCTCCGCGGGTCGCCGCCGGATCACCCGGCTGAAGAACGCCCTGCTCCTCGCGGCGGCCGCGGCCGTCGTCCTGCTCGCCCTCGTGCTCGCGCGGGGCGGAAGCGGGAGCGGCGGCGGCGAGCACCGGCTGCCGACGGCCGACCGCCTCGGGCGGCCTCCCGGTCGGGGCAACCCTGGCGGCCTTGACGGCCTCGCCTGGCCGCGCGAAGGCGAGGCGGCGGTGGCGGTCGAGGGACTCGGCAGCCTCGGGTCCAGTGGCGGCGACGAGCCGGTGCCGATCGCCAGCCTCGCCAAGGTGATGACCGCCTACCTGGTGCTGAAGGACCACCCGCTGGAGCCGGGGGAGGAAGGGTTCACGTTCACGATCGGCCCGGCCGACGTCGAAGACCTGCACCGGCGGATGGACCTCGGCCAGTCGGTGGTCGCGGTAGAAGTCGGCGAGGTCCTGAGCGAGCGCCAGGCGCTGGAGGCCCTGCTGCTGCCGTCCGCCAACAACGTCGCGATCCTGCTCGCGGTCCACGAGGCGGGCAGCGTCGAAGCCTTCGTCGCCGAGATGAACGAGGCCGCCGACGAGCTGGGGATGGGACGGACCCGCTACACCGACCCGAGCGGCTTCGAGGACACCACCGTCTCCACCGCCACCGACCAGCTGAAGCTCGCCCGCGCGGCGATGGCCGACCCGACCTTTCGCGAGATCGTCGCCATGCCCTCGGTCTCCCTGCCGGTCGTCGGCGAGGTCGCCAACTACAACGCCCTGGTCGGCCACGAAGGCTTCGTCGGGATCAAGACCGGCTCCGACGACGCCGCCGGCGGCTGCCTTCTCTTCGCCCGCCGGGTCGACATCGACGGCCGCACCAGGACCGTGGTCGGCGCCGTCCTCGGCCAGCGCGAAGGCGAATTCATCCCGGCGGCGCTCACCGCCGCGAGGAGCCTCGCCGCCTCCGCCGTCGAGATCAGCCGGGGCCGATCCAGTGCATCGAGAACGAGGACCCGCCGGCGGCGGTGACGGTGTTGGCGTTCGGGGTGGCCCAGGTGACGTGGACGCCTTCGCCGGCGTTCAGGTGGACGATCGCGGTGGCGCTGAAGGCGGGCCCCTGTCCGACGGGAAGGGTGGGGTCCATCTGCCAGCCGGCCGCGCCGATCACGGTCGTGGCGCCCTTGACCAGCTCGACCTCGCCTTCGTCGTTGCCGTCGGTGTAGACGATCTGCAGGTTGGCGCTGACCTCGTATATCCCGCTGACGTGGGCGGTCAGGTCGGTGAGGGACGTGCTCAGGTCGTAGAGGCCGCCGACGTTGAATTCCGCCGCCGGCCAGGACAGCTCCTGGCCGCTCGTCAAGGACACCTGGTTCGCCGGGTTCGAGGCGGCCCTCACGCGCGCCGCCGGGACCGGGGTCGTGGCGGTGAGGAAGGGACTGGACGCGGAGGGAGCGTGGCTCGCGGCCAGCGCCGCCTGCTGATCGGCGGTCGGCAGCAACGCCTGGACGTCGCCGGTCAGCTGTTCCATCGCGACCGCGCCCGCGGCGAGCGTCGGGTCGGGGAAGGTCCCGCTCAGCGCGCCCCCGGCGGGCCGCCCGAGGAGCGAGTCGCCGGGCGGCCCGGGCGGCCCCGCGACCCCGCTCGGCCCGGCCGGCCCGAGCGGACCGGCCGGCCCCGGCGCGCCCGCGGCGCCGTCTCGGCCGCTCGGCCCCGGCGCGCCCTTGGGTCCCGGGGCGCCGATGCCGCCGCTCGGCCCCGGCGCGCCGACCGTCAGGCGCAGCATGCGTTCCCCGTGTCCGCAGCGCCGGCCGGCCGGCCCCAGCGGGAGGCGCAGGACCCTGGACCCGGGCTGGTAACAGAGCACCTGCACGCCGTTCCTTGCCTTCGCGGCAGCGGCGGCGCCCGGGGCGAGGGTGGCGGCGAGAAGGATCGCGAGCGCGGTGACGCCGAGCCATCGGCCCGTCCGCGCGCCGTCGTTCCTGCTGTCCCGGGTCGCCATCGCGCGGCAATCTAGACACCGCCCGGGCCCCGCATAACCCGGGTTAGTCCAAGTGTCCAGGGCGGCGCGGCCGGGTCGCCTTAAAGATCACCCGGGGCGGGGGGCGCGCTCCGCGGCGAGGCTCCATAGCGTCCGGGGGGATGCATGTAGAGCCGAACCGCGTGCCGAGCCGATGGTGGGGTGCGGCGGGGTTTCTGCTCGGGCTCGCGGGGGCGGCGCTCTGCTTGGCGCTCGTCCCAGACAGCGGCTTCGCGGCACGGCCGCAGATCATCTCGCCGCGCGACGATGCGACGGTCCTGGTCGGGCACGGCCGCCTGGTGGTGCGGGTGAAGGTGGACGGGCGCCGGGGCGCCAAGCGGGCGCGAGCGCGCTTCGAGGTGCGCCTCGACGGCCGTGACGTCACCAGGCGCTTCCGGCGGGTGGCCGCCGACCGGTGGCGGGGGACGATCAGGCCGCGCCCTGGCTTCGGCCTGCGCGAGCACACCCTCACGGCGAAGGCGGGGCGGGACGGCGACCGCCACACCGCCACGGTCCGCTTCATCGCGATGAAGCGCGACGACGAGGCGGCCAAGATCACCTACCGGCCCGATTGGCGCCATCGCGCCGGCCACCTGGTCCGGGTGCGGACCAAGAAGCGGCTGTGGGAAACGGGGAGCCTCCCCAAGGTGCTGCTCAACGGGCACCGGGTCGACCGGCGGCTCCATCTCGACGACGACGGCCGCGGCTTCGAGGGCGGCTTCGGCGTCGAAGCGGGCCTGCGGTTCGGCCGCAACCGGCTGCAGGTCCAGACCCTCCAACGCAACGGCGTCTACTCCAAGGACGTGCGCAGCTTCTGGGTCCCGCGCGACCGGCCCCTGGTCGGGGCCGGCCGGGACGGCCGCGCGGGCGTCGGCGAGCCGGTCCGGCTGCGGGGGACGGTGCGCTGGCCCGGTCGCAAGCCCGCGAGCGGGGCCGCCACCGGAGCGGACGCCGACCGGGCGCTCGCCCGCGCCTCGACGGTCGAACCGCCCGAAACGAGCTGGCACATCGTCGAAGCGCCGGCAGGGTCGGCGGCCGAACTGGAGCACCCGGACGCGGCCGAACCGATCCTCGTCCCCGACGTCCCCGGCAACTACGTCCTCGGCCTCACCGCGACGGCGCCGGGCGGCAAGCCGGGCCTCGACGAGGTGACGATCACCGCGCCGCAGACGACCAGCCCGATGGGGATGCCGATCCAGACGATCGGCAGCGAAGGCCGGACCTGGATCGGCGGCGAATCGTTCCCCCGGCAGGCGAGCGAAGTCAAGGCAGGGGTGAAGCTGCTGGTCCTCAGCGCCACCGCCCTGAGCCCGGTGAACGGCGAATGGGGGCCGGCCGAACAGACCTTCACGCCGAACGCCGAAGGCGCCTGGAAGAGCGGCGGCAGCCTCGACCTGCTGGAAGCGATCGATCACGTCGGCAACGACCAGACGGTGATCCTCACCGGCCAGGGCAGGCCGGTGCCGGGGGGGAGCCTCGGCAAGTCCCAGGGCAAGAGCCTGGAAGAAGCGATCGACGCGATCGGCGGCACGACGGCCGCCGAACGGGGGCAGACCCCGGCCGGGGCGGTCGACCTCGCCGGCGGCGACTGGTCGGTGATCGGCCGCAAAGGGCTGACCGAAGGGCACGCCAACCAGAGCTTCTTCGTCACCCCGGCGGCCCTGCCCAGGTCGGCGGCCGCCGAATTCCCGGGCTTCCCGACCGGCGCCGGGTCGGCGGGCACCCTCAACGGTTACATGCAGCTGATCACCGGCTCGGTCTACGAATTCATCTCGCCCGAGTTCCTCGACCTCGACACGAAATGGACGCCGAGCCTGAAGGAAGCGCCGTCGACGACCGCCAACACCATCGCCGTCGGCGCCGCCCGCTACCAGTCGGGGACGATCCCGGACGGCGCGATCGGGATGCAGCTGCTGGTCCTCGACGGCTCCGACCCGAGCCAGGTGCTGGCCCAGGGCACCTACACCGTGCTCGAAGCGAACTGCGCCACCGACTACTCCGGCATCTACTTCCTCGACCAGGAACTGCACAAGTGGATCAGCCCGCCGGCGGGCGCGACCGAAGGGCAGCCCGGCAACCTGCTGATCCTGCAGGACTTCGGCCACCAGTCCGGCTGGTGCTGGCCGGGCGGCAACGACACCGACTGGCTGCAGGACACGATCCCGACCGTCGACTCCGACGGCACCCACTGGGTCGGCAGCGGCTACCCGACCGAACCGAAGCAGCTGGCGAAGATCTGGAACAGCGCCAACGTCCACGGCTTCGGCAGCGTCGCCGGCAACATCGGGATCCTCGGCGAACCGGCCGCCCACGACATCGTCGCCAACTACCGCCGGCCGTTCTACGACGACGCCAAGAAGAAGATGGTGAACCGTGATTTCGGCGGCCTCACCGTGGTCGCCTCGACCGACCTCTACCAGCCCTCATCCGCCTTCGTCCAGGGGCAGGGCGACGATCCCGAAATCTCCGAAGGGGGCGCGAACCCGATGCTCGGCAACGGCCGCGTCAGCGGCGTCCTGCGCCGCAACGAGCAGTCGCAGTGGGAACTGGCGAACTCGGCGATGGGCGCCGGCTGGTCGAACTCGGAAGGCGAACAACCGCTGAACCAGAAGGCGCTCTGGGACCTGGTCTTCCGCGAACCGACCGCCTGGCCGTGCACGCCGCAGAACCCGGAACCGTGCAAGGGGACGCCGGCCGAAATCGCCAAGGCGCAGCGGTTCTTCGTCGAAAAGGTCTCGCCGGAATCGCGCGCCCCCAGCCTGCGCGACATCTACGCCGAACACTTCACCACCCGGTTCAGCGAATCGAGCATCGACGTCGCCTACCCCGGCCCGCAGAGCGGCTTCAGCGAAGCCGTCTTCGAAACGCTGCGGAAGGGCGTCCCGAACGGGACGTGGGGCGGCCTGACCGAAGAGATGAACGACGTCAACCAGGTCCACGCCGGGATCGAAGCCTGGCAGCAGTTCTTCATCACGACCGATGGCGGCGCGGCGTCGGTGGACCTCGAAGACGTCGGCGGGGACGTGGTCAGCGCGGTCAATGAAGCGGACCAGAAGCTGGAAAGGGAAAACCGGGAAAGCGAAATGGACGGGTCGATCGCCTCCGACGTCCTCTACGCGATGTCGTCGATCGTCGACGTCGGCCTGATCGCCAGCGGCAACCCCGAGGCGATCCCCGCCTTCGCGCCCGCGCTCGGCGCGCTGGGAGGGATGGTCGCGCTCGGCGACGACGCCGCCGAAGCCTTCGGCGGCGGCGCGAGCAACGGGGTCGGGAACGTCGCCAACGACACCGAAGCGATCCGCGGGCGGATCCGCAGCCTGTCCAAGGACGTCGCCGTCCGTTACGCCAACATCGCGGCGACGATGGAGCACTTCGGCAGCGTCTTCGTCGACGACCCGGTGAAGCTGCGCGAAGCCGATGCCCACTTCGACCCGGGCGGCGCCTGGTCGTTCCCCTCGACCACCACCGCGCGGGCGCAGATGGGCCGCGCGATGGCGACCTCGGTCCAGACCGCGGCCTACGAAGCGACGCTGCCGCTGGCGTTCACCAAGTGGGTCGTCTCGCCCCGGCACACGACCTGGGACGAAGGCGGCAGCCCCGAACTTCCCGCCGCCCTCGACTACCAGTGCCCGAACGCGCACGGGAGTGGCTCGCGCAACCCCTGGAACGGGAACAGGACCCCGAGCTGGGCCCTGTCGAGCGTCGGCTGGTCGGGCGGCGGCCCCACCCCCGGCACCAGCTTCACGCCGCAGAACTCGGCCAACTTCCTCGTCTCCGGGCTCAAGTTCAACATCAACAACCTGCGGCCCGAACGGCAGGAACGCCACGAGGCGGGAGATCCCGACGAACCGGGCCTCGGGCACACCGGCGAGAGCGCCCCGGCGAAGCTGCTGGAAGAACTCTTCGCGTCCCCCGGCGCCGGCGGATCGGCGCTCGACCCGAAACCGCTCGGCGCCGCCAAGGAAGAGATCTTCGGGATGGACACCTGGAGCACGCGCAAGTTCCAGTGCGGCGAAGACCCCTGAGCCATCGGCGGTTCGCCGGGCCGCCTGTAGTTTGAAGGGTCGTGAGCGCTGGGTCGCTGCTGGAGCGGGGGGAGAGTCTGGAGGCGGTGGGCGGCTGCCTTGCCGGGGCGCGGCGCGGTGCGGGTGGAGCGGCCTTCGTGGTCGGCGAGGCCGGGCTCGGCAAGACCTCGATCCTCGCGGCGGCGGCCGAGCTCGCCGCCGGGTTCGAGGTCGGCCGGGGGCGCGGCGAGCCGATGGAGACGGTCGTCCCGTTCGGTCTGATCGCCCAGATCCTCGCCTCGCTCGGCGCCGACGGTGAGGCGCTGATCGGCGAACGCGGCGGCGCGGTCGAGACCTCGGCGCCCTACCTGCGGCTGCTGCGCTGGCTGCGGGCGCGGCGGCCGGGCGATCCGCCGCTGCTCCTTCTCCTCGACGACCTCCACTGGGCCGACGCCGACTCGATCGGCCTGCTGGCCTTCCTGGCCCGTCGGCTCGCCCCTCTGCCGGTGGCGGTGATCGGCGCGCTGCGACCCTGGCCGACCGGCGCCCACGAGGTCGTCGCCGACCTCGAGGCGGGCGGGTTCGCGCGGGCGGTGCGGCTGCACCCGCTCGATCGGGGCAGCGCGGGGCGGCTCTTGGAGCGCAGCGCCGGCGCCTCGTCGGAGCCGGCGATGGCGGCCCGCGCGTGGGAGCTCTGCCGCGGCAATCCGTTCCTGATCGAGCAGCTCGGAGGGCTCCTCGCCCGCGGCGAGGGGATTCCCGAGCCCGACGGCGAGGGTGACGGCCACGGGCACCTGCTGCTGCGGAAGTTCGCCGGGCTCGACGCGCCCGGCATGCGCTGCGCCCGTTGCGCGGCGGTGATCGGGGTGCGGTTCCGGGTCGACCTCGCCCTCGCCGCGGCCGCGCTCGATCCCGAGCAGGAACGGAGAGCCCTGGAGGCGCTCACCGCGAGCGGCCTGGTGGTCGAGGACGAAGGCGGCTGGATGCGCTTCGCCCACCCGCTCTTCGCCCAGTCGCTGTACGAGGAGATCGTGCCGGCGCTGCGCCGCCGCCTCCACGCCCGCGTCTTCGAGCTGCTCGCCGCGGGCGGCTACGAGGAGGAGGCGGCCGAGCACGCGATCCTCGCCGACCTGGCCGGCGACCGGCGCGCGGCGGAGGTGCTGGAGCGCGTGGGCCGCGCCGCGCTTGCCGCCGGCGCCGCCGCGGGGGCGGCGCGCTACCTCGAGGCGGCGGTCAGGTTCCGCGGCGACCGGTGCCCGCCGGAGCTGCTCCTCCTCCACGCGCGCTCGCTGGTCGGCGTCGCCCGGGTGGCCGACGCGGGCGCGGTCTGCGGGCGGCTGCTCGCCGGCACCGGTCTCGACTGGCGGATCCGGGTCGAGGCGCTGCGGGCGCTGGGGCAGGCGAACTACCTGACCGGCGCCGGCGGTCTCGGCGACGAACAGCTCCGCGAGGCGGTCGAGGTCGCCGTCGCGAACGATCCGACCGCCGCGGTGCGGCCGCTGCTCGACCGCAGCTCGATCGCCTGGATGGCGCGCGGGCCGGCGGCGGCGCTGCCGCTGGCGGCAAGGGCAAGGGAGCTGGCCGCCGGCGAGCCGGGCCTGCGCGAGACCGCCGAAGCGCGCTGGGGCCATCTGGCGATCGAGTGCGGCGAGCCCTGGCCGACCGCCGCGGTCGAGCCGATCGACCGCCGGCTGCGGGCGGGGACGACAGCCGAGCTGCTCGACCCGGCGGAGCTGATCTGGCCGACCGCGGCGATCTACGGCTTCGCCCACGTGGCCAAGTGCGCGGAGCGCTACGAGGATTCCCTGCGGGCGCTGTGCCTGGCCCGCGAGGCGCTGGAAGAGGCGGGGGCGGCGAACGGGATCGCGACGGTGACGAACTTCATCGGCAACCTCCTGGTCTGGTGGGGACGCCCGGCGGCGGCGCTCGTCGAGGCCGATCGGGCGGAGGAATTCTCGGAGCTGACGCCGATGGCCCTGCCGATCGCCTCGCTGATCCGCTCCGCGGCGCTGCTCTGGCTGGGGCGGCTCGCCGAGAGCGAGGAGCATCGCCAGATCGCGCTGCGGCGGGCGCCCGACCCGGACCTCTGGCTGATCGGCCTCTGGTCGCGCCTGAGCCGCGCGATCGGCCTCCTCTGGCAGGGCGACGAGCGCGCCTCCGTCGTCTTTTTGGAGATCGAGCGGCTGGTCGACGCGGCCGGCATCCGCGAGCCCTCCAACCAGCCCTGGGCGGGGTTCGCGGTGCAGGCCCACCTGGCGGTCGGCCGTCGCGGGGACGCCGCGCGGGTCGGCCGGCGGCTGGAGGACGTCGCGAGCCGTCATCCCAGCCGCTGGCCGAAGGCCACCGCCGCCCTGAGCGCGGCCCGGTTGCTCGACGACGAGGGGGACGTCGCGGCGGCAACCCGGTCGTTCGAGGCGGCGATCGAGCTCCTGCGCGAGGTGGACCTGCCGCTGGCCCGGGCGGAAGCCCTGCTCGCCTACGGCGCCTTCACCCGCCGGCGGGTCGGGCCGGTCGACGCGCGGGCGCCGCTGCACGAGGCCCTGGACCTCGCCGAGGCGGCGGGCGCCGCCCACTTCACCGCCGCCGCCCACGCCGAGCTGCGGCTGGCGGGCGGTCGCCGGTCCCGCACCCGCGGCGACCGCGACCGGCTCACCGCGGCCGAGCTCCGGGTCGCCCGCGAGGCGGCCCGCGGCCGCACCAACCGCGAGATCGCCCGCCGCCTCAACCTCTCGCCCAACACCGTCCGCACCCACCTCAAGCGGATCTACCCGAAGCTCGGCGTCAACTCCCGGCAGGAGCTAGCCGACGCCGACCTGGGCGATGCCGCCGGCAACCCCCACTGACGATAGGCCCCTCAGGCGAGTTCGCACTTCTCCGCGCTATCCGCGGATTACTGCGAACTCAACCGGCGGGCCGGCGCCCGGAAGGGACGGGGCCCCGCAAGCTGTCGCCCGGGAGGGCCCGGACCCCGCAAGCTGTCGCCCGGATTACGGACGCGCCCCTCTCGCCACGGCCCGGGCAGGCTGTGGCCGTGGCGAGAGGGGCGGGTGTGCGGAAGGTGTGGAGGGACGTGCGCGGGAGCGTCACGGGTGTGCGCCGTGTGCGCCAGAAGTGCGCCGGGACCGTCACCGAAGGGCGCCGAGGGCCGGTCCCCGAACGGTCAGGGGTCCGCGTGGTTGGAAATCCGCGTATGGCGCGGGTTTCCAACCACGCGGATGCCCGGTCGGTCTTCCGTGGTTCGAAATGGTCGCCATACGACCATTTGGAACCACGCAAGCCCCCGGCCACCGGATCCGTGACGGAGATGCCGGGAACTCCACGCTTCCTCCCGTGTTGTCCAACACCGACCTACGCGCTGCGTGGATTGACCGTGCTATAGCAAGGGTCAAAGTACGCAGCGCGTTCCCGGCCCCTCGAATCAGGCCCGAAAAGGGTCCTTCGGGGCCGGAAAGTGTGACGTTCCCGGCATCTTCGTCACCGATCGGGCCGAGGTGTGGAGGCTCTCCGACCCGACCCTCACGGAAGTCCGACTTCGCAACGTCCCTGTGCCGCCTCTCCCACGAACGCCTCACGTCCTGGGCTCCTCATGGGGGTCACAGCCTGCCAGGACCCCCATGAGGAGCCCAGGACACCCCCGCGCCACCCTCGGACGGCCGCAAGCGCCCCGAACCCCCGCCCGTCCGCCCGCCCGCCGCCGGCCTCCGAACCCTCTACCCCTCCTGGTGCAGCTGATGCACCGCCGCATGCCCGCGGCCGCGGGCGATCAGCCAGCGGTTGACGGGGTAGGCGACGGCGCCGGCGATCAGGAGGGCGACGGCGAGGCTCCACCAGAAGAGGGCGTCGGCGAGGCCCGCCGCGATGGCGCCGGGGACGAGGAGGATGAAGAGGTTGTCGACGACCTCCATCGTGGCGATGGAGGCGGTGTCGGAGGCGAGGGCCAGCCGGGCGACGCGGCGGAGGGGGAGGCCGGAGCGCAAGAGCGGCAGGCTCGTCAGGGCGTAGCCGAAGAAGAACGCCAGGACGATCGAGATGGCGATCGAGAGGGCGTCGGAGAAGCCGGCGGCGGCGCTGATCACCATGCCGAGCACCTCGCCGATCGCGCAGCCGGTGAGGCAGTGGACGGTCGCGCTGAAGGCGAGGCGGTTCAGGCCGGGCATGGGGAGGTGGTGTCGCGACGCTAGCCGCGGCGCATGAGCCGACCGACCGCGGCCATCAGCTCCTCGGTCTTCTCGGCCTGGGCGTCGGCGCCGGCGGCGCCGATCACGCAGTGGTGCGCGTGGTCGTCGAGCAGCCCGAGCGCGACCTTGTCGAGCGCGGCCTGCACGGCGGAGATCTGGGTCAGCACGTCGATGCAGTAGCGCTCCTGCTCGACCATCCCCTCGATCCCGCGGATCTGGCCCTCGATGCGGCGCAGTCGTCCCAGCAGTTGGTCTTTGGTTGCGCTGTAGCCGCGACTCTCGGTGGCGGTGGTGGAAGTAGCCATAGGGCGAGTATACACATACCCTGGGGGGGTATGCTAGGGTCGAGACACGGATACCCCCTGCCCGTATCAGGAGACGATGATCATGAGCACCGACGCCCCGCCCCGACACCTCGATCTGCCCGTGCAGGGCATGACCTGTGCCTCGTGCGCGAACCGGGTCGAGCGCAAGCTGAACCAGCTCGACGGGGTCGAGGCGACGGTCAACTACGCGACCGAGAAGGCCGCCGTGTCCTTCGATCCCGCCCTGGCGAGCACCGCGGACCTCCTCGACGCGGTCGCGGCCGCCGGCTACAAGGCGACGCCGCCGGGGGAGTCGGGGAGCGCCGCGGGCACCACCGCCCCGGGCCCCGCCGCGGAGCCCACCGAGGACGAGGAGACGCGCGCGCTGCGGCAGCGCCTGCTCGGCGCCACCGCGCTGTCGATCCCGCTGCTGGCGATCTCGATGATCCCGGCGCTGCAGTTCGACAACTGGCAGTGGCTGGCGCTCCAGCTCGCGACCCCGGTCGTCTTCTGGGCCGGCTGGCCCTTCCACAAGGCGGCCTGGCAGAACCTCAAGCACGGCACCGCGACGATGGACACGCTGATCTCGGTCGGCACGCTCGCCGCCTGGGGCTGGTCGGTCGCCGCCCTGTTCTTCCTCGGCGCCGGGATGCCCGAGATGCGGATGGGCTTCGACGTCGTCCTCGACCGCAGCGCCGCCACCGACCAGATCTACCTGGAGGCCGCCGGGGTGGTGACCACGCTGCTGCTCGCCGGCCGTTATTTCGAGGCGCGCGCCAAGCGCCGCGCCGGGGCGGCCCTGCGGGCGCTGCTCGAGCTCGGCGCCAAGGACGCCGCGCGGCTCGACCCCGACGGCAGCGAGCGCCGCGTGCCGATCGAGCAGCTCGGCGTCGGCGACCGCTTCGTCGTGCGGCCGGGGGAGCGGCTGGCGACCGACGGGGTGGTCGAGGACGGCGCCTCCGCCGTCGACCAGTCGCTGCTCACCGGCGAGTCGGTCCCGGTCGAGAAGCGGCCCGGGGACGAGGTCGTCGGCGGCGCGGTCAACGTCGGCGGGCGGCTCGTCGTGCGCGCCACCAAGGTCGGCGCCGACACCGCGCTGGCGCAGATCGCCAAGCTGGTCGAGGACGCCCAGACCGGCAAGGCCCCGGTGCAGCGCCTCGCCGACCGCATCTCCGGCGTCTTCGTCCCGATCGTCTTCGTCCTCGCCGCCGCCACGCTCGCGTTCTGGCTCCTCGACGGGGCGAGCACCGCGTTCGCCTTCAGCGCCGCGGTCGCCGTGCTGATCATCGCCTGCCCCTGCGCCCTCGGCCTCGCCACGCCGACCGCGCTCCTCGTCGGCACCGGCCGCGGCGCCCAGCTCGGGCTGCTGATCAAGGGCCCCGAGGTGCTGGAGTCCACCCGCCGCGTCGACACGATCGTGCTCGACAAGACCGGCACCGTGACCAGCGGCGAGATGAGCCTGCGGGCGATCGCGGTCGACGGCGTCGCCGAGGACGAGGCGCTGCGCCTGGCCGGCGCGCTCGAGGACGCCTCCGAGCACCCGATCGCCAGGGCGATCGCCCGCGCGGCCCGCGAGCGCCTCGGCGAGCTGCCCGCGCCGGAGGGCTTCGCCAACCGCGAGGGCCTCGGGGTCGAGGGCGTGGTCGACGGCCACGCGCTGGTGATCGGGCGCCCGGCGCTGCTGGGCGACTGGGCGATGCACCTGCCCGCGGCGCTGGAGGACGCGCGGCGCCGTGCCGAGGCCGCCGGCCAGACCGCGATCGCCGCCGGCTGGGACGGCCGGGCACGCGCGGTCTTCGCCGTCGCCGACACCGTGAAGCCAACCAGCGCCAAGGCGGTCGCCCACCTCCGCGCGCTCGGCCTGCGGCCGCTGCTCCTCACCGGCGACAGCGAGGCGACCGCCCGCGCGGTCGCCGCCGAGGTCGGGATCGAGGAGGTCATCGCCGAGGTGCTGCCCGCCGACAAGGCGCGGGTCGTGCGCGACCTGCAGGCGGACGGGCGCGTGGTGGCGATGGTCGGCGACGGCGTCAACGACGCGCCCGCCCTGGCCCAGGCCGACCTCGGCCTGGCGATCGGGACCGGCTCCGACGTCGCGATCGAGGCCTCCGACCTGACCCTCGTCGCCGGTGACCTGCGCGGGGCCGCCGACGCGATCCGCCTCTCCCGCCGCACCCTGCGCACGATCAAGGGCAACCTGTTCTGGGCCTTCGCCTACAACGTCGTGCTGATCCCGGTGGCGATGCTCGGCTTCCTGAACCCGGTCTTCGCCGGCGCCGCGATGGCCTTCTCGAGCGTCTTCGTCGTCACCAACTCGCTGCGGTTGCGTCGCTTCCAGCCCGAGCGCGGCGCCTAGGGGAGCGTCTGCTAACTTACAACCAGATGGTTGTAAGAGACGGAGAGCGCCGGGACGAAGAGGCCACCGACCTGCTGTTCGGGGCGCTGGCCGACCCGACCCGCCGCGACATCCTCCGCCGCGCCCATGAGGGCCGGCTCTCGGTCTCGGCCCTGGCCCGCGAATACCCGATCAGCCTGACGGCGGTGCAGAAGCACGTCGACGTGCTGGAGCGGGCCGAACTGGTGAGCAAGCACCGGGTCGGGCGCGAGTCGATCGTGCGGGTCGAAGCCGACGCGCTCAGACGCGCCCACGCCGCGCTCGATCGGCTCGAGTCCGAGTGGCGCGGGCGGATCGAGCGGATCGACCGCATCCTCGACGACGACAAAGGAGACACCTGATGCCCGTCACCGACGTGAACAAGGACCTCGACGCCCTGACGATGACGATCACCGCCGAGTTCGACGCCGGCGCCGACCGGGTCTGGGAGATGTGGTCGGACCCGCGGCGGCTGGAGCGCTGGTGGGGGCCGCCGTCCCACCCGGCGACCTTCGTCGACCACGACCTCACGCCGGGCGGCCGCGCCGCCTACTTCATGACCAGCCCGGAGGGGCAGAAGTACCACGGCTGGTGGCGGATCGAGGAGGTCGAGCCGCCGCGGCGACTGCGCTTCGAAGACGGCTTCGCCGACGACGACGGCAAGCCGAACGCGGAGATGCCGACCACGGTCGCGACGGTGACGATCGCCGAGGCCGACGGGGCCACGAAGATGACGATCGAGTCCAAATTCGGCAGCCGCGAGGGGATGGAACGGGTGATCGAGATGGGGATGGAGCAGGGCATGACCGAAGCCCTCGGGCAGATCGACGCGCTGCTGGCCGGCTGATCCACGACCCGGTCCTCCCGGTCGGCAGGCGCGGTCGGCGCGCGGCCGACTGGGAGAATCCGGGGCCATGAGCGACTTCGAGGGCACCGCGGCGCGTCCCCGGCCGGCGATCGGCATCTGCGCGGCCTGGGACCGCGCCGCCTGGAGCTTCTGGCACCAGGACGCGGCGCTCGTCGCCGGCACCTACCTCGATTGCGTGCGGCGCGCGGGCGGCCTGCCGATCGTGCTGGCGCCCGAAGCGCTGAGCGCGAGCGACGTCGAGGCGCTGATCGGGCGGGTCGAGGGCCTGCTGCTGATCGGCGGCGCCGACCTCGACCCCGCCTCCTACGGCCAGGTCGCGACCGCGCGGACCGAGGCCACCACCCCGGTGCGCGACGAGTTCGAGCTGGCGCTGGTGCGGGCCGCCTTCGCCGCCGACCTACCGGTGCTCGGCATCTGCCGCGGCCTGCAGATCATGAACGCGGCGACCGGGGGCACCCTGCACCAGCACCTCATCGACGCGGGCTTCGCCGAGCACCGGGCGCTGCCCGGCAGCCTCGGCGAGCCGACCATGCACGGGCTCGCGGTCGAGCCGGGGACCTCGCCGGCTGCGCCGGTGCCGGACACGGTGAACTCGCACCACCACCAAGGCGTCGACCGGGTCGGCAAGGGCGGCCAGGTCGTCGCCCGCGCGGTGCCGGACGGCCTCGTCGAGGCCCTTCAGTGGCCGGAGCAGCGCTACGCGCTCGGCGTCCAGTGGCACCCGGAGGCGATGCAGATGGACGCGACGATCGCCGGCCTCGTCGCCGCGGCCGAGGGGGATGGGGGCGGGGGGTTCGGGGCGCTGGCGGCCGTCCGAGGGAGGTTGAGGGTGTCCTGGGCTCCTCATGGGGGTCCTGGCAGGCTGTGACCCCCATGAGGAGCCCAGGACGTGAGGGGTGCGTGGGAGAGGCGTCACAGGGACGTCGCGAAGTCGGACTTCCGTGACGATCGGGTCGGGGAGTGTCCACACCTCGGCCGGATCCGTGACGAAGATGCCGGGAACGTCACACTTTCCGGCCCTCAGAGGCCCTTTTCGGGCCGAAATCAGGGGGCCGGAAACGCGCTGCGTACTTTGACCTTGCTATAGCACGGTCAATCCACGCAGCGCGTAGGTCGGTGTTGGACAACACGGAAGGAAGCGTGGAGTTCCCGACATCTCCGTGACGGGGTCTGACTCCCGTCACGGTTCCGTGCCACTCCCGTCGCCCCCTCGTCACCCTCCCGCCGGTGTCCCTCCACACCTTCCGCATACCCGCCCCTCTCGCCACGGCCACAGCCTGCCCGGGCCGTGGCGAGAGGGGCGGGCCCCCGGGCGACAGCCTGCGGGCCCCCATCCCTCCCGGGCGCCAGCTTGCGGCCCCCCGTCCCTTCCCCGGCGCCGGCCGCCACCGGCCGCGTTGGCTCAGCGGAAGCGGGCGGGGAACTGGTGGACGATGCCGTTGCTCAGCATGTCGGCCATGTCGAGCAGGTGGTCGATGTAGTGGCCGTAGAGGTCGATCGCGGCGCCGTAGCGGCCTTCGAGCTGGTCGACGGCGAGGCCGACGACCTGGTCGAGGTGGACGCGCATCATCGTCCGCATCGCCTTCAGCGACCACTGCCGTGGGTTGGCGCCGTGCAGGAACGCCGCGACTTCGTCGCCGTTGGCGTAGAAGGCGGCTTTCGCCTTGGCGGTCGCCGGCGCGTCGCCTGATTTCGCCGCCACCAGCAGCGTCACCGCCGCATTGATGTGCGCCTTCAGGAGCTTGGTCAGCTCGGCGCCGCCCTTGGCGCCGTAGAAGGGCTTCACGGCGTCGCCGATTTCCGTCTGGTTCTCCAGCAGGCGCGCGATCGCGGCTTCCGCGTCGGGCAGTCCGCCCACGTAGTCGACGATCGCCCGCTCGGTCCAGGTGCCGTGGGCCTGCCAGAGGTCCCGCATCGCGTCGTGCAGCGCCAGCGCCTTCGGCGTGGTCATCGCCTTCCCGGCGCTCATCGAGTGGCCGGGCATGGCCATCGCGTGGCCGGGCATCGCGTCGGCCGCGCTCGCCGTGGGCGCCGAGGCGGTCGCCCCGACGGTCGCCGCGCCCAGCGTCCCGACCGCGAGCACGGTGAGGACGGTGCCACGGGACAGGCGCAGGCCGGGCGGGTCGTAGATGCTCGCCAGGCGGGCCAGGGTGAGGGCCCCGAGCAGCAACCCGAAGTCACGCAGGGCGACGTCGTAGTAGCCGGAGTAGGTGAGGAGGTCGACGATGATCCCGGCCAGCCAGGCGGCGACGACGTAGGCGCCGTAGCGCGGCTTCAGGGCGACGAAGATCCCGGCGAGGATCTCGACGACGCCGACCAGGTGCATCGCGGTGGAGGCGCTGCCGGGGATGATGTCGTCGATCCAGGGCGCCAGATAGCCCTCCCAATCGACCATCAGGTTGAAGAACTTGTCGAGGCCGAAGAGGATCGGCGCGACGGTGAAGGCGATCCGCATGATCGTGAAGGCCTGGAAGGCCGGATCGCTGCGGAGGCGTTCGGTGAAGCTGGGCGAGACCCGGGCGGAGCGCGGGTCGAGGGTTGCGGCGGTGGACATTCGAGACCTCCCGTCGTGGTGTGCGGTTGTGCCTCCGTCTGCGATCGGTCCCGCCCCGGTCTTACCTCGGGTAAGGATCGCCGCGCCGCGGTCGCTAAGAATGCGTGGCACAGGCGACGATGACGATCCCCACCGAGACCGCCGGCCAAGCGCCCGACGAGAGCTCCGCGCTCTGGTTGGCCCGCCTGCGCGCCGACGGGGCCGAGCGCGAGGCGGCGCTCGGCGAGCTCCACGAACTGCTGCTGCGCGCGGCGCGGTTCGAGATCGGCCGGCGGCGCGAATCGCTGTCCCACCTCCGCCCGGGCGACCACGAGGAGCTCGCCTGCCAGACCGCCGACGACGCGCTGCTGGCGATCCTCGCCAAGCTCGACGACTTCCGCGGCGAGAGCCGCTTCACCACCTGGGCCTACAAGTTCGCGCTGCTGGAGGCGGGCGTGAAGGTGCGCCGGCGGGCCTGGCAAGGGAAGGAGATCCCGCTCGAGGAGGAGGCCTGGGCGACGTTCGCGGGGGCCGCCCGGGCCGAGCGGGGCGCCGAGGACCGCGAGCTGTTCGCCGCGATCGGCGAGGAGATCGAGCGCTCGCTCGGCGCCCGCCAGCGCGAGGTGCTGGTCGCGATCGCCCTCAACGACGTGCCGATCGACGTCCTCGCCGAGCGGCTTCACAGCAACCGCGGCGCGATCTACAAGAACCTCCACGACGCCCGCCGCAAGCTGCGCGCGGCGCTCGCCGAGCGCGGCTTCGAGCTGGACCTCTACCTCGACCGAAAGGAGGAGCGATGAGCGAGCCGACCGGACGTCGGCGGGGCGACGGCGCCCTGCTGGACGCGCTGCTCGGGCCCGGCGTCCCCGAGCTCGGCTGCGATGAGTGCTTTGCCGAGCTCGACCGCTACGTGGAGCTGGAGCTGGCCCGGCGCGAGGTCGACGACCTGGTGCCGGGGATGCGCGCCCATCTCGCCGGCTGCCCCGCCTGCGCCGAGGAGTACCGCAGCCTGCGCGATCTCCTCGGCGCCGACGAAGTTCGGGCGCCGAGGTAAGAAATCGCGCCGGCGGGTCGCAAACGACCCGATGGCCCATTCGACCCACGAACTCACGACCAGCTCGTGGAACGGCCAGAGCGGCGCCGCGCCGCAGCCCGGCGTCGATCGCGAAGCGGCGGAACGCGCCGCGGCGGAGATGCTGACCGCGCTGGGCGCGGACCTCGACCGCGAGGGGCTGGCCGAGACGCCGCGGCGGATGGTCGACGCCTACGTCGAACTCCTCACCCCGCGCCCCTTCCGCGCCACCACCTTCGCCAACGAGGACGGCTACGACGAGCTGGTCCTGGTGCGGGCGATCCCCTTCCACTCGCTCTGCATGCACCACGTCCTGCCCTTTTACGGCGTCGCCCACGTCGGCTACCTGCCCGGCGAGCGGATCGTCGGGATCTCCAAGCTCGCCCGCGTGGTCGAGATGTTCGCCCGTGACCTCCAGGTTCAGGAGCGCCTCACCACCCAGGTCGCCGACTGGCTCGAGGAGGAGCTGCGCCCGAAAGGCGTCGGCGTCGTGATCGAGGCCGAGCACCTCTGCATGTCCCTGCGCGGCGTCCAGAAGTTCGGCGCCACCACCGTCACCTCCGCCCTCCGCGGCGCCCTGCGCGAGGACCCCCGCACCCGACAGGAGTTCCTGGCCCTCGCCGGCGGCGGCAAGGGTCGGGATTGACCAACTTGACCTGATTGACCATTTGGACTAGCGTTGCCCCCCGTGAGCGACGCCGCGACGCCAGTCCTCCAGTCCACCGCCTTCGCGCAGGCAAAGGCAAGGTTCTCCGAGTTGATGGACCGGGCCGTCCATGAGCATCGCGTGCAGCTGATCGATCGGCACCGGGGCAAGGAGCAGGCGGTGCTGGTCTCCCTCGCCGACCTGGGGGCGCTTCTCGAGGTCCTGGAGTTCCACCCCCGCGTCAGCGCCACTGACGGCGAATTCGTGATCCGCGTGCCGGAGCTGAAGCAGGTCGCGGGCGGGGCGACCCTCGACGAGGCCCTCGACGAGCTGGTCGAGCTGGTCGAGGACCAGGCTCAGGACTTCCTCGATCGGCTCGACTTCTACCTGCAGACCGATCGACGCGGCGAGCTCCCCTGGGTCCTCAAGTTCGCGATCACCGATCCCGCCGAGCGCCGGGCGCTCTTCGTCCCGTCGGCGCCGGATCCCGGGACCGGCGCTTCAGCGCCCGCGTGACCCCGGCGTCGCCCACCTGGGGCGATGTCGAGAAGTTCCTCGCCGCCGACGGATGGCGCCAGATCCCCACCGGTGAGCGTGGCGGCCGCCGTCAGCGCCACCTCTTCTTCGAGAAGCTCCTGCCCGACGGTCGCCTGCTCCAGACCCACATCTCCCACGATCGGGGCAAGTCGATCGGCGCGGGCCGGTTCGGCGCCGTCCTGCGCGACCAGCTCGAGGCCTCGCGAGCGGACTTCTGGGCGGCCATCGAGGCCGGCGAACCGGTCGACCGACCGGTCGCGCTCGACGAAGAGGAGGTCGTCGAGCACGATGCGTGGGTCATCCGCGTGCTCGCGGGCGAGCTGCACATGAGCCCCGACGAGATCGCCGCGCTCAGCGAGGAGGAGGCCAAGACGCGCGTCTACGCGCACTGGTCCTAGCCTCAGACGAGGCCGAGGGCGAGCATCGCGTCGGCGACCCGGGTCAGGCCGGCGATGTTGGCGCCGAGGACGTAGTTGCCGGGGGCGCCGTAGGCGGCGGCGGTGTCGTGGCAGGCGGCGTGGATCTCGCGCATGATCTCGACCAGGCGCTCCTCGGTGTACTCGAAGGTCCAGGAGTCGCGGGAGGCGTTCTGCTGCATCTCCAGGGCGCTCGTGGCGACGCCGCCGGCGTTTGCCGCCTTGCCGGGCGCGAAGGCGACGTCGGCCTCCTGGAACGTCTGGACGGCGGCCGCGGTGCAGGGCATGTTGGCGCCCTCGGCCACCGCCACGACGCCTGAGCGGACGAGCTTCGCGGCGTCCTTGCCGTCGAGCTCGTTCTGGGTCGCGCAGGGCAGCGCCACCGTGCAGGGGATCGCCCAGATGTCGCCGCCGGGACGGTGGGTGGCGGTGGGCCCGCGGCGCTCCGCGTAGGCGGTGAGGCGCGCCCGCTCCACCTCCTTGACCTGCTTGAGCAGCTCGACGTCGATCCCGGCGGGGTCGTGGACGACGCCCTCGGAGTCCGAGCAGGCGACGACCTTGCCGCCGAGCTGGGCAACCTTCTCGACCGCGTAGATCGCGACGTTGCCGGAGCCGGAGACGACCACCTCACGGCCCGCGAGGCTCGTGCCGCGCGTCCGCAGCATCTCCTCGACAAAGTAGGCGCAGCCATAGCCGGTCGCCTCGCGCCGCACCTGGGCGCCGCCCCAGGAGATGCCCTTGCCGGTGAGCACGCCCGACTCGTAACGGTTGGTGAGCCGCTTGTACTGGCCGAAGAGGTAACCGAGCTCACGCTGGCCGACGCCGATGTCGCCGGCCGGGACGTCGGTGCGGTCGCCGATGTGGCGGTGCAGCTCGGTCATGAAGGACTGGCAGAAGCGCATCACCTCGGCGTCGGAGCGCCCCTTGGGGTCGAAGTCCGAGCCGCCCTTGCCGCCGCCGATCGGCATCCCGGTGAGCGCGTTCTTGAAGACCTGCTCGAAGGCGAGGAACTTGACGATGCTGGCGTTGACCGAGGCGTCGAAGCGCAGGCCGCCCTTGTAGGGACCGAGGGCGCTGCTGAACTCGACCCGGTAGCCGCGGTTGACGTGGACCTCGCCGCGGTCGTCGCTCCAGGGGACGCGGAAGATGATCTGCCGCTCCGGCTCGCAGATCCGCTCCAGCAGCCCGGCCTCGACGTACTCGGGCCGCCGCTCGACCACCGGTTCGACCACCTCGAGCACCTCGCGCACGGCGCGCAGGAACTCCTCCTCGCCCGGGTTGCGCCGCAGCAGCGTCTCGTAGACCCGCTCGAGCCGCGCGCCCAGCGGCCTGCCGCTGGGCATCGCCTCGCTGCGGACCGGGGTCGAGCTCATCGGCCCTCACGGTATCGACCGGCGCCGGCCCACCCGGATCACGATGCCGGGGACACCCGACAAGGGGCGGGGTGGGCGCGGCACCCCGGCGCGCGCGGGGAGGGACGACACGCCTCCGCGACCGCGACGGCTCCCCGACGGCTCCCCCGGTCGAGTTCGCACTTCTCCGCGCTATCCGCGGATTACTGCGAACGCACCTCCCGGGGGCCTCCCGTCCCTCGGGACCTCGCCGCCTGAGGCGCCGGCTTTCCTGCGCACGGCCCGATGGACCGACCGGCGCTCGCGGGCTAATGGGGCAAAAGGCCCATCGACGCGCGGGTGGTTCGGGGGCATGCTGATGGCATGTCGATCTCAGCCACTCAACCCATATCTCCCGAAGAGGAGCGCCTGCGCGCTCCGCGTCCTGTCTCGCGCGTGATCCTCACCCCTGAGGGCGAGGAGATGCTGCGGGCCGAGCTTGGTCGATTGCGGCAACGCCTCGACGGGGAGTTCACCGAGCGCCTGCGGGACGCCAACGCCTTCGGTGGCTCCTACGAGAACGATGAATACCTGCAGATCAAGGAGGAGGAAGCGGTCATCGCGTCGCGGATCCGCCAGCTGGAGACCCTCCTGGACACGGCGGAGATCATCGACGAGGAGTCCGCGGGTCGCGGGGTGGTGGCGATCGGATCGGTCGTCGACGTCAAGAACCTGAAGTCGGGCAAGGTGCGCACGCACCGGATCACCGGCGGCTTCGAGCCCGCCGAGCCCGGCGACGTCTCCGCCAACTCCCCGGTCGGCCAGGCGCTGTTGGGCCGCACACCGGAGGAGCGGGTCGAGGTCGAGCTGCCGAACGGGCGGACTGTGACCCTCGAGGTTGTCGCGGTGGAGGCGTCGGCGACTGGGTGAATGGTTTTGGACGGCTGGCGGGTGTCCTGGGCGGGGGTCCGGGGGGCTGGCGGCCGTCCGAGGGGGGTCCTGGGCTCCTCATGGGGGTCCTGGCAGGCTGTGACCCCCATGAGGAGCCCAGGACGTGAGGCGTTCGTGGGAGAGGCGGCACAGGGACGTCGCGAAGTCGGACTTCCGTGACGATCCGGTCGGGGAGCCTCCACACCTCGGCCGGATCCGTGACGGAGATGCCGGGAACGTCACACTTCCCGGCCCTGGGAGGCCCTTTCCGGGGCCGAAATCATGGGCCGGAAACGCGCTGCGTGATTTAGGGCCCCTATAGCACGGTCAACTCACGCAGCGCGTAGGTCGGTGTTGGACAACACGGGAGGAAGTGAGGAGTTCCCGGCATCTCCGTCACGGATCCGGCGGCCATGAGCTCGCGTGGTTCGAAATCCACGTATGGCGTGGATTTCGAACCACGGTAGGACGACCGGGGATCCGCGTGGTTGGAAACCCCCGCCATACGCGGATTTCCAACCGGGGAGATCCCTGACCGTTCGAGCCCCCGGCCTCGGCGCCCGTCGTGGGCGTCCCGTCACGGATCCGTGACCCTCCCGTGCGCCTCCCGCGAGGGTCCCTCCACACCTTCCGCACACCCGCCCCTCTCGCCACGGCCACAGCCTGCCCGGGCCGTGGCGAGAGGGGCGCGTCCCCAGCCGGGCGACAGCTTGCGGGACCTGAACCCTTCCGGGCGACAGCTTGCGGGGCCCCGACCCTTCCCCGGGCGACAGCTTGCGGCACTACATGCCTACGGCTCGACCAGACCGCGCTTGATCGCGTAGCGGGTCAATTCCACGCGGTTGCGCATGCCGAGCTTCTCGAGGATGTTGTCGCGGTGGCGGTTGACGGTGGCTTTGGCGATCACCAGGGTCTCGGCGATCTCGTCGCTGGTCAGGCCCTCGGCGATCAGCTTGGTGACCTCGAGCTCGCGCAGGGTGAGGGGGTCGGTCGGCGTCTCTTCGCCGCGGCCGGCGCGCTCCAGGTAGTCGCGGACGAGCGCCGCGGCGGCCGCCGGGTAGATGAAGGGCTCGCCGCGGAGGGCCGCGCGACAGGCGTCGATCAGGTCCTGGTTGGCCGAGGACTTCAGCACGTAGCCGGAGGCGCCGGCCTTCAGCGCCTCGAAGAAGTACTGCTCGGAGTCGTGGCCGGAGAGCATCAGCGTGCGCAGCTCGGGCCGCAGCCGGCCGATCTCGGCGGCGACCTGGAGCCCGGTCAGGCGCGGCATCGAGACATCGAGCACGGCCAGGTCGAGCTCCTCGGCCAGGGCCAGCTCCAGTGCCCGGGCGCCGTCGCCCGCCTCGGCGACGACGCTCAGGTCGGGCGCCGACTCGAGCACCATCTTGAGGCCGCCGCGGACCAGCTCGTGGTCGTCGGCGAGGAGCAGCCGCGCTTTCAGCGGGACCGGCATCTCAGTCCTCCTCCAGGGGGATCTCGAGGACGACCGCGGTCCCGCCCCGCGGCCCCGGCCCGATCGCGAGCCGCCCGTCGACCAGCAGCGCCCGCTCCCGCATCCCTTCGACCCCGATCGTCTCGCCGCTGAGCGCCGCCGGCATCCCGACGCCGTCGTCGACGACCTCCAGCCGCAGCGTCCCGCCCGCCTGCGCCAGCCCGATCCGGCAGCGCCGCGCGCCGGAGTGGCGCAGGACGTTGGTCAGCGCCTCCTGGGCGACCCGGTAGACGACCAGCTCGACGTCCTCGCCGAGCGGCGGCAGGTCGCCGTCGAAGTCGCGTTCGATCCGCACGTCCCCCTGCCGCGCCATGCGGGTGCTGAGCGCGATCAGCGCGTTCACCAGGCCCAGGTCGTCGAGCGCCTCGGGGCGCAGTTCGCGCGAGATCCGCCGGATCTCGTCGAGCGTGTCGTGCACCTCGGCGGCGATCGCCGCCATCCGCGCGCGGTCGGCCTCGGGCCCGTCGGACGCCATCCGTTCGATCTCCAGCGCCACCGCGGTCAGCGTCTGCCCGGCCTCGTCGTGCAGGGCCTGGCCGACCCGCAGGCGCTCGCGCTCCTGGGCCAGCAGGGCGGCGCGCGCCCCCGCCCGGCGCTCCTCGCGCAGCCGCGCCAGCATCTCGTCAAAGGCTTCGGCGAGCGCCGCCAGCTCCGGCGTCTCGTCGGCGGGGTCGATCGCGACGCGGCTCTCCCCGGCCAGGTCGACCTCCCGCAGCTTGGCGGCGAAGCGGGTCAGCGGCGCGAGCGTGCGGCGGACGTTGGCGACGTTCAGCGCCAGGAGGACGAAGAAGGCACCGACGAGCACGATCACCTCGCCGGTGCGGATCGGCGCGCTGACCGTGACCGGGGTGACGATCAGGAGCGCCAGGATCAGCGCCAGCAGCGCCGTGTTCGAGAGCAGGACCCGCTCGACCACGGTCAGCCGTCGCCGTCGACGCCGCGGCGCGGCGCCCGAACCGCCGAGTTGGGCCTTTCGCCCCATGGCTCTGCCACCGATTCGTTGGGACATTGGACCCATGTTGAACGCATTTCGGACAGCAGCGATGGACGGGTCGGCGCAGGAGGCCCTCGGCGCCGCCGCCGAGCGCGTCGTCACGACCCTCGGCGTCGGCACCGGAGTCGCCCTCCTGCTCGCCGCCCTGGTGGTCGGGGTCGAAGCCCTGACGCGCCGGCACCGGCACAAGCCCCGGCGGCCGCGCGACCCCCGCCCGCCCAAGCGGCGACGCCGGGAGGCCTACCGGTGAGCTGCCTCCTGGTGCGCTGCCGGTCCTGCACGCCGGCGTCGACCGTCGAGCTCACCGACTGGCTCGAAGGCAAGGTCACCCAGCTCAGCACCGACACCCCGCGGGCCGCGGTGCGCCTGACCCGACTGGTCCAGGATCTGCCCACGGCCACGCTCGACGACGGCTGGCTGATCGAAATCAGCCTGGAGGGCGAGCGAGGGGAGGACTCCGACTCGTTGGCGGCCTCGCTGGAGGAGATCCTGCGCGACATGCGGATCATCGGGCTCGACCCGACGCTGCTGGTGCCGAAGCGGCTGCCGACGGCGGGCGGGGACCCGGCTCAGGAGCCGTTGCGGCGGGAGGACCTGCGGCCGGAAGATTTGCGGCCGCCGCCGTTGGAGTCGTCGTCGCCGGCGAACAGCTCGGAGTGCTCGTCGAGGGTGAGCCGCGTGCGCCGGATGTGCAGTTGGCTGATCAGCGAGGCGTTGCAGGGGTCGCGCAGCTGCAACGCCTCGAGGATCAGCCGATGTTCGGAGTGAGCGATCTCGAAGCGCTCCGGCAGCCGCGCGTAGGCGCGCCGATACTGCTGCGTCGCGTTCCAGAGCCCGTCGATCATGTCGAGCAGGCGCGGCATCTCCATGCCGTCGTAGGTCTCGAGGTGGAAGCGGCGGTCGAGGTCGACCCAGGCGGAGGGATCGTCGACGTTGGCCGCGTCCTCGATTTCCTCCAGCCGCCGGCCCAGCGTCGCGAGCTGCTTGTCGGTCAGGTTCGGCGTGCTGAGCGAGATCGCGAGCGGCTCGAGGCGCTCGCGGATCAGGTAGACCTCGTTCAGCTCGGCCAGGTGGAGCTGGGCGACGCGGGCGCCGACGTGGGCGGTGACCGTCACCAGGCCCTCGTTCTGGAGCCGGGTCAGGGCCTCGCGCACGGGGATGCGGCTGGTTCCCATCTCGGCCGCGACCGCCTCCTGGCGGATCCGCTGCCCGGGCGCCAGCCGCCCTTGCAGGATCTCCTCGCGCAGCCGGTTGGTGACCGTGTTGCCCATCGGCTCGTAGCTCTTCTCCGGCCGATGCCTCCCCTTGCTTGCGTCCCCACGCCTATTCGAACTCCCGCTTGCCATCGCACCGCAGACTGTATCCGACATCGGCCGACAGGCGAAATGGGCACTGATTCCAGAGCCATTTTTCCCCCTCCCAGGCGGCGTCGGGAAAAAAGTTCCTTGACTTGGATCCAATCCCTGTTACGGTTGGATCCAATCTGAGGGAGCCGTTGGGGGCATCGCCGCCACCGGGTCCCTTTGGTCCACGGAGAGGAAACGGGGAGAGAATCAGTGTCCGTCCAAGCACACACGGTGCCGCCTACGCGCGATTCGTCGAACGGCACGAGCGAGCGGCTGCGCAACTACGTCGGCGGCGAGTGGATCGAGCCGGCCGGGGGCGAGGAGCTCGACGTCCGCAACCCGGCCACCGACCAGATCCTGGCCCGGGTCCCGCTCTCGAGCGCCGAGGACGTGGACCGCGCCGTCACCGCCGCCGCCGCGGCCTTCCCGGCCTGGCGCGCGACGCCGGTCCTGACCCGGGCGCGGGCCCTCTTCGCGCTGCGCGAGAAGCTCGACGCCAACCGCGAGGAGCTCGCCCAGCTCGTCACCCTCGACATGGGCAAGACGCTCGACGACGCCCGCGGCGAGGTGCGCCGCGGCATCGAGTCGGTGGAGGCCGCCTGCGCGATCAGCGGCGAGCTGAAGGGGGAGGTGCTGGAGCAGGTCGCCGGCGGGGTCGACGTCGAGATGGTGCGCCAGCCGCTGGGCGTCGTCGCCGCGATCACGCCCTTCAACTTCCCGGCGATGATCCCGCTCTGGTTCCTCCCCTACGCGATCGCCACCGGCAACTGCTTCGTCCTCAAGCCCTCCGAGCGCGACCCGCTCACCGCGCGGCGGATCTGCGAGCTGGTCGGTGAGATCGAGGCGATCCCGGCGGGCGTCGTCAACCTCGTCAACGGCGCCCACGAGGCGGTCGACTCGCTGCTCACCCACCCGCTCGTCGACGCGGTCTCCTTCGTCGGCCAGACCACGACCGCGCGCTACGTGGCGAGCCGCGCGACCGAGGCGGGCAAGCGGGTGCAGGCCCTCGGCGGGGCCAAGAACGCCTTCGTCCTGATGCCCGACGCCGAGCCCGACGCGATGGTCGCGGGCGTGCTCTCCTCCGCCTTCGGCGCCGCCGGGCAGCGCTGCCTGGCCGGGTCGGTCGCGATCGTGGTCGGCGACGACGCCGAGCAGGAGGCGACGCTCGCGCGGCTGGTGGCCGGGGCGGAAGGCCTGCAGGTCGGCGCCGGCGCCGACCCTGCCACCGACGTCTGCCCGCTGGTCTCCCCGGAGGCGCGGATCCGGGTCGAAGGGATGGTCGCCGGGGCGCTCGACCGGGGCGCCGGGCTGGTGCTCGACGGCCGCCGCGAGGGCGGCGAGGCCGGGGCCGAGATGGGGCCGACGATCGTCGAGCCCGCCGACCCGGCGGACGAGCTGCTGCGCGAGGAGATCTTCGGCCCGGTGCTGGCGATCCGCCGCGCCCCCGACCTCGACGCCGCGATCGAGATCGCCAACTCCTCGCGCTTCGGTAACGCGGCGATGATCTTCACCTCCTCCGGGGCGAGCATGCGCGCGTTCCGGTTCGGGATCGAGGCGGGGATGCTCGGCGTCAACGTCGGCGTCGCGGCGCCGATCGCCTGGTTCCCGTTCGCGGGCTGGAAGGACTCCTTCGTCGGCGACCTCCACGCCAACGGCCGCGACGCCTTCGCCTTTTACACGCGGGCGAAGGTCGTCACCTCGCGCTGGCCGAGCCCCGCCCCGGCGACCGCGGGGGCGGCGTCGTGAGCCCGGCCAAGCGGTCCACCAAGGACGCCGCCGCGGCGGGCGGCAACGGCCAGGTCGGCGAGGAGGCCGAGGCCTACCTCGCCCGGCTGCGGACGATGATCCTGATCCGCAAGTTCGAGGACCTGGTCCAGTCGCTCTTCCTGCGCGGCGAGGTCTACGGCTCGACCCACCTCTGCAGCGGCCAGGAGGCGGTGAGCGTCGGCGTCGCCGCCGCGCTCGGCGCCGACGACCGGATCGCCGCCACCTACCGCGGCCACGGCCACGCGCTCGCCTGCGGGATGAGCCCGCAGAAGTTCCTCGACGAGCTGATCGGCCGCGAGACCGGCATCTGCGGCGGCCGCGCCGGCTCGATGAACGTGGTCGACCTCGAGCACGGCCTGATCGGCTGCTTCGGGATCGTCGGCGGCAGCCTCGCCGCGGCCACCGGCGCGGCGCTGGCGTTGCGGCGGACCGGCAACGTCGCGGTCGGCTTCTTCGGCGACGGCGCGGTCAACCAGGCCTACTTCTACGAGTGCGCGAACTTCGCCCGGGTGCTGGGCCTGCCGGTCCTCTACGTCTGCGAGAACAACGGCTACGGCGAGTACACGCCGACCGAGGCGGTCACCCCCGGCGGCATCGTCGGCCGGCCCGCGGCGCTCGACATCCCGGTCTCCCAGGTGGACGGCCAGGACGTCTGGGCGGTCCACGCGGCCGCGCTCGAGGCGGTGGCCGAGGTCCGCGCCGGCGGCGGCCCGTTCTTCCTCGAGGCCCGCACCTACCGCTACACCGACCACGGCCGCGGCGACCCGATCAAGTACCGCTCCGACGAGGAGATGGAGGAATGGCGTCAACGGGATCCAATCGACATCGCCCGCACCCGGCTCGCCGCGGAGCACGGGGTGGAGGCCGCGCGCCTCGACGCTTTGGTCGCGGACGTCGACGCCGAAATCGCCGAGCTGCGCAGCCGGGCGCTGGCGGCGCCCTTCCCGAGCCCCGACGTGACCGTGCCCGAGTTCGCGCCGGCGGAGGCCTAGGGACATGGCCGAGCTCGAATTCCGCAAGGCGATCTGGCAGGCCCTCGACGAGGAGCTGGCCCGCGACGAGAACGTCATCTTCTTCGGCGAGGACGTGGCCAAGGCCGGCGGCGTCTTCCAGGTGACGCCGGGACTGCGCGACCGCCACGGCGAGGACCGCGTCTTCGACACCCCGATCTCCGAGCTGGCGCTCTCCACGGCGGCCTTCGGCAGCGCCGTCTGCGGTTTGCGGCCGGTGTTCGAGATCATGTTCGCCGACTTCTTCGCCCTGGCGATGGACAGCCTCGTCAACCAGGCGGCGAAGTACTGGTACCTCTCCAACGGCCAGGCCCCGGTGCCGCTCGTGGTGCGCTCGGCGGTCGGCGGCGGCGGGCGCTTCGGCGCGATCCACTCGCAGGTGCCGGCCCCCTGGTTCCAGGCGATCCCGGGGCTGAAGATCGTCGCGCCGGCGACCCCGGCGCACGCCAAGGGGCTGCTCAAGGCCTCGATCCGGGACAACAACCCGGTCCTCTTCTTCGAGCACAAGCGGCTCTACTCGCTGAGCGCCGAGGTCGACGGCTCCGAGCCCGAGCTGGTCCCGCTCGGCAGCGCCGAGACGGTGCGCGAGGGGAGCGACCTGACGATCGCGACGGCGATGAAAGGCGTCCACGACAGCCTCGCCGCGGCGGCGGAGCTGGCGACCCTCGGGATCGACTGCGAGGTGATCGACCTCCGCACCCTGCGCCCGCTGGACATCGACGCCGTCGCCGCGTCGGTCGAGAAGACCGGCCGGCTCCTGGTGGTCGAGGAGGGCCCGCGGACCGGCGGCTGGGCGGGCGAGGTGGTGGCGTCGATCAGCGAGCGCTGCCTCGGCCGGCTCGACGACTGCTGGCGCCTGGCGACCGACGACCTTCCCCTGCCCTACAGCCCGCCGCTGGAGGACGCCTTCCTGCCCGGGACCGAGGCGATCGTGCGCGCGGTCCGCGAGCGCGGCGGCGTGATGCCGGAAGGGGCCGCGTGATGGCCGCCGACATCGTGATGCCGCGCCTTTCCGACTCGATGACCGAGGGCACCATCGTCCGCTGGCTGAAGCGGGAGGGTGACCAGATCGGGATCGGCGACGCGTTGGTCGAGATCGAGACCGACAAGGCGACGATGGTCTACGAGGCGGACGTCGCCGGGGTGCTCTTCGCGCTCAGCGGCGGCGAGGGCGACACACTGCCGATCGGCGAGGTCCTGGCTCAGGTCGGCGACCCCGAAGAGGCCGAACGCGGCGCGGAGGCCGGCACCCACCCGCCGGCAGCCGCGCCTCCGTCGGCCGCCGGCCCCGGGCCGGCCTCGCCGGCGGCGGACCTGCCGCCGCCCGCCCGCGCCGAGGCCCCGGCCTCGCCGCTGGCGCGCCGGATCGCCGCCGACGCGGGCCTCGCCCTGGAGGGTCTGCGGGGCAGCGGTCCGGGCGGCAGGATCGTCAAGCGCGACGTGCTGGCGGCGCTCGACGCGCCCGCCGCGGCGCCGGCCGCGGCGCCCGCCGGCGACGGTGCCGCCCCGTCCGCCAACGGGTCCCCGGCCGCGCCCGCGCCCGCCTCCGCCGACGGCTCCACCGGCGCGAAGGGCGAGGTCACGGTCGAGGAGCAATCGCGGCTGCAGCAGACGGTGGCGCGGCGGATGTCGGTCTCCCGCGCGACCGTGCCCCACTTCGAGGTCGGCGCGGTCACCGACATGGGCGGCGTGCTCGACCTGCGCCGGCGCCTCAAAGAAATGGCCGGGCCGGAGTCCCCCGCGCCCTCGGTCAACGACTTCATCCTCAAGGCCTGCGCGCTCGCCCTGCGCGAGCAGCCGCGCGCGAACTCGGCCTGGATCGACTCCCACGTCGAGCTCTACTCGCGCGTCAACGTCGGCATGGCGGTCGCCGCCGAGGGCTCGCTCGTGGTGCCGACCGTGTTCGACACCGACCGCAAGAGCCTCGGCGAGATCGCCCGCGCGACCCGCTCGCTCGCCGAGCGCGCCCGCGACGGCAGCATCACGCCGCCCGAGCTGGCGGGCGGGACCTTCACCGTCTCCAACCTGGGGATGTTCGGCATCGACTTCTTCGACGCGGTGATCAACCCGCCGCAGGCGGCGATCCTCGCCGTCGGCGCGATCGCCCCGCGCGTCCACGCCGACGCCGAGGGGGAGACGACGGTGCGGCCGACCGCCACGCTGACGCTCGCCTGCGACCACCGCGTGCTCTACGGCGCCGACGCGGCGCGCCTGCTCGCCCGGATCCGGGACCTGCTGCAAGAGCCCCTGGGGGTGGCCCTGTGAGCGCCATGAACTTCGCGATCGACACCGGCGGCACCTTCACGGACCTCGTCGTCGACACCGGCGACGCCCTCCACCTGTTCAAGGCGCTGACCGTGCCCGAGGACCCGGTCGCGGGCGTGATCGACGTGCTCGGCGTCGCCGCCGAGGGGCTCGGCCTCTCGCGCGAGGAGATGCTGGGCCGGGGCGAGCTCTTGATCCACGGCACCACCCACGCGATCAACGCCCTGGTCACCGGCACCACCGCCCGCACCGCGTTCCTCAGCACCGGCGGCCACCCCGACGTGCTGCTGTTCCGCGAAGGCGGCCGCGCCAACCCGTTCGACTTCTCCGTCCCCTACCCGGACCCGCTGGTGCCGCGCGAGCTCACCTGGGAGGTGCCCGAGCGGATCGCCGCCGACGGCACCGTCGTCGAGGCGCTCGACGAAGACCTGCTGCGCGCGCGGCTGGCCGAGCTGGCGGCGCAGGAGGTGGAGGCGGTCGGCGTCGCGCTCCTCTGGGCGATGGTCAACCCGGCGCACGAGCTGCGCGTCGGCGAGCTGCTGGAGGAGGAGCTGCCCGGCGTCCCCTACACGCTCTCGCACCAGCTCAACCCGATCCTGCGCGAGTACCGGCGCGCCTCCTCGACCTGCATCGACGCCTCGCTGAAGCCGCGGATGACGAGCTACTTCGGCCGGCTCGAGCGGCGCATCGGGGAGATCGGCTTCAACGGCCGCGTCCTCATCGTCACCTCCCAGGGCGGCATGCTCGACGCCGCCGACGTCGCCCGGATGCCGATCCACTCGATCAACTCGGGCCCGGCGATGGCGCCGGTGGCGGGCCGCTTCTACGCCCGCGAGGACACCGGCCGGCGCACCGCGATCATCGCCGACACCGGCGGCACCACCTTCGACGTCAGCCTGGTCCGCGACGGCCGGATCCCGCGCACGACCGAGACCTGGCTGGGCCCCCAGTACCAGGGCCACATCACCGGCTTCCCCTCGGTCGACGTGACCAGCGTCGGCGCCGGCGGCGGCAGCATCGCCTCGGTCGACGCGGGCGGTCTGCTCACGGTCGGCCCGCAGAGCGCCGGCTCGAGCCCCGGCCCGGCCTGTTACGGGCGCGGCGGCGAGCGGGCGACGGTCACCGACGCCAGCGCCGTGCTCGGTTATCTCGACCCCGACTATTTCCTCGGCGGGGCGATGGAGCTCGACCTGGCCGCCGCCCGGGCGGCGATCGAGGCCGACGTGGCCGAGCCGCTGGGCCTGCCGGTCGAGGAGGCCGCCGCCGCGGTGATGCGGATCGCGACCGAGAACATGGTCCACGCGATCGAGGAGATCACCGTCAACCAGGGGATCGACCCGCGCGACGCGGTCCTGGTCGGGGGCGGGGGAGCGGCCGGGCTCAACCTCGGCGCGATCGCCGCCCGCCTCGACTGCTCGGAGGTGATCATCCCGCCGACCACCGCGGCGCTCAGCGCCGCCGGGGCGCTGATGTCGGACCTCGGCGCCGAGTTCGCGGCGACCTCGGTGACCAGCACCGCCGACTTCGACGCCGCCGGGATCGACGCCGTCCTCGCCGGCCTGACCGCCCGCTGCCGCGAGTTCGCGGGCCGCTCGCGAACCAGCGGCGAGCCGCGGATCGAGTACTCCTTCGACGGCCGCTATCCGCGCCAGAACTGGGACCTGGAGACGCCGCTGCGCAACTGCGAGCTCGGCGACCCGGGCGCGGTCGAGGAGCTGGCGAGCGGCTTCCACGAGATGCACCAGCGGGTCTTCGCGATCAGCGAGCCGGACGCGCCGGTCCACGTGACGACCTGGCGGGCGCGGGTCAGCTGCCCGCTCGGCGACGTCTCCGACCGCCCGGTGGCGGGCTCCGCCGCGGCCGCCCCGCGCGGCGTGCGGCAGGTCTACTTCCAGCAGGGCGGCCGGCAGGAGGCCACGGTGGCGGAGGTCGACAGCCTCCGGCCCGGCGAGCGCGTGGAGGGGCCGGCGGTGCTCGAGTCCCCGTACACGACCGTGGTCGTCGACCCGGGGACGACGGCGGTGCGCACCGACCGGGGGACGCTCCTACTGACGATCGGCGACGGAGGACAGCGATGAGCGAGATGACGACCAAGCCGCGGCTCGAGGACCCGGTCCAACTGGCGGTGGTCTCCAACCGCCTGCGGGCGATCGTCCGCAAGATGAGCAACACGCTCTACCGGACCGGCCGCTCGGGGGTCCTGAACACGGCGCGCGACTTCTCCTGCGCGATCATCTCGCCCGAAGACGAGCTGCTGATGGCGGCCGACAGCCTGCCGATCCACGTGCTCAGCGGGCCCGACCTGATGTCGCGGGCGATGCGCGGCTTCCACCCCGAGCTGCGGGCCGGCGACGCCTTCCTCCACAACTCGCCCTACCACGGCAACTCGCACCCCGCCGACCACTCGCTGCTGATCCCGGTCGTCGACGACGACGGCACCCACCGCTTCACGGTCCTGGTCAAGGCCCACCAGGCCGACTGCGGCAACTCGCTGCCGACCACCTACATGGGCGGCGCCGTCGACGTCTACAACGAGGGCGCCCTGATCTTCCCGGTGGTCCGGGTCCAGACCGACTACGAAGACCACGACGACATCGTCCGCATGTGCGAAGCGCGGATCCGGGTCCCCGAGCAATGGCGCGGCGACTACCTGGCGATGGTCGGCGCCGGGCGGATCGGCGAGCGCGAGCTGCTGGCGCTGGGCGATGAGATCGGCTTCGACGCCCTGGCCCGTTACGGGGCCGCCTGGCTCGACTACTCCGAGCAGCGGATGGCCGACGCGATCGCCAAGCTGCCGGCCGGCTCCGCCGCCGCCTCGGCGACCCACGACGCCACCGCGGGCGCCCCCGAGGGGATCCCGGTCACCGCCGTCGTCGCGGTCGACCCGGTGGCCCGGGTGGTCGAGGTCGACCTGCGCGACAACCCCGACACCTACCCCTGCGGGCTCAATCTGAGCGAGGCCTGCTCACGCACGGCGGCGATGATCGGCGTCTTCAACAGCGTCCCCGATTCGGTGCCGACCAACGCCGGCAGCCTGCGGCGGGTGCGGGTCCACCTGCGCGAGGGCTGCGTGGTCGGCATCCCGCGGCACCCGACCAGCACCTCGGTCGCGACCACCAACGTCGCCGACCGGGTGACGAGCTCGGTCCAGCGGGCGATCGCGGCGATCGGCGACGGCCTCGGGATGGCCGAGCCGGGGCCCTTCGGGGCGCCCTCGGCGGCGGTGATCTCGGGCCGCGACCGGCGCGACGACGACGCGCCGTTCGTCAACCAGATCTTCCTCATGCTGACCGGCGGCGCCGGCGGTCCATACAACGACGGCTGGTTGACGATCTGCCACGCCGGCAACGGCGGCATGCTGTTCGTCGACAGCGTCGAGGTCGACGAGCTGAACTTCCCGATCCTCGTCCGTGAGCAGCGGATCGAGCCCGACACCGAGGGCGCGGGCGAGTTCCGCGGCGCCCCGTCGGCGCGGGTCGAGTACGGGCCGCTGGTCGGCGACCTGCGCCTCGTCTACGCCAGCGACGGCCACATCAACCCCGCCGCCGGGGTGCGCGGCGGACGCGGCGGCGCCGCCTCCGACCAGCACCTGCGGCGCGCCGACGGGGCGCTCGAGCAGCTCGCCGGCCAGGGCGAGGCGGAGCTGGGAGAAGGCGAGACGATCGTCGTCCGGACCGCCGCCGGCGGCGGCTACGGGGCACCGGAGGCGCGCGCGCCGGAGCGGGTCGCCCACGACGTGCGCGAAGGCTGGGTCAGCGCGGAGCGGGCGCGCGAGGTCTACCGCGTCGCGCTCGCCGCGGACGGCACCGTCGACAGGCAGGCAACCGACGCACTCAGAGGGGAGCAGCGATGAACGACGCAGGCCGTGGGAACGGATCCCTGGACCGCCAGGTGGCGGTGGTGACCGGGGCGAGCTCGGGGATGGGCCGCGAGATCGCGGTCGCGATGGCGGCGGCGGGTGCCCGGGTGGCGCTGGTCGGCCGCAGCGAGGAGCGCCTGGCGGAGACGGCGGGCGAGATCGCCGCCGCGGCGGGCGAGTCCCTGAGCGTGCCGGTGGACCTGACCGGGGACCGGGCCGCGGAGGAGGTCGTCGAGGCGGTGACCGCGGGCTTCGGCGGCATCGACTGCATGGTCCACGGCGCCGGCATCTTCGAAGTCGGGCCGGTGGACGAGAGCCTCGAGATGCTCGACCGCCAGTGGCTGACCAACGTGCGGGCGCCCTACCGGCTCACGGTCGCGGCGCTGCCCGCGCTGCGCCACTCGCGCGGCAACGTCATCTTCTTCTCCTCGATCGCGGGCAAGGTCGGCTTCCCGGCGGCCGCCGCCTACTGCGTGACCAAGGGCGCGGTCGAGCTGGCGACGAAGTCGCTGGCGGTCGAGGAGGCGCCGAACGGCGTCCGCGTCAACGCGATCGCGCCGGGCAACGTCGAGACGCCGATGAACGCCCACCTGATGGCCGAGCCCGCCTACCTGGAGGCGATGCTGGCGGCGACGCCGCTGGGCCGCAACGGCCGGCCCGCCGACATCGTGCCGCTGGTCCTGCTGCTCGCCTCCGGCGAAGGGTCCTGGATCACCGGCCAGAGCTTCGTCGTCGACGGGGGCTGGGTGGCGCAATGACCGCGCCGCGCGCCGACCGTTATCGGGCCTCGGCCCTGACCGCGGCCGTCACCGGCGGCGACGTCCTGCCGAGCCAGAGCGCCGCGATCCCCTGCGGGCCGGAGGCGATCGTCGCCGAGGCCCGTGCCGCGGCGGCCGCCGGGGCGACGGCCGTCCACCTCCACGCCCGTGACGCCGACGGGCGCCCGAGCGCCGACCCGGCGCTCTACGCCGAGATCGCGGCGGGCGTCGGCGAGGGCTGTGATGCGGTCGTCAACGTCACCACCGGCGGCGCGCCGGGGATGACGATCGAGGAACGGCTGGCGGGCATCGCCGCCGCCCGGCCGGAGCTGGCGACGCTGAACCTGGGGACGATGAACTACGAGTCCTTCCCGGACCGCGGGCGCTGGCCGCGGGTCGACGCCAACTGGGAACGGGAGGTACTGGAGCGCTCGGGGTCCGGGGTCTTCGTCAACGACCTCGACACCCTGCGGCAGATCGCCGGCGCGCTCAACGACCTCGGCGTCGTGCCCGAGCTGGAGGCCTACGACCTCGGCCACCTGGCGATGGCCCGCTTCCTCGTCGACGAGGGCACGCTCATCCCGCCGGTGCGGGTGCAGCTGGTGCTCGGCGTGCTCGGCGGCGCGGGCAACGCGATCGAGGACCTCTTCCTGCTGCGCCAACGCGCCCGCGAGGTGCTGGGGCCCGACCTGGCCGACCTCGGCGTCGCCGCGGTCGGCTACCCGATGCAGTTCCGCCACGCCGCCGTGGCCCTGTCGCTGGGCATGGACTGCCGCGTCGGCCTGGAGGACAACGTACGGGCCGCGCGCGAGCGCCTGGCCGCCGGCAACGCCGAGCTGGTCGAGGTCGCGGTCGGGCTGGCGGCGGCGGTGGGCCGGCCGATCGCGACCCCGGCGGAGCTGCGCGAGCGCCTGCGCGCCGCCGTCCCGACCGCGCCCGGAGGAAGCCGTGGTTGAGGACCGCACAGCCGCGACCGCGGTGGGGACGCCGCTGGCCGGCAAGGTCGCGCTGGTGACCGGCGCGGGCGGCGCGCTCGGGCGCGCGATCGCCGCGACCTTCGCCGCCCAGGGCGCCCGGGTCTTCGGCGTCGACCTCGCGGGCGATGTCGACCTCCGCGCCGACGTCGGCACCGCGGCCGGCAACCAGGAGGCGGTCGCCGCCTGCGTCGCCGCCCACGGGCAGCTCGACCACCTGGTGCTGAACGCGGGCGTCCAGCGCGTCGCCCCGATCGCCGACTTCCCGCCCGCCGAGTGGGACCGGCTGCTGGCGATCATGCTGAGCGGCCCGTTCCTCGCGGTGCAGGCGGCCTGGCCGCAGCTGACCCGCGTCCCGGGCGGCCGCATCCTGGTCACCGCCTCGACCTCGAGCTTCGTCGCCGAGCCCGGCAAGTCGGCCTACGTCGCCGCCAAGCACGGCGTCCTCGGCCTGGTCAAGGTCGCGGCGCTGGAGGGCGGCCCGCACGGCCTCACCGCCAACGCGGTGGCGCCCTCGTGGGTGCGCACGCCGCTGGTCGAGGGCCAGGTCGCGGAGCGGGCGGCGCGCCAGGGATGCTCCGAGGAGGAGGCGATCCGGGCGTTGGTCGACGAGCACGCGGCGCCGCGCTTCGTCGAGGCCGCCGAGGTCGCCGCGACCCTCGCCTTCCTCGCCGCGCCCGCCGCGGCGGCGATCACCGGCGCCTGCGTCCCCGTCGATCTGGGAGCGCTGGCCCGATGAACGGGGGGCGCTCACGCGGTTTCTTGACTTCGGATGTAGATCGGGTACATTGGATCCAATCTCTTGATTTCGTGACTCGTCCATGAGCGTCATCGATTTCCATACCCACTTCGCGCCCCAATTTTCGCTTGCCCAGGCGGAAACTTCGGAGGGACTTTTCGGCGGTCGGATCCGAAATGGAACCTTCACCCACCGGGAGGGCTTCGCCTATCCGATCGTCGCCACCGCGGCCGAGATCGAGGACCGCGAAGCGTGGATGGCCGCCCACGGGGTCGACGTCTCGGTCCTCTCGCTGGTGCCGCAGATGTTCTTCTACGACGTCGGCGCGGCGGGCATCGATTATCTGCGGGCCGCCAACGACGAGCTGGCGGCGCTGGTCGCCGATCGTCCCCACCTCATGGCCCTGGCTGCGCTGCCGCTCCAGGACCCGGCGGCGGCGGCGACGGAGCTGCGTCGGGTGGTCGAGGAGCTGGGGATGGTCGGCGCGCAGATCGGCACCAGCGACCCTGACGGCCGTTACCTCGGGGACGCGAGCCACGATCCGCTGCTGGAGGCGGCCGAGGCGCTCGGCGTGATGCTGATGCTGCACCCGTACTACACGAGCCTCAAGCCGGGCCTCGAGCAGTACTACCTCACCAACACGGTCGGGGTGCCGCTGGAGACGACCGTCGCGGGCGCGAGCCTGATCCTCTCCGGCGCCTTCGACCGCTTCCCCCGCCTGCGCGTCCTGCTCGCCCACGGCGGCGGCTTCCTGCCCTACCAGCTCGGCCGCCTCGACCACGCGGCGCGGGTGCGCCCGGAGGGGCGCGGGGCGGCGACCCGGTTGCCGAGCGAGTACCTCGGCAACCTCTGGTTCGACACGATCACCCACGCCGCGGCGCCGCTCGAGTTCCTCGCCCGCCTGGCGCCGGGCCGGATCGTGGTCGGCAGCGATTCCCCCTTCGACATGGGAGACCCGGATCCGGTGGCCCACGCCAGGGCCGCCGGGCTGGATCCCGACGCGCTTGATTCGGCGGCCGCATCGCTGCTCGGCGGCAGCGGCCGTGAACCAACCGAGGCAGGCCCTGCCTCAGGAGGGGTGTCCAACCAATGATCACGGCAAATCTCGAGGCGCCGCCCTGGAACGTCCGCACCGAGTTCTCCTCGGCGGACGAGGCGCAGGCGTTCACGGTCTACAACCCGGCCACCGGCGAGGAGCTGGCCCGCGTCGCGGGCGGGGGAGAGCGCGAGGTCGCGGCGGCGGTGGCGCGGGCCGAGGAGGCCTTCCGCGAGTGGCGCCACGTGCCGGTCCAGGAGCGCTGCCGGCTGCTCTACCGGGTCGCCGACCTGATCGAATCGCACGCCGACGAGATCGCCCAGCTGGAGACGATGGAGATGGGCAAGCCGTTCCGCCAGTCGCGCGAGCTCGACCTCGAGTTCTGCATCGGCGGCTTCCGCTTCTTCGCCGGCCTCGCCGACAAGCTGCCGAGCGAGTACACCGCCCACGACCCGATCTCGGTCTACACCCTGCGCGAGCCGTTCGGCGTGGTCGGCGGGGTGCTGCCGTTCAACTGGCCGCCGATCCACACCGCGGGCAAGTCGGCGCCGGCCCTGGCGACCGGCAACACCGTGGTCCTGAAGCCGCCGCTGCAGGCGCCGCTGGCGATCATGCGGATCGTCGAGCTGATGCAGGAGGTGCTGCCCAAGGGCACGATCGAGGTCGTCCCCGGGGGCCTCGAGGCGGGCGCGGCGCTGGTCGCCGACCCGCGGGTGAAGAAGCTCTCGTTCACCGGCTCGACCCCGGCCGGGCGCGCGGTCCTGCGCGCGGCGGCGGACAACCTGACCCCGGCCCTGCTCGAGCTCGGCGGCAAGAACGCGCTGATCGTCTTCGCCGACGCCGACCTCGACCTCGCCCTGCACGGGGCGATCGAAGGCGCCTTCTTCAACCAGGGCGAGGCCTGCACCGCCGCCTCGCGGATCCTGGTCGAGGACTCGATCTACGACGAGTTCGCCGAGCGCTTCGCGGCGGCGACGCGCCGGCTGATCGTCGGCGACGGCATGGACCGCGCCACCCACGTCGGCCCGCTGGTCACCGGCGAGCACCGCGAGCGCGTCCAGGAGTACCTGCGGATCGGCGCCGAGGAGGGCGCCAAGGTCCTCGCCCAGGCCGAGCTGCCCGACGACCCGCGCCTGCGCGACGGCTACTGGGTCGCGCCGACCGTGTTCGGGGACGTGCACCGCTCGATGCGGATCGCCACCGAGGAGATCTTCGGTCCGGTCACCGCGCTGATGCCGTTCTCGGGCTACGAGGAGGCGATCGAGATCGCCGAGGGGACCGAGTTCGGCCTCGTCGCCGGCGTCTACTCGCGTGACTTCGCCAAGGCGCAGCGCACGGTGCGCGACCTCTCGGTCGGCGTGGTGATGGTGAACAACTACAACCGCGCGTTCCTCGGCACCCCCTTCGGCGGGACGAAGGGCACCGGGTACGGACGCGAGCACGCGGTCGAGACCCTGCGGGAATACACCCGCACCAAGGCGGTGCGGATGACCTCGGGCTTGAGTGAGATCCCGATCTGGCACGGCGCCGAGGAGGTCTTGCGATGAACAGCAGTCTCTAGCGGTAACAGCTGTGTGGCTCGGGAAGGCCACCGAACGGGAACTGGGTTTTGATCGAGAAAGGGAATGACATGGGAGAGGGATTCGCCGTATCTAAACGTCGTCGGAGCTGGTGGAGGTACCTGCTGGTCACACTGTGCGTCGCCGTCGGCAGCAGTGTGTTGGTCGCCTGCGGCGGCAGCGACGACAGCGGCGGTGGCGACACCGGCGCCGCGACCAGTGAAGCGACGGGCGAAGAAGGCTCGGGCGGCACCGAAACGGCCGCCGACACCGCCGAAAGCAGCGACGAACCGATCGTCATCGGCGCCGCGATCGGTGAATCGGGCTGGCTCGAAGCCACCGACGTGCCCGCCAAGGTGATGGAGGAATTCGCGATCGAAGACATCAACGCCGAAGGCGGCGTGCTCGGGCGGCCGCTCAAGCTGATCACCGCCGACACCGCCTCCGAACAGGCACAGGGCAGCACCGCGGCGCTGGAAGTGATCGAACAGGGCGCCGAAATGGTGATCGTCAGCTGTGACTTCGACTACGGCAGCCCGGCCGCGCTGGTCGCCCAGGAAAGCGACAAGATCGCCTTCTCGACCTGCGCGGGCTCGCCCAAGTTCGGCGTCCAGGGGATCGGCCCGAACGCCTACACGATGAGCAACGGGACCCCGGCGCTGGCGGGCGTGCTGGCCGAATTCGGCTACGAAGAGAAGGGCTTCCGCAACGCCTACATGTTGCTCGACGACACGATCGACTACGACAAAACCCTCTGCGCCGGCCTCGAAGAAGTGTGGCCGAAGCTGGGCGGCAAGATCGTCGGTCGGGACACCTACAAAAACGAAGACGCGTCGATCGCCTCGCAGATCTCCCGGCTCAAGTCGACGCCGGACGTCGACGTGATCTTCCAGTGCACCTACAACCCCGGTGGCGCCCAGGCGCTGCGGCAGCTCCGCAACGCCGGCGTCGACACGCCGGTGATCGGCTCGGAGTCCCAGGACGGTGACTACTGGCTGAACGCGGTCCCGAACCTGAGCGATTTCTACTACCAGACGTACGGTTCGATGTTCGGTGACGATCCGCGACCGCAGTTCAACCAGCTGGTCACGCGGTACACCAAGAAGGTCGGCGAACCGCCCGCCCAGGCGCTCGGCTTCACCGGCTACAGCGTGATCGAGATGTACGCCGCCGCGGTCGAGAAAGCCGGCACCACGGAAACCGCCGCGGTACGGGAAGCGCTGGACGAAATGGAAGACGTGCCGCTGCTGGTCGGCCCGACGACCTTCACCCCCGACACCCACATCAGCCTCCACCGGCCGATGGTGATCATGGAGGTGCAGAACGGGAAGCACGACTACGTCGAAACCCGTACCCCGAAGGTCATCTCGAAGGTCGAATACTAGGTGGAGTGGGGTGGGTGTGATGACCGACAACACCGCATCGGCCCCGCTCCTGGAGGCCAAGCAGGTCACGGTCAAGTTCGAAGGCCTGGCCGCCTTGGAGGACGTGGATCTCGTGCTCAAGGAGCACGAGATCCTCGGCTTCATCGGTCCCAACGGGGCCGGGAAGACCACCTTCGTCAACACGCTGACGGGATTTCAGCGGGTGACGACGGGGCAGGTCTTCCTCGAAGGCGACGAGGTGACGAACGTGGCGGCGCACCGCCTCGCGCGGCGGGGCGTCGCCCGGACCTTCCAGGGGGCGCACCTGTTCGCGGGCCTGACCGTGCTCGAGAACATCGAGGCGAGCGGGGTCGGCGTCGGCGGCAGCCGGCGTGAGTCGCGGCGCCGCGCCTGGCAGATCCTCGAGCAGATGGGGCGCGGCGACCTCGCCCACGTCCCGGCGGGCTCGCTGCCGCACGGCGAGGAGCGGCGGCTGGGGATGGCGCGGGCCCTGGTCACCCACCCCAAGGTCCTGATCCTCGACGAGCCCGCGGCCGGGCTGAACGAGTCCGAGAGCGACGAGCTGCTGGGCACGATCAGCGGCTGGTCGCGTGAATACGGCTGCTCGATCCTGCTGATCGAGCACGACATGCGGCTGATCATGCGGCTCTGCGATCGCGTCCAGGTGATCGACCACGGCAAGACGATCGCGGTCGGCACGCCGGGCGAGGTGCGCGCCGACGACGCCGTGATCGAGGCATACCTGGGACGCAAGAGGAGCGGTGCGAATGCTGGCGGTTGAGGACCTGGCGGTCTCCTACGGGAAGGTGACGGCGGTGAAGGGCATCTCGCTGCGGGTCGGCGAGGGCGAGCTCGTGGGGCTGATCGGCGCCAACGGGGCCGGCAAGTCGACCACGCTCCTCACCCTGTCCGGGGTGCTGCGGCCCGACCGCGGCAACATCGTCTTCGACGGCAAGAAGCTGGGCCGGCGCACGCCCGAGTCGCTGGTCCGGGACGGCCTCGTCCTCGTCCCCGAGGGCCGCCACGTGTTCGGCCGGCTGACCGTGGAGGAGAACCTGCGGCTGGCCGCCGCCGCGGTGCGGTCCTCGGCCGGCAAGGCGGAGGACCTCGAACGCGTCTTCGAGCTCTTCCCGATCCTCCGCGAGCGGCTGCGCGGGTACGCCGGCCGCCTCTCCGGCGGCGAGCAGCAGCAGCTGGCCCTGGCCCGGGCGCTCCTCCTGCGCCCGAAGCTGCTGCTGCTCGACGAGCCCTCGCTGGGCCTGGCGCCGCTCCTCGTCGACCGCGTCTTCGACACCGTGGACACCCTGCGCGCTGACGGGGCGACGATCCTCCTGGTCGAGCAGAACGCCTCCCAGACCCTCGCGATCGCCGACCGCTGTTACGTCATGCAGGCCGGCGCGATCCAGGCGGAAGGGACCGCGAGCGAGCTGCAGAGCTCCGATGTCGTGTCAAGTGCCTACCTCGGGACGGTGGTCTGATGGGTTTCGAAGTTGCCGTCAACGCCCTCAGCCTGGGCAGCCTGTACGCGCTCATCGCGCTCGGGATCGCCCTGGTCTTCGGGATCATGGAACTGATCAACTTCGCCTACGGCGACCTGGTCATGGTCGGCGGGTACGTGATCCTGCTGACCCACGGCGAGGGCTGGCTGTTCGTGGTCGGGGCCACGGTGGTGGCGGTCATCGTCTGCGCGGTGCTGATGGAGCGGATCGCGTTCCGGCCGGTGCGGGGGGCCGACCCGGCGACGCTGCTGGTCACCTCCTTCGCGGTCAGCTACCTGCTGGAGAACCTGGCGCGGATCATCTTCGGCGCCCGGCCGAAGACCGTCGACGCCTTCAGCATGCTGGCGAACCCGGTCGACGTCGGGCCGATCTCGACCACCACCCTCGACCTCGTCACGCTCGCGGTGACCGCGGCGTTCCTCTGCGGGTTGGCGCTGTTCCTCACCCGCAGCACCGCCGGCATCGCGATGCGCGGCGCCGCCGAGGACTTCCGCACCGCCCGGCTGATCGGCGTGCGGGCCAACCGGGTGATCGCGATGGCCTTCGCGATCAGCGGGCTGGCGGCGGCGATCGTGGCGATGCTGCTGCTCGCCCAGTCGGGCACGATCTCGCCGACGATCGGCCTGGTGCCGGCGCTGGTCGGCTTCGTCGCCACCGTGATCGGCGGCCTCGGCCGGCTCTACGGCGCGGTGATCGGCGGCTACGTCCTCGGCCTGGTGACGATCCTGCTGCAGAGCTACCTGCCGCTGTCGGTGCTGCCGTACCGTGACGCGCTGGTCTTCGGCTTCGTGATCGTGCTCCTGTTGCTGCGCCCGCAGGGGCTGTTCCCGTCCCGCGCCCTCCAGGAGCGCGTATGACCCGCCTGGCGAAGCTCCCCCGCGCCGAGGCCATGCGCACGGTCTCGCCGCTGCTCGGGCCGGCCCTGCTGGTGATCGCGCTGGTCGTCCTCTCGACCTTCACGTCGGGCTCGACCCAGCGCGCCGTCACCAACGGGCTGATCAGCCTCGTGATCGTGATCGGGCTCTACATGTTCGTCGGCACGTCCGGGGTGCTCTCGTTCGGGCACATCGGCTTCGCCGCGATCGGCGCCTACACGTCGGCCTTGCTGACGATCCCGCTGGCGGTCAAGGGCGCGCTGCTGCCCGACCTGCCGGGCTTCCTCGCCAACGCCAGCATGGACGGCACCAGCGCCGCGCTGATCGCCGGGCTGGTGGCGGCGATCGTCGCCCTGTTCTTAGGCATGGCGGTGATGCGGCTCAACGAAATCAGTATCCCGATCGCGCTGCTCTCGTTCCTGGTCATCGTCAACGTCGTCGCCAGCAACTGGGAAGAGCTGACGCGTGGGACCGGCTCGATGATCGGGATCCCGCGGACCACCGGCCTCGGCAGCGCCCTGGCCTGGGTGCTGGTCGCGCTGGTCGCCGCCTTCCTCTTCCAGCAGTCGCGGACCGGGCTGAAGTTGCGGGGCGCCCGCGAAGACGAGCCCGCGGCCCGGGCGGCGGGCATCAACATCTGGCGCGAGCGGGTGATCGCGTTCACGGCAAGCGCCTTCTTCGTCGCGATCGGCGGCAACCTGATCGCCCACCAGCTCGGCTCGATCGCCCCGGTCGCGTTCTACCTGGACCTCACCTTTACGACCCTGGCGATGCTGATCATCGGCGGCAAGAACTGCCTTGCCGGGGCGGTCGTCGGCACCTTCGTCGTCACCGCGCTGGCGGAAATCCTCCGCCACGCCGAGCGGGGGATCGAGGTCAGCGGGATCGGCTTCGGCGCGACGCCCGGCCTGCGGCAGGTGGGGGTGGCGCTGGTGATGCTGGCCTGCCTCGCCTTCCGCCCCGCCGGCATCACCGGCGGCCGCGAATTCGTCTTCCCGCCCCGCCGGCGGCCCAAGCGGCTCGCCCGCGAGAGCGGCACCGGCGAGGTCGACCGCCCCGCCTCCGGATCTTCATTGATAAGCGCGGCCAGCCCGCCCAACCAACAGCAGTAAGGAGCGAACATGAGTATCGAGCGAATGTGGCCCGATGGTGTCTACGTGCGCAACCTGCCCACCGTGGACGGCAAGATCTACGCGCAGACCGTGGTCTCGACCCGGTCCCGCCACGTCCACGTCGCCGGCACCTTGCCCTTCGACCGTGAGCAGAACCTGGTCGGCGAGGGCGACGTCGGCGCCCAGACCCGTTGTGTCCTGGACAACATCCGCCTCTCGCTCGAGGCCGCCGGCGCGACCTTCGACGACGTGGTGCGCTCGAAGACCTACGTCTGCGACATGGCCGACTACCTCGAGCACGGCCTCCCGGTCTGGGTCGAGTTCTTCCACGCCGCCCCGCCCAACTCGACCACCGTGGGTGTCACCGAGCTGGCCGACCCGCGAGCCCTGGTGGAGATCGAGGTCTACGCCGACCTGGACTGAGGTCGCCCCCCGCCAGCTGTTCTTTATGGCCCTGTGGGGACCATAAAGAACAGCGGAGCGGGGAGGGGAACGGGGTGCGGGCGTCAAATTAGCCCGGGATGTCGGTCCTCGCGATGATCGGGAAAGGCGCGCTCTGGCCGCGCGCTTCGTTCTTCGTCGCGGCGCTCGCGGGGGCGTTGCTGCTCGGCGCGCTGCCGGGCGTCGCCGGCGCGACCGGGCCGTTGGTGCGGCCGGTGCCGCGGATCCTCAGCGCCTCCTGGGGCACCGACAACCAGGTCGGCTGCCCGAACGGGGCGCAGGAACTCGACAACATCCCGGTCACCTTCAACTGGTTCATCCGCGGCGAGCGGATCCCGGTGCGGGACTTCCGGGTGCTCCGCAGCGACGGCAGCGTCGCCGTCCCCACCTGCGCGATCCGATTCCCGCCCGACGAGCCCGACGAGGCGCAGACGGTGAACCTGATCGGCAACTTCGGCGACGCCGCGAACGGGCCGACGCCGGTCGCGGTGCGGGTGGTCGGGGAGCTCGAAGGCAAGCCGCCGGGCGCGCGTCGGTGGCTGCCGATCACGCACCTGACGGCGGCGAAGGTGGACCCGCTCTCCGGCGGCCCCTACATCGTCGACGCCTGGACGATCATGCCCTCGATCTACCGCCGGGACCCCAATCGATGCGAGGTCGGCACCACCTTCGTGCGGGTGATGTGGTCGAACGGGCTCACCGCCTACCCGACCGGCGAAGAAGTCGGCGCCCCGGTCCTCGCCTCCTACCGCGCGCTTTTCCGCCTGCCGAGCGGCCGGACCGCCGCCATCGCGCCGCTCGAAGTCGCCGACCTCCACGACCACGAAACCTCCTTCAACGCCGACAACATGCACGACCTCTGCCTGCCGCGCCCGCCCCGCGGCGCGACGCTCGCCGGCATCACGATCGGCGCCGGCCTGATCCAGGACCCCAATGGGGACCCGAACCAGGCCCAGCGCTTCAGGGTCAGGCCGGCGCCGCGGCTCTGAGGGCGGCTTCCGGAGCACGGGCGCCCGCGATCGCCGCCTACGCTGTCGCCTCGGGTCTCTGCGGGTGGGAAAGCTGACGCCTCGGCCGCCGGGCCGGGGAGGTTCCGAGGGACGGAGGAGCCCCGGGGAGTGCGTTCGGTGACGGGGCCGTCGCTCCGTGACGCCTCCCCACTGGTCAGATTCACCTTCCCGACTTTGACCCTGCCATGGCAGGGTCAAAGTCGGGAACGCGTGTGTTGTCCCTCCCCGCAGGCGCCCCGGGCTGCCGCCAGGCCTCCGTCCCTTATCTCCTCGGAGCCCGGCGCCCCGGGACCGATCGGTATGGCTGTCGAAGGCGCTCGCGCCTGTCAGCGGATCGTGAACTTCACCCTTGCGGGCCCCGAACTCGTGGAGGCCGCGAGAGCCTTGACCGCGAAGGTGTGCCGGCCGTTCTTCAGGCCCTTGTAGGTCTTCGGCGAGCGGCACGGACGGTAGGGCTTGCCGTCGACCGAGCAGCTGAAGTGGGTGGCGCCGGCGCTCGCTGGAGCGTGGAAGACGAAGGTCGCGGTGCGCCGCGCGCCGTCGATCTTGGGCTTGGTGAGCCGCGGGCGCGGGACGGTGCCGGTCGGCTGTGCTCCGCCGCCGTCTCCGGAGGAGCCGGTGCCGTCCGGCCTGCCGCCGGAGCCGCCGACACCCGGGCTTCCGCTCGTCCCACCACCTCCCGGGCTACCGCCGCCCGAACCGCCGCCTCCCGAACCTCCGGAGCCGCCGCCTTCCGGGCTGCCGCCGCCGGATCCGCCGCCCGGACCCGGCCCCGGTTCGCCCCCAGGGGCTTCTTCCCTCGCCAGGACCACCGGCGCCACCCATGGGTAGAGGTGCTGGCCGCCTTCGTCGGTCGTGTAGATGTCGGATTCGATCTTCTGGGCGCCGGAGAGCGGCAGGCTCGAGATCACCGGGAAGTTCTCCTCCTCGAAGTAGCCCTGGGCGATCGGGAAGAACGGCGCGATCGGGTTGCCGTTGAACGTCCCGGCCCAGGCGGGGGACGAGTCGATCTGCACGTTGCCGTTGCCGAGGGTCTCGATCCCCGCGCACATGCCGCTGTAGCGCTGCATCGCCGCGCCCGGCGACGGGCTGGCGAAGCAGTAGACCGGGTTCTGGGCGGAGACCGCGGGCGCGGTGCCGGGCGGCAGCTTCACCTGCGGGTTGTAGATCGTGCCCGAGCAGGTGTTGCCGAGCCCCGCCACGACCACCCCGACGTAGTAGACGTCGCCCACGCGCGGCGGCGTGTTCGCGGCCGGCTCCTGGTAGGCGAGGAAGGCGCTCGTGCCCTTCTCCGGGATCGCCTGGATGCAGCTGGAGATGTTCGTCTCCTGGAAGGCGCCTTCGACCCAGACCGGTTCCGCCTGGGCGGGCGCGGCGGCCAGCAGCAGCACGGCCCCGCTCAGGAGCGCGGCCGCCGCCGACCGGAAGAAGGCGCCGCTCATCTCCCCGGCGCGAAGCGCGAGTCGGACTGGAACCAGACGGTCTGCCCGGACACCTTGCGCGGGATCGTCAGGCGCTTCGTGTAGTAACGGCCACAGCTCTTCGGCGTCTTCGGGATCGCGAAGCGCACCGAGAAGCTCTTGGCGCCGCGCAACTTCGCCATCTCGGCGGCGCTCAGGTGCTCCGACAGGCGATAGACGCCGGCCTTCTTGAACTTGGCGCTCGCCGAGCCGAGGGTCAGCTTGCCCTTGCCGCCGCTCAGCGCGTAGGCGACCGTCACCTCCGCCGGGCGGTAGGAGGTGTAGTGGATGACGAGGCGCGCCTTGTCGAGCTTGGCGAAGGCGAAGACGCGGGCGCGGGCGACCCGCAGGACGCATTTGCGCGGCAGATCGACGGTCCAGCGGTAGGAGGCCGGGGCGCTGGTCTGGGTGCCCAGCTTCTCGCGGACCTGGAAGAGGTGATCCCCGGGGGCGAGCTGCGCGTATTTCTGCCCGCTCGCGCACGGTCCCCAGTGGCCGCCGTCAAGCGAGCATTCGTAGCTGCCGCCCGGCGTGCCCTGGAAGGTGAAGGCCGCGTCGGTGCTCGCGCTCTCGTGGGCCGGGCCGCTGGTGATCGTCACGCTCGGCGGCGTCGGGGCGGGGGCGGCTGCCGCCGGCGGGGCCGGGGGCGCGGGCGGCGGCGGATTGTGGGGCAGGCCTTCGCGCGGCCGCGTCAGGTACATCGAGGCGGACACCCGGTAGGAGCCGCCTGGGGCGATCGTCGGCGCGTCGGCGGCGCTGTCACCCCAGTAGTAGAGGACGGCGTTGTCGTTCAGTTCGCCTTCGACCGAGGAGATGACGCGCCCGGGCACGGTCGTGTAGTCGAACGCGGTGCCGTGCGATTCGGCCCAGGAGACGTTCTTCAGCAGCGTCGGCGGCACCGCTTCGGATCCGGGCGGCCCGGTCACGGTCCCCAGCACGTCGAAGGTCGGCGGCGCGGGCGACACGTCGTTGTCCTCGATCGTGTAGTGGTCGAAGCTCGGCGCCGGGAAGTCCTGCTCGGTCAGCAGCACCGGCCCGGTCGGTTCGTCGGCCTGGAAGGTCGGCCCGTCGTCCTCGTTGATCTGGTAATCCCACAGGTACCGGACGCCGATCTGCTCCGGGGCGGCGCCGTTGTTGGTCACCACCGTCGTCACCTCGACGCGGGAGTCGCCGAAGGTCGAGCCGTCGGCGCGCACGGTCTGGACGACGCCGAGGTCGTCTTCCTGCGCGGGTTGGCTCAGCGCGTAGCTGGTCTGGAAGCCGGTCGTGCCGAGCGCCACCGTGCTCTGGCTCGAGATCGAGGGCAGCTCGTAGTCGGCGCCGCTCGTATAAGAGTGGATGCTGTCGAACGACGTCCCAGGGCTCCCGTCCCCAAACAGCACGTTCAACCCTTCCCCGAGCGGATGCGACGGCCCCGTCGTCACCGTGTATTCGCCGTCTTCGTTGTTGACGTCGACGGTATAGATCCCATTCCCCGCACTGACGGTTTCCGCCCGCGCCGCGCCGGCGAAAAGAGCCGCCGCCACCAGTCCGAAAACCAGGGCGACGACGAGGGACAGGACAGGGAGGCGCGGCGCGGTTCGGGTCATCACCCGCCAAGGTAGGCACCGAACCTTGCACGAATCTTGCACCGGGACCGACATCGTCTGCGCGGGTCGGTCGGGAGCGCTAGAGCCTGAGAAACATCAAAGCCCCGGCCGCATGCAAGCAGAGGCGATCCGGGGCATTCGCAAATTAGCGTAGCAGCGCCAAATGTCCTCGCCGGCGACTGAAATGGCTCTGTAGTGCGCCCCGATCAGGTGACTGCCTGGCTCACTGACGCGCGGTTCGACGCCTACCTCGGAGCCTCTGATGGCGATCACGGGCGGGCGGTGGCCGTCTACAACTGGAATGCCGAGATCTCGGCTGCCTTCATGGAGGTGCTTTACCACCTCGAGGTCCTACTACGAAATGCGATCGATCGGCAGTTCCCCGAGGTACCTGCCGATCGATCACTTTCGATCTGCGTTGCCGATGCATGGCTCTGCGATCCCCGCCTCCTCACGGATGAGAGTCGCGAACGGGTCAACGAGGCGATTCAACGCCTCGTCCTCGAGCAGAAGAAGCCGACCCGCGGCCGCGTCGTGGCCTCGCTCTCGTTCGGATTCTGGCGCGCTCTTTTCAGCGGCCGCTATGAGGAGCTTTGGCGCTCACGCCTCCACGGTGCCTTCCCAATGGGAATGGCCGCAGGGCCCAGGTCAACCGTCTGGCCACCCCGATCCTTCGCTTCCGGAATCGCATCGCCCATCACGAGGCGATCTTCTCGTTGGACCTCGACAAGCAGTTCGGCCGCCAACTGGAGCTTGCCCAGCTGATCGACGAGGACGCCAGGCACTACATCCAAGGCCTGTCTCGGATCGACAGGCTCCTCCAACAGAAGCCTTGAGCCCAGGACCCGCCCTGGCCGGCGTTTAGGCGGGGGTGGCCGCGACGGCGACCTGTCGCGAGTGCGGGGCGGGCAGGAGGAGGGCGGAGAGGCAGACCATCGCGAAGGCGACGATCTGGAGGGTGATGCCGAGGGGGCTGGGGGAGAGGGGGTCGCCGAAGACGACGATGCCGCCGACGATCTGGGTGGCGTTGGCGACCAGGCCCATGAGGCCGATGGTCTCGATCGCGCCGCCGCCTTGGAGGGCGGCGACGGCGGTGTACTGGGCGAGGGCGCCGCAGGCGAGGGTGATCGCGAGCAGGGTGGCCACGCCGAGCGGGCCGCCGGCACCGCCGGTGAGCGCCTTGATCGCGATGCCCGCGAGGGCGAAGAGGAGGCCGGCGAGCACCGCGCGCAGGATCCCGCGCCGCGCCATCAGGCGCTCGGAGCGGTGGCAGAGGGCGATCGCGCTGGCGAGCAGGATGAGGCCGCCCTCGAAGCTGGCGATGGCCGAGAGGGAGAAGTCGGAGTCGGAGCCGTGGAAGCGCGGCAGGGTGACGACGAGGAGGACCAGGCCGACCGCGCCGACCGTCAGGGCCAGCCACTGCCGCCGCCCGACCGGGTGGCCAAAGAGGCGCTGGGAGAGGACCGCGAGGGTGACCGCGCCGCCGGCGAGGATCGCCTGGACGAGCGAGATCGGGGCCAGGGAGAGGGCCGCCACGTGGGCGAGCCAGGCGAGCGCCGCGAGCCCCCACCCGGCGACGAACCAGCGAGAGCCGGCGAGATCCCGCAGCGCGGCGAGCGGCCGGGCGATCTGGACCGCGCGGGCCTCCTGGCAGCCGCGGTGCTTCAGCAGGGCCGCGAGGTTGGTCGCGAGCGCCACCAGCACCGCCAGCCCGATCCCGATCTCCACGAAGTGGTGCCTGCCCTTTCCTGCGCTTGATGACATGGGAGATCCTGCGACCCCAAGGCACCTGCCAGCGCACGGAGTAAACGGAACCTCTCGGGCGACGAATCGGCCGCTCCGACCGGCGTCACGCTAGCACTCGCCTCTAAAGCGGCCCTGGGACGGGGCGGGGTGGGGGAGGTTGATTGCAGGTGGGGGACGGGCGGGGCGGGCGGGCGATGGGCGGGGGTCCGCGGCGCCGCCGGCCGTCCGAGGATGGTCCTGGGCTCCTCATGGGGGTCCTGGCAGGCTGTGACCCCCATGAGGAGCCCAGGACGTGAGGGGTGCGTGGGAGAGGCGTCACAGGGACGTGAGGAAGTCGGACTTCCGTGACGATCGTGTCGGGGAGCCTCCACACCTCGGCCGGATCCGTGACGAAGATGCCGGGAACGTCACACTTTCCGGCCCTGGAAGGGCGTTTTCGAGCCTGGATCAGGGGGTCGAAAACGCGCTGCGTGATTTAGGGTCCCTATAGGGGGGTCAATCCACGCAGCGCGTAGGTCGGTGTTGGACAACACGGGAGGAAGTGAGGAGTTCCCGACATCTCCGAAACGGATCCGGCGGCCGGGAGCTCGCGTGGTTCGAAATCCACCCATGGGGTGGATTTCGAACCACGGTAGGACGACCGGGGATCCGCGTGGTTGGGAACCCGCGCCATACGCGGATTTCCAACCGGGGAGATTCCTGACCGTTCGGGACGGTCCGCGGCGCCCGTCGGTGACGGCCCCGCCGCACTTCTGGCGCACACCCGGCGCACTCCCATGACGCTTCCGCGCGCCTCCCTCCACGCCTTCCATACCCGCCCCTCTCGCCACGGCCACAGCCTGCCCGGGCCGTGGCGAGAGGGGCGGGTCCCTGACCGGGCGCCAGCTTGCGAGGCTTGAGCCCTCCCCGGGCGACAGCTTGCGAGCCCCCATCCCTTCCCGTCCCGAAGACCACCGCATCACCCACCCCCCCCTCAGGCCGGATTCGCGCTCGTCGCCGCTCGCAGCAGCAGGCCCAGCGCGCGCCAGGGGCCCACGTCGGCTACCAGCGCTCGCCAGACCGCGAGGCCGGGGTGGGACGGGCCGTGCGGGCCGGCCGCGGCGAAGCGGGCGCGCTCGGCGACCAGGGCGAGGTCGGCGGTGGCGGGGCCGATCTCGGTCAGGGTGGGATAGAGGCTCCGCAGGGTGGTGCGGGGGCCTGAGGGCTCCGGGGCGAGGCGGACCAGGAGCTCGGCGAGCTGGGTGCGCGGGCCGCGGCGCCGTACCAGGCGGGCGCCGGCGAAGAGGAGGACGAGGAGCAGGGCGGCGCCGCCCGCGAGGGCGACGGCGCTCCCGCCCGTCCCGGTCGGCGAGGCGGCGCTCCCCTGCAGGAGGTCGATGCCGGGGGAGACGTCGGCGGGGGAGGCGCTCGGGGTCGGGTTGAAGGGGACCCAGCCGACGCTCGGGAAGTAGACCTCGATCCAGGCGTGGGCGTCCTCGTCGCGCACCGCCCAGTTGTCGTGGCCGATCTTTTCGCCGGTGGCGAAGCCGACGACGACGCGGGTCGGGACGCCGGCGACGCGGAGCAGCAGGGCGGCGGCGCCGGCGAAGTGCTGGCAGTACCCCCGGTGGGTGTGGAAGAGGAATTCCATCAGCGGTTCGAGCCCGGGGGTGCCGACGTCGGTCGTGTAGCGGTAGCGGCCTTCGGCGAGCAGGTAGTTCTCGACCCGGCGGACCACGCCGAGCTCGGTGTCGACCCCCCGCGACAGGCGGTAGGCGAGCCGGAAGAGCCGCCCCCAGTCGGTCCCTTCGAGCGGCTGCGGCATGTCTTCCGCCAGCTTCGACAGCGGGTAGGGGACGTAGCGCGGCGGCGGCCCGAGGCCGATCTGCGTGAGCGTCTCGTAACGCCGTCCGGTGGGCAGCGGGATCCGCGCCAGACGGGCCTCGCTCACGTTCACCGTGTCGGCCCGGACGTGGTAGACGTCGCCTTCGCTCGGGTTGGCGAGGAGCGCCCGGCCCTCGCCCCGCTCGACCGCCACCCCGACCGGCGCGTCCACGGAGAGGACGCGGCCCGGCGACACGATCAGCCGGTTGTGCAGCCCCCGCACTTCGACCTTGATCGAGTGCGGCCGCGCGGCCGGTTCGGGCAGGTGCGAGTCTTCGTGGGCGGCGAGCCAGCGACGGTTGTCGAAGGCCTCCAGCACCTGCATCTGCCAGAGCGCCGGCTGCCGCGCGGTGATGTCGAGCATGACCGCGCCGGTCCGCCGGTCTTCGAGCGGCCCGTAGGACTGGCTGGTGTCGAGTTCGTGGAACTGGGACAGGTGATGGGGGTGGTCGAAGGGCTGCCAGCCGGCCCGCGGGGCGGCGACCTGGGCGCCGAAGAGGGCGACCGCGCCGACCATCGAGGCGGTGGCGAGGATCGGGACGAGCCGCCCGCGGGCGATTCGCAGCACCACGGCGACGAGGACGATCGCGCCCTGCCACGACGCGTCCGAGGTCTGCTGCATCGCGACCGCGGCGCCGAGCGGCACGAGCAGGGCGCAGAAGCCGAGCAGCGAGCGCTCCCAGCCGTCGCGCCGCCAGAGGATCCCGGCGAGGCTCGCCCCCGTCCCGGCGACCAGCAGCACCGCCGCCAGCGCCCAGCTCTGGATCACCGGCGTCCCGGTGTCGATCGTCGGCAGGGCCTGGACGCCATCGCGGAGCGCGGCGACCGTCGTGTCCCAGGCGGCCGGGGCGAGCACCCCCGCCGGCAGGCCCGCCGCGAGGATCGCCCCCGGCACCCAGGCGACCGCCACGATCGCCGCCGCGCGCACGCCGACCACGCCGCCCGCCGCGAGCGCGGCGACCGCGAGCACCGGCGCCAGCCACAGAAGCCCGCTGCCGAGCGCCCCCCACCAGGCCGCCGCGCCGCCGACGCTGAGCAGGATCAGCGCCGCCGCATCGCCCCAGCGGGGCTCACGGAAGGCGGACGCCCGCGCCATCTCCGAAGCTCGATCGCTCCAGCGGCACCACCTCGGGCGGCAGCCGCCGCGTCCGCGGCCCGCCGAGCGGCGGGGCCTGCGTCGCCCTTATATGGACCGCGCCCGGCGGCGCGGCGGGCGCGGCGGCGCGGCTGCCCCGGACGCTCGCCAGCCGACGGTGCACTGTGGGCCAGCCCTCGGCCACGTTCTCGACCGGGATCGGCAGCCGCTCGCCCGGCAGCAGCACCCGACAGCCGCCCGCCCGCGCGAGGCCGTGGATCTGCCCGGCCGCCGCCCGCAGCGTCCAGTCGATCGCCCCGTCGGAGGCGGCGCCGGTGAGGTCGACGACGACCAGCGGCAGGCCGCGCGGCGCGCTGATCACCCGCCGCTCCTGCCATTCGCCCGCCCGCGCCACGCTCGGCCAGTGGATGCGGCCGACCGGCGTCCCCCGCGAGTAGGGCTGCAGGCCGTCGGGCTCCGGGTCGCCGCCGGGGTCGGCGCCCTGCGGCAGCTGCTGGACCCCGGCGCTCGCGGGCGCCGGCAGCACCAGGACGACGGCGGGCTCGCCCGCGCTGCGGCGCCGGGTGAAGAGCCGCAGGTCGTCCCGCACGCGCACCGCGGAGGGTCCGATCACGTGCGGGCCCGGACGCTCGATCGTGAGCCGCCGCGCCGCCCCGCCTTCGAGCCGCTGCCAGGTCCCGTCCTCGCCCCGCACCTCGGCGTGCGCCGGCAGCCCACGCAGCCCGCGGACCTCGAAGCGCAGCGCGAGCGGCCGCCCCTCGACGATCTCGGTCTGGTCGACCGTGCGGGTGATCCGGACCCGGCGCGCGCCGATCGCGGTCGCCGCGAGGCAGCCGGCGACGACGAGGAGGAGGCCGAGCGCGAAGGCGAAGAGCGCGACCGAGCCGAGCACGGCGGCGGTGAGGAGCAACGCGAACCCGAGCAACTCGGTCGCGAGCCCCCGCTTCATCGCGCCGGGACTTCCTCCAGCGCGTCCTCGACGATCGCCAGCTGCGCCTCGGCGGCGGCGCCGCCCACCGTCTGGATCCGGTGGGCGAGGACCGGCCCCGCCAGCGCCTGCACGTCGTCGGGGACGACGAAATCACGGCCCTCGAGCGCCGCGTGGGCGCGGGCGGCGGCGAGCAGCATCAGGCCGCCGCGCGGGCTCGCGCCCGCCTCGCTCAGCGGGTGGCGGCGGGTCGCCTCGAGCAGCGCGACGATGTACTGGAGCAGTGGCCGGCGCGCCTCCACCTCGCCCACCGCGGCGATCGCCCCGGAGGCCTCGACGAGGTCGGCGATCGGCGGCAGCGCCGGCGGCGGCGGCGCGTGCAGGAGGTCGGCCTCGGCGTCCGCGGACGGGTAGCCGAGCGAGAGCCGGGTCATGAAGCGGTCGAGCTCGGCGGGCGGCAGCGCGTAGGTGCCGTCGAAGCCCGCGGTCGGGTTCTGCGTCGCGATCACGGTGAACGGCCGCGGCAGCGGATGCGCCTTGCCTTCGATCGTCACCTGCAGCTCGGCCATCGCCTCCAGCAGCCCCGACTGCGTTTTCGGCGTCGCCCGGTTCAGCTCGTCGACCAGGACCACGTTGGCGAAGATCGGCCCCGGGTGGAACTCGAACGTCTCCGTGCTCGCCCGCCAGATCGTCGTCCCCAGCACGTCGGACGGGAGCAGGTCGACGGTGCCCTGGATCCGGGCGAAGCGCCCGTCGATCGACGCCGCGAGGCTGCGGGCCAGCTGCGTCTTGCCGACGCCCGGCCGGTCCTCCAGCAGCAGGTGCCCGCCGGCGAGCAGCGTGCAGATCACCACCTGCAGCATCTCCTGGTCGAGCTGCATGCCGCGCGCGATCCCGTCCGCCAGCCGCTGCCCCCAGGCGGCGACGCCGACATCGGACAACCGATCGGCACGTAACGTCGCCATGGCATCAAGTATGGCGGACGGCCAAAGGCGCCTTGCGGGGGCGCGCCGCCCCGTGCTCAGCGCACGCGCGCGAAGGCGTCGATGGCGCGCCGGAGGTCGTCCTCGTCGTGCGCCGCCGACATCTGGGTACGGATGCGGGCCTGCCCCATCGGCACCACCGGATAGGAGAAGGCGACGACGTAGACGCCCTCCGCCAAGAGGCGCTCGGCGACCTCGCCGGCCCGGTTGGCGTCCCCGAACATGATCGGCACGATCGGGTGCTCGCCGGGCAGGACCTCGTAGCCGAGCGCGGCGATCTCGCGGCGGAACAGGGCCGTGTTCGCGCGCAGCCGCTCCAGCGGCGCCTCGCCACTCTCCAGCAGGTCGAGCACGCGCAGCGAGGCGGCGACGATCGGCGGCGCCAGGGCGTTGGAGAAGAGGTAGGGACGGGAGCGCTGGCGCAGCAGGTCGACGATCTCGGCGCGGCCGCTGACGTAACCGCCGCTGGCGCCGCCGAGCGCCTTGCCGAGGGTGCCGGTGACGACGTCGACGCGCTCGCTGACGCCGAAGAGCTCCGGCGTCCCCCGCCCGGTCGCGCCGACGAAGCCGACCGCGTGGGAGTCGTCGACCATCACCATCGCGCCGTGGGCCTCGGCCAGCTCGCAGATCCGGTCGAGGCGGGCGAGGTGGCCGTCCATCGAGAAGACGCCGTCGGTGACGACGAGGCGCCGGCGGGCGCCCGCGGCCTCGCGCAGGCGCGCCTCGAGCTCCTCCATGTCGCCGTTGGCGTAGCGCAGCCGGCGCGCCTTCGAGAGGCGGATGCCGTCGATGATCGAGGCGTGGTTGAGGGCGTCGGAGATGACCGCGTCGTCCTCACCGAGCAGGGTCTCGAAGATGCCGCCGTTGGCGTCGAAGCAGGAGCTGTAGAGGATCGTCTTCTCGGTGCCGAGGAACGCGCTGAGCCGCCGCTCCAGCTCGACGTGGATCTCCTGCGTGCCGCAGATGAAGCGCACCGAGGCCATCCCGTAGCCCCAGCGGTCGAGCGCCTCGTGGGCGGCCGCGATCACCGCCGGGTGGTCGGCGAGGCCGAGGTAGTTGTTGGCGCAGAGGTTGATCAGCTCCGTGCCCGCGAGGCCGACGTCGCCCCGCTGCGGCGAGGAGATCGGCCGCTCCGACTTGCGCAGCCCGGCGGCGTCGATCTCCGCCAGCTCCGCCGCGATCTGCGCGCCCACCTCGCCCAGCACCGCGTCAGCTCCAGTCGATGAGCACCTTGGCGGCGCGCTCGCCCCGCGCCGCGGCGAAGGCGCGCTCGTGCTCGGTGTAGTGGAAGCGGTGGGTCAGGACCGGGGTGATGTCGAGGCCGGACTGCAGCATGACGCTCATCATGTACCAGGTCTCATACATCTCGCGGCCGTAGATGCCCTTCACCGTGAGCCCGTTGAAGACGATCTGGTTCCAGTCGACCGCGATCTCCTCGCTGGGGATGCCGAGCATCGCGATGCCGCCGCCGTGCGCCATGTTGGCGAGCATGTCGCGCAGCGCCGCGCCCTGGCCGGACATCTCGAGGCCGACGTCGAAGCCCTCGTCCATGCCGAGCTCGCGCCGCACGTCGGCGAGCGCGGTGGCGCGCGGGTCGACCGCGACCGTCGCGCCCATCGTCCGCGCCAGCTCCAGCCGGTAGGGGTTGGGATCGCTGACGACGACGTGGCGGGCGCCCGCGTGGCGCACCACCGCGGTCGCCATCAGCCCGATCGGCCCGGCGCCGGTGATCAGCACGTCCTCGCCCAGCGTCTTGAAGGCGAGCGCCGTGTGGACGGCGTTGCCGAGCGGGTCGAAGATTGCCGCGACCTCGGGGTCGACGCCGTCGCGGTGGTGCCAGACGTTGGCCATCGGCAGCGCGATGTACTCGGCGAAGGCGCCGGGCCGGTCCACGCCGACCCCGCTGGTGCTGGCGCAGAGGTGCCGGCGCCCCGCCATGCAGTTGCGACAGCGCCCGCAGACGACGTGGCCCTCGCCGCTGACCAGGTCGCCGGGGTGGAAGTCGTTGACGTTGTCGCCGACCGCGACCACCTCGCCGACGAACTCGTGCCCGATCACCATCGGCACCGGCACCGTCGCCGCCGCCCACGCGTCCCAGCCCTCGATGTGGAGGTCGGTGCCGCAGATCCCGGCCTTGCGCACCTTGATCAGCACGTCGTTGATGCCGATCTCCGGCTCGGGCACGTCGAGCAGCGCCAGGCCCGGCGCCGCCTCGCTCTTCACCAAAGCTTTCACTCTTCAGTTATAGCCAGGCGCCTTGCCGGGCCGGTCACAATCCGACGATGGAATTCCAACGCACCGACTTCGTCTCGGTCCCGGTCGCCGACATGGCCAGGGCCAAAGCCTTCTACCGTGACGTCCTCCGCCTCCACAGCCCCGACTGGGACGCCGGCTGGCCGGAGATCGAGACCGGCAACGTCTCCCTCTACCTCGTCGACCCGACCGTGATGGGCCAAACCTTCGCGCCCCACACCGCCCCGCTGGCCCTGCGCGTCGACGACGTCGCCGCGGCGAAAGCCGAGCTCGAGTCCCGCGGCGTCACCTTCACCGGCGAGCAGGACACCGGCGTCTGCAACATGGCCTTCTTCGCCGACACCGAGGGCAACTCCCTGATGCTCCACCGCAGGTACGCGCCGGTGGAGTAGAGGGTCCGCGAGGCTGCCGGCCGTCCGAGTTGGCGCGGGGGTGTCCTGGGCTCCTCATGGGGGTCCTGGCAGGCTGTGACCCCCATGAGGAGCCCAGGACGTGAGGCGTTCGTGAAAAAGCCGGCACAGGGATGGTGCGGAGTCGGACTTCCGTGACGATCTCCCGCCCGGATCGGGGTCCTCCCGGGACGCGCGTCGACTTATGGTTGCTGAGCGACCAAAAGTCCACACGGAGATCCTTGATCAATGGGAGATCCGGGAGGAAGCGTGGAGTTCTCGACATCTTCGTGACGGATCCCTATTCCGTCACGGTTCCTCCACGCCTTTCATACCCGCCCCTCTCGCCACGGCCACAGCCTGCCCGGGCCGTGGCGAGAGGGGCGCGTCCCTTCCCCGGGCGACAGCCTGCGGGGCCTGAACCCTTCCGGGCGACACCTTGCGGGGCCCCATCCCGTGCGGCCAGGCTTCCGTGGTTCGAAATGGACGTCAGGCGACCCATAAGGAACCACGGGAAGGGGGCCGGGCTCACTTAATTGGAGGGTCGCGATCCTCCGTGCTATGCTGGAATCGTTTCCGGGAAGACGCCCAGCGCTGCGTGCAGCCTGGGGAAGGAGGAGGAGCGGTGAATCTCACTCGGCTGCACGGGTCTGCGATCAGGCTGCGCGCGTCACTTTTGGTCCTGGGCATGGCGGTGGCGATCGCGGTCGGGGCGGGCTCCGCCGTGGCCGCCGAAGCGCCGCCGACCCTTTCCGACTCGGCCAAGCAGGACCAGCTCCTGCAGGTGGTGGAACGGTTCGTGCCGCGGGCGGAGACCTTCTGGCGCGCGTCCGATCTGAAAGAGCCGGAAAGCGGTTACTTCACGGCCGCCGGGAGCGGGGTCACGCAGGCGCGCGGCGACGGCAACATGGCGCTCGCGCTGGCGACGCTCCTCGTCGCCCGCCCGGAACAGGGGCAGTTCGCGGGCATCCCGCGGGCGACGATCGAGTCGCAGGTGATCCAGGTGATCCGCCACGAGGCGCTCACCAACAAGCTCTCCGGCGCCGGTTATAACCGCTGGGGCGAAGGGACCTGGCAGGCGTCGCTGGAAACGTACGGCTGGGCCTTCGCGGCGAAGCTTCTCTGGGCCGACCTCGACGAAGAAACGCGGGCGCTGGTCAAGCGCGTCGTCACCGCCGAAGCCGACATCCTGATCACCAAGCCGATCGCCTCCGGCGAGTGGGGCAACACCGGCGCCGAGGACGAGGGCTGGAACACGCCGACCCCGGAGCTGGCGGCGCTGATGTGGCCGGAAGACCCGCACGCCGAAGAATGGCTGCACGCGGCGAAGAAGATCGCGATCAACGCCTCCTCGACCACCGCCGACGCGAGCTCGGGCGAACAGGTCGACGGCGCCCCGCTGCGCGAATGGAACGCCTCGGTCAACCTCCATCCCGACCTGACGCTGGAGAACCACGGCTACTTCAACACGAACTACCAGATGGTCACCCACCTGCTGATCGGCGACGCGGCGGTGATGGACGCCCAGTTCGGCAAGCCGATCCCGCAGGCCTTCTCCTTCCGCACCGAAGCGGTCTACGACGACATCCTCGGAGCGATGATCACCGGCGACGGCGACCTCCTCGCCCCGGCGGGCCAGGACTGGACCAGCAAGGACTACCAGCACCTCGACTACCTGACGATCATGGCGACCCGCTTCCACCGCGCCGACGCCTCGGTCGCCGAGTCGCGCGCCCTGACCGAGGTAGGCGTCCGCCAGGCGCTGCACGCCGACGGCTCGATCCTCGCCCAGAAAGAACTGGGCTACGAATCGGTGCTGATCAAGCGCCTCGCGATGGCCTGGTGGAACCACCAGGAGTTCGGCCCCTCGGCCCAGCCGAGCGCCGCCGAATACGAAGCGGCGCTGGCCCGCACCGGCGGCGTCCACCGGTACGCCTACGTCGACCTCGTCGACGCCCGCCAGCGCGACGCCTTCACCTCGATGTCGTGGGACGACGTGCGGCCGATGGGCCTCATCGTGCCGACGCCGAACGGCCACGAAAGCGACCCGATCCTCGCCGCCTACGTGCCCGGCAGCCTGGTCGGCTCGGCGGCGAGCAGCGCCGGCGGCGCCTACACCTGCGACTGCCGCGAAGACGAAAGCTTCTTCTCGACCGCGGGGACGATCGGCGCGCGCGACTTCTCGATGACCTCCTTCCCCGACGGCACCGTGCTGCTGCTCGACCGCGGCACCGGCTCCACCTTCAACGTCGACTTCGAGAACGTCCCCGGCCTGACCGGCGAACGCCCCGTCTACACCGAAGGCGGCACCGGCCTCGGCAGCCTCCCCGGCGACTGGTGGAACGTCGCCGACCGCATGGGGATGGTGGTGCTTGGCGGCGGCGGCATCAAGGCCGAAGACGTCGCCGCCGCCAATCCATATCTGCAGGTGTACGGCTCGGCGGCGACCGGGTCAGGGAACCGCGGAGCCGCGGTATACCCGGACGCCGACCACGAGACGACCGCGCGGCTCGCCGCGACGGCGGACCAGCCGCAGACCCCCAGCGGCTGGTCCGCCCTGCAGGCTCAGGCCACCGACGGCACCGACCGCGTCGCGGTCGCCCGCTGGAGCGGCCCTGAAACGGCCGAAGTCGCCTTCAGCGACGAACGCGGCGCGCCGCTGACCGAAGCCGCGGCGACGCTCGAAGGCGACGTGGCGACCGGCACGTGGTCGCTCGAAGCACCCGCCTCGCGCGGCGAGGAAGTGCGCTTCTTCGTCCACGCCGACGGCCCGCTCAGCGGCCGGGCGACCGGCGCCGACACCGCGACGCTGACCAACGACGGCGACGCGCCGGTCCACGCCACGATCACCTGGGTCGGGCCGCAGGGGACCCAGACGACGGCGCGGACGATCGCCGCCGGCGAACGGGTGAACCCGCGGGTGCTCGGCGGCGCGCTGACCACCGCCGGGCCCGAGTACGAGCCGCTGCTGGAAGCGCGGGCGAAGCTCGAAGCGCTGCGCGCGGCGATCGCCGAATGGACGGCGAACGGCACGATCGGCAACCCCGGCGCGGCCTGGCTGACCACGACGACCAACGTGGTCGCCCACGACATCGGCGAAGCGATCGACGACGTCGGCACCGACCCCCCCGACACCGGGGACGCCGCCGCGGCGGTCGAACATGCCCGCTGCAAGCTCGAAGGGCTGCGGGCGTCGTTCGCGCCGGCCGCCGTGCGCGAACGGGTGGAAGCCGACCGCGAAGCGGTGGCCGAACTGCTCGAACGCGCGGTCACCGCGGGCCTCGCGGTGGGCCTGCGGCTGGAGAGCGGCGACGCCCTGCCCGGCGAGCCGTTGAAGGTCCGCGTCTTCCTCGCCGACCAATCCGCGTGGCCGTTCCAGGACGGCGTCCTCACTCTGCGGGTGCCGCCGGGATGGGGGTCGGCGCCGAGCGTCGACGTCCCGACCATGGAACCCGGCGAAGCGAGGAGCTTCACCCTGGAAACGACCGCGCCCGACGGCGCCGAACCGGGGACGACCGCCGAACTGGGCGTCGGCTTCGCCTACCGCCAGGGCGTCCGCCACGGCAGCTCCGAAGGCACGGTGAGCGTGAAGATCGACCCGCTGCTGGCGCTGAAGGCCACCACGCCCGACCTGCCGCTCGCCCGCGGCGGCTGGAACCAGGCGACGCTGACGGTGAGCAACGCGGCGCCGCGGCCGCTCGAAGTGAGCGTCGCGGCGAGCGCCCCCGCGGGCGTCGAAGCGACGTTCCCGCAGGGCACGCTGACGGTCCCCGCCGAAGGCAGCGGCGAATTCGTCGTCGACCTCGCCGACGCCTCGCTCGCCACCGGCACCGGCGAACTGCAGGTCACCGCCACGGCCGGCGGCCGCCACGCCGCCGCGGCCGCGACGCTGCACTTCTCCGGCGACCTGGCGCTGAACGGGCTCGGCACCGCCTGGCCCGCGATCTCGGCCTCCAGCACGCAGGGGCCCTACCTGCCGACGCTCGCCAACGACGGCAACCCCGCGACCTTCTGGGTCGCCGAAGGGACCAAAAGCGGCGAAGGCCCCTCGCCCGAAAAGCCCGCCTACCTGACCGTCGACCACGGCGCCCCGGTGAGGATCGCCGCGGTGACGATGGTGCCGCGGGTGAACTACGGGCCGAGGGCCTACGCGGTCGAAGTCTCCACCGACGGCCAGGCCTGGACGGAAGTGGCGGCGGTGCCCGCGGCCCCGAACGGGCCGAGCACGTCGACCTTCGCCGAACCGGTGACGGCGCGCTACCTGCGACTGAAGATCACCGACTCCTGGGACGCCACGCGGCCGCCGCGCAACGTCCAGGTCGCCGAGCTGGAAGAGCGGGCGCCGTAGCCTCGGCGCCCAGAAGGAGGGATGGACAGATGGAGCGCTACTGCTTTACGTTCGAGCTGGTGCCGGGCCAGGAGGCCGAGTACAAACGGCGCCACGACGAGATCTGGCCGGAGATGGTCGAGGAGATCGAAAAGTCCGGGATCTCCAACTACTCGCTGTTCCGCCGCGGCACCACCGTGATCGCCTACTGCGAGTGCGAGCCCGACGTCGCCACCGCCTTCGGCCGGATGGGCGCGACGGAGGTGAACGGGCGCTGGTCGGAGTGGTTCGAGCCGGTGATCGAGGCGCTCGTCGACGCCGACGGCAAGCCCTTCGAGGCCGCCGAGGTCTGGCACCTCGACTGAGGGCTCAGCCCTCGCGGTCGGGCCGCAGCACGCTGCGCAGCACGCGGCCCGCGCGCAGGTCCTCGAGCGCCTCGTTGGCCTCCTCCAAGGGCCGGACCGAAGCGGTCAGATGGGCGAGCTCCAGCTCGCCGGCGGCGTGGCGGTCCAGCACCTCGACGATGTCGCGGGCGGTGAAGCCGCGCGACCCGATCACCGACAGCTCGCGCCAGATCAGGTCCACCGAGCGGGCCCCGAAGCGCTCCTCGGTGGCGCCCAACAGCACGACTCTGCCGCCGGGGCCGGCGACGGCGATCGCCAGCTCGTCGGCCGCCGCCGAGCCCGCGCACTGCACCACCACGTCCGGGCCCTCGCCGCCGCAGGCACGGCGAAGCGCCGCCGCGTCGTCCTCGGTCCCGCCGATGCGCACGGTCTCCTCGGCGCCGAGCTCGGCCGCCAGCTCCAGTTTCGCCGCGCCGCGGGACGCCGCGACCACGCGAGCCCCCATCGACCTCGCCAGCTGCACGGCGTTCGACCCGATGCCGCCGATGCCGATGACCAGCACGACCTCGCCGGCCTCGACCCGGGCGATCCGGCGCAGGGCGTGGTAGGGAGTCGCCACCGCGTCGGTGAGCACGGCGAGCTCGACCGGGTCGACCGGCGCCGGCGGGCGGATCAGCGTGTGCGCCGGGCGCACCACGTACTCGGCGAAGGCACCGTCGCGGTCGACCCCCATCCGCGTCAGCCGCGGGTCGAGCTGCTCGCGACCCTGCCGCGCCCAGCGTCCCTCGGGGTCGGCGTCGATGTAGTAGAGCGCCACCTGGTCGCCGGCGGCGAGGCCCTCGACCCCGGGCCCGAGCGCGTCGACCACCCCGGCGGCCTCGTGGCCGGGGACCACCGGCAGCTTGTCGGCGCCGAAGCCGCCCGACTGCAGGAAGAGGTCGGAGCCGCAGACGCCGCAGGCCTGGACCCGGACGCGCACCTCGCCCGGGCCGGGCTGGGGGAGCGGCAGCTCGACCAGCTCCAGGGGCCGGCCGACGGCGGGGATCCGGGCGGCCCGCATCGTCGCCGTCATCAGTCGACCAGGAAGCCGCCGTTGACGTCGACGACCTCGCCGGTGATGTAGCCGGCGTGGGCGGAGCAGAGGTAGGCGACGAGGTCGGCGATGTCGGTCGGCGTGCCGAGCCGGCCGACCGGGATCAGCTTCTCGACTCCCTCGGGCTGTTCGTCCATCATCGCCGTGTCGATCAGCGTCGGCGCGACCGCGTTGGCGGTGATGCCGCGCGCCGCGTACTCGTTGGCGATCGATTTCGCCAGGCACATCAGGCCCGCCTTGGAAGCGGCGTAGGCGGCGCAGTTGTTCTTGCCGCCGTTGATCCCGGCGCTCGAGCCGACCGCGACGACGCGCCCGTAGCCGCCCTCGGCCATCGCGGGAAGGGCCCGCTGGGCGCAGAGGAAGGCGCCGGTGAGGTTGACGTCGAGCGTGCGGCGCCAGTTCTCCAGCGAGGTGTCGGCGAAGGGCTCGACGATGAAGATGCCGGCGTTGAGGACGACGATCTCCGGCCTGCCCAGCTCCGCCTCCAGCTGGTCGAAGGCGGCGCCGAGCCCGACCGGATCGGTGATGTCGGCCTCGAGCCCGAGCACGCCCTCGATCGAAGGCCGGCGCAGGTCGATGCCGGCGACCGCGGCGCCGAGCCCGGCGAAGCGCTCGGCGATCTCCTGGCCGATCCCCTGGGCGGCGCCGGTGATCACCGCGGTTTTCCCTCGATAGCCGTCGAGCTGCATCCAGACCCTCCTCTGAAAGAATTTCCGGTTACGATTCCAGCGGGTACAGACTACCGACACCATCCGAGGAGGAACGAAATGGCCAAGCTGAGGCTGGGCGTGATCGGGGCGGGCTCGTGGGCGATCGCCTCGCACCTGCCGAACTTCGCCGAGCGACGCGACGAGGTTGATTTCGTCGCCGTGGCGCGTCACGGGAGCGAGCTGCTGCAGAAGGTGAAGGATGACTTCGGCTTCGAGATCGCGAGCGAAAGCTACCGCGACGTGCTCGACGCCGGGGTCGACATCTGTCTCGTCTCGAGCCCCACCGGCCTCCACCACGAGCACGCCAAGGCGGCGATGGAATCGGGGGCGCACGTGCTGGTCGAGAAGCCCTTCACGATCCGGCCGGCGGACGCCTGGGACCTGGTCGACGTCGCGGCGCGCCTGGACCGCCACCTCGTCGTCTCCTTCGGCTGGAACTATCGCCCGATGGTCCGTGAGATGAAGCGGGCGATGGACGAGCGCGGCATCGGCCGGATCGAGCAGATGACGATCCACATGGCGTCGTCGACCCGCGAGCTCCTCTCCAACACCGGCGCCTACCCCGACGCGGCGCCCGAGAGCGTGCCCGAGGAGCGGACCTGGACCGACCCCGGCCTCTCCGGCGGCGGCTATGCGCAGGCGCAGCTGAGCCACGCGCTCGGCCTGGCGCTGTGGCTGACCGGGCTGCGCGGCGAGGCCGCCTTCGCGCTGATGAGCGCGCCGCTCGAGGCTCCCGTGGAGCTGCACGACGCGGTCGCCGTCCGTTATGACGATGGCGCGATCGGGACCGTCGGCGGCGGCTCCTGCCACACCGGCGCCGGCGGCAACAAGCACCAGCTCGAGGTCCGTGCGATCGGCTCCGAGGGGCAGGTGCAGGTCGACGTCGAGCGCGAGGCGGGCTGGCTGTGGCGGACCGACGGCGAGCTCAAACTCGACCTCGAGGAGGGCGACGGCGCCTACGACTGCGACGGTCCGCCGAACGTGCTGATCGACCTGGCGCAGGGACGCGAGGTCGAAAACGCCTCCCCCGGCGAGCTCGCCGCGCGCACCGTCGAGATCATCGACGCGATCTACCGCAGCGCGAGGAGCGGGTCCCTCGAGCGGGTGGCCGGCGCGGACGAGAGGGCGACGGCATGAGCTGGTCCGCGGGCGCCGGCCTCGACGGCAAGGCGGTGCTGGTGACCGGTGCCGCGGGTGGGATCGGGCGCGCGGTCGCGACGGCCTTCGCCGCGGCGGGGGCGCGGGTCGCGGCGCATGACCTGCGCGGCGAGGACGTCGACGCCCTGGTCGGCGAGCTGGGCGGCGACCCGCACGTCGGATTCGCGGGCGACCTCCGCGATCCCGAGCAGCCCGCGGCGCTGGTGGGCGCGGTGCGGGAGCGGCTCGGCCGGATCGACGCCCTGATCCACGTCGCGGCGGTGATCCTGCGCACCGACGTCGCGTCGGTGACGGTCGAGCAGATCGACCTGCAGCAGGAGGTCAACGTGCGCGCCGCCTTCCTGTTGAACCGCGCCGCCGCGGAAGCGATGCGGGAGCAGGGCGGCGGCGGCCGGATCGTCAACTTCTCCTCCCAGGGCTGGTGGACCGGGGGCTACGGCGGCTCGGTCGTCTACTCCGCGACCAAGGGGGCGATCGTCTCGATGACCCGGGGCCTCGCCCGCACCTACGGGCGGGACGGGATCCTCGTCAACGCGATCGCGCCGGGCGCGGTCGACACGCCGATGATGACCGAGGGCCTCTCGCGGGAGGCGTTCGACAACTTTGTCGCCCAGATCCCGCTGGGCCGCATCGCCCGGCCGGCGGAGCTGGCGAGCGTCGCCGTCTTCCTCGCCTCCGACCACGCCAGCTACGTGAGCGGCGCGACGATCAACGTCAGCGGCGCCCAGCTCATGTACTGAGTGACTATCCGAACACTCCCGCGCACGTCTGGCGGCGCCGCACACACTTCGCGGGGCGTCGTCCTCGGTCGGCCAAATGGCGCTGCCATTAGGCCTCCCTGCGTCCTACCCCCGCTCGGTGCGGCACTCACCAGCCGCACGGGGGAGTGTTCGGATAGTCACTGAGCGGGCCGGCGGCGGACACCCGGACGCATTCGACGCCGAGGTGGCCGGCGACCGCCGCCACCGCGGCGCCCAGGTGCCCGGGCGTCGCCGCGCTGTGGTGGTTGACGCCGGTCCGCGCCCAGCGGGTCCAGGCGGTGACGACGTCATCCTCGCCGGCGAAGCGGAACGCCCCGTGGGGGGTGCCGGTGTCGGGCAGGCGTCGCGCGGTGAAGGTGCCCTCGGCGACGACGAACCGGAATCCGCCGCGCGCCTGCGGATGGGGCGTGAAGCCGATCAGCGTGCCCGGGCCCGGCGGCGGCCCGAAGCGGGCGCACAGGCCGGGGCAGGGGTCGCCCTCCCACCAGCAGTTGCGGACCAGCGCCGGCGCGGCGGCCGGATCGGCGAAGGCGAGGTCGTGCTCGCCCGAGTTGGCCAGCAGCGCCTCGCCCGTGGCCCGGTCGAGGCCCTCGATCTCGTGGTAGAGGGCGGCGCCGCCCAGCAGCTTCGCGGTCAGCATCGCCACCGCGGTCGGCACGTCGCCGGCGCAGGTCCACGGGATGCCGGCGCTGGTCTCGCGGCCGAGGGCGAAGCAGGGGGCGAGGCCCGGTCCCGGGTCGGGGGCGAAGCGGATCTCGGGGACGTGGCAGTTCATCGCGCCGGCGTCGAGCCCGAGGTCGCGGTCGAGCGTCTGAAGCGCGGCGGCCATCCGCACCGTCCGCTCGAACCCCGGCCCGTCGGCGAGGCCCGGCACCGGCTCGAAGCTCGCGAGCGTCTCCCGGCCGACCGCCTCCGCCTCGCTCTCGCCGGCGGCGAGGAAGGCCTCCTGGATCGCGGCGGGAGGAGCTCGATGCCGGTCGCCTCGCGCAGCGCCGCGGGGTCGCACTCGACGCAGTCGTAGCCGTCGATCGGCCTGCCGACGCGGCCGATCCGCGCCTCCCGCAGCCGCCCCGCCGCGGTTGCCGCCAGGACCGCCCGGGCGAGGCGGTCGCGGTCCCGGTCGTCGTCGAGCGCGACGGCGACGACGGCGTGCGGCCTGGCGTGGCGGTGGAGGGAGCTGGTCAGCTGCGCGCCGCCCACGGTCCCGCCTTCGACGGTGATGTCGGCGTGCGAGTAGGAGGCTCCATATGAGGAGCGCCGGCTGAGCACGAGCACCACCAGCGGCAGGGAGGGCAGCGCCTCGAGCGCGGCGAGCGCGAAGGCGGGAGGGACCGCCATGCCCATCACGACGACGAGCGCGTGCGGTCGCTCGGCGGCGATGCGTCGCCCGGCGGCGGCTGCCGCCTCGCGGCTCTCGAAGGTCTCCTGGGCGCAGACCTGAGGACCGAGCCGGTCGGCGACCTCCGCCAGCATCGCCTCGCGGTCGGCGCGCAGGTCGCCCGGGGCCGCATCCTCGAAGAAGTCCCAGAACGGCTGCAGCAGTGCCACCCGGGCTGGCCGCGGCCGTTCAAACATGGCTGGTAACGTTACCGGAAATATTTTCCGAGAACGTTGGGTTGAGAGGAGATGGGATGAAGCTCGCCTGTGCCGAATTCGGATGGCCGGGGTTGCGGCCGGAATTCGTTTTCGACCTGATCCGGGAGATGGAGCTCGAAGGCGTCTCGATGGCGTTCTTCGGCGGCAGCGGCATGCCACGCACGCCGCAGACGATCGCCGAGGACCCGGAGGGCTGGGCGGAGCGGATCGCCGCCGAGCTGGCCGCCCGCGAGCTGGCCGCGGCGGACGCGTTCTTCGTCCCCGCCGTCGACCTGGCGGGCGGCGCCGTCAACCATCCCGACGAGGCGGAGGCGCGGTCGGGCGCGGAGCTGTTCGACGCGTTCTTGCGGTTCGCGCAGCGGGTCGGCGTGACCGGCGTGACGATACTGCCCGGCCTGGTCTTCGGCGGCGAGTCCTGGCAGGCGGCGTTCGACCGCTCCGTCGACGGCCTGCGGCGACGGCTCGAGGCCACCCGCGAGGCCGGGCTGCGGCTCTCGGTCGAGCCGCACATCGTCAGCACCAAGCCCTACTCCGGCTCGATCATCGACACGCCGGCGAAGGTGGGGTCGCTGCTCGAGCGGGTGCCGGGCCTCGAGCTGACGCTCGACTACGGCCACTTCAACGTCCAGGGGATTCCCGACCGCGAGGTCGAGCCGCTGCTCGAGCACGCCCGTCACTTCCACATGCGCGGCGGCGCCAAGGGGATGGTGCAGACGAAATTCGAGGACAACGTCACCGATTTCGGGCGGGTGCTGGACGTGATGGCGCGGCTCGGATACGACGGTTGGGTCGAGTTCGAGTACGTCTACGACGGGCGCCCCGGCTGCTCGGATTGCGACAACGTCCAGGAGACGATCAAGTTCCGCGACTTCGTCCGCGGGCACGAGCAGGAGGTCGGCCGATGAGTGAGGAACGACGCGGGATCTCCGGCGGGATCGAGGCGCCGGCGACCCGGCTCGACTGGAACGACCAGCTCGGCAAGCGGGTCCGGCAGGGCGACCCCGAGGAACTGGCGGTCTCGACCGTGCAGCGGATCGAGGAGGCGGTCGCCGCCGGGCAGTGGGAGGTCGCGGCCCAGCTCGTCGACTACTTCATGGAGGAGGCGAAGGTGTGCCACCTCGTCTACACGACCTGGTCGGAAGGCTTCGAGAGCTGGCTGCTCGGGCGCGGGGTGACGCGGGAGGAGCTGCAGGGCGAGCGGGGCCGGCTGGACCGGGTGCTGGCCTTCGACGACGGGCGTCCGTTCGCGCCGCACGAGGCCTGGTCGGAGCTGGGCGCGACGGCGGGCAGGCTGGGCAACGACCTGCGGGGGATGCAGGTCGGCGACGACGCGGACGCGCGGCTCGCCGTGCTGGTCGACGCCTGGCGGGCGCTGCACGACCGCTGGGCCGATCTCCAGGCGGGCCTCCTGACCTACGTCGCGGAGCGGTTCGGCGAGGCGGCGATCGGCGACTGCTACCGGGAGGTGCTCGCCCCGTTCCTCGCCGAGCGCTACGCGCCGTTCGACCTGCGGGAGAAGCCCTACTCCGAGACGGTCGAGCGCAACCTCTACCTCACCTTCGAGGCGATGCGGGCCCACCTCAGCGGTCCGGACCGCCTCGGGAACCTCGCCGTCGAGGAGCACGAGGACCGCTGGGTGGTCTCCTTCGACCCCTGCGGCTCGGGCGGACGCCAGACGCGCGGCGGAGGCGGCGAGGAATTCGGCTTCACCAAGGACGAGCACGACTGGGCCTGGAACGAATCCGGCGTCTGTTACTACTGCGCCCACTGCTGCCTCACCAACGAGCGCTGGGCGGTCGAGCAATGGGGAGCCCCGGTCCGAGTCACCCCC
>Ga0209916_1000248_pt1 | contig 105251 bp, 98 predicted proteins | sample ThiBio_1000_plan_FD_183956 | JGI IMG/M metagenome (GOLD analysis project Ga0209916, IMG submission 183956) | Wastewater bioreactor microbial communities from Cape Town, South Africa - Thiocy_solids_2 (SPAdes) | ecosystem: Engineered > Bioreactor > Thiocyanate-remediating > Anaerobic-Aerobic ... | reverse complement strand
GCTGAGAGCTTTTCTTTTAATTGAGTATCGGTAAGATGATTTACCAACTGTAAGGTTCGCATGTCCGGCTATTTGAACCTAAAGATAATAAAATATTATTTTAATACTATTGATAGCGGTTTATTATAAGGACGGTTAAAAGTATTTTAATAAAATAAAAAGCCGGCAATAAAATCACCGGCTTTTATAAATTTTTATTTGTTTTACCATCCCAGCAGCCAGGCAAATATGAGCGGCGCTACAATGGTGGCATCACTTTCCACGATGAATTTTGGCGTATTGATATCCAATTTACCCCAGGTAATTTTTTCATTGGGCACTGCGCCTGAATAAGAGCCGTAGGAAGTAGTGGAATCGCTGATCTGACAGAAATAACTCCAGAAAGGTACATCATGCCATTCCAGGTCCTGGTACATCATGGGCACTACGCATATAGGAAAGTCGCCGGCAATACCGCCGCCGATCTGGAAAAATCCAACACCTTTACCGCCACTGTTGGCCCTGTACCATTCGGTAAGCCAAACCATGTATTCGATGCCACTTTTCATGGTACTGGCTTTTAGCTCCTGTTTAATAACGTAGGATGCGAAAATATTGCCCATGGTACTGTCTTCCCAACCGGGAACAACAATAGGGATATTTTTTTGTGCTGCGGCCAGCATCCAGCTATTTTGGGGATCAATTTCATAATGCTGTTCCAGCACGCCGCTCAGCAATAGCTTGTACATGAATTCGTGGGGGAAATACCGCTCGCCGTTGGCGTCTGCTTCCTTCCATATTTTCACGATGTGTTTTTGTATTCTGCGAAAAGCTTCTTCTTCCGGAATGCAGGTATCGGTTACACGGTTATAATGATTTTCCAGCAGGTCCCATTCTTCCTGCGGGCTCAGATCGCGGTAGTTGGGCACGCGTTTATAGTGACTGTGGGCCACCAGGTTCATAATATCTTCTTCTAAGTTGGCGCCGGTACAACTAATGATCTGCACTTTATCCTGGCGGATCATTTCGGCCAGCGACAGGCCCAGTTCGGCGGTGCTCATGGCGCCGGCAAGGGTGATCATCATTTTGCCGCCTTCCAATAAATGCGTTTCATATCCTTTAGCCGCGTCCATCAGTGCGGCCGAATTAAAATGCCTGTAGTGGTGTTGTATGAACTGCGATACGGGTCCTCTTTGCATAATAATGGCTTTATGGTATTGCCTGCAAAAATAGGATAATTAGGTGGGATGGGTTGGGGTGAAATCATGAGGATTGGGCTAACAAGGCCGGATGAGTTGAAATAGGGACCAGGAGCCGGGCGGGGTGTTAACCAGAATAGGATGCAGTAATGTTAACTTAACTGATCCGAATTCGAAATGCAGCATAAATAACCGGCGGCCGCCGTCTCGGTTTAATCGGCTTAACTTTTTTTACATAGCAAATGGTTCTTTGGGCAGATTCTTCAGGTTTTTTTAAAAGATCACCGTTTTGTTTCCGCTCAGCATTACCCTGTCTTCCAGCACGAGCTTTATTGCCTGTGCCAGCACCATTTTTTCTATACCCTTGCCGGCCTTAGCCATTTCCGCTGCATTCTGCGAGTGATCAACAGGAATAACATTCTGGCATATAATGGGTCCCTCATCTAAATGGTTGTTTACGAAATGCGCGGTGGCGCCAATGATCTTTACACCGCGGTTGTAGGCCTGGCGGTACGGGTGAGCGCCTATAAAAGCAGGCAAAAAAGAGTGATGGATATTGATGATCTTTCCTTCGTAGTGTTTTACAAAATCCGGGGTGAGTATGCGCATATACCTGGCCAATACTATATAATCCGGTGAATGGCTGTTGATAGCGCTGATCAGCAATTGTTCATGTTCCTCCCGCGAAAGTTCTTCGGCAGCGATATGATGATAGGGCAGGTTGAACCTTTCGGTAAAATCCCTTAACAGATCATAATTGCTTATTACTGCCTTTATCTCTGCATTCCATTCGTTAAAATGATTGCGCATCAGCAGGTCACCCAAACAATGATTTTCTTTGGTAACCAGGATAACCAGTTTCTTTTTGCGGTCGGGCACTACTTCTATGCGGCTCCTGGGTGGCAACACTCTTGTTAATGCTTCCAGCAAGGTCTTTGCATTCGCTATTCCTTCCACTTCGGTTCGCATAAAGAACCGGTTGGTTTCATCATCTACAAATTCCCTGTTTTTTACAATGTTCAACCCATTTTCATATAACACGCGGGTGATTTTGTATATCAGGCCCTTTTCATCGCTGCAATTCACCAGTATAGTGAGTGATGTATTCATGTTTACTAATATCCTTTTTGTAAAGTAAATGCTTTTTGATATGCAGTATTTCAATCATTTTCCGATTACCACCATATGGTTTAGCTTATTATAGCCTGTAGCTGCTTCCCATACATTTTTATTGGCCAATTGTATGCTGTATTCAGGTCTTTTTGAAAGAGAAGGATATGGGTCGGGTAAATTCAGCAGCAATGCATAGCTGCCGGCAATAATGGAATCGGATAATGTTATTGTTTCCTTCCAATGTATAGTACCCGAAAACCAAAAGCGTATATCCGTTTTGCAGGGGATGATAAAAATTTTGCCACTTACCGTGTTCCGCAATACCAGTTGAACGGTGCGGGCATTAAAAGGAGAAGCAAAACCTTTATTGCTGAGATTAATAGAAAAGGCAAATGGCTCAGCCGCTTTGCCGGCGGAAGGGAAATGGGCATCCTTTAAAACAAAACGATAACCCAGTCTTTTTTTAATGCTGTGCATGCAACCCGCCGAATCCCAGTCATTGTTTACTGTATTGTTGTAACCTGTATTCAGGTAACTGTAATGCATAGCTGCCATTTCCTGCTCTGCATGGCCTGCGGGAGCGCAATCATTCTGCGGACTAAAAGCATCATCACAGGTTTCACCGCCAACGGGGCCGTACCGGCTATCGGCTGCGAAATATTTTCGCATTGCTTCATTTGCAGGCTTTTTGGGAGTGGATGAACTGCCGTAGTCGTAGTAGGTACCATAATCATCGGCACTTGCCAGGAAACAATCGTTGTGAAAACCTATTCTTGCTTTATCCGTTTGATTATATGCCTTTTCGCGGCTCAGGGGTTGTGCATCAGTGGGGGCTGAAGGGCCGTATACAAATTTCTGTTTCATCTGCGGGGTACGCACCTGCACCATCCTGTCCTCCGGCAAAGCATCTAACAGTGCTTTCAGTATGTCGTTCCGGTCACGCCAGCTACTGTCCATTACCCTTCCGGCGCCGTTGTCAGAGGCATCACCAAAATAATCTGTATAATAGTTTTCACCCCATATACCAATAAACCCCTGTTGCAGCACCGCTATGATATCTGCATTTTTTTGAAGCAAAGGTTTTAACTGCGAGATGTGGTGAAGCACAATAGCTTTGGGAGCGTCTCCATAGGGAGGGCAAATGCCTTCTTTATCGGCACAACCATTTGCATGCACTTTGTTGATATAGGAAAACCGGAGGATCATTTTTAATCCCGCATTTCTCACCACGGCGAAATCATTGTCCAGTTTTTGGAGAAAATCGGCACTCAGCGGTTTGTTAACGAACTGGTCTAATATATAGTACCTGAATAGCAGCGTTGAGTAGATGGCGTAACTGGCGCTGCCATGCTTTTGCTGTATTGTTCTGTATTGAGTTAGCTGCTGCTCATTTAACGGAACAAAATTACCTGCATGTGTTTGTGAAGGGATATAAAAACCTCTTTCCGGGTTGGGAAAATCAGTGTTGCTTTCGGTATAACGGACTGTTACAGGCTGTGCGTGTACCCATTGAAAGTTGATAATAAAATGAACACATAGCAAGACAGATATGAAGTTTCTCATGGACACGTTCAATTAATTCTATTTAAAATATCTTATCTTTTAATTGATAAATGCAGAACTTTTACAAAAGTTCACTGATTCTCCCTTTAAAAGTACAGCTTCCTGTTATTTTACTTTGGATATTATGGCATTTCCCGGGAATGTTTTTTGAAATCTTTTCCGGGTTAAGAATAATTTTATTACCTTAAACTATCCGTTCCCGCCGTTTCATTATTTACAGCTAACACCTAAAATGCTAACTATGAAAGTGCACGCAGTTTACCTGTTGTTCCTGTGCTGTTTATTGAGCAAACTTCCCTTTGCACAGGATTATTTTTACAATAACCGTTATTACGAAAGCGATTTTCTTTTCGAAGCCGGATTTTCAATTGGGGCCATCAACAGCCTTACGGATATAGGGGGAAGACCGGGTAATGGCAAGCGATTCCTTAAAGATTTGAACTGGCAAAATACAAGGCTCAGCGGAGGTATTTTTATGGGCGTAACTTACCGTTATGCATTGTCTGCATGGCTATCGTTTAATGCGGGCAATATACTTGCCTGCGATAGTATCCTGAAAAATGATCCTTCCGAAGCCCGCAACCGTTACCGGCGCAACCTGCATTTTAAAAGCAGCATTACAGAGCTGATGTTTCTTATCGAATTGCACCCGCTGATGTTTTTCCGGGCAAATAATAAAGCGGACAGGTTTTCTCCCTATTTGGTTGGGGGTACAGGCTTGTTTCATTTTGATCCGAAAGCCTTTCTTAACGGCGAATGGGTTGCGCTAAATGAGTTGCACACAGAAGGACAGGGCTTTGTGGAATACCCCGAAAGAAAGGAATACAAACTTACACAGCTTAATTTTCCTGTAGGCGCAGGTATAAAATTCGAGTGTTCAGCTTTACTGAATCTTCGCCTCGAAATATTACACCGCATTACCCGAACCGATTATTTAGATGATGTAAGTACACGCTATATTGATCCTTCTTTATTCCAAAAATATCTTTCTCCCAATCAGGCATCCTATGCGCTGCAATTACACAACAGGCAAAAAGAACTTGACCCATCAGTTGTAACACCGCGCAATGCCATACGGGGCAACAACAGCAGGAATGATTCTTATTTTACTATACAATGCAAATTGAGCCTGATAATGGGTCGCGAAAGAAGATAAAGTGATTGAGGCCTTTAATGCCACAAAGACGCCAGGACACGAAGTTGCACCAGGATGCTTTGTTAAATCTTACTTCATTTTCCAGGCTTTACATAGCCGTTGAAGCTAATGGATGATCTGTTGGTAAGCTGCACATTTAACTGTGCTGAACCATTATTGAATAAAATAAAATCCAGCAACTGCACTTCCCTGTAATCTTTTGGTCTGATGGTAATATTCCATCTTCCTTTTTCATTTTGCTCTTTACTGAGGCTGAAATCTGTGGTTTTAAAATCCAGTGGGCTGCGCGTTTCCATAACAGGACCAGAATATGCCCTGCCAAAATATGGCAGGTAAGCGATTACAGTATCCTTACTGCAACGCACATCGTATTGCCCGGTTAAACTTCTTGAACGTCCGTGTTGAGGAAGGGCTCTGTCGGCAATAAATATCCAGTTGTCGTTAGCAATTGCCTTTGCCATTTCTTCGCTGGTAGCAGTACCGGTTGACTGCTTTGCAGGAGTGCAACCAGCAAGAATTAAGATAAGTGGCATTCCTGAAAAAAGGCAGAACAGAACCAGGAAATTCAATTTTTGTTTCATATGCATAGGTTTAACAGGAACATTTTTGTCGGACTTCTGCCCATCTTCTGGTTTGTACATGTGCACCGCTCTCATGAGCAGGAAGATGAAAATCTTTTTTATGGTTGTATATGTTTAAAATACAGAAAACTGCATTTTACATTCAGACTTTCTCTTAATACCAGCCTCTCTTTCTGAAAATATACAGCATAATCAGGGGGATAAACAGCATGGCTGCTACGGAAATGTAAAAACCCCACTTATTGTGGAGCAAAGGAATGGCTTCGAAATTCATTCCAAAGATACCCCCTATAACCGTAGCCGGCGCCATCAGACAGGTAACAATAGCCATTACTTTCATCACTTCATTCATGCGAAGATTTACATTGTTGATATAAATATCCTGCATGCTCATCATCATATCGCGGTAGTTTTCGGTAAAATCATAAGCCTGTACGATATGATCATATACATCTTTAAAATATTTGGTGGTACGGTCCTCGAGCAGATCGCTTTCGCTGCGTATAAAACCATTGATGAGCTCGCGAACAGGAGCGATATTGCGTTTGAGTACAATTAACTCTTTGCGGAGATGGTTAATGTGTGCCAGGGAGCGGGTATTGCTCCGGCGGATTACATCTTCTTCCAGCAATTCAATTTGTTCGCCCAGTCTTTCCATCACTACAAAGTAATTGTCCACAATCATATCGAGCATCGAATAGCACAGATAATCTGCCCCCCGCTGTCTTATCTTGCTGTTCACCATTTTTAATTTGTTCCGCATTGGGTCAAACACATCCCTTGATCCGTCTTCCTGGAACGAAATAACAAAATCTCGTCCCATAGCGATGCTGATCTGTTCTGTTTCTACTGTTCGCGTGGTTTCGTTAAAATAAAGCATATTGAGCAGGCAGAACAAAATACCTTCAACATCATCCATTTTGGGGCGCTGTCCTACGCTGAGAATATCTTCTGTCAGCAGTGCATGTATGCCAAACTGGTTACAAATCGTTTCTACATCCTGCTTGCGCAGCCCGTCAATATTCATCCATGTAATATGATCATTGTCACGAAAGGCAAAACAATCTGCTACATGGGCCGGCCGGTGTTCTTCAAAATGTTGGCCATTATAATCATACACATATATTCTTACTTCTTCCGCTTCTTCCCGAACCGGAAGAATGGTGGGATTATATTGAAATAATTCTCTTGTACGCTGAGTGCCAAACAGCGAAGCCAGCGGCAAATAACGGAGGTATTTGTTTTTTACCATCAGGTATGATTGAGGAAATAACGATAACCGGTCGTCGCAAAAAATAAATACTTTTTCCAGTGCTTAATTCCGGCCTCCTTTTTCTGATTTTAAAGAAACGTCAATGTTAACAATATCCCGGTCAAATAAATACAAACCGCCTTTATCATCTCCAATGAGTTTCAGTTTGTCAATTACTCTCCTGGCTAAGGCTTCTTCTTCTATCTGTTCACTTACATACCATTGCAGGAAATTATGGGTAGTATAGTCTTTTTCCTTTAAGCAGATGTCTACCAGCTTGTTGATTTCTTCGCTTACATGAATTTCATGGTTGAGCACCTGCTCAAACAGGCTCCGGATGCCTTTGTATTTTTGGTCGGGTTGAGAGAGCGCCGGGATTATGCCATGTCCTCCCCTTTCATTGATAAATTTTATGAGCTTCAGCATATGGATACGCTCTTCGTCGGAATGCCTGAATAAAAAATCGGCGATGCCATTGTATCCTTCAACCTCGGCCCAACTGGCCATTGCCAGATAGATTTGTGAAGATTCGGCTTCCAGTTGTACCTGCTGGTTTAGTGATGTTGAGATTATTGGAGATATCATAATGTTCAGTTTATCAGTTCAATAAATGAATATCTGAAAGCTATGCAGCATAATTTTACCGAATATACGGAATCGTTAAATGATTGCCTAATCGGGATCAGGCATTAGAAATTAGGCTAAAGAAGCGTAATTTTTTTTATCTTTGCAGCCTAAATTTGCGTATTATGATCAGGACAGGTAACCCCGTGATAAGCATTTATACGGAAATGACGCCGAACCCCGAAACGATGAAGTTTGTTGCCAATAAGTTGCTGTATCCGGGTAAAAGCATTGATTTCCCCGATATTGAAACAGCAAAGCCTTCTGCCCTGGCGCAGGAGCTTTTTGGTTTTCCATTTATAAAATCTGTATTTATTGCCAGCAATTTTGTAACGCTTACTAAAACATTAGAAACGGAATGGCAGGATGTGATTCCTTCCATACGCAGCTTTTTAAAAGAATATCTTGAAGAAGGCAAAGCGATCATAAATGAAGATGAGGTAGCGATATTAAAACCAGAAGCATCCAATAATGTTGCGGCCGATGACGATGATGTTGTGAAAAGGATTAAAGAGATTCTGGATAATTACGTAAAACCTGCTGTTGAAATGGATGGAGGCGCTATACAATTCAGGAGTTATGATGATGGTGTAGTAAACCTCATGCTGCAGGGTTCCTGTTCTGGCTGTCCTTCTTCCATGATCACGCTTAAAGCGGGTATTGAAGGTATGATGAAAAGGATGGTGCCGGAAGTAAAAGAAGTGGTGGCCGAAGCCGAATAAGGTAATTGGTTTGATAAGAAATATAAGAGATATGTTAGCGCATGTCTCTTTTTGTTTTACACAAGCTCCCTTTTTTCCCAAATTACATTTCGTTCGTTGAGGTACTGAATCATATAGTTGAAGCAATGCTGGCGCCTGCCTATCTTTTCGGGCGGAAATACGCCAGTTTCATTAAAAAGCTTTTCAGCAATAAGATGTACAGCCGCGGCGCAGGTATAGCCGGTAGAACGCGCCATGGAGGTAGTTTGAGTTCCGGTATCATAGTGATCCAGCAGGGTGTATTCAATTGTTTGTTTTACACTTTCTTTCTTGCCCTCTACCACTATTTTCATAACAGTAAGCTCTTCTTCGCCAGGCTGTAGTTTCCATTCATTAAATAAAACAGCCGAAGTAAATTCGAGTGGGGAAATATCAAAGCCTTTATGCAGGATGGTGTTTTCATTAAAAAAGCCACTCCGTTGCAATGCAATAATAAGTTCGCAGTGCCCGGGGTAGCGCAGGGTTTTTTCTTTCATGTTCGGAATATGGGGCATCGTGTATAAAATAGACCGCAGTCCATCGGTATTAAAAGCCTCAAGGGTACCTACGCCTTCAAATTCCATTAATTCAATTTCTGTTAATGCGGGTTTGGTAACAATACAACCATTTTCCATCAGTCGCGCCGGGCGTGTATATTCTTCAATTACATCAACCGGCGAAAATGGCGCTTTGTACTCAAATGGTTTTTTCCTGATCTTAGGCAATCCTCCAACATAACATTCAAAATTATGCACCACCATCTCTTCATTGTATCTTCCTAATACAAGATTACTCATACCCGGCGCCACGCCACAATCTACTATAGCGGTAATATTTTTTTCTTTCGCGAGTGCATCGAGTTGAAGGGTGTCTTCCGGAGAAAAAGAAATATCAACCACGTTTTTTCCTGCCTCAATAACCTGCCTCAAAATGTTGAAACCCATAAATCCGGGAACAGCGGTTACTACTATATCAAAGGGCTTAAGCAGCGCATTGTATCCCCCGGTTTCTGCGAGGTTGTATTGCTGTGTTTTTACTGAAGGCACTCTTTGTGCGAGTATAGCAAGCGATTCACGGCTTTTATCGAAAGAAGTGATCTCAAAAGTGGCGGACAGGTCTTCAGCAATGGTACGTCCAACCATGCCGGCGCCCAGAACAGCTATTTTCATGAATGCGTATTTTGAGCAATAAAGATATTATTTCGCGTTTACATCGCATCGGTTTCGCTTCAGCGAATGTACTGCGATAATAAATTTCTGTGAACTTTGTCCTTTCGCATTCTGTGTTTAATTTCCATTATGGAGAAGGAACCGGTAAGGGCAATCTAAATTTTCGTTATGCAGCAACTAAAAAAAATTGTGATCATTGGTCCTGAGTCTACAGGTAAAAGCACATTGTGCGAACAATTGGCCAACTACTATCAAACCATATGGTGCAGGGAATACGCAAGGGAATACCTTTTAAAACATGGAACAAATTACACGTACGAGAACCTGTTAACGATTGCGAAGGGGCAAATTGGGTTAGAGGATAAAGCAATTGCATCGGTATTGGATGTGGCGAAAGATACAGCTGGTTCTCCGCTTCTTTTTATTGATACGAACATGTATGTTATGAAAGTGTGGTGTGAATTTGTTTTTGATAAATGCCATCAATGGATCATTGAGCAAATCGTTAACCGGCAGTATGATCTTTACCTGTTGTGCAATACTGATCTTCCCTGGATGAAAGATGAGCTGAGAGAATACCCCGACCTTGAAACCAGAGAAAGGCTGTATCATATGTACAAGGATATTATGATTAACCAAAGCACGCCATGGACCAACATTAGCGGTGATTATGAAGAACGTTTTGAAAAAGCGAAGGAGGCGGTGAAGGTATTATTTGAAATTTGAGATTTAAAATTTGATATTGATTCAGGCTGCAGGTTACAAGTTGCAGGACGCAGGGATAGCTTTCAAATCTGAATTTGTCGTTTTTTATTTATCGTTGAATTTGTTTCGGATTTCGAAATTTCGGCTTCGAATTTGAATCTGCCCCGGCGGGCCGGTTTATTTGTTTTTTGCGATTTGGTTTCTTGTTGCTTTGTATTCATTTTAGATTTCTTTTTTGGTATTTCCATTTTCCGCAACCATCTTTGCTGCGTATTTGGTTGGCGCCGCGGCGCCATTAAAAGGGAAGTCCGGTGTAAATCCGGCGCTATCCCCGTAGCTGTAAGGTTAGTGAGTTGGCAATAGGCAATAGTTAGTGTATATTTCTCACTCACTATTAACTATTTACCCCGTCCGAACGGCGTTCAGCCGGGCGGGCACTCACCTGTTGAATCTTCATACCACTGTGGTCATCCAGTCGCCACGGGAAGGTGTTCAGCAGTAACCAAGCCAGAAGACCTGCCAGATTCATTTCTTAATCAAAGGGCTTTCGGGTGAAAAGCCGGAGATGAAAATGACTTAATGCATTAAGCAGTTTCCTTTCCTTTCACCATGGCTCATTCGCTCAATCGTAAAAATCCCGCAGGGAACAGCAAATGAACAGAACACAAGTAAGTTTAATGGCTATGTTTTTATTATGCAGTTATGCAGCATGGGCGCAGGATGACAGTGCTAAAGTTACCTCCTTAAACGAAGTGGTAATTACCGCTACAAGGTTTCCTAAAAAAGTAAGTGAAACCGGTAAGGTGGTCAGTGTTATCAGTAAAAAGGATATAGAAAACGGCAATGGAAAAGACCTCGCACAATTACTCAGCGAGCAGGCAGGCGTACTGGTTAACGGTGCTTACAGCAATCCTGGAAAAGATAAAAGCATTTACCTTAGAGGCGCTTCAACTGATTATATTGTTATTCTTGTTAATGGCGTACCGGTAAGTGACCCTTCGGGCACGGGCGGAGCTTTTGATATACGGATGTTTCCTCTGGAACAAGTTGAGCGTATTGAAATTCTTAAAGGGGCACAATCAACTTTATATGGTTCGGATGCTATTGCAGGGGTTATAAATATTATAACCAAAAAAACAACAGACAAGCCAGCTCAGGGCTATGCTGGATTAGCTGCAGGCTCGTACAACACTTTTAAGGCCGGTGCAGGAATATATGGCGCCGCCGAAGGATCATCCTATAATATTGGCTTTACGCACTATAAAACCAATGGTATTTCTGAGGCGTCCGACACAACAGCTACAGGAGCATTTGATAACGATGGGTTTACCCGAAATGCTTTTCATGCCAATTTCGATGCCCGGGTTACAAAAGGACTACATATTAACCCTTATTTCAGGTATGCACACTTTAAAGGGGGCTACGATGGCGGTGCTTATACCGATGCCGACAGCAAATACGAGGCGCAAATGATTACTACCGGCGCCCAGGCGAGATATGGTTTTGCAAATGGCGGGCTAACTGCTTTTTATAACTATGATGAAGTGAGCCGAACCTTTTCAGAAACATATGGTGTATATCCTTATAAGGGAAATAAAAACAGCCTGGAATTATATGCTCATTACTCATTTAACCCGCATATGCAGGTATTAACAGGCATTCACTACAATAAACAAAAAATGAATGATGAAACGGCAACTCCTAAAAATCCGGTTGCAGAATTAACCAGCCCCTATCTTTCTTTTTTTCTTCGCAACCTGGCTGGCTTTAACCTTGAACTGGGCGGGCGATACAACAAACACTCCGCATACGGCGATAATTTTACTTATAGCATCAATCCTTCTTTTACTTTTAACAATGCCGTAAAGATTTTCGCCAATTATGCTACCGCGTTTAAGGCGCCGTCTCTGCAGGCGCTTTACGGGCCTTTCAGTGCAAATGCAGATCTGGCGCCGGAAACCTCGGCTACAACAGAAGCGGGTGTGCAAACCGCTTTATGGTCGGGTGTAATAGACGCCAGGGCGGTATATTTCAGGCGTACTGTTGAAAATGTAATCGTGTACGGACCATCTTTCCAGTTGATCAACCTCAATAAGCAAAAAGATCATGGCTTTGAGCTTGAGCCGGTGGTTTACATTAATAAGCATTTGACACTGAAACTATATTATGCTTATGTAGACGGGAAAGTAACTACTAAAACCAATAATAAAGACAGCACCTATGCCAATTTGATCCGCAGGCCGAAACACAGTTTTGGTATTAATGCAACTTACCAGGTTACACCACAGTTGTTTGTGAGCACACAAATTAGCAGCTATGGTAAAAGAAGTGATCTCTATTATGACGCGGCTACTTTTTCACAAAAGCCTGCAACACTGGCCGCCTATACGTTGTGGAATGCCTATGCTTCCTATGGGTTTGTGCAGAACCGCATAAAGCTTTTTGCAGACGTAAAGAATATTGTCAATGCAAAGTATACTGAAGTATACGGGTACCGCACCCAGGGATTTAATATAAGCGGCGGAATAAGAATTACGATATAAAAAACGTTGGGGGCACAGCCAAAATAAGGGCAGGTACCGTTAAAATGCGGTACCTGCTGTAATGACATTTATACAGAACTTATCGGGCATTGGCTACTGCTTCTTTTTCATTCAACAGATCAAGCGCTGCGGCAGTTCTTTTTCCTGACGCTTTGCTGAATGTTTCATTATCAGCCAAAGATCGCCCGTAAGAAGGAATCATTTTTTGTATTTTATTTTGCCAATCCGCTGTTTTCATTTTATCAGCAAAGCACTGGTGTAAAAGATCAATCATTATCGCTACCGCCGTAGAAGCGCCCGGCGATGCACCCAACAATGCGGCTATGCTGCCGTCTGCCGCGTTTACCACTTCCGTACCAAACTCCAGAATACCACCTTCGGCTTCATCTTTTTTGATTACCTGTACTCTTTGCCCTGCTATCTCCAGATCCCAGTCCTCCGCTACCGCATTTGGAAAATATTCCCGCAGCGCCGCTATTCTGTCTTCACCCGACTGACTCACCTGGTCAATAAGGTATTTGGTTAACGGCAGGTTATGAATACCTGCCATTACCATTGGTTTGATATTACTTAATTTAATAGAAGCAGGCAGATCCCATAAGGAACCATTTTTAAGAAATTTGGTGGAGAAGCCTGCATATGGACCAAACAGCAACGATTTTTTTCCGTCAATCACCCTCGTGTCTAAATGTGGTACACTCATAGGGGGCGAACCTACCGCGGCCTTACCATATACTTTTGCGTGATGCCGTGCAATTACCGCGGGATTATTGCAGATCAGCCATTGTCCGCTTACCGGAAACCCGCCATAGCCCTTACTTTCCGGAATATCAGATTTTTCCAGCAATGGCAGGGAACCGCCGCCCGCGCCTATAAATACAAACGGTGTAGTGATTGTTCTTTTTTTATCGGTGGTAAGGTTTTTTACTTTTATTTTCCACAGTCCGGAAGCATCCTGTGTCAGATCGTTTACTTCATGGGCCAGGTGCAGCTTTACGCTTGGAAAGTCAAATAAATACCGAAAGAGTTTGCGGGTAAGGGCGCCAAAATTAACATCGGTACCGGCATTCATCCGTGTAGCCGCCACTTTTGCCGAAGGATCGCGCCCTTCCATTACCAATGGCATCAGCCTGGTTAGCCGTGCATGATCTTCAGAATACAACATGTCTTTAAACAGTTCATATTGTGTAAGCGCTTCAAAACGCTTTCTGAGATAAACAACATTTTCTTCTCCCTGCACAAAACTAACATGGGGTACGGAACGGATAAAGTCTTCCGGGTTGCGAATATATCCCTGTTCAATTAAATAGGTCCAGAATTCACGGCTTTGCACAAACTGCCCGGCAATTTTTATTGCTTTGCTGCAATCAATACTGCCATCTTCTTTCTGGGGGGTGTAGTTCAACTCACAAAAAGCAGAATGGCCGGTGCCGGCATTATTCCAGGCATCAGAACTTTCCGCAGCTACGGTGTCTAAGCGCTCAATTACCTGTATGGTTAAATCGGGTTGCAATTCTTTCAGCATTACACCGAGGGTTGCGCTCATAATACCCGCTCCTATTAATACTACGTCGGGGTTACTACCTGCATGAGATTTATGCATTTCCATAATATTTAAAGTTACAGACGAAGCAATTGTTGAAATTACCGCTGGTAATAAGTACATCCTCATGACCGAGGCTGGAGGCAGAATGCAAATTTACAACAGAAAAAATTAATCATTTTATTGACCGGAATTTTATAAAATGCTGTTAACGGATTTTCCAAATGATGATTTTTTTCCCAGGTTTCTACAACTTCATTTTGCTAATGGATAATGGGTACAAATATTTAAATGAAAAGCACCTTAGTTGTTAACCACTGATGATCAGCAGTTTACGCTATTTTTATAGGATTGAAAAAGATTATGGCCTGTTTCTTGCAAAATATGAGGTAATCAAATCATTAAAAAAACGGGTATGAAAACAGTAACAGAAATATTTGAGATGGTAGCAGAAGGCAAATCTTATATGGTAAAGGCAACATCTTTTTTGAACGGGATGGAAAAACTGCGTTTTCGAGTGAGTGTAAACAATAGTCCGGTTTGTATTTTTGGATGGGATGAAGGACTTGACCGCTTTGCGATACTAAAAGACGCAAGGGATCCTGAGATTCATCCTGCTACAGAAGTGATCATTGCCGGGAAACTTGAAAATCTGTTAGCCGGAAAACAGGCAGCTTAATCTTTAAATTACTGTAATTTATTTTTCGATCTATGGATACGCTGTTGATGTGCGTGGCTTGGGCCGCGCACATTTTTTGTTGCTGCAGCATTTTTTCCCTGCAGCTTTTTGCACAAACTTTTCCGGCTTTGATCCTTTTCTTACCTTGCACCCATGCAGGATTATTTAAAAGGATTGAATGAAAGGCAGAAAGAAGCCGTGTTGCATATTAACGGACCGTTGATGATCATTGCCGGCGCAGGCAGTGGAAAAACAAAAGTGCTTACTACGCGTATTGCACACCTGATGGCTAATGGTGTGGATGCTTTTAATATACTGGCGCTCACCTTTACCAACAAGGCAGCAAAAGAAATGAAGGAAAGAATAGAACATATTCTGGGTAATAATGATGCCCGCAATTTATATATCGGAACTTTTCACAGTGTATTTGCACGTATTCTTCGCGGCGAAGCGCATCGCCTGGGTTACCCCAGCCATTTTACGATCTATGATACAGACGATGCCAAAAGTGTAATAAAATCCGTTATCAATGAATTGAATTTAGACGATAAGCATTATAAGCCCGCCACGGTATATAACCGTATTTCAAGCGCAAAAAACGCGCTGGTAAATGCCGAAGAATATGCCAACGATTATGGTATTCAACAGGAAGACCTGCGCAGCAACCGTCCGGCCATTGCAAAAATTTTTGATGCCTATACCAAACGCTGTTTCCGGAATGGCGCTATGGATTTTGACGATCTTTTAATAAAGATGTATGAACTGCTTAAAAATTTCCCCGAAGCGTTAAGCAAGTATCAGCGTAAATTCAAGTACATATTAATTGATGAATACCAGGATACCAATCCTGCTCAGTACGAGATCATAAAACTGCTGGGCGCCATGCACGAAAATGTTTGTGTTGTGGGCGATGACGCACAAAGCATATACAGCTTCAGAGGCGCTACCATCCAGAATATTTTGCAGTTTCAAAGAGATTACGATGACGTAAAAGTGGTGAAGCTGGAGCAAAATTACCGCAGCACCCAAAACATCCTGAATGTAGCCAATGAAATTATAAGCAACAACAAAGGGCAGATAGAAAAAACGTTGTTTACCGAAAATGTAATCGGTGAAAAAATAAGGCTGGTCCGCACCATGTCCGACAACGATGAGGGAAAGTTTGTTGCGGATACCATACAGGAACAAAAGCTGCGCAATCATTTTAACAATAAGGATTTTGCCATTCTGTACCGTACCAATGCGCAAAGCCGCGCCTTTGAGGAAGCCTTAAGACGGATGGGCATTGCTTATACCATTTATGGCGGTATTAGCTTTTACCAGCGCAAGGAAATTAAGGATTACATATGTTATTTACGCGTGCTGGTTAATCCAAATGATGAGGAAGCATTAAAACGAATCATCAATTACCCGGCAAGGGGAATCGGTAAAACTTCCGTTGACAGGGCTATACTGGCAGCGAATGAAAATAATATTTCATTCTGGCAGGTACTGGAACGTGCACGCGAATTCGGCTACAAAGGCGGCACACTGGAAGCGATCGAAAACTTTGTGCTGATGATCAGGAGTTTTTCCAGCATGCTGCAGCACAAAAATGCATACGAGGTGGCTGTGCATGTAGGCAAGCAAACCAATTTTGTAAGAGAATTGTTTAATGATAAAAGTACCGAAGGAGTAGCAAGATATGAGAACATACAGGAACTCCTGAACTCTATCAAAGAATGGGTAGAAAGTGCTTCAATTCCTATTGTTGAAGATGAAATTACAGCCGATAGCCAGCCGCGGGATGACAACCATTCTCCGGAATTAACGAATGAAGAAAATACTGAAGCTCCGCACGATGCAGATGAGCCGAACGAAGCGCCGGAACCAGAAGACAAAAGTCTGGGGGCCTACCTGCAGCAAATTACTTTACTAACGGATGCCGATAATAAAAATGCCGATGCCGACACCGTAAAATTGATGACCATACATGCCGCAAAAGGATTGGAATTTGCTTGTGTGTTTGCAGCGGGACTGGAAGAGAGCCTTTTTCCCAATGCGATGAGCATAAATACACGGGAGGAACTGGAAGAAGAACGGAGGTTATTTTACGTGGTAATCACCAGGGCCAAACAGAAGCTATGGATTACCCATGCCAGTTCGCGTTACCGTTTTGGAAGTCTTATACAAAATGACCCCAGCCGTTTTATCAATGAAATACCCGAAGAATATTTAGACAGGAGCTTTGCGGGAGGTGGCACGGGGAACGGACTAAGAAGCCCGGCTTTTGAACGGATGAGGGGGGATACTTTTGGTACATCATCACGATCAAATGCCTGGCAGGCCGAAAAACAATATGGAGCTCCTCCGGGTAAAAAAAAGGAGGCTGCTCCCGCTTATATTGGTCCCATACCCCAAAACAAAGTCAAAGCGCATCAGCCTTCACCAGATTTTACTGCAAGTGATACTTCAGGTTTGCAGGCAGGACAAAAAGTGGAACACCAAAAATTTGGCTTTGGCGAAGTGATAAAAGTAGAAGGCAGCACGCAAAACCCAATTGCACTGGTAAAATTTGAGCACAATGGCGAGAAGAAAATAATGTTGAATTACGCGAAGCTCCGCATCATCAGTTGAACATTTTATATGCAACCTCAATACCTTATTATAGGCCAGGGTATAGCGGGTACGTTGCTCAGTTATGAATTTTGGAAACAGGGTAAATCTTTCCTGGTAATAGATCAGCCTCGTAATATTTCAAAGGCGAGCCTCGTTGCCGGAGCCGTTATTAATCCTGTAAATGTGAACCGGTGGACAACGGTACAGGATCAGGAAAAGTATATTCCAACTGCGCTGCAAACCTACAGGGAGATGGAAAGGGTTCTCGGGATTTCTTTAATAGAGGAAATATCCATGCTGGTTTTTTATGATGATGAAAGAAAACAGCAGTTGTTTAAAAAAGCACAATCGTCTTCTTCTTTATATATGCGCCTGCCAACCCGGGCAAATATTACATTGGGCAACCGTTTTTTTACCGGTAAATATGGTATAGCTAAGGTAGCGCCGGTATGGAAAATAGATGCCGCACAATTGCTATTGGCCTGGTCTGGTTTCCTGAAAAGCGAAGGTCTGTTTAAAGAGGAATACTTTGATGCAGAAGAATGTCTGATAACACCCCGGGGTGTAGCGTTCAAAGAAATTCGTGCCGAAAAAATAATTTTTTGTGAAGGAGCGAGAGCTATGCACAATCCTTTTTTTAATAAACTGCCTTTTATCAAAAACAGAGGAGAAGCACTATTGTTGTCTGTTCCGGCTTTGCCACGGGAGTTCATTTACCATTATGGCATTCGGTTGGTACCTGCTGCTGAAGGTTTATGGTGGTGTGGCAGCAATTACCGGTGGCAATTTGATAATTTGTTGCCAGATCCAAACTGGCGTATGCAAACTGAAGCAAGGTTGCGGCAATGGGTTGCTATTCCTTTTGAAGTGATTGATCATGTTGCTGCAGAACGCCCTACCACAGCGGGACAACAATTTTTAGCGGGAGTACATCCTGCAATGCCATCTGCAGCAATATTTAACGGGCTGGGCACAAAAGGATTTTCCTGCGGACCGGCATTGGCTAATGCATTATGCAAACAACTGACCGGCAACGGTAGAACATTTTCATTGAGAAGCAACCCTTTGGAAAAATGGCTTAAGTAAACCCATGTTTGGGGATAATTATTTCCGCGAAACACCACAGCATGAACAGGTGAGCTTTCAGCGGCAACTGATAGCTGATCTGATACCTGAGCGCCATCCCGATGGTTTTACAGATATTTGTCGCCTTTGGCGATTTTGATCTGTGAAACATATTCTTTTACGTCCTGTTCTTTGTTCCTGTCGCAAATCAGCAACACATCACCTGTATCAATCACAATATAGTTTTCAAGCCCCTGCAATACTACCAGTTTGTCTTTATTTGCAGAAACGATATTTTTCGAAGCATCAAAGAGCATAATATTGGCTGCCGAAACAGCATTTTCATTCTCATCCTTTTCCATATTTTCATAAGCCGAATTCCAGGTGCCCAGGTCACTCCAGCCAAAGCTGGAAGGGATGAGGTACACATTATCCGCTTTTTCCATGATGCCATAATCAATGGATATATTGGTGCATTGCGGATAAATCCTTGCAATTGCTTTTTTTTCCGCAGGCGTATTCAGCGCCGCTTCTTCTGCTGTAAACAGTTCATGAATTTCGGGCAGGTATTTTTCAAATGCCTGTATTATGTTTTTTACTTTCCATACAAAAATGCCGGCATTCCATAAAAATTCGCCACTGGCTAAAAATGTTTTTGCTATTTCGAGGCTGGGCTTTTCTGTAAACGTTTTTACTTTATAAACGTTATCACTTACTTCATACTGCTCAATTTGTATATACCCGTAACCCGTATTAGGATTGGTTGGTTTAATGCCCAAAGTAAGCAGTGCATTATTCTGCCGAACAAAATTCAATGCCTCGTAACATACCTTTTTAAACGCGATGTGCTCCATTACCAAATGATCAGCAGGTGCGCAGATCAAACATCCGTTGGGATTAATGCTTTTCAGTTTATAGGAAATATAAGCAATACACGGCGCTGTGTTTTTACGGGAGGGCTCTCCTATTATATTATTATGAAGCACATCGGGTAATTGCTTTTTTACAATGGAAACATATTCGTCGGAAGTAATGATAAATATATTTTCTTTGGGAATGAAATCCGAAAAACGGTCAAAGGTTTCCTGTATCAGCGTTTTACCTGTATTTAAAATATCCAGAAACTGTTTGGGTAAAGCCGTCCTGCTCAGAGGCCAAAAACGGCTGCCGATTCCACCGGCCATAATAGCTACGTAATGATTTTTATTCATGGCTGCTCCTGAAATATTAAGGTCGTAAAAAAATCTTTCTCCATAATTGCAATGTTTGCTGCTCCCAGCGTATACGCCGTTAAATAATTCCCTCTCTTATCAGGTCATGCAAATGTAACACTCCTGTATAAAGTGTGTTACGGGTTACCAGCAACTGGCTTACGTTGTTCTTTCTCATCATATCCAGGGCAGAAACGGCTAACTGGTCTTCTTCAATACATTTAGGATACCTGCTCATGATATCTTCTGCGGTAATATCCGATAAATTTTCTTCTTTTTGAAGCATGCGCCGTAAATCCCCGTCTGTAACAATTCCTGCAATGGCTCCATCTTTTATTACTGCAGTAGCGCCCATACGGTTTTGAGTGATGGCTACAATAATCTCCTTTAACTTGCTGGTTTCCTCTACCTGGGGTCGGGCGTTTTTCATAAACAGGTCACTTACTTTCAAATACAGGCGTTTGCCAAGCATACCGCCGGGATGAAATTTGGCAAAATCGTTACTTGTAAAACCATTGTATTCCATTAAACAAACGGCAAGCGCATCACCCATTACCAACTGTGCCGTTGTGCTTGTGGTAGGCGCCAGGTTATTTGGACAGGCCTCCTGTTCAACCGTTGTATTTAAAATATAGTCGGAATTTGCGGCCAAATAAGAATCCAGGTTTCCCGTCATTGCGATAACAGGATTGCCAAAGTTTTTTATAAGAGGTAGCAGTAATTTGATCTCGGAACTTTCACCGCTTTTGCTTATAATCAAAATGATATCATCTTCCCGTACCAGTCCCAGGTCGCCATGAATAGCGTCTGCCGCATGTAAAAAAGAAGCCAGGGTTCCTGTTGAATTAAATGTAGCTACAATTTTTTGAGCTATAACAGCGCTTTTGCCAATACCACTGATCACTATTTTACCTGTACAAGCAGCTATTTTTTTTACAATTTCTTCAAACTGTGCATTTATAGATCCGGTCAATTGTTGAACGGCTTCAGATTCCAGTAAAATTGTTTGTCTGGCAATTGCCTGAATATCAGTTGATCTCATTTGTAATTTCCGCAAACCTAATTTAAAAATACTGGTTAACAAAACAAGGTATTATTATGGGAGCTGTGTGAACATCATTTTGCAAAAAATATCCGGGATACTTTTTTATGTACTGCATATTTCATAACTTATGAAATTTAATTAATACATTCTTTAACCTTAATATTTGGTACATATTAACTTTCGTGATAGCAGTTAATATAGTAACTTCGTTCACTTTTTTAAAACACATAATAAGGAATCATTAGGGTGCGAAGGAAAACCGACAGACATGCCAACAGCAACAAAAAAACCATCTGCAAAAGCAGAATCCCCAACCAGGAACAATAAAGCAAACAGCAAACCCAAAGCAGCAAAAAAAAATATAGACCTTAAAGCCAGTCTCCGGGAATATTTTGGTTTTAATGAGTTTAAAGGCAACCAGGAAGCCGTTATCGAAAGCCTGCTTGCAGGTCATGATACTTTTGTTATAAAGCCAACCGGTGGCGGTAAAAGTTTATGTTACCAGCTTCCTGCCATCATCAGCCCGGGGTGCGCCATTATTGTTTCACCGCTTATCGCATTAATGAAAAACCAGGTAGACCTCGTGCGGGGCTATAGCAGTAAAGACAATGTGGCACATTTTTTAAATTCCACTTTAAACAAAAAAGAAATAAAGGAAGTACATGACGACCTGCTGAGCGGCAATACCAAGTTGTTATACGTGGCGCCGGAAACGCTCACCAAGCAGGAGAATCTTGATTTTTTCCGTGACCTTGAAGTATCATTTTTTGCTGTTGATGAAGCCCATTGTATTTCTGAATGGGGACATGATTTCAGGCCCGAATACCGCAGGCTGCGGGAGATGATGACGGAGATCAATCCTAATATTCCTGTTATTGCACTTACAGCTACGGCAACGCCCAAAGTGCAAAGTGATATCGTTAAGAACCTCGGCCTTAAGGATCCTAAAATATTTATTTCTTCGTTTAACCGTGCCAACCTGTATTACGAAATACAACCCAAGATCAGCAAGGATCAAACGATCAAGAATATTGTGCGGTTCATTGTAAATATGAAAGGCAAAAGCGGTATCATTTACACCCTTAACCGTAAAACAACGGAAGAACTTGCAGATATTCTGGTAGCAAACGGTATTAAGGCTGTGGCTTATCATGCAGGCTTCGACAGCAAATTGCGGGCAGGAAGGCAGGATCTTTTTATGAATGAAGATGTGCAGGTAATTGTGGCCACAATTGCTTTTGGTATGGGCATTGATAAACCCGATATCCGTTTTGTGATTCATTATAATATTCCGAAATCGGTTGAGAATTATTACCAGGAAACCGGTCGTGCCGGTCGCGACGGACTGGAAGGAAAATGTATATTATACTATTCGCATAAAGATGTGGCGAAATTAGAACACCTCATGCGCGACAAGCCGTTGAGCGAAAGAGAAGTAGGAGCCCAGTTGATCAATGAAACCGTAGCCTTTGCCGAAACGGGTGTTTGCCGGCGCAAAGTGCTGATGAGTTATTTTGGTGAAGATTATGGCGATAAAAATTGTGGAAGTTGCGACAACTGCCTGCACCCGAAAGAAAGAGTGGAGGCCAAGGATGATGCGGTGAAAGTATTAAAAGTAGTAAAAAAATTAGATGAACGTTTCGCCACGGATTATGTGGTTAATATCCTAATTGGCCGGCTCACACCACAAATCAATATGTATCGTCATGGAGCCCTAAATGAATTTGCCACAGGAAATGATCAGCTTCCTCACTATTGGAATTCACTGATCCGGCAAATGCTTTTGGAAGGGTTGCTGGAAAAGGATATAGTGGAATACGGCGTACTGAAACTAAGTACAAAAGGCGAAAAGTTCCTCAAAAAACCCACTTCATTTAAGATTGTGCTGAACAATTTATTTGAGGAAGCAGATGGTGATGATGATGATGGAACTGAAGCGGTATCGGCGGGTGGTACGGATGATAAGTTGTTTGAGATGCTGAAAGAAATGCGGCAAAAAGAGGCTAAGAAAAAAGGTCTGCCACCCTTTGTAATTTTCCTTGAAACTTCACTTCAGGATATGGCCACCTTGTACCCTACCACCATCACTGAGCTTGAAAAATGTCAGGGAGTAAGCAAAGGAAAAGCACTGCGGTACGGCAAGCCATTTGTGGAACTGATTGCCCGCTATGTGGAAGAAAACAATATTGAGCGCCCCGATGATTTTGTGATGAAGAGCGTGGTGAACAAGAGCGGACTGAAAGTATATATTATACAGCAAACTGATAAAAAAATTCCCTTAGAGGCCATTGCAAAAAACAAGGACCTGCGTTTGGATGCTTTGCTGGAGGAAATGGAAACCATCGCCGCAAGCGGAACCAAACTTAATCTTGACTATGCCATAGGAGAAATGGTGGATGAGTACGACCAGGAAGATATACTGGAATATTTTAAAAGTTGCGAAACCTCATCTTTACAAGTGGCCCAGCAGGAATTAAGTGACGGGAACTTTACCTGGGAGCAGTTAAAGATCATGCGCATCAAGTTTTTGAATCAGTATGGGATGTAAAATTCTTGCTCTGTATGCTGTATGAAAACATTTAACAAGATTATTGTTGTCCTGCTTTTTTGCGGGCTTATGTTTAATGTCTATTCGCAGCGCAAACTTTCTACAGGACAGGCATTTTCTTTTGTATTCATGACTGATCTTCATGTAAAGCATGACCCGGTTGTTTTAACTGAACTTTCCCGCTTAACGGATACGATCAATAAAATGAAGGTGGATTTTGTATTGACCGGAGGGGACCAGGTGTTTGATGTGATGCGGGGCAATGTTAAAAAAGGCGATTCGCTGTTCTCGCTGTACAAAGAACAGATGGCAAAAATCAACGTGCCCGTGCACAGTTGTATGGGTAATCACGATCTGTTTGGCATTTACCCCGAAAGCGATATTGACTCTACGCATATAGATTATAAATACGGGATGTTCCAGCGCCATCTCGGCAACCCTTATTACTCATTTGATCATAAAGGCTGGCACTTTATTGTGTTGAATGTACTGGATGTTGCCGATAAAAAATATATTGGCAGGGTAGATGAAAAACAGATAGAATGGCTGAAGCAGGATTTGAATAAGGTAGACGCCAATACACCGGTTGCTGTTGCGGCTCATCTTCCGTTTGTGTCGTCTTTTTACCAGGTTTATCCTCCCAAAAGCGGTGGAGGTGCAGCATTTACCTGGATAAAAAACCGGGATGAGGTGCTGCAGCTATTTAAGAATCACCAGTTGAAGCTGGTATTGCAGGGACACACCCATTGGCTGGAGGATATTAACGTGGAAAACAGAACGCGTTTTATTACCGGGGGCGCCGTTGCTGGGCGTCCTTCATGGCGCGGAAACAACCATGGTCCAAGGGGGTTTATGCTGTTTTCTGTAAAAGAAAACAGCTTTAGCTGGAAGTTTATTGAATATGGAACCTCTGAACGCCCCTAAATAATTTCGTAGTTATATTGTATTCCATTATTTTTGCAGCCCCATTAAGGGATGGTGCGGTAGCTCAGTCGGTAGAGCAAAGGACTGAAAATCCTTGTGTCGGCGGTTCGATCCCGCCCCACACCACAGTGAAGCAGAAAAGCCCCAACGAAACCGTTGGGGCTTTGGTTTTTACTAATGGGCTTTTCGCTTCACCATAACCTGGAGAAGGCTGTTGCGATTGGTGATGGTTCATTTGTCTTTAGTTTATGAATGGTGATATTTACCTGTTCCCACTAGCCTGTGACAATTTGGAATGTGCCTCTAACAATAGCAACTCCCCACAAAATTGTATTAACTTTAACCTGCTTCGGATAACTGATGTTACGCAAGGTTACAACATGCCTCATCCGGAATTTTCTTAGTACCAGGATTTGTTGGCTAGCAGGCTATTTTTTCATCTTTCAAATCAGCAAAAATGAAAGCGCCTTATTTGTTCTTCCTGATATTGGCCGGCATTTCAATACCTGCCTGTAAAAACAAAAATTCTTCTACTCAAACCTCAAATATTGCTGCAATCACTGATTTGCGTAAGGGAGATATTGTGACTTGCGGCCCGGCCAAAGAACAGTTTGGCAATGTTGCTTTTGCTTTATCGGCTACACAAAAAGTTAAAGACAGCTTTAATTTCGCACTGGCCTTATTGCATTCTTTTGAATATGAGGAGGCTGAGAAAGCATTTGCCAAAGTAATTGATATGGATCCAAACTGTGCGATGGCATACTGGGGCGTGGCTATGAGTAACTTTCACCCGCTCTGGAGCCCGCCCAATAAAGCAGAAATGGAAAAAGGCGCCAGGGCTAGTGAAATTGCAGCATCATTAAAAGGCGAAAATAAAAGGGAGAATGAATATATAGATGCGATTTATGGTTTCTTCCATAACTCCGGGCAACAGGATCACAGTGCCCGGTCAGAAGGCTATGAAAAAGAGATGGAAAAAATATATACCGGTAACCCCGGCGACAAAGAAGCGGCTATATTTTATGCACTTGCGCTGGATGCTACCGCGGATCCCCGGGACAAAACATACGCGCATCAAAAAAAGGCCGGTGAAATACTCAATGCGCTTTATCCCGGGCAGCCTGATCATCCGGGTATTGTGCATTATATCATACACACTTATGATAATCCCGAACTGGCAGAAAAGGCCTTACCGGCAGCCCGCAAATATGCTTCCATAGCGCCGTCATCGGCTCATGCCCTGCATATGCCATCGCATATTTTTACCCGGTTGGGATTGTGGAAAGAATCCATTGAGTCGAACCTTGCTTCGGCCGACGCTGCCAGATGCTATGCGGCAGGTTTAAAAATGAAAGAACATCCCGGATCGGAACTGCATGCTATGGATTACTTAGTATACGCTTACCTGCAAAACGGGCAGGATAGCGAAGCAAAAGCCCAGGTGGACTATCTCGGCGCCATCACCGGGTCATTAACCGAAAATGCTTCAGCCAGTTATGCAACTGCGGCTATCCCGGCTCGTTATGCACTTGAGCTGAGGCACTGGGAAACCGCTTCTGACCTGGATACTGCCGCTGGTGCGTTTAATACAGATAAATATGCATGGGAGAAAGCCATTATACACTTTGCGCGGGTACTGGGCGCCGTACACACCGGAAAGCTTACAGCAGCCAGGGAAGATTTACAGCGCCTGCGCTCATTGCAATCGGTGTTACTGGATGCAAAAGATGATTATAAGGCCAACCAGGTTCTTGTACAGGTAAAAGCGGCGGAAGCCTGGATCAATTATGCAGAAGGGAAAAAGAAAGAGGCAGTGGTATTGATGTCGGAGGCGGCTAACATGGAAGATGGCACAGAAAAGCACCCCGTAACACCGGGTGAAGTAATTCCAGCCAGAGAACTGGAGGGCGACCTGTTGCTGGCGCTTGGAAGGAACAGGGAAGCGTTACAGGCCTATGAAACCAACCTGAAGCGATGCCCCAACCGGAGGAACAGCCTTAAGGGCGCTGCAATGGCGGCAGCCAGATCAGGAAATAAAGAGAAGGCGACAGATTATAACAGGCAGTTGAATGGAAGATAAATGTGTTTGTACCCCTGATTCAAAGAACAGCATTTATATAGCACTACGTAGCTAACAAACAATGCGGAACATACCTATGTTCCGCATTTGATTTTTCTGTGGCTCCGTCTTCTCATGCTGCAATGTCTCAATTATTTGTGCCTGGATATATCATAAGATTGAAAACTCAATACAATTGAAAAACTAATCAATAGCAGGTTGAGCCGTATACCTTAAATAGGGCTTTATTTCTTTAACACCCCCGGGGAATTTTTTTAATACGTCTTCCGTTTTTATAGCCGTTGATACAATTACATCTTCTCCCTGGTTCCAGTCGGCCGGGGTTGCCACGCTGTGCTTTGCCGTTAACTGCAGGGAATCAATTACACGTAATATTTCAAGGAAATTTCTTCCAGTGGATGCAGGGTAGGTTAAGGTAAGCTTCACTTTTTTGTCGGGGCCAATTACAAATACAGAACGTACGGTTGCTGTTGCTGAAGCATTGGGATGAATCATATCGTATAATCCTGATACAAGTCTGTCATCATCGGCAATTAAAGGGAATTCTACATTTGTATTTTGCGTTTCATTAATATCGCCGATCCATCCGAGGTGTTTGTCTACCGGATCAACGCTTACCGCCAGCACTTTTACATTGCGCTTGTCAAATTCATTCTGTAATTGCGCCGTCCGCCCCAATTCTGTGGTACAAACCGGGGTAAAATCGGCAGGGTGTGAAAACAAAACGCCCCAGCTATCCCCGAGAAATTCGTAAAAATCAATGTCTCCTTTCGACGTAGCCGCTTTAAAGTTCGGTGCTGTGTCGCCTAATCTTAAACTCATGGTATTGTTTTTAATATTCAAATAGTATAAAAAGCAGATTGTAAAGCTACAACCCGATGTTTTTTATTTGTGGTGCATTATGCTTCGATTATGGTACTTTTTAGTTATTCTGCCAAAACTACAGGGAATTTACACTTCCTGCAGTGTAGTTACCAGTTGTTCTTAATGCTGTTGTTTACCCTTTCCGGCACTTCAGCCGGTTTTTCCCTCCATTGCGGATCGTACCCAACAAAAAAAGAAAGCCACATGGTACGGGCCAGGCGCATTAAATACGGCTGCAATGCAACCAGAAGCAGTGCATTAAAAATTAGCCAGTAAAGCACCCTGGAGTCATGAACAGATATGCCGATGGTAGCTGCCCACAATATCAGGGTAGCAACGCTTATGGCAATAGCAAGTCCGTAACTTACATAGCCTGTACCGTAATAAAACCCTACTTCAAGGTCAAAATGCTGGCCGCAGACATCGCATTTCTCGTTCATCTTCATGAATTGTTTCAGGTGGTATGGATTAGAGTCTGTGAACATTTTGCCCCGGCGGCAGCGTGGACATTGTGTTTTGCACATGCTAACCAGGAGAGAAGGTTTTTTACTGTTTAATGATGCTGACATAGTTTTACATTAATGTTGTTTATAATTTTTGTTTCGAAACGCCTCCGGCGTTGTATGAGTGTATTTTTTAAAGAATTTTACGAAATAGGAGTTGTCCGGAAAGTTAAGTTCCAATGCTATATCACCTACCGATAAATCAAAATTGATCAGCAGGCGCTTTGCTTCGAGTAAGATCCTGTTCCGGATTACTTCCCCCGCGGAAATACCCAGGTAATCTTTGCACAATGCATTTAAATGATTGGGGGTGATGTACAGCAACCCGGCATAATCTTTTGGAAGCTTTAGGGTTTTGAAATTACCCTCAATAAGTCTTTGGAAGTTGCGCAGGATAACGGAATTGTAACCTGCAACTTCATTTTTTATTATTCTGGGGCCATCTCTTTCTACTTTTAAAAAAAGCTGTATCAATAAAGTTGCAATCATCAATTGAGAGGTAGTCTGTTTTTCAGATTGTTCAAATAATATCGCTTCAAAAATTGGTTCAACCTGCTGCTGAGTATCTTCTTTTAACAGCAATACCTGGTGCGCTGCAATTTGATCGAAGAAAGAAAACTGGTCAATAATATTAGAATTGATAAATAGCTGGTCAAAAAAAGTGGAAGAGAAATTTACAATATAGCCGTCTACGCCTTCATTAAAATACCACTTGTGCACCTGTCCGGGCCGCATAAAATAGATCATTCCTTTTTGAACCGGAAATGTCACGAAATCCACCACATGTTCACCTGAACCTCCGGTAAAGTATACCAAATGGTAGAAAGCATGGTTATGGGCTACTTCAAGATGGGGATTGCTGCTGAGGTATCTTTTAAACCGGTCGGCGTTCAGCAGGTTGTTGTGCGATTTGTTGGCAACAAGATTATGAATATCAAAAGTGGGGTAAATAGGTTTCGCCATGATTTGTACTTAAGTGCAAAGTTACTCTATATAGCGGGTTTATTACGGAGGATTAACCTAGTTTTATGGTATTATTTACTGATAATTGAAAAATGCCGCAATAGAACGACGGGAAAAAAGGACCTGATTAAGGTTGTTTTTGTAACTGAATTGTTAAACCGGCTGAATACTGGTTTTTATTTTCTGCATTTGTAACAATGAGCCGCGATACAATTATGGGTAAGATCAGTTTTTTCGTTAGGTTTGCTACCTCAATTTTTAATTAATTGGCAATAGAATCACAAAGGAAATCTTTTTTTAAGCGGATCAGGGGACAGCAGGATGCTGAAGACGCGGAAATGAGTTTTATAGACCATTTGGAAGCACTCCGCTGGCATATTGTACGTTCAGTAGTGGCGGTATTGATTTTTGCCATTGCCATCTTTCTAAATATTGACTGGATATTTGACAATGTGATCATGGGTCCTACCCAGGAGGGTTTTATTTCTTACAAACTGTTTTGTGCATTAAGCCATAAAATAGGTATGGGCGATTCTTTATGTATGCCGCCTATTGCCATGAAAATACAGGTCACTACTGTAAGTGGTACCTTTATGTCAAGTATTTCCATAGCTGCGATCGGCGGCATACTGGCAGCCTTTCCCTATTTGTGCTGGGAAGTCTGGCGTTTTGTAAAGCCTGCATTAAAAGAACAGGAGCTAAAACATACCCGCGGCATTATTTTCTGGGTTTCCTTTTTCTTTTTCCTGGGAGCGGCATTTGGCTATTTTTTATTGGCGCCGTTCACTTTTAATTTCCTGTATAACTATTCTTTGGGCTCCCAGCAAATACTGGATTACAAACCTATGCTGAGTGATTATCTTGATTCTATCATTGATATAACCATAGGGTCGGGCGTTGCTTTTGAACTGCCAATGGCTTCGTGGGTGCTGGCCAGGGTGGGTTTACTTACAGCCGGATTTTTGCGTACCTACCGTAAATATGCTTATATAGCCTTATTGGTACTCGCCGCTATCATTACACCTTCGCCCGACTGGGGAAGCCAGATGATCGTTTGCGTCCCGCTTTTTCTTTTATACGAGATCAGCGTTATTATTGCCGCGAGGGTTAACAAAAAGAGTGATAAAAAATGGGAGGAATGGAGTTAGGGAATGAATAGTGAGGGGTGAAAGGGGTGAAAGTGAGAGGAGGGAAGTGAAAGTTTGAGATAATTCTTCGTACACCAAGGAATCAATGCTTTTGCGTTGGCGTCTTTTCATTTGGCTTTCAGCGGGGTTTGCCTCAACTCTCTTATTCACTGAATATTTTTTACCTGCAACTATCTTTTTCCTGTCTGTATCAATAAATTGTAGTATTATGTAGATAAATCAGGGTAAAATGGCGTCAAAATTAAATTTAGACAAATTAGACCTGCAAATTATATCAGCTATGATGGAAGATGCCGGAGTATCGTATGCTGACCTTGGAAAAAATCTTTCCGTATCAGGCGGTACCATACATGTGCGCATTAAAAAGCTACAGGAAAGTGGTATCGTAAAAGGCACCCGGCTTAACGTGGAATTAAAGGAACTGGGTTACGATATCACGGCCTTCGTAGGCATCTACCTCGAAAAAAGTTCTTTATACGATACTGTAGCCAAGGACCTGAAAAGAATACCCGAAATTGTTCGGCTTAATTATACTACCGGCAATTATAGTATGTTCATCGAAATTGTATGCAGGGATATCACCCAGTTGAGGCATGTGTTGCATGATGAACTGCAAAAAATAAAAGGCATTGAACGAACCGAAACATTAATATCGCTGGAAGAAAGCTTTAACCGTAATGTACAGGTAGGGCCGTTGTAATTGGCAAAGCACCAAGAACCAAATAGCAAGAACCAAATGTAACTCAAATCCGAAGCCATAAGCTCTCAATCCGAAGGAATACAACGATGAACAAAAAACCATAAATCCAAAATCCTAAGGCTGTCAGCAGTGGACTATGAGTTATCAGCACAAACACACCCGATAGCCGATCTTACCACTTCTCACTGTTCTCACACTTTTCCCCTCACATCAAGCGCATCCCGCAGACCGTTGCCCAATAAATTAAAAGCCAGCACCAGCAGCATGATACAAATGCCCGGCGATATGGCCAGTAATGGATTATGAGTGATGATGAAATTGTAGTTTTCTTTAATCATTAGCCCCCAACTGGGCTGTGGTGGCTGCACGCCGATACCCAGAAAGCTCAGTCCTGCTTCAATAACAATAGCCGATGCAAAATTGGAAGCGGCCATTACCATTACCGGACCCAGTACATTGGGTAGTATATGCCGGAAGATGATCCTGGTGTTGGTAAAGCCAAGTGCCCTGGCAGCTTCAATATACTGGAGTTCCCGGATACTCAGTACCTGCGTGCGAATAATCCTTGCCGTGTTTACCCATAAGGTTAAGCCAACTGCAATAAATACCTGCCAGAAGCCTTTACCCAATGCCAGGGTAATGGCAAAAACAAGCAGTAAGGTGGGTATGCTCCACACCACATTAATAAACCACATAATAACATTATCTGTTCTGCCGCCAAAATACCCGGCAACAAGCCCCAGCACTATACCGATAGACAGCGAAATTACAACCGCTATGATTCCAACGGCGAGGCTTACCCGCACTCCAACGATGAGGCGACTGAGAATGTCCCGGCCAAATTTATCCGTGCCCAGCCAAAAGGTTTTAGGCACAATCAGTGAGGCAGGATCTGTGTTCAGGCTTTTAATATAATACGACTGCCGTTCTTCTATGCCTTCATCAATGTATTGCTCTACAACAATACTGTCGCCCGCCTGCCGCCATGAGCGAACAGGTATATAATTGTAGGCATCCTCCTGTCCATTGAGCAATCTTTCAACAATGCCGGCTTTTTCTACAGCTTTATCTTTGGGGATCTTAAGAAACAACATGCTGAAACCCGGCTTTTGACCGCCAATTTCCAGGGTCATCCTGTTGGCGTTTGGCGAATGATCGGGGGCAAGCACGTAAGCACCGAGGCCTGTTAAGACAGCTAAGGCAATGATGCAAAGCCCAAAAACGGCCCCTTTGTTTTTCCGCAATCTTTTCCATGCAGACTGAAAAAAAGTAGGTGATGCATTTTGCACGGCGTAAAATAAAGAAAAGAACCAAGAACCAAATGACAAGAACCAAATAAAAGACAAATCCGAAGCCGAAATCTCCAAATCCGAAGAGAATACAAAGCACTAAAAGACAAATAGCAAGAAACAAGGAGGCGGTCAGCTATCGGCAATTAGCAATCAGCCATAAGTAGTTATAGAAAAGCACCTGTAACTTATGCAGATGATCTGACGCTCATTCATCACGTACCGGCCACCCTTTTTTTCATTCCCCTCATTTCACCTTCCTCCCCTTCCATTCGTAACTGCCGAAGCTTCCCCAAAAGCCAGCGATAACGGTGTAGGTTATATGCAACGGCTGAAACAAAGGAAACCATCGCATTAAGTGCTGAAGATTAAAATATTTCAATACCTCTTTTACAAAAGTCCACTCAATAATTGTTTTATAGAAAACGGTTACTGTAAAAAACAAAAGCCAGCCAGGCCGTACTATGCTTCCGGCCAATAAAACAAAAAGGCACAGATTAACGATATAAACAAGCGCAAGCACAAATACAATGCGCTTGTCGTTGTATTGGCCGGTTTTGCTGGCCCAGCGTATACGCTGGTTAAAAAAAGCTTTCCAGCTAAGCGCAGGTAGGGTTTCTACGGTTGCCTCCCTTGCTTTGAGGTAAGCTATATTACCCGGATATTTGCTGTATATTTTTTGCATAAGCAGCATATCATCGCCGGAAGCGATATGATTAATGTTTTCAAAGCCTTTTACTTCATTGAAAATTGTTTTTTCGTAGGCAAGGTTGGCGCCATTGCACATACTGTGAAATTTTTTATATACGGAAGCTGCCGTTATGCCCTGCAAAATGGCAAAATCTATGCTTTGAAAAACAGAAAGAAGTGAATTGCCGGATTTTATCTTAACAGGCGATACAATAAAAACCGCTTTACTGTACTGGTGAAAAGCGGCAATCGTTCTAATCCAGTCTTTATGAAAAGTGCAATCGGCGTCGGTAGTAACAATCAGGTTGCCGGTGGCCGCGTGTATAGCTGTTTCAATGGCTTTTTTCTTAAAGGCAACAGTTTCGGTATTGGCATCTGCTTGTTCGCACGGTGATATGAGTTGGATGCCTTCTTTGCTAAATTGCTTTACAATACCGGCAGTACGATCGGTTGAATAATCATCCACAATAATAATTTCAAGCAGCTCTTTTGGATAAGATTGCTGCAACAGGGATAAGATACATTGTTCAATTACAGCTTCTTCATTGCGCGCCGGAACAACCACCGAAATTTTTTCCGCAGCAACCAAATCATGTGGTGCATTACTGTCGAAATGGGGAACCTGTTTCCACGACTGATGGTAATAGTGTATCATAAAATAATAAGCACCCAATAAAGTAAGGCTTATGATAAATAGTATCATGCGCACAAATTAGGGCAAATTGTGTTACTGCAGTAAGGACGCTATTTCTGCTGTATTTTTTTCGTTCAATATTCTGTGTCCGCATGGCAGCACATGCAGTGTACAGGTATTTTCAATACCTTTTTTAAACTGGCTGCCTGTAGTATGGCGTATTACCCTGTCGTACCGGCCATATATTAAGAACGCCGGTGTATGGTTTTTTTGAATAAGTTTTTTTATATTTTTTGCATCAGGCCTTAATTTTCGCATGGTGGTCCATATTGTATACAATTGCATACGTTTATCCTGCTGGTTGAGGTGTTGGTGCACGTAATTATATACGCCCATATTGATCATCTTTATATTTTTAAGCACTTTGGTAACTTTAAAAAAAATACCGGGCTTTTTCATAAAGTATTTAAACAGCCGGTTACCCAAAGTGGTTTGCGTTGCGAGCCAGTACCAGAAATTAATTTTTAAGCCATCCGGAGCCAGCAGTATCAATTGTTGTATGCGCTGCGGGATTTGCTCATATACCGATAGCGCTACTCTTCCACCCATACTATATCCCGCCAGTGAAAAATGTTGGTTATGCAAAACCGGTATATTGTTTATGATATTGATAATATCTTCTGTTGTACATACCATTCCTTCATTCCAAACTGTTTTTCCGTGCAATGGAAGATCAATAGCGAAGATGGTATATGTATCGCCAAGCTGGCGGGCAAGGGGCATAAAGCTGTCGGCCGTTTCGCCAAAACCATGAAAGCAAAGCAATGGTTTTTCACCCTTTCCCCATTGCCAACAATGGATTTGCGAACTTTTGTATAGAATGAAAAATGATGACATACAGCTTTTCAAATGTAAGCGAAAACAATGAGCCGTTTTTAGCAGGTGCTTTTTGATAGGTAAAAAAAGAGGCTGTCATTTATAACAGCCCCTGGTTTCCCAAAAGGATTAAAATTTTCCTGAAGTATTTCTCACAGCCCAGAATTAATAGATTGGAGATGTATTAATCATTTTACTTAACCCACCATGGTTCAGAACTGATTTTATCATTGCCTTCCCCAAACTGGCTGCTAATTGCTGCCGAAACGTTGGCAGCATTATTATTGTATTCTGCCTGTGGATAAATCCAACGAAAAGGGATGGAAACACCCGGAGGACGGCGGAATGAGGGATAGCCGGTTCTGAGATGATCAAAAAACGGTCCCCAGGGCGATTGTTGAAATGCCCGCAAATAGCGCTGCATAATCACTTTTTCAATCTTTTCTTCCGTTGTTGCGGCGGTTGAAAGGCTATTAACCGGTTTTGCAAGATAGGCCTCCGCCTTTGCCTGAGTTACATAGCTGCCTAAGCCTTTTGCATAAGTTTCATAAAACTTAAAGGATGATTTTACTCCTTCGTTGTAATAATCTTCCGCATCACCCGCAACCCAGCCCCGAACAATTGCTTCTGCAATAATCAATTGCTGTTCGGCATATCCTATCAGTACTATTGGCTCAGTAGTGGGATCTTTATGATACCGGTTATTAACTTTGGATGTCTTGCCATTGGCTGCTTTTGTATTTACTTCCGCATAAGGGGCAGCAGGATCTCCGCCTTCATAGCTGGCAAAGTTATCAATAGCTAAACCTGCATCTTCCGCATTTTTGGTTTGCGTGCAGTATATAAATAACCGGGGATCCTCACGATCCTGCAAGCGACGTATAAAAGTAGAATCCATATACATACCCGAACCATATCCGCTGGAATTGAATTCAGGATAGCGGTTTCCCTGCTGGTCAAGGAACACCAGTTGTGCATCATCTTCGTTGCCGTTAAAAATGGGTTCACTCGTAACGATCTGGGCAAAAGTTGATTTAATACTTAAATCAGCATCACCCTCTTTCCTGGAAAGATACATCAGCACTTTCAGGCGCAATGCATTTACCAGCTTTCGCCATTTGGTAACATCCCCCTTGTAAATAATATCACCGGCAATAATTGTATTTTCAGCCGCGAGTATATCATTGGCTTCTTTCAATTCAGCCAGGATTCCTTTAAATACCTCCTTTTGAGCATCATAAACCGGTGGAATGTATTCTGCCTGTGTTTCACCCTGTAATGCCTGAGAATAAGGTACATCGCCGAAGGTAAGGGTAAGGTTTAGAAAATAAAATGCTCTGAAAAACTTACCCAGTGCAACATAAACCTTGCTATTGATGCGTTCCGCTTCTTCCATCATTTTGGTTACATCCCGCATCCTGGAATAGTTGCTAAAATCGGAACGATCCCATTTATAATATTGACCGGTGCTTTCACCATCTGTTTGTACCAGCATTTTCATGGCGTAAAGTGAACCGGTTCCTGCATTAAGCTGAAATGCATTCCATTGAATCTGGGTGAGTTGAAGTTGGGGGTGCGCTTCGGTTACCCGGTTAGGGTCTATGTTTATCTCTGCCAGGTCCTTCTTACAGGAAACCATTCCGAAAGCAGCCGCAGTAATGATTAAAAGTATCTTCTTCATATCGTTCTAAATCTTTAAAGTGTTTAATAAGGTGAACTACTACAGTCTCACATTCAGTGAAAAACCTACATACCTTGGAGATGGATCCTGTAAGTCGCCATCGTTACCAGTACCATAATCAGGATCCAGCAATGGAATTTTTTTCCACATCAGCAGGTTATAACCAAATACCTGCGCATTGAGGCCTTTGATCCGCTGGCCAAGATTAATTACTTTGGCTAAGTCGTATCCAACAGCAACTCTCCGCAGTTTGAAGAATGAACGGTCGAAGGTATTCGCAAATTTTTTGTTTTCACTTTCTGTAACTCTCGCCCTGTAAGGATATTGCTGTCCCCAGGTTTGCCAGCTTACGGCCGTTTTATTGGGTGCGTAAGTGCGGGTGTCTGACGTTACGTTGCCCAATACATCACGCTTGAGTTCTCCGCCGGTAACCACAACACCTTCAGGAACGTACACCGGATGACCTGCTGCATATTCTGCGGCACGAAATTCGGTTGAACTCGGATGCTTTCCGCCCCACCACATTTTTTCAACAGTAGTAGAGTTCATAATGCCTCCCCATACGCCATCAATATCCACACCGATCTCAAATCCTTTAAAATTAACCTTATTCATTAAACCTAAGCGCCAGGAAGGATCAAGATGACCAAGGTTCTGAACAAAAGCATCTCTTATAGGCAATCCGTTAGCCCCCAGTATCAATTCACCGGTTGCACTTTTCTGCCAAACCGTAGCGTAATAGCTGTCTGTTCTTTCTCCCAGTTTGAGGTTACCAAATTTGGGTTGGCCTCCATATATTTCAGTAATCTTTTTCTCATAGCTCGACCAGTTAGCCGCAATGTTCCAGGTTAAATTGGTAGTTTTTATTGCCTTATAGCCCACTACAATTTCAAAGCCATTGGTTTTATAAACGTTACCATTCACTTTTCGCGAAGTGAAACCAGAAGCCTCCGAAATCCCTAAATCAATGATCTGATTTTCATCTGTGATATTATAATAGGTTAAATCAAGGTTTAACCTGTTATTGAAGAATGCAGTAGACATTCCAACTTCATAAGAAGATGATTTTTCCGGCAGAATATTGGGATTAATAATGCCGGAGGGGTAATACACAGATGGTGTGCTGCCATAGGTAGTTCCTTTATTGTAGGCCGAATAGATACTGTAGGGGGCTAAATCGCTCGATACCTGTGCCCAGGAAGAGTACAATTTAAGGTAGTTAACAAATGCGGGCATTTTAATATACTCCGAAACCATAGTACTCATTGATACCGATGGGTAGAAATAAGAATTATGATTAACAGGTAAGGTAGACGACCAGTCATTACGGGCTGTAAAGCTTAGGAACACTGCATTGTACAAATCGAGGTTGGCAGCCCCGTAAACGCTTCGGATTGATTTCTCCTGGTAATAGTTACTGGCCTGTACCGGCCCCTGTGTGTTGTTAAGGCTATACACAAAAGGAACAATCAAACCATCGGAGGATTGGTATTCCTGTGAATAGTTACGGTTAAAAACGGAAGCGCCGGCGTTAATGCCCACCTGAAGGTTTCTCGAAATTTCTTTGTTATAAGAAGCCAGTACATCGGCATCAATATTCAGTTGACCGGAATTCCATATTTTATAATCACCATTCCTCGAATCACCATAGTTCATATAAGATTTCGGACTTTTCATGGATTCAAAATTGGAAACATTTCTGCCTGTTCCGCGTACCTGGATATTAAGATCCCCGGTTACTTTCCAGGCCACTTTCATTTGTAAATCTACCACGTCCCTGTCTTGTTTCTGAGCCAGTTCATAGGATGCAAAGTATGGGTTGTTATACCAGGCATAGTTATAATTAGCCTGGCGATAGCCTTCAAGTCCGGGCACATACAAATGGTTTTTCAAATCCTGCCCGTTCACATCGTCACTCATCCAGATCAGAATGGTATATATATGGTTCTTGGGGCCATATCCATATCTCGGGTAGTTGGGAGAACTCACTTTGTTATAAGAAAGCGAACTTTCAATTGTTAGGTTTTCTAAAATATCAAAAGCAGCATTAAAATTCAAGCTGCCGGTAGTGAGCGACATATTGGGAACCTGACCCTTTTGGTAAGCATATTTTCCCGACGCGTAGTACCTCGCCTTTTCGCCTTTGTAAGCAATAGAAAAGTTATTGGTGCTTACAAAGCCTGTCCTTAAGAAATCTTTAAGATTATCATGGTAAAGAAAATCTGTAGGAACACGTTCATACTGTGAGCGGTCATCGTATATCGTGCCCTTCACGTCTCCGTACCATTCTATTGTTTCGCCGGTTGTTTTATTCCTGATAGGACTGTTCCATTGTGGTACTTTCACCCCCGAATTCAGCCTGGGCCCCCAGGTCATGTCGCCATCAGAGATTCCGCCATCGGCGCCATCCCAGAATTCATACAATCCATTGGAACCGCTTCCGTATTCTGTTTGGGTTTTAGGGAAGGCTGTGAAACCCGCTGTGATCATATTATTAGTGGTAAAATTAACTTCCATGCCTTCCTTCTTCGCATTCTTGGTGGTGATCAGGATCGCGCCATTTTTACCCCGTGAACCGTATAATGCTGATGCTGCCACACCTTTCAGCACGTTAATGTTCTCAATATCTTCACCGGAAACATCATAAAAATCGGTCTCCACCGGTACACCATCAATTACGATCAGCGGCGTTTTCCCCCTTAATACAAAGGAGGGCTTTTGAAACATACCTGTAGGATTGGTAACGGTAAGTCCGGCCACCTGCCCCGACAATGCGCTGCCCAGGTTCATGGTACGTGAGTTAGAAAGCTGGTCGGTATTTACTTCCTGCGTGGTAAAACCCAATCTTTTTTTCTGTTGTTTAATACCAATCGCAGTAACAACCACTTCGCTAAGATCCTGGTTATCCTGAGCCAGTTCTATAGATACCACTCCGCCGGTAACGGCTACTTCGGTGGGTGTATATCCTATTCCACTTATCACCAGCACATCACCTCTTTTGGCGTCAATGGAAAATCGGCCCTCCGATGTGGTTAAAGTGCCTCTGGTGGTGCCTTTTATGGTAACAGATGCCCCCTCTATCGGGCTTTGGTCTCTGGAAGAACTTACTCTTCCGGTAATGGGTTGTTGCGCGAGGGCCAGTAATGGCAGGGCCCATAATGCCAGCATGGCGATGAAGATTCGCCAGGAACATAACTTTTTGGTCATAAGCGTAGTTTTTAATTTGTTGATAAAAGGGTTGTTTGCAAAGATTACAAACAGATGTAAAACGGGGGTTAACCGTGTTTAACCATAATGTTATTTGTATATTAATGCTAAATATATGGATTAATATGAAAAGCGTTAAACGGGGAATAGAAAAATTTTAAAATAATCCTTTTTTGATAAACAATATTGAGCCGTTATTAGTTATCTTAGGAAAAATCAGTTTAAAAGGAACTTTCATTGAATAATTTTAGTTTTTGAAAACCGAGATAAGTTTACTATTTATAAACACTCTTACATTCTTTATTAGCATGTCATCCATATAGATAGTAATTCATTTTTCGTTATTGGCTGTATGGGGAAACACGGTTGTATAGTATGAACTTTTTGTGCTTGAAATTTACTATACCTGGTGCAACATATGATCTCAATATGCTTTTGCATTAAACCCGCTTATTTAATCTATCTCTGCTGAAACAGAACCATCCCTGAAAACTTACAACCCTTGAACCAATTCCTCACTATTTCTTAACGCCGGCTTAATATCATAGTAATATACAGTTAAGAAATTTGAGAAACATATCCCATATGGATAAACGTCCTGTTGATGTTGTTGTTATCTCCGACGTACACCTTGGTACTTATGGTTGCAAGGCTAAAGAACTAACCGCTTACCTTAAAGGTATTTCCCCGTCTATACTCATTTTAAACGGAGATATTATTGATGCATGGCAGTTCAGTAAAAATTATTTCCCGGCAGCACATCTCGGCGTTATAAAGGAACTCATTCATTACATTACCAACGGCACGAGAGTATTTTATATTACCGGTAATCACGATGAGGTGCTACGGCGCTATTCGGGTTGCCGGGTGGGTAATTTTATGCTGACCGACAAGCTGGTGCTGGAAATAGACAATAAAATGACCTGGATATTTCATGGCGATGTGTTTGATAACACCACTAAAGGAAGCGCCAAATTTCTGGCTAAGCTTGGAAGCAGCGGCTATGGCGCGTTAATATTGGTTAACCGTTTTATCAATATGGTTTTATGGTCTATTGGCCGGGAAAGGATTTCACTTTCAAAAAGGATAATGGAAAGCGTGAATAAAGCGGTGGCGAAAATCAATGATTTTGAAATGACGGCAGCAGAACTGGCTATTAAAAAAAAGTATGATTATGTTATTTGCGGGCATATTCATAAACCGCAAAAAAGGGTAGTTAGTAATGAAGAAGGCGATGTTACTTATTTGAACAGCGGCGACTGGGTAGAACATTGTACGGCATTGGAGTATTTTAAAAAAGAATGGAAGCTGTTTCAGTTTGATGCATCCAATTTCCCGGAAATGAAAGTAGAGAAAGAGAGGCCACAGCCTAATGTAATTACAGATGAGATTAATTTTTTTATCAGTTCGCTAACGGGATAGGGTGGGTGAGTAGTCGGTGGTAAGCGGTAAGTGGTGGGTGGCGAGTGGTAAGTTGTGAATAGTGAATTGTGAAGGATGAATAGCGGGTAGTTCAAATAAAAAATGATGTATGAAAATATTTTATGCCATACAGGCAACGGGTAACGGGCATATCAGCAGGGCTATGGAATTGTTGCCCTACCTGCAACAACATGGAACAGTGGATATATTTTTAAGCGGCGCCAACAGCAGCCTGCATCTTGATGCACCCATAAAATACAGGAGCAAAGGGTTAAGTTTGTTTTATACCTGTAAGGGAAGTCTTGATTACTTTTCAATGATAAAAAAGATTTCACCTTTTCATATCAAAAAAGAAGTAGCGGCATTGCCTGTGGAAAAATATGATCTGGTTATAAATGATTTTGAATGTATAACCTCCCTTGCCTGCCGGAAAAAGAAAGCGCCTTCCATTCATTTTGGGCACCAGGCTAGTTTTATGTCCTCTAAAACGCCCCGTCCGGCCCGGCAAAGCCCAGTAGGTGAATGGCTCCTGAAAAACTATGCGGGAGCTACGCAATATATGGGTCTTCATTTCAGGCAATACGACGACTTTATTCTTACACCTGTTATTAAACCGGAAATATGGAACGCCCGTCCGCTAAACGGCGGCCATATAACCGTTTACCTGCCTTCTTATTGCGATAGTGAGATCCGTAAATTTTTTGGAAAACTTACTTCCTACCGCTTCCAGGTTTTTTCAAGAGAAGCAGATGCAGAAACAAGGCAGGGGCATCTCACCTTTATACCGGTAAACAAAGAAAGATTTAATGAAAGCCTGATCCATTGCGCTGCAATTGTTTGTGGCGCCGGTTTTGAAACGCCTTCAGAGGCGCTGCATTTAAAGAAAAAAATGATGGTGATGCCCATTAAGGGGCAATATGAACAGCAATGCAATGCCGCTGCTCTGCGGCAATTAGGTGTAATGACACTCCCGCAACTCCCTGAAAATTTCAATATCGTTTTTGAACAATGGTATGCTGATGCGCAGCCCGTTGATATTTCATTTCAATACGATGCGTGCCAAATTGCAGGGATGATGATGCAGAAAGTTGCTGCCCGTCTGTAGTTTTTAATAAAGTTATTTTCCGCCAAACCTTACAGGTGCACCAAGCCGGTTTATGGCAATAATAGCATACCCATCCTTACCACACCGCCTGTTACAAAAGCCACGGCATCTATAGGACAGCCAACTAAAAAATGCCTCCATTTACCGGGCGCTGTCTTTTTGATCATGTATTATCAGTGAAAAGGGTTATTGAGGTTTGATCATCATTTTTCGTGCGGCGGGCTTTATCGGTTATTCCCATATTTCCATTTGGGCAGATATGCATTGAAAACTTTTCCGGTGAAAAGGACTAAGCCCGTGCTTTAAAATGGATTGGCGGTGTGCCGCTGTTCCGTAGCCTTTATTGTTATACCAGTTATAGTGCGGAAAATCTTCATGCAGTTTCTTCATGTATTCGTCTCTGTAAGTTTTAGCCAGTACGCTGGCAGCAGCAATGGAAGAAAAAATTCCATCGCCTTTTATGATGCAATGGTGGTTAATTTTTTTATAGGCATGAAACCGGTTGCCGTCAATTAGTAACAGTTCAGGTATAATCGGCAGCCCGTCTAAAGCCAGGTGCATGGCTTTGAAGGAAGCATTTAATATATTGATCCTGTCAATTTCTTCATGATCTACACTTGCTACATTATATGCTATAGCATTTTCTTCAATATATATTCTCACTTCACTGCGTTGTTCGGAAGTTAATTGTTTTGAATCATTAAGCACCGGATGAAAAAAATTACGGGGCAGTATTACGGCGGCTGCGAACACAGGCCCGGCCAGGCATCCACGGCCTGCTTCATCGCAACCTGCTTCAATATATATATCCTGGTAGAATGCCTGTAACATATATTCGTGCTGCAATGTTAAGCATAAAAACTATACCCTTATCGCTAATGAATATTTGCAGCGGCTTATAACCACATTGCTGTTTACCGTTGTTGCATAGATTCTTCCTGCGTGCCGGAATGACAAGCGGTAGCAATGTTGTTGAGCTGTTGTGGTAATGCCCGACAAGGAATGCACTGCCTGTCACCCCGACGAAGGAAGGGTTTAAAAGAAATGGATCCTGCCAGTCTTCTTCCGAATTTGAAGTGCACAAGATGCCGCTTATTGAATCGGTTTTGCAATACTTTTGCAGTTATGAACAAATCGCTTTCACCCTCACCCAGCAGGGCGGTAGCCTGGTGGTTATTAACAGGTGCGGGTATGATTATGATACAGGTATTGATAGGAGGCATTACCCGCCTTACCGAATCCGGACTCTCCATTACGGAGTGGAAACCCATTACTGGAATATTGCCGCCAATTGGCGATTTAGCCTGGCAAACCGAATTTGATAAATACAAACAAACCGACCAGTTCAGGTACCTGCATTCAGATTTTTCACTATCCGATTTCAAATTTATTTTTTTCTGGGAATGGTTTCACCGATTTTGGGCCAGGTTACTGGGCATTGTTTTTATTGTAGGATTCACGTGGTTCATATGGAAGAAAAAATTTAAAAAAGAAATGATCGTTCCGCTGGTCATTCTTTTTCTGCTGGGTGTTCTGCAGGGCGCTATTGGATGGATAATGGTAAAAAGCGGACTGGTGCCTGAAAAATATTTTGTTGGGCATGTTGAACTTGCAACTCATTTTGTAGCGGCATTAATACTGTTGGTTTATACTTTATGGTTTGCTTTACGCCTGCTGGTGCCGGAGCGGCAAATTGTTCGTTATGCATCCCTAAAAAAATTTACTGTGCTGCTGCTGCTGCTGCTATTTGTTCAGCTTATCTATGGGGGTTTCATGGCAGGGCTTAAAGCCGCTACCGTTGCGCCTACCTGGCCCACCATCAACGGCGAATGGTTTCCTGCATCATTGTTTAATACCCGGGGCGCGGAGAATTATATAAACAATCCATTTATGGTACAGTTTATTCACCGGGGTATAGCCTATCTTTTTGTTATACTCATTATTGTATGGTTTATTAAAGCACGAAAGGCTGTTGCAACGTCCTGGCTGAGCAAAACCAGGGCAATACCACTGCTGCTGGTGCTGGCCCAGGTGCTGCTTGGCATATTCACTGTTTTGTATTCTCCTTCAGCAAGCGCATTTGTATGGTTTGGCGTGCTGCATCAGTTTACTGCAATGCTGTTGCTGGTATCGCTGGTGTGGATATTGTACCTGGTGAAGAAATAAAAGCCGCTAATGACTAAAGAAAACCTTTTTTTGTTCCGCTATACCGGATGCGAAAAGATAAATTGCTGTTGACAGTATATTATTATATCCCTCTTTTGCGTTAAATATCAAAGTATTATATTGCATTAATGCCTGTTGTTTCTAACATAAAAGCATATATAAAGGGGTTTTATTATTCCTTTCCTATTCAACTTTTTATTCTTCATCTCAGGCGTTATCAGTTGCTTCTTGTTTTCTGGTTTATTTTAGCCAGCGCGATCAATGGTGACTTCATGAGCACGTTCGGCGCGGACTCCCTTTTCCTCGCTCCCGAGTACTTTGGAGACGTAAACGGGCTAAGCATGGCCATAGTGGGTGTGGCCACAGGTATTTTTATAACGAGCTGGAACATCACTACTTTTATTTTACACAGCAATCAATTCAAATTTTTAGCCACTACTTCTAAACCTTTTTTGAAGTACTGTATTAACAATTCCATTATTCCGCTGTTGTTCCTTATTTTCTATTTGTCTAAAAGTATTTATTACGATGTGCACAATGAGTTGCTTCCTGTTCGCAGAATTATTGTGTTGATAGCCGGGTTTTTATCGGGACTCAGTTTTGCTTTTGTGATTTCTTTTTTATATTTTTTCAGAACAGAGAAATCCATGATGCGTACTATGGAGCCTGTTTTCAGGGATCCCAAAACATTTGCCGCACAATTTGGTATTGGCGGCAAGCATTTTCACGAAAAAGGGATGTTGCACGTAGACTGGTTTTTCAATACAAGGATGAAGTTGAAAAAGCCCCGTAACGTAGCTCATTATTCGCAGGAATTTATTGATACGGTTTTTAAAAGACATCATTTTAGTGCTGTTATATCCATTATACTCGCATTTTTATTTTTGGCGCTGATTGGGATGCTGATGGACAAACCATTTTTTATTATCCCTGCGGCGGCGGCCATCCTTTTATTTTTTTCTGTACTGATCGCGGGATCGGGAGCGTTAACTTACTGGCTTAAAAGCTGGGCTTTTCCTATTCTGCTGCTCCTGGGTATAGGATTGAATTTTTTGTTTAAAAAAGAGATCATTGATCCGCGCAATAAGGCTTATGGCATAAATTATACTAACCGTAGTGAACGGCCGGTTTACACGCGGGACAGCATCATGCAATTGTGTACCATTGAAAAAATGGAAGCGGATAAGGAAAATATGATCCGGATACTGGAGCGGTGGAAAGAGCGGCAGCCTGAAAAAAAGCCTCTATTGTACATAATAAATGTAAGCGGAGGGGGTACGCGGTCGGCAACATTTACCCTCAATGTAATGCAGCACATGGATAGCATTATGAATGGAGAACTGTTGAAAAAGACCTTTGTTATTAACGGGGCTTCCGGGGGTATGCTGGGAGCAACTTATTACCGCGAACTATTTCGGTTAAAACAGCAGGGTGAGCCGGTTAATCCCCTGGATCAGCAATATGCCGATAATATATCCAAAGATCTTTTGAATGCCCTGTTTTCTTCTTTTGTGACACGCGATCTTTTTGCGCCCGCCCAGCAGTTCAAAGCGGGAAATTATAGTTATATCAAGGACAGGGGTTATGCTTTTGAGGAGCAGTTCAATCGCAACACAGGCAGAATATTAGATTATACCTTAAGGGATATTGCTGAAGATGAAACCGCTGCGAAAATACCGCTCATGCTTTTTAATTCTACGATTACCAGAGATGGACGCAAAATGATCATCAGCACCCAGCCCGTTAGTTTTATGATGCGTAATTGGCCCGATTCGGCTGCCGGGATAACCGCAGAACCCGATGCTATTGATTTTACCGCTATGTTTAACAAGCAGGATCCCTATAGTATCAGGCTTCTTTCTACTTTACGAATTAATGCAACTTTCCCTTATGTTTTGCCTAATGTATGGCTTCCATCCACACCGATTATAGACGTAATGGATGCAGGCATGCGGGATAACTTCGGGCAGGAATCTTCCCTGCGTTTTTTACATGTTATGGAAAACTGGATAACGGATAACACAGGAGGAGTTGTATTTATACAAATACGCGATCGTAAGGATGGTGAATGGGATGAAGGATATGACGACCCCAGCATTACAGGGATGATTACAAAACCTATTATGACGCTGCAACACAACTGGATGAAGATGCAGGACTATTATCACGATGAAATGATTCAGTATGCCTATACGGGTTATAGCTTTCCCTTTAAAAAAATTACTTTTTCCTATACGCCATTACCCCAGCAAAAAGGAGCCGCTTTAAACTTTCATCTTACCCGCAATGAAAAACTAGACATCAGGAGGGCGCTGCATTCTGAATCAAATGCAGCGTCGTTTAAAAAGATCAGCTTTTTTCATTCCGGCCGCGTAGAGGCCGGATCAACCGAAATGCATTTGGAATAACGCTGATGGCGAAACCTGGAGCCGTAGGTTTGGGATCACCATCAATGTGCAGCGGAGCCAAGTCTGGATTTTTGATATAGAGATTTTTCGTTTGATAATAAATAACACCCTTTTTTTTATAACGAATTTCTTTCACCTCCCCCCTCCATATTTGCTGCAGTACTGCAAGCAGCATATGCGGCTTATTCATTTTCTGTACAATTACAATATCCAGTAAACCATCATTAAGATCTGCTTTCGGTGCAATGGTAAACTGGTTGCCAAACTGGTTGCTGTTGGCTATACTAACAAAAAATGCTTCTGTAAAAATAGAATTGCCATTTGCATTAATCTCAAAGCGGTATGGTTTTGCCTTAATAAAATTAGTATAGGTTTGCTTTATGTAGGTTATAAGGCCCCTGCGGTTTTGCTTTGCGAAATCATGCGCCACCTGTGCATCAAAACCTAAACCGCTAAGCATACACGAGAAATTATTATTGATCGTAAATGCATCGGTGTATACCGGCGTGCCTGTGAAAATAAGGTCAATGGCCTTCTGAGGATTTTTAGAGATACCAGCGCAAAAAGCAAGTCCGTTGCCTGAGCCGCAGGGGATAAGTCCAAAATTAACACCCGTATCTCTCAGGTTATACACCACACTGCTTATGGTGCCGTCACCGCCGGCTACCACAATGTCTGTTACGTCATCTTGTAATATTTTAGCTCGGATAGCATCATAATCGCCTTCGGCATTGGTGGGATAAATTTCAAAATCTATTCCCCGGCCGGTAAGTTTTTTTTCAATCAGCTTCCTGATACGGGACTTGTTTCCTGTGCCGGCAATTGGGTTGAGCAAAAAGATTATGCTGCGTTTCATACCTGCAAACTGCATAACTTAAAAGATATAGGAACAATCGTGTGCTATTATCTTCTCATATTTTTGCGATAGCTTCAACCGCATTTTAAGGTACATTAAGCACAGCAGGCATTTCTGCAGAACTGAGCATTTGCAGGTGAAAAATAAAAACTAGGCTCTTTGTGATACTTTTTTCTTGCTTTTCAAAGCCTGGGTAATAGCCGCAGAAAGATTTTGTAAAGTGGGTTTTCCTTCAAAGCGTTCCCCATTCACAAATATGGCAGGTATATCTGTAATTCCTGCATCCACAGCCTGCATCTGGTCATCTCTTACATACCATCCAAATTTTGAATTCATCAGGTCGTCCAGAAAATGTTTGCGGGTAACTCCAATATCCCGGGCATAGCCCTTAAGACTGATGGTACCCAAATTACGCTGGTGATGAAGCAAAATGTTATGCATTTCCCAGAATTTACCTTCCTGGCCTGCAGCAATGGCAGCTTCGGCAGCTTTAAAGGAACGCTGGTGAATACGGGTAAGTGGGAAATGACGAAAATTGTATTTTATCTTTCCTTTATATGTTTCCAGCAACTGCCGCACAACATCGTGAATCTTAGCTGTTTCTGCACTTTCATAATCTCCGTACTCCTCAATGAGCACTTTTGCCTCCGGATCGCCAACAATCATTTCTTTTGGTGGTATTATCCTTTCTTCGACTTTAAACTTCATGATCCAATCTTTTTATGATTAACCTAATAGTGTCAAAATAGATGCCATTTCATCCTTCCTGACGTAAACCTGTATAATATAAGGTAAAGATCATCAATTTTCAATGATTTACAACATATTGATACAATATACTGTATAATGACAAATTGTCTTAACATGTTATATTTTTTTAACAAAAAATCTGGTAGGTTTGGAAGCTAAATGCTTGAATTTATGGCCAATGGCACTACAACCGAGATTCGCTTTTTGGAAGGACCGCAGTCGAGATGGGAAGAATTTAAATTTGTTATAAAAGCTGCCTGGGAATTTATTAAAGGATTCAGGGCTTTGCATTTTACAGGACCATGCGTTACTATTTTTGGGTCGGCAAGATTTAAAGAAGATCATGAGTATTATGTACTTACGCAAAAACTATCGGGTGAAATCGCAAAACTTGGTTTTACTATAATGACCGGTGGCGGACCAGGAATTATGGAGGCCGCTAATCGTGGGGCAAAAGATGTTGGCGGCCGATCGGTGGGATGCAATATTGTTTTACCTCATGAACAATACCCCAATCCTTACCTCGATAAATGGGTGAACATCAAATACTTCTTTGTACGTAAAACCCTGCTGATAAAATATTCTTATACTTTTGTGGTGATGCCAGGCGGATTTGGAACGCTTGATGAGTTTTTTGAAGCGTTAACCCTTATCCAAACCAAAATGATCAATGCATTCCCTATTATTATTTTTTGCAAAGATTTCCATAAGGAATTAATGGATTATATAGAAAAACTGATCGTTGCCGGAACGATTTCGCCCGTTGATCTGGACCTGGTATTGCTTACCGATTCTGTTGAAGAAGCGGTTGAACATATTAAAACGAACAGTATTAAGCAGTTCGGGTTAAAATATACGGAGGCAAAACCTAGCAGGTGGCTGTTTGAAAAGCGGTATTTTTAAAGACTGTTTAAATACGCATTGGAAAGCACACTTATAAAAACAATAATGCCACCTGGTAATGGCACTATTGTTTAGGTGTAAGATAATATCACTTTAAAAAATATTCTATTACAACAAGGTAGCGTCTAACGTAATATCGGCATTCAGCAATTTACTGATGGGGCAGTTCGTCTTGGCATCCGCAGCAGCCGCGTCAAATTTGGCCTTATCAATACCGGGTACTTTTGCTTTTAGTACCAGGTGAGAAGAAGTGACAGTCATACCTTCCAGTGTAATGGTACAATCGGTATTGATCTCATCGGCCGTAAACCCTGCTTCATTCAATACAAATGCCAGCTTCATGCTAAAACAACCTGCATGAGCTGCGGCAACCAGTTCCTCCGGGTTGGTGCCTGTGCCTTCCTCAAAACGCGACTTATACGAATATTGTGCTTTACTGAGCACGGTGCTTTGGGTGCTTACTACGCCATTACCATCTTTGCCAGTGCCGTTCCACACGGCGGTTGCTGAACGTTTCATATTTTATTATTTATTTGTTACGAAAATACAAATTGCACCAAGAGGAGGATTACGGATCGCAGGATTAAAATAACAAATTCCAACAAGCCATCCGGTCATTACAAGTTACTAAGTTCCGAAATCTTTTCGAGCCTTTGACGTATAACAAATAATTTTACGTTTTTCGAAAATCAAATCGTTTTAAATGCCACCTGTCATTTCCAAACTTCCGGAAGTGGGTACAACCATTTTTACAGTGATGAGCTCCCTGGCAAAGGAATACAATGCGGTAAACCTCGGGCAGGGCTTCCCGGATTTTGACATGAATGAAGAACTGATTGCAAGGGTAAATGAAGCCATGCAAAAGGGATATAACCAGTATACCCACATGAACGGTTACCTGCCACTGCGCGAAGCGCTTGCCGAAAAAATAGCAGATCTGTATGGATCAAATATAGATGCCGATACCGAAATTACCGTTACGCCCGGCGGTACCTATGCTATATACACTGCATTGACCAGCGTACTACAACCAGGCGATGAGGTGATCATTTTTCAGCCGGGCTACGACAGTTATATACCCAATGTGCTCATCAATGGCGCTAAGCCCGTATTGATCCCTTTACAATATCCTGATTATTCTGTTAACTGGGAAGCAGTACGCAAAGCCGTTACGCCGCGCACCCGCATGATCATGCTCAATTCGCCGCATAACCCCACAGGGGCCATACTGCGGGAGCAAGATATAGCAGCATTGAGAACTATTGTTACAGGAACGGATATTTTTATATTGAGCGACGAGGTATACGAACATGTAATATTTGATGAATTGCCACACCAGAGCATGCTTCGTTACCCCGATTTGCTGGAAAGAAGTTTCGTGTGTTTTTCTTTTGGGAAGATCTATCACTGCACGGGCTGGAAGATCGGTTATTGCGTAGCGCCGGCAGCGGCGATGAATGAATTCAGGAAAGTGCACCAGTTCAATTGTTTTTCAACCGATACGCCCAAACAGGTAGCGCTTGCCTCTTTTTTACAACAAAAAGACCAGTATGAAACGCTGGGCAGTTTTATACAGCAAAAAAGAGATTATTTTTTGCGATTGATGAAGGATACAAAATTCAGGATGTATAACTCCTATGGCAGTTACTTTATTTTGGGCAGCTATGGCCATTTCAGCGAAGAAGCCGAAAAGGATATCGCCATCCGCATTACCAAAGACCATGGTGTAGCCACGATCCCGGTTTCCGCATTTTACCAAACACCCACCGATAACAAAGTGCTGCGTTTTTGTTTTTGTAAAAAAGAAGAAACACTGGAGAAGGCGGTGGAAAGGTTGAGGGGGGTATAACTATAGCCGCACTTCTGGAAGCCATCCGCGTGGGCGAGGACCTTACTGCTGAGAATCGGTTCGGTTATATTTATTCTTTTTGCTATATTGTTTCTGTATTTACCGCCTTACCAATGAACCAGAACCCTGAACAGCTTGCCCGCGATAAAATAGATTCCGAACTGATCCGGAGTGGCTGGCTTAAGAACTTAGGCGACCAGCCCGAACAGGAATCCATAGCATTGAGACAAAGTATTTTAAAAAAGGCGTTTGAGGGGAAACTGGTAAATACTACTACGCAAGCTGTTTCTTTCAAGCCTAAAAATCAATACTTTTTTGATTGTCAGATATTGGGCTACATCATACGAGCTTCAAAAAAGAAAAACATCAGGCATGGTGAAATGACTTTAGCAAAATACGCTTACCTGGCAGTAAAAATCTTTGGAATTCCATTGTCATACATTTTTCAACAATGGCATTTAGGACCATATCCTCCGGAAATAAAAAAGGCTGTGAATAACAAGCAATTCTTTTTGCATACTAAAAGCGGATTAGATTTAGCCGATGAAGAGAAATTGTTAAAGTATGAGAATCCCTATCCTGAGCAAACAGAGCAAGCTGTTGATGAACTCATTGCTATTTTTGAAAAATATGATGCAAAAAACAGGGCGCATAAAACCGAACTTTTAGCTACCGTTTGTAAAGTACTTGAAGATACAGTGTCTACAGATTTTTCTGCAGTGAGGGATGCTATGCGCAACTGGAAAATAGAGTTGAAAAATTCCTCTTATAGGAATAAAGCTGAAAAATTTAATGAGGAGGAAACAAAGCAGTGCCTAAGCTTTATAATGAAAAGAGGTTGGGGCCATAAATTAACACAATAACCATCTGATGATTAGCATCAAAAAATATAGTCTGCGGCAGCTTAAACAAAAATTTGTAAATAGAGATTTTGCTATTCCTGAAATTCAACGCCAGTATGTTTGGAAAAAGCAGCAGGTTCTAAAGCTGATGGATAGTATATTTAGAAATTATCCAATTGGGATCGGGTTGGTGTGGAATACTCCTTTTTCAAAAGCCATTAATATCAGACCTAACAATAGGACAATTGTACCTCCTTTTAATAAGAAAGCAAAGCACACCGAATTGATTATTGATGGGCAACAAAGATTATCTACAATATTCGGTGTAATTATGGGTATTGAGGAGAGACCCGATGCAGGCTCGTATATTAATTTCCGTGACTTGTTTTTTAACTGCGATAAGCAAGCAGAACGGCGATTTGTTTTTTCCTCGAGATACGATGAGAACACTAAAGGGTATATAAGGTTACACGATTTGCTGAATACACAACCTGCTGTTTTAAGACGCAGGCTTAGTTTAACAAATAGAGAAACCTCCGAGGCTACCAAATGTTTTAAAGCTTTTCATCATTACTCCTTTTTGCTATTGATGTTTACCGGCAGCAATGTGGACGATATCAGGGAGGTTTTTGTTAGAATCAATTCTGCCGGGATGAGAGTTAATCGTGCAGATACACTTTTTGCAAAAGCAACAGATGTAAGCCTGCGTGATCATATTTTGGATACGAAGAGAGGTCTTAAGCATTCCTATCAGTTTATTTCCAATGAAGCAATGCAAAGTGCTTTGGGGCTTGCGTATGGAGCAACGACAATTACAGGAAGGGTGTTGGAATCGGTATTAACAAAAATTGAGAAAAATAAGAAACATAATGGGGAGTTCACTAAAATATGGAAGAACCTTCAGTACGGATATGAAGAAGCTGTTGATTTTCTTGTGAATCATTTAAAGATCATTCATCCCTCGTTACTTCCGTATCAAAATATATATACACTGCTTTCATTTTTCTTTTATTTAAATAAATCAAGAGCAAAGCCCTCGCAAATAAAAGAGATAAAGAAATGGTTTTGGTTTACAGCGTGTGGTGAAAGATATTCCGGAGCGGCTTTCAACAGAAATATTCCTGATGACATTAAATTTTTTAAACGATTAGCCAAAACAAGCAATGCAAAATTCATTCCTTCTGAAAAAGTTAGTCCTGCCGATTTCTTAAAAATAGATTATCAAAAATCTTCCAGTATCTCAAAGGCTTATTTCCTTATGCTGCGAAGCAAAAGGCCGGCATATTTGTTAAATGGGTATGAAATGATATTGGATGATGCCTCATCTGTTTCAAATCGAAAAGACAGACATCATATTTTCCCTAAGGCACATTTAAGGCGAATACAAGTTAACCCGAGATGGATAAATTCAATTTGCAATATTTGTTACATAGAAGCTGATGAAAATCAATCTATAAATGACATCCACCCCAGAAATTACCTAAAGGAATATAAAAAGCACCGACATTTTACAAGGGTAATGAAGAGCCATTTAATTCCAGCATCTGCTATAAGCCCTGTTTGGGATACAAATAATAAACGGAGCTTTTTGAATTTTCTGAATGTTAGAGGGAAACTTATAGTCGGCGAAATTGAAAAGCTTGCAGGAACTAAATTGTTTGAAAAATTTGATGAAATTAGAAGAATCTGAAAATAATAAGCATTAGGCCTTGCCGATAAAATGGAAGAAAGCATTACCCAAAGCCTGCAACAGGCAGAGGCGTTGAGGCAAAGCATTCTAAAAAAGGCGTTTGAGGGAAAGTTGATTTGAATAAAATAAAACAACCGTATGTCTTCACCTAATGATAATTGGTATGGGCACCTGGTAGCCCAAAGCCGCACAGATGCTATTTACGATCTTATTCATATGTTTCTGGTTCCTGACTGGGCACCGAATCATGATCTGGATTTTGTAACGGTAAGAAAACAGGCACTACCGGAGCAGTTCAAAAATATTCCCCCGGAAGATATTTCACGAAAACTTTTACCCAAAGATTACTGTTTCCCCGGCGATGACTATGTGTTGCTGCACAACTACCGGTTAACCGAATACCTGCATGCCGCCCGGTGGATTGACTGCATTGAAGATTTTGAAGACAGAACTTTCCTGGAGCTTCGCTACGACTGGCCACAAAAAGCACAGGAGTTTTGGAATAATCCACCGGCTTACAATCTTGCTGCTAAAACCCCCGCAACGACAGACGCCGATGATGAACGGGTGTTGGAAGAAAAAGAGCAAAGTATGAAAATCGCGTATGAGTTGCTCCAGCAGGGCCGCAACCCGGAACTTGCTTTGAAGCATGCCGAAACCGGGAAAGAATTCCTCGATGCGCAACAAATCATTTATAATAGCGACGCCAATGCACTTTTGCAAAAAATTTCACGGCAAATGATGGGTTATAACATAGTGGCGATGGTGTACGCCTGGAACAACCAGGTAAATAAAGCGGCTGCAATTGATCAATTGTACATTCATCAACCGGGGCTATGGGAAAGTTTGGATACCTGCATCATGCCTTACCTTGAAATGCTGATGGTAAAAAAGCAAAGCGACTATTTGCATTATTTATTCAGCGATAAGGATTTTCGGGCGTATTTTTTAGCGCATTACGAAGCTTATATTTCTTTATTGGTGGATGATACTTATATACTTTCCCGTAAAACTGAAGTGGTGGGCATTATCAACCGGGTTAATTATACAGGAAAAGAGTGGAAATAGGCATAACCCAAAGCCTGCAACAGGCAGAGGCATTGAGGCAAAGTATTTTAAAGAAAGCGTTTGAGGAGAGGTTGGTATATAAAATCTTTACTAATTGATAGTCAGCTATTTAGCATGATTGATCATGAAAGATCATTTACATGGCTTTCTTTATTGTAAACCAAATGCATATTTAGTTTCCATTTGTGGAACGAATGTTTACTAAAATGATACTATGGGGATAGGGAAATTAATAAAACAGCCAGAGGGATATACGGCTTTTGTACCAGATCCATTTCCATCAGCCCACTTGTATGTGCTCAGCAAGAAATTGCATTTAGAAAATTGAGGTCTTAAGATAAGCATAATTGATAGGCCATTACAATACCGCTTGGGGTTCGTGCGCTGCGCTATACAGCGAAATGAAGCGGAGAAGCATGCATCGCATGTAAACAATTGAGTTCTAAAACCTGTTTACACAACATCCTGTTCTGCCATCCGGGCCTCAATTTCATATTTGTTATTGCGGTATCCTTTTTTAATGGTTTCAATAGTATATAGGGTAATAAAGGAAACGAACCCGTACCGCCGGAACTGTTCTACATGCTTAAGTTCATGCCTTACCCATCGCGTGTCGTGCAAAAACTCCTGGGCGGTAGCATTGTACAGGTGAATGGTTTTGCCCAGGGTAAAAGCCACATTATCCACGCCCAGCCACCAGGCAGCTATTTTCGCTTTCCACGACCGCTCCCTTATTTTTATATTACGGGTATCCATCTGCATTTATAACTGATCCCATGCCTTAATGATTTCTTCTGCATGCTGTTTATTGCGGGGACGTAAAAATATTTTCCTGATCACTCCTTTTTCGTCAATTACAAAAGTAGTGCGGTGTAGTCCCATATATTTTCTGCCATACAACTGCTTTTCACCCCATACCCCGTATTTGTCAATGGTTTTGTGATCCGGGTCAGCCAACAAATTAAACGGAAGTGAATATTTTTCTTCAAATTTTTTATGCGATTTTTCATCATTGGGGCTTACACCCAGTATTTCAAATCCTTTTTGTTTTAACAAAGGAAAATTGTCCCTTAAATTACAGGCCTGTATGGTACAGGTAGGCGTATCATCCTCCGGGTAAAAAAACAATACCAGCTTTTTCCCTTTATAATCTGATAAGGCGATTTTTTCTCCTCTTTGATTCTTCCCGGAAAAGGCGGGGGCTTTATCGCCTTCTTTTAATGTAATCATATGAATGTGAAAATAGGAGAAATGTGGGAAATGTGGAAATTCAACAATAAATGAAAAACCATGTGGTTTGTTCCCCAGCATACAGGTGAAATCCGAAAGGTCCGCCCACCCTGCACCTTGTAACCTGCCCACCTGTAACCTGCACCTTGTAACCTGTAACTCTGTCCCCACCTACCGCGTAAACGTAAAAATCTGTGCCGCCGTATTACCCGCTTCGTCGGCTACACTTATTTTCAGCGAATGTTTTCCGGGCGTGCAGTGCTCATCAAAAATGTATATAAAATTCCTGCCCTTGTCATTGGTAAAGCGAATCCACTTACCGTCTAATTCGGCTCTGAAATTTTTTATGGATCCCAAATTATCTTTAACCGTAAACATTAACCGGCTGGCTTTCCTCATGTCCTGTCCGCTCTTGAACCCTATTGGAATAATCTCGGGAGCTGTTTCATCCAGCACCAGTTGAAAGCTGCCAAAGCTGTTGAATTTTGCCATCGCCCATCCGTTTTGCCATTCCGGCTTTGAGATTTCTTTTTTGGTTCCCGCAAACCTTTGCATTACCACTCTGCTTCTTTTAACCTGCAACAGCCCGGAATCGGGCTTAATGCGAACAACAAGTCCCTCCTGGAGCGGAATGTAATCTGCTCCAATAGTGTGTATGGCAGATACCACTGCCGGGTTGGTGGAAACCGATCGCCGGTAAGCAACCTGTACAGCATCGTATAAACCTCTTTCACCAATATAAAATTCACAATCTTCACTACCTTCTCCCACATTCACCATAAAAGGATAATATATTTTGCCGGCAGGTGGTAGGGGCTTTGTTGCAGGCGCCTTGTACTGAACTTTAAAATTCAATGCGGCCGTATTGCTATTGGCGTCTTTTGTTTCAATGCGGATATTGTGTACAGCGCCTTCAGTTAGCCCAATCACCCCGTTTCCTTTTTGAGTGCGGTATATGCTATTGATATAGCCCGGAAGTTCAGATAAATGCTGCAGGTAGGGTCCTCCGGTGGCTTTGGTTTTGTAGTCAATATGCGCGTTCAGGTAACGGGTGTGGTAATAACTAATGGTATCCATCGTAAAACGGACCACTTCTTTAGAGCTATTATATAAAATACCCTGGAAAATACCATTGTGGTTCGCAGAACCTGTTTGGGCATCATAACTGCTCACAGCGAAACTTATTTTATCGGACGACACGCTGATGGTTGAAGGAACCGTAATATATTCCTGCCCGCTTTTTTTTACGGCAATCATTTTAGGAGATTGTTCGTAAATACTTTTGTTGCGGTCGTAAACGGCAAGGCGTTGAATAACGGGTGGAACATTGTCGGCTATGGGAAATCCAAACAACATAGGATTAAGGTTGGTATCTGTTGCAGTATTCCTGATTTCAAAATGGAGATGCGGTCCCTGTGAGCCGCCACTATTTCCACTATTGGCAATAAAAGCGCCTTTTTTAACGGGAAACATTTCCATAGGTATATCAAGGGAAACATTCCACGATTCCAGCTTGTATTGCTGTTCTTTTACATATTGTTCCAGTTTTGGAAAGAATGCATTCAGATGGGCATATACCGTGGTTAAACCATTGGGATGGTTGATGTAGATAGCCCTGCCAAAACCAAAGGGTTCAATCTTTACCCGTGCTACATATCCCTCGGCCGCCGCATGCACCGGCAGGTTTTCTACCCGGTTGGTTTTAAAATCGAGCCCCATATGATAGTGGTTGGGACGGAGTTCACCAAAATTCCCGGACAAGCTTGCAGGAATATCTAATGGCTTAATAAAATATCCTTTGGAATAAATACCGGGCGAATGCTTCTGTGCGAATGAGTGGAAACCAGTTAACAGAAAAAAAACAAAAACACATCTCATCAATAAAGTAATTCTTAAGTATGGGTAACAAATCTACCCATGATTGGTTTAACAATAAAATCATTTTGCAATCCTTTTGGAGTAAGTTTCACAAATGATGGTTAATAATGCTTATTTGTTGTTTGAATACCTGTTTAATTGTTGGTTTTGTGAACATTTAAAAAAACTGGCATTCTCTTTGAGAAATATGTGATGACTGCCCCCTGGAAAAATTGCTGCTGTTTTACCTGCTCTGTAAAGATTACCACAAATATTTTTTCGGACTGGTTTTTACACCTCCCCCAATACCTTGATGAACCGTTAAAAATTGGTTGTCGTTATACCCTAACTAAGGTATACCAAAGAGGAAACCAATTTGATTTTTGATAATAATCTTTGAAAGAACGAAAATACCTTGAAAAGAGTATAATATTTTCAAACTATAATACAGCGTTTTTCGTCTATATATTGTCTACTAATTATATTGTTGAACCTAAAATTGAATGTTATGAAAGGGATGAAAACAAAAATCGTACTGGCACTGGCCATCATGACAGGATCTGTAATTGGAGCCTTCCGGGGAGAATTGGCCAAACAGAAATTTATTGCCAAAGTGAAGGAAAAGTATGAGGATCATAAACAGGTTCAGCATCAACAGGAAATTATGCTTGATGAATTTGAGCTTTCTGCGTTTCATACCAGTTAGATCTGTTTCAATATTTTTAAAAGGCACTGGCATTTGGCAGTGCCTTTTTTGTGTCAGTAAACATATCTCCGAAATATTAACCCTTTGATTTTCGCATTTAATTTTTCAACCCTTACCTTTGCCCGGTTTTTTCAGTGCCAACCCGGAAATGGTTTATGCCGAAAATACCTGCCAGATTCTTTCAAATCTTTATTTAAGAAATGCCTAAAGACAATTCTATCAAAACGGTCCTGATCATTGGTTCAGGCCCTATTGTTATCGGACAAGCATGTGAATTTGATTATTCGGGAACTCAGGCTGCGCGAAGTCTGCGGGAGGAGGGGGTTAAAGTAATATTGATCAATAGCAACCCTGCTACCATCATGACCGATCCTATGATGGCCGACAGGGTATATTTGCTGCCGCTCACCGTAGAAAGCATTGAGCAGATACTGGAAGAGAATCAAATTGATGCGGTATTGCCTACTATGGGCGGACAAACCGCGTTGAATTTAGCCAAGGAAGCCAATGAGCTGGGTGTTTGGGAAAAATATGGGATAAGATTAATTGGTGTAGACATCAAAGCCATTGATAAGGCGGAAGACAGAGAACGTTTCCGTAAATGGATGATTGAGTTAGGGATAGCTGTAGCGCCGGCCAGAACCGCCAACTCATTTTTAGAGGGAAAGGAAATTGCCCAGGAAATTGGATTTCCCTTAGTTATACGCCCGTCCTATACCCTTGGAGGTACGGGTGGCGGATTTGTGCTTAATAAGGAGTTTTTAGATGATGCTCTCGACAGGGGCTTATCCGCTTCCCCTATACACGAAGTGCTGGTGGAAAAAGCCGTATTGGGCTGGAAGGAATTTGAGCTGGAACTTTTGCGTGATGATGCAGATAATGTAGCAATCATATGTACGGTTGAGAATTTTGATCCTATGGGTGTTCATACGGGCGATTCAATAACCGTGGCGCCGGCTATGACGCTGAGCGATACCGCTTTTCAATTGATGCGCAATACCGCTATACGAATGATGCGCGACCTGGGTAATTTTGCCGGAGGTTGTAATGTGCAGTTCGCCCTTAACCCCGCAACAGAAGAAATTATTGCTATCGAAATTAATCCAAGGGTGAGCCGTTCTTCTGCCCTGGCCTCTAAGGCCACAGGATATCCGATTGCTAAGATAGCCGCCAAACTGGCTATTGGGTATAACTTAGATGAACTCAAAAACCAAATCACCCAGTCTACTTCAGCCTATTTTGAGCCAACACTCGATTATGTAATTGTAAAAGTGCCCCGGTGGAACTTTGATAAGTTTAAAGGCGCCAATGATACGCTGGGTTTGCAAATGAAATCCGTGGGCGAAGTAATGTCTATCGGCCGCAGTTTTACCGAAGCCATCCAAAAAGCATGTCAGAGTCTCGAGAATGAAGCGGTGGGTTTGGGTTACTATGGAAAAAGCATGATGCGGTCGGACGAAATTGTGGAATATTTAAAAACGCCCAAATGGGACAGGATCTTCCGTATTAAAGATGCCCTGATGATGGGCGTAAGCGTGAAATCTATTTGTGAAGCTACCCGCATTGACCGCTGGTTTATTTACCAGATTCAGCAAATTGTAAATATTGAGAAAAGGATAGGGGAATACAACCGGCAGTCTTTACCCGATGATTTGCTGATTGAAGCCAAACACAACGGATTCAGCGATGAACAGATCTGTCGTATTATGAAAGATGGTAAAGATGAGGACATTTATGAGCGAAGGAAAAAGATGGGGCTCACACGCGTATATAAAATGGTGGATACCTGCGCCGCTGAATTTGAAGCCAAAACACCTTATTTCTACTCCAGTTTTGAGGCGCCTTCGCTTTCAGACAACGGAAAAGCAGGTGTTGAGCACAATGAAAGTATAGTTCATCAGGGCAAAACAGCTTCCAAAAATTCCAAAGGATCTGTATTGGTTCTGGGCTCCGGCCCCAACCGCATAGGACAGGGCATTGAGTTTGATTATTGCTGTGTACACGGGTTACTCGCTATAAAGGAATGTGGCTATGAAGCCATTATGATAAATTGTAATCCGGAAACCGTTTCAACGGATTTTGATGTAGCAGATAAACTGTATTTTGAACCTGTGTTCTGGGAACATTTATGGGAGATCATAGAATATGAAAAGCCTGTAGGTGTAATTGTGCAGTTGGGCGGCCAAACCGCATTGAAATTAGCCAAACGACTGCATGAAAAAGGCATTCGCATTATAGGTACCTCATTCGACAATATGGATATTGCCGAAGACAGGGGACGTTTCAGCGATCTTTTAAAAGAATTGGGTATTCCTTACCCCAATTATGGAACAGCCTACGATGCCGATGATGCTATTGAGGTAGCCAAAGAAGTGGGTTACCCGGTGCTGGTAAGGCCAAGTTATGTGCTGGGCGGACAAAGAATGCGGATTGTATTGAATGATGAGGAACTGGAAAAAGGGGTGCTGAGTTTATTAAAGCATCTTCCCGGAAATAAGATCCTGATTGATCATTTCCTTGACCGTTGCCAGGAAGCCGAGGTAGATGCTATTTATGATGGCGAAACCTTTCATGTAATGGGTGTAATGGAGCATATAGAGCCGGCGGGTATACATAGCGGCGACAGCAATGCCGTGTTGCCTGCTTTCAATCTTAGTCCGCTGGAAGTAACCACCATGGAGTTCTATTCAGAAAAGATCGCAAGGGCACTGGATATCCGCGGTCTCATCAATATTCAATTTGCCATCAAAGACGGCGTGGTATATGTTATAGAAGCCAATCCCCGGGCCTCCCGCACTACACCTTTCATTGCCAAGGCTTACCAGATACCTTATCTTAATATCGCTACAAAAGTTATGCTGGGAGAAGTAAAACTGAAAGATTTGACCTTTAAGAAGAACCTGAAGGGGTTTGCCATTAAAGAACCGGTTTTCAGTTTTGATAAGTTCCCCGGTGTAAATAAAGAGCTGGGGCCGGAAATGAAATCAACCGGCGAAGCTATCCGCTTTATAAAGGATCTGCGCGATCCTTATTTCAGAACATTGTATAAGGAAAGGAGCATGCATTTGAGCAAGTAAAGCAATGAATATGGGCGCTGATTTTTTCAGCGTTTTTTGGCCCATGTGCTTATGCGGTTGCGGCAATCGCTTCCGCCTTGCTGCTCTGCATGCCCATTATCACTTCATCACGGAGGTTTAATGTTTTGGTTTGTGCGGATAGTTGAATAAAGCCTGTTACTCCAAAGAGCAATACGGTTGCCATTTTTTTCATTCGTGCTGAATTGAAAATTTTTAATTCTGATTTTTTATATCCAGATGGGCTTTCAGCAATTCCTTAAGATGAGCTTTTATTTTCGGGATCATTTTTTCGCGGTAACCTTCTTCATCATTTTTATCAATATGCATTAACCGGCAATACAGGCTTTTAGATAAAGTAACCTGTGTAAGTGTTCCCATTACACAACCAACGGTGAGTTCCATATCTACCTTTCTGAATACTTTATTTTTTTGCCCTTCATTGATAATTTTTTTAATCTGCTCAAAATTTCTAATCTTAATGTCAGTGATCATTTCCCTTATATCGTCTGATTGTATGGTAGGCAGGTGCATTGTCATTATGCAATGAAACTTATAATTGTTCACGATCTTGTCTACGTACAGATCAATAAGCCTTTCAATTTTATTCCATGGAGAAAGTTTTTCGTCTTTATTCAGTTCTTCCAGGATGCCATGTGTGTAACTTGATCTGTGCGCAATAAGAGCCACCAGCAACTTTTCCTTGGAACCGAAATAATATGAAATCATGGCAAGGTTCACCCCTGCATGCCCTGCTATATCTCTCACTGAAGTGCCGTCAAATCCTTTTTCTGCAAAAAGTGCTTCTGCCGAATCCAGTATATGCACCCGCTTATCTTTCATAAAAAAGATTTATTTCGGGCACAAAATTAAACAACCGTTTAAATCAAACAACCGTTTAACTGCTTTCTTTCGTTAATGCTTTGTTATACGGATTTTATGAGGTGTATTCCGAATCTGTCGCATTTCATGTGGGAAATCCTATATTTATTTTAAAAATAACATGCACAAACGCTTTTTACTGCTGGTTTCATGCATACTTGCGCTTACGGTTTGTGAAGCGCAGAAAATTACAGGATGCGGTTTTAAAGTTCCGCCAAGGTCATTGCGGTCTAATTTTAGTTCTGTGTATGAGGCAAAGAGTATACTGCAGAATATGCTGAATACAATTAGCTGTTCCCCTTCTCCGGACAACCCCGGTAAAAATACAGGTACCAATAGCGACCGAGCTGGATATGGCTTACCATCCAAAGCAATAAAGACGAAGTTGTTTTGCTGAGTAATGACGGCAGAAATTTTCAACAGGCAGAGATAAAAGCCGGAGAGCCTTTTGTGTTTAAGTTTGAAATTTATAATTATGGCTGGCTTCGCCTGAAATATTACAATGGTTATCGCACGTTCAGGCTTATGCATGGAAAGGACTATAGTATACTTTGGAACAGGAGAACAGGAAACTGGACCGTAGCGGAGATTGGGCAATAGCGCGGAAATAAAAATGATTGGCTGCGGCATGCCGGTAACAATACAAATAAGGAGGTAAAATACTATTGGAACTCCTGTTCATATAGTGCCTCATTGTATCCAATCACTATTTTGCCGTTGTATTCAATAACAGGGCGCTTAATAATACTGTGGTGCGTTAACATTAGCTGCACTGCCGCTTTTTGACTGGTTACTGCCGCCTGCTCTTCGGACGTTAAGCTTCGCCATGTGGTGCTTTTTTTATTAAATATTTTTTCCCATCCTGCCAGCTTGCTCCATTCATTTAATTTGGCGGCTGTAATGCCTGCTTCGCGGTAATTGTGGAATGCAAAATTTATTTTCCTTTTTTTCAGCCACGCTGTTGCTTTTTGTGTGCTGTCGCAATTGGGTATTCCGTAAACGATCATTGATGTATTTGTTTTATGAGGGCTACCATTTTTCTTCCGTATCACCCGGGGTTTCAAAATGACTGGTATCACAACGGCTTTTTATTTTTTCTATTTGCCGTTCTATGATCAGCGCGGCAATAATAGCTTCCGCGTTTTTATCTCCATTTGTTTGCAGTACCTGTTTCAACTTTTGTTCACTAACATCTACACGGTACAATATATTCACCAGTCTCCCAAAATCATGTTCAATCAGTTCTTTCACTTTTTCCTGTACCAGCAGTTGCAATTCCCTTTCGTTGAACGGTTTATATATAGCTAAGGACAGCACTTTTTTGAGTGCGTTTAGTAATGCTTTATCATCCATGCTTAAAATTTTTCAACAACGCCCAGACCAAACAATGCGAAATCGTATTGTACAGGATCTTCGGCGCAAAATTGCCGTAAATATGCAGTTAATTCCAGAGCCGTAAGCCAGTCTGTTTGATTTCGCGACACCATATTGAACCGTTTGGCTACACGGGCTACGTGCACATCAACCGGGCAAATGAGCTGCCCGGGGGAAATGTTTTTCCATATACCAAAATCAACACCCCTGTTATCGTTCCTTACCATCCATCTTAAAAACATATTCAGCCTTTTGCAGGTAGATTTTTTATCTGGAGTAGCTATATGTTTTCGGGTACGCGGCGGTGTATCGGGAAGAGAAAAGAAATAGTGGTAAAAACCCCGCAATGCATTTTCAGTGGTAACATCATCAGGGTGCATCCATTGGGTAAAAGCTGTTTCCAGGGAATTGTAATGCGTATAGTGGTATTTCAAAAATTCAACGAAATACAGAATGTCCGTTGCATTAAATGTTCTGTGTTTAAACAGCATCAGTCTTTTCAATTCCGTTTCACCCGCATACATACAAAAATCATGCGGCGCATTGTCCATCGCCTGCATTAAGGCTTTGCTTTTGGATATAATGGTCGTGCGGTTTCCCCAGGCTAGAATGGCAGCAAACAATGCGGCGATTTCTATATCCTGTTTTTTTGTAAAAGCATGAGGCACACCAATCGGATCGCTATCAATAAAGGAAGGCTGATTGTATTCATCCACCTTCCTGTTCATAAAATCTTTGAGATGTGAAGGCAAACTCATGCGTATTATCCTAATGCCTGCTTTAAGTCTTCTATAAGATCTTCCGCATCTTCAATACCTACGCTCAGGCGGATGAGGGAATCCACCAGTCCGTTCGCTATTCTTTCTTCCCGTGGAATAGAAGCATGCGTCATGCTGGCCGGATGACCGATCAGTGATTCCACACCACCTAACGATTCGGCACAGGCGAAGAGCTTTGTGGATGATAATACTTTTTCTGCTGCGGCTACCGTATTATCTTTCAGCTCAAAACTGATCATGCCGCCAAAGCCGCGCATTTGCGTTTTGGCTATAGCATAATTTGGATGGTCTTCAAACCCACACCAGTGCACTTTGGCCACCCTGGTGTGCTGGCGTAGGAAATCAGCGATTTGAGCTCCGTTTTCGCAATGCCTTTGCATACGTACATGCAGTGTTTTTAAGCCGCGTAATAAAAGGAAACAATCCTGCGGGCCGGGCACGGCGCCACATGCATTTTGTAAAAAATACAACTGGTCCGCTATCTCTTTATTACTGGTAATGATACAGCCATGCACAACATCGCTATGCCCGCCAATATATTTGGTTGCGGAATGCATTACCATATCCGCTCCAAGATCGAGCGGGTTTTGCAGGTAAGGTGAGGCGAATGTATTATCCACTGCCAGAAGAGCGCCTGCCTTTTTTGCGATAGCTGAGCAGGCTTTAATATCAATGATTCGTATTAAGGGGTTGGTAGGTGTTTCTACCCAGATCATTTTAGTGGCAGATGTAACATGCTTGCTGATTTCATCAGCATTGCTCATGTCAATAAATTTAAACTTCAGGCCGTAGGTTTCCCAAACTTTTCTCATTAGCCGGTAAGTGCCTCCATACAAATCGTTGGTACTTATAATTTCATCACCCGGTTTAAAAAGTTTAAGCAGTGTATCTGTTGCTGCAAGCCCGCTGCCAAAGCTAATGCCGTATTGCCCGTTTTCCGATGCGGCCAGCGCGTTTTGCAATTGCGTGCGGGTAGGATTTTGTGTGCGGGCATATTCGTATCCTTTATGTTTGCCGGGGCCATCCTGAACAAAAGTTGACGTTTGAAAAATAGGCGTCATAATAGCGCCTGTAGACGGATCAGGATGCACGCCTGCATGGATAAATTTTGTAGCTGATTTCATATCGGTAAATAAAATGAAATGCAAAGATGAGGAAATGAAACGAGTTTCAACTTATCAAGTTATTTTCCGGAATTCCAGTTTAACAGAAACTTAACCCGAGCAGGGTAACAATCTGCAACATTTTTTGAAACACTTTATTGTAAAGGGTTTTGGGCGATGTATATATTATCGTATGCACGTTATATTGCCATAAGGTAAATACCATCTTATCTTGATCAATCCGCCGGCGTAGTATAATTTTCGAATAAATAATGGCGTTCTATTTTTGTTTTGTCAAAATGATTTAATTATTTAAGTAAATGTAATGTTATGAAAAAGATATTTGTTCTTGCTGTTGTTGCCCTGATGTCGGCAGGTGTGTATGCCAATGCCCCCTCCGTTAGCGAAAAGGTTCTGAAAGCGTTTCACGAAACTTTTACTGCCGCCGAAAATGTAAGCTGGCATGAAACCAAAGATCAGTATTCTGTTCGGTTTTTACAGTCGGATGTGCGGTATATTGTTTATTACAATAAGAATGGTAAAATTACCGGTTCCATGCGTTTTTATGAACCTTCATTATTGCCCCTGAACATATTGTCGGAACTTAAAAGAAACTATGCAACGAAATCGTTTTTTGGTGTTACTGAAATTACCTCCGGCGACAATGTTGCTTATTTTGTAAAAATGGAAGACAGCAAGAACTGGTATAGCATTAAAACAGATGCTTATGGCAATAGCGAAGTGTATGAAACGCTGAGGAAGCAAAAATAATGCTGAGTTACGGTTAACGCAGCAATCCAAAGCAACCCTACGGCAGGTGCAGCAGGGTTGCTGCCATAAGATAACGCCAGTCGGGGTTGTCCGGATCATAAGCCCCCCGCGAACGAACGGAAATGTTCAATACATCTTTTTTGAGAATGCCTGCAGCCGAAAGTTTTTGTTTCGCATCATGTATGCACTCCTGTAATGAAGGTTGGTTCATCCATTGCATTTGAGGAGGTTCAAAGCCGATTTTATCTTTTCTCCAGGTAACGGTTGCAGGCAATTCATTTTTTAAACTTTCCCGCAGGATCCATTTGGTATAACCCTGCCGTATTTTATAGTTGCCAGGCGTTGAAAAAAGAAACTCAACCAATTCGTGGCTAAGAAATGGCAACCGCAATTCTAATCCGTGTGCCATCGAATTACGGTCTGCATAGCGTAATAGTTCTTCGAGTCCGTTTTGCATGGTATTGTAATACAACACGTCATTTAAACGGTTTACGAAAGGTTTGCCGAACCCGTCTCCGTTGTTAAATGCCCGCATAAAAGCAGGTTCAATTTCATTGTTTGTATTTAGCCTTTTTTGTTCACGTCGCTGAAGCGCTGCTGCTGCAAGTCCGGGCGCACAGGCAGCCATATAGTTTTTGAATCCCCACTCAAATGGCACTTTGTTATCCGTTAATGCTTTTTTTTCCTGCTTATACTGTCTGAATTTTTTATAGCTTACCAGTTCCTGCAGCCACCAGTGAATATATTTGGAATAGCCTGCTATCGTTTCATCGGCGCCCTGTCCGTCTAACAGCACTTTCATGTTGTGCCGCGCCGCCAGTTGGCAAACGGCATACTGTGTATATACACTCGATGATCCTATGGGCTGCTCGTGATGATAACAAAGCTTATCCAGACTGTCAATCAAGCAGTTATGGGTAGGCGAAACCGTAAAATTGGCGAGGCCAAATGCAGATACGATCTCCTGTATGTGCTTTGATTCATCTTTTTCATAACCCGGAAAAACGGCCGAAAAACTTTTATAATTTCCATTGTTCGCACACAGAGAATGTATAGCGCCCGCTATGGAAGAGCTGTCTAAACCCCCGCTCAGGCTTGTTCCAACCGGCACATCGCTCCTTAGCCTTTTTTTAACGGAGGAAAAAAAAAGCGACCTGAACTTTTCCACTGCCTCCTTTTCATTGCAGGAAAAGGTGCTGTTTTTGTCTATATCCCAGTAACGACGGGTTGTAATACGGTTGCGTGTAACCTGCCACTTCATATAATGGGCCGGGGGAAGCGTATATATGCTTTTATAGAATGTCCGGTGTTTCTCAATTGGAAATTGTGTAAAACCTAAGCCGATATAATATAATAACGCCTCCTCCTCTACCGTTTTTTCAATTCCGGCTGCCCATAACGCCTTCATTTCACTGGCAAAAAGAAAAGTATTACCGGGCTCATCCCAGTAATAAAAAAATGGTTTTTCGCCGAACCGGTCCCTTCCTGTAAAAAGGGTTTGCTCCTTTTCATCCCAAATAGCAAAAGCAAACATGCCATCAAAGTACTGCAGGCATTCTTCCTGATAGCAATCGTAAGCCGCCAGTATTACTTCTGTATCTGAGCTCGTGCGGAAAGTATATCCTTTGGAGGTGAGTTGCTTTTTTATTTCAGGAAAATTATAGAGTTCGCCATTGTAAGTTATGGTATATCGCGGAGCTGATGTCGAAGAATTTCCGGGAGAATAAAGCATAGGTTGCCCGGCAGCTTCACTCAAATCAATAATGGATAGTCGCCGGTGCGCAAAACCAACTGATTTGCTTTGGTTGATCCAGTATCCTTCACCATCAGGGCCGCGGTGCGCTATTGCATCCGCCATTTTTTTTAAACGGTGGGTAGTAATTGAGGAAGGGTTGGGTGATATAATACCGGCAATGCCGCACATAGTAGGTAAATATCTAAAATCTTTAAGGCAAATACGAATTTTTTAGGCCGATCAGCTTAAATATTTTCCCACAATCGGCATTCTTCTGCCTACGCCAAAAGCTTTGGAACTTACCCGTATAATAGGACAAAACTGGTTGCGTTTGTACTCATTTATATTTACAAGTTTCAATATCCTGTTTACCAGTGCAGTATCAATACCCATGGATATAATTTCGTTTGGTCCCTGTCTTTTTTCTATGTATTGATACAATACTTTATCCAGCACATTATAATCAGGCAAACTATCGCTGTCTTTCTGGTTAGGGCGTAGCTCAGCCGAAGGCGCTTTGGTAATAATTTGCAGAGGAATGATCTCTTTATCCCGGTTAATGTATTTTGCCAGGGCGTATACCTGCATTTTATATACATCGCCCAGTACGCTTAATCCACCGGCCATGTCGCCATATAAAGTGCCATAACCGGTTGCCAGTTCACTTTTGTTGGAAGTGTTTAATAATATATATCCAAATTTATTGGCAATGGCCATTAAAAGGTTCCCGCGTGACCGGCTCTGGATATTTTCTTCTGCAACACCAAATGGCAAGTCTTTAAAAACAGGTTTTAAAGTAGTGAGAAAAGCATCATAAATATCTTTAATAGGAATAATATCATATGGATTACCCAGTGTTTTGCTGAGTTGTTCTGCATCTTTTACAGAATGACCGGATGAAAATGAAGATGGCATTAAAATAGCGCGAACTTGCTCTGCGCCCAACGCTTCACAAGCCAGGGCCAGCACCACCGCACTGTCTATGCCACCGCTGCTGCCCAATATGGCTTTTGAAAACCCCATTTTGCTGAAATAATCCCGTATACCCAATATAAGCGCATTGTGTATTTCACGGATATTATTAGCGGCAGTAAGAAAATCAATAATCTTATCTGGATCGTTGATTTTTGAAACACGCATTTCTTTGTCGGTTCGATCCGAAACAACTGCTGGCGGCTGACCCTGTACCCCATTTGGTTGTATAGGTTGATTGCCCGGCGGCACTATATCTACTATGCTGAACGCTTCTTTAAAGTATTCCATTTCTTTCAGCAGGTTACCTTTTGCGTCATATATAAGACTTCCCCCGTCAAATACAATTTCTGTTTGTGAACCAACGGCATTGCAATACACTAAGGGCAACTGATACTTCAGCACATTGGCCTTTGCTACTTCTTTACGGTCTTCATCATGATCATAATCAAACGGAGATGCCGAAATATTGATCATGATATCCGGTTGCTGTTTTACCAGTATATCCATCGGGCAAATGCGGTATAGGGGATTTTCACCCAGGTTCCACACATCTTCACATACTGTGAGCGCAATGCGATGGTTCTTGAAAGGGATTACGTTCCATTCGACTGCAGGCTCAAAATACCGGTTTTCATCAAATACATCGTAGGTAGGCAGCAGTGTTTTGTGTGCTACGCCCGATATTTTTTTGTTGTAAATCAGCCATGCCGCGTTAAAAAGATCTTTACCGATCAGCTCAGGATTTCTTTGCGGCGCCCCGATAATGACGCCTATGCCTTCCGTATGTTGTTTTATTTCATCAACGGAAGCATAGCATTCATTTATAAAATCATCAAATTCAAGGAAATCGCGCGGAGGATACCCGCAAACGCTCAGTTCGGAAAAAACCACCAGTTCGGCGCCGCCGGCTTTAGCCTGTTCAATAGCCGATATGATTTTCTTTGTGTTGCTTTCAAAATTGCCGATATGATAATTTTGCTGCGCTATTGCTATCCTCATACCTGCAAAATTAATGGGAGATTGGTAAGGTGCGGCAAATAATTAATTGTTCGTACCTTAGTTGCTTCAATTGAAATGCAATGAAAAAAACAACAGTTATTTTGATTGGTATGGTTTTGATGCTGTTGAGTGCTGTGGCGGTTTCTGCTCAATGTTCGCTTTGTAAAAAAACAGCGCAGCAAATGGGTGATAAACCGGCTAAGGCACTAAACGCGGGTATCCTGTATCTGATGGCTACGCCTTTTGCTGTAGTGGGGTTTATAAGTTACCGGTTGTGGAAGCAAAACAAAAATGACAAGGTTTAATGATAACCGGCTATTGTTTTATTAAAGATTGTAACCCAACTTTCTCCCGCCTCCTTTCCAATAGATCAGCTAATATTATGCTTTCGTTGTAGTTGTAATAATTTTACATATTTCAATAAGGTTTGGTAAGCAACACTTTTTGCAATCAAAAAGCCATCTACACCATCTAAAAATCCCCTTTTAAAAATATAGCCGGTAACAAAAGCGGCCAGTGGATTAAAAATAACATGAAATATGGTTGATCTTTTTCCTTTTTTCAACATAGCTTCCGACTGTATAGTGGTAAACCGGTTCATCTGCAATATGTGCTCGTCTATGGTATAATAGGTATAATGGAGGATGTCTCCGGGTAAACGGTAAATACTGGCACCCGCATCCATTTCTATTTTATCGTGCGGATTAACGCCGCCCCATTTTCCCTTTTGCCTGTTCAGTACGCGCAATTTTCTATCAGGGTACCATTTGCCGTGCCTTATCCATTTGCCACAGTAATTGGCGCAACGGTTCATGGTGTATCCATCGTAAGGAAACCCTTCCCGCTTTGCAGCGGATATGGCATTGTAAAGCGTGTCATCCAACGCTTCATCGGCATCCAGCGACAACACGTGATCGTACTTTGCCTGTTGCAGTGCAAAATTCTTTTGCTCAATGTAGCCCAAAAAAGGTTGCTCAATAAAGCGCACGCCATACTGCTGGCAGATCCCTTTCGTAAAATCATCCGACAGGGAGTCTATAACAACAATTTCGTCTGCAAGACCTTTTACGCTTTCCAAACACCTTGCAATATTTTTTTCTTCATTGTAGGTAATGATAACAACGGATAAAGGTTTCATTAAAAATTACGCATTAGTTGTTTATAATATACTGTTCCTTAATTTTAAGAAGGTTAAAGCGAAACAGGCAGGTTGGTTGAACCACTATTTCCATACCAATACCTTCAGCATTTCTTTAATTTAACGCAACTTTCTGTCTGACAATCATAAACAGCATTCTGCTGCATTGGTATAAATGATAATGGGGCGCCGGCAATTGCTGCGGAGGCCCCCCATTGAACTATCAAAAATGAAAAAAATTGTCTTTTCTCTTTATAAAAAGAAAAATTGACCCTAAAAAACCAGTTTTTGTAATGCAGAGAATGGGATTCTGTTTATACGTAACCCCACTTCTTCATCCGCTTCAGATCTTCTTTAATGCTTTCCATAGGCGTTTTTCCCTGGTAAGATTCCTGCTCAATAATAAAATGTTTGGTTCCCGATTTCCGGCCCAGGTCAATGATCTCTTTTACCGGTATAACACCCTTGCCGAGAATCGTACTTTCATAAGGATCGCGTTCCGCTGTTGATTTTATCTCATCTTTCACGTGCATGGATTCAAACCTGCCGGGGTATTGCTTCATAATATCCAATGCTTTTGCGCCGGCATTGTACATGTTTCCTATATCCAGTTGCTGCACTACCAGTGCTGGGTCGGTATTTTGAAGAATAATATCAAAAACAGTCATGTCATTGAGTTTTTGACTGAACTCAAAAGCATGATTGTGGTATCCAAACTTCATCCCTGATTTTTTACACAGTTCACCACTTTTATTGAATACGTCCATATAGCGTTTCATATCATCGTAGGTTTTGCGGAGGCTTTCATGCAGCGATGGGCTGATCACTATTTGCTGTCCTAAAGTGGCCGCGTCTTCCACCGTCATTTTCCATTCATCTGTAAAATCATTCTTAGCGGCGTCCCAATGCTGCTTACCCATTACGGTATGCCCGCTGGGCATCTTTAAGCCAAGATCATCTAATATTTTTTTAAATTCCACCGCGCTATAGCCGTAAAATTTCCGGTTTACATAATTGGCATGCTCTACGTGTTTGTATCCCATTGCCGCCACCTTTTTCAGGCTGCCCAGCGGATCGCTTTTCATATCGTCGCGTATACTGTATAATTGTATACCCACCAGTTCGCCCGGGTTTTTTGCGGCAAATAGTTCATTTGACAGTATAGTAGTACCGGCTAAAGCCAGCGCAGTTTTTTTCAGGAAATTCCTTCTTGATGTATACATTGGATAGAATGGTTTAAATAATGACGAAAACGGTAAAATTATTGAACCCAAAAGGTAAGACTTTTAAAATAAATATAATAATCACTGGGTATCAGATGACTATTTATATCTCCTGTTGGCCGACCAATACCATCATCTTTTTAGGTAGATTATGTTTTCTCATGTTGGCCTTCTACCGGTCTGCGAGCGTTGTGTCTACAGCACTCAATATTTTGTGCCAACCTGTTGTTAGCATACCAACTTAGCCTTGCTGAAGGCTTAAAGCCGATAGTCCACACCCAACACACTGAAAAGGCATAATCTATCAGTATATTTGAACCCATGATTTCAATCCACTTTTTTTTCCGGAAATTCATTGCAATACTGCTGCTGCTTTGTTTTGCCGGTTACAAAACCCATTCGCAAAATGCGGCAAACAGCGGGTCGCATCCCAAAATTGTAAACATCATCAATTTCATTCGCCTGCTGGAGCCAGGGAACGTGGAGATTACGGAAGATGTGCTGTACCAAACCGGGGTAAAGCAGGTACAGATCATGCAGCAGTATCATTTGGTTTCCATTAGCGCGATGAACACATATTCTGTAAAAGCGAATGATCTAAACTACGCTTTCAGTGAAGCCATATCAATTACAAAGCGATATTTTACATCGCCTTTTAACAGGCGTTCATAGGCATTGTTGATGTCCTGTATTTTAATAAGCTCAATGTCTGATGTGATATTGTGTTCCCCGCAAAAATCCAGCATCTCCTGTGTTTCGGCAATTCCGCCAATGGTTGATCCGGCAAAGCTTTTTCGCGCGGGAATCAGGCTGAAGGCTGCTATGGGCAGTGGATGTTCAGGCGCTCCCACCAATGCCAGGGTACCATCGGTTTTCAACAGTTTTAAATAGGCATTTACATCGTGCTGGGCCGACACGCAATCCAGCACAAAATGCAATGTATTGGCATTGGCTTTCATTTGCGCTTTATCCTTCGATAAAATGACTGCATCGGCACCGAGGCGTTTTGCATCTTCAACTTTTGACGGCGAGGTTGTAATAACAACAACATAGGCTCCCATTGCTTTAGCGAGTTTTACACCCATATGGCCCAATCCGCCGATACCCACTATGCCTACCTTTTGCCCCGGACCTATTTTCCAATGTTTCAAAGGAGACCAGGTGGTTATACCTGCGCAAAGCAATGGCGCAGCGGCCGCAAGATCCAGATTGCCGGGAACACGCAAAACAAAATCCTCATCCACAACAATTTTTTCTGAGTAGCCACCGAATGTTTGCTTGTTCAAATGCTTATCTGCCCCGTTATAGGTTTGGATATTTCCCTTTTCACAATATTGTTCCAATCCTTCTTTGCAGTATTCGCATTCACGGCAACTGTCTACCATACAGCCAACAGCCGCCAGATCTCCAACTTTAAATTTGGTGACGCCGATACCCACTTTGGTTACACGCCCTACGATTTCGTGTCCGGGAACATTTGGATAAACTGTGCCATGCCATTCGTTACGGGCCGTGTGCAAATCGGAATGGCAAACGCCACAGTATAAAATGTCAATCTCAACATCTTTTTCGGTTGCTTCACGGCGATCAATGTGTATCTGCTTTAAGTCGGCCTCCGGCGCTTGCGTGCCAAATGCTTTTATCGTATATGTATTCATGCTTTATTATTTGATGTATTACGCAAGTTATTAAATATTCATGCACGTGGGGTTATTCCACTTCATAGAGTACTTTCAGCAGCGGTTTTTGGATTGATGCGGCATATTTTGAGTATCGGGATTTTCTTAAATCTTTTTTTACTGGACTGAACCTCGTTTTTTTCCTTTCGTTGCAAAGAAGCGCTCCTGTTCCTATTTCCCCACTCTTTTCTGCAGGTGCTCCGGGTATCTTGCTCCCTGAACAGTAATTTTAGCGGCGGTTGTTTCAATCTGTTGCAAATCTTCTGATGTTAATTCTAAAGATACTGCTCCGATATTTTCCTGCAAACGGTGCAATTTTGTTGTTCCCGGAATAGGAACAATCCACGTCTTTTGCGCCAATAACCATGCTAAAGCAATTTGTGCAGGTGTAGCCTTCTTTTGCGAAGCTATTGTTTTCAGTAAATCCACTAAAGCCTGATTTGCTTTTCTGTTTTCTTCTGAAAAGCGGGGAACAATATTCCTGAAATCCGAAGGGTCAAATTTTGTTGTTTCGTTGATGGCTCCCGTTAAAAAGCCTTTGCCCAAAGGACTAAAAGGAACAAACCCGATACCAAGCTCTTCTAAAGTGGGGATTATTTCTTTTTCAGGCTCACGGAAGAACAGGGAATATTCGCTTTGTAATGCGGTCACAGGCTGTACAGCATGTGCATTGCGGATGGTTTGTGCACCTGCTTCCGATAAACCCCAATGCATTATTTTTCCTTCTTTGATCAAATCCTTAATGGCTCCGGCAACATCTTCAATGGGCACGTTCGGGTCAACCCGGTGTTGATAGAAAAGGTCAATATAATCCGTTTTTAATCGCTTTAAAGCAGCTTCTGCAACGGATCTTACGGTACCAGGGCGGCTGTCCATTCCCAGATCGGGCTTGCCTTCCTTGAAACCAAATTTGGTAGCGATCACCACTTTATCCCTGAACGGGGCGAGTACTTCTCCAAGCAATACTTCATTATCGAATGGTCCGTATGCTTCCGCAGTATCGAAAAATGTAATTCCTTCATCAACGGCGGCTCGCAATAAGTGGAAGGCTTCTTTTTTATCCGTTGCCGGACCATAACCAAAGCTTAGTCCCATACAGCCCAAGCCCAATGTGGATACTTCCAATCCGCTGTTTCCAAGTTTTCTCTTTTCCATATTTATCATTATTAATTTTTTTCACTTTTGTTTTTATTTCGCATGGTATTCCTCATCTGTTACTGCTTCCAGCCATTGTGTAGGACCGTTTTGCCTGCCTGTTATCGCTACCTGTACGAATGTTGAACCGGCGCTTGCACCATGCCAGTGTGGAATATTGGGTGCACATTTGATAACATCCCCTTTACGCAGAATTATCTTTGGTTGATCTTTCTCCTGGTAGTATCCCACTCCTCCGGTGGCGAGCAATATCTGCCCTGCCGGATGTAAGTGCCATTTGCTTCTTGCCCCGGGCTCAAAAGTCACATTCCCCACACTGTTGGGGTTCAGGCTATCGGCTTCTATCATAGAATGGAGATATGCGGTTCCTGTAAAATTATCGTTTGCAATCTTTTCTCCTTTTGCAAAAAGGACTGGTTCCTGTGATTCAGTTTCCAGCGTTTGCGCTGATCTGTTTTGTTGGTTACAGGAAAATGCCAGCACTCCAAAAAGAAATAGTATTGGTGTCTTATTAAAAAGCATCATTATAAATTTTAAAGGTTTTCCTGGTAGAAATTTACCATTTTGCTTACGGCTTGCGATACATATTCGGGTCTCCAATAGGTTTGTATATGAGTGGCTCCATCAATAAGGAACAGTTCCTTATTTTTTGCATGGGTTGCTTTACTAAATGCTTCATCTGTCATATATTTTGTATCGGATTTGCTTCCGGCAATCATCAGCAGCGGTTGATTGATCAGATCAATATTCGTGGTGGCATCCCAGGTCATTAAGCCGAGCAGGCTGCTCATGCTATATAGAAAGGTTGAATTGGGATGTGCATGGGTTCTGTAATAATACAGGTATCCTTCACGATACAGATCGGTTGGGGTTTTAGCGATTTCTTCATCTGTTATGCTTGCCACGCCTGCATAAATTATTTTACCACCTGCGGCTTCCTGCGCGCGGGCATCTGAAGCTTTTTGTAAGCGTTCCTGAATGCTGTTTAACTGGGAATTTTGAAAGCCATTGCGTCTTACCTCACCTGAGTTAAACATACTCAAAGTTGCGATGGCTTTGAACCGTTTATCAGATTGGGCTGCCTTTAAAGTATAACCACCGCCACCGCAAATACCTAAAACACCCAAACGGTTAGCATCAACACCTGGGTACTGTGTAATAAAGTCGGCCATACCATAAATGTCTTCAGTACGGTAAGCAGGATTGTCCGTATGACGTGGTTCTCCACCACTTGCTCCCTGATATGCCGCATCGGCAGCAATGGTTATATAACCCGCCTCTGCCAAACGCTGTGCATATAGTCCGGCTGTTTGCTCTTTTACACCACCGTTAGGGTGTGCTATTACTACAGCAGGATAACTGGTCTGCCGGGAGGCAGGTTTCTGCGATGCATCATAGTTAGGTGGTGTGTAAACATTGGCCGCTATTGTAATGCCATTTAATTTATAAGTGACCGGATGGATATTTACTTTCCCTTTTACATTTTCGGTAATGGCACCTTCATACACCAGCGTAAAGGCCTGCCCTACTGCGTCATTCAGGCGGGGATTGTGTTGATATCCTTTTTGAGCCGATTGCGCACTTACCGCATCTGTAGCTGTTATTGATGTTGCTATGGCAATTATTGATGTTAATTTTTTCATTTTTTTGAATATTTTAAATTTTACTTCTTGCTCTTCAGTACTTCGTCCAAAACGTTTTGTGCAGCTTTCGCTTCTTTTTTTCCGATGGTTGACTTAATAACCCCTACGAACTGCTGCAACTGATTTGAGGTTAAACCAATATTCAGGCAAATACTCAAATGTGAACGCAGCATCGGTTCCACACCGCCAATACTGCTAAGTACAGATACGGTCACCAACTCCCTTTCGGCATAGGTTAAAACATCACGTTCAAAAAGATCTGCAAACAGGTGCTCTTTGAGGAAGATTTCTATCTCCGGGGCAAATGCCGCATAGCCGGTTTTTGCCACAGTCTGCGATAGGCCGGTGAGCTTTTCCAAATTTGCCTTACCCCGTTCATATTTGGTGCGTTCATCATTGATTGCTGAAGCCTCAGCGCCCAATACATCATTAATTCCATTGGCTTTACGTTCATCCAATACAGTCATAAAGGTTTGCAAGCCCCTAAGACTGCGTGGGAACCCGGCATAGGCATAGAGATGGACGATAGACTCTTTGATCTGGTTCACTGTTAATCCCGATTCAAGCCCCGCATGTAGTGCTGGTTTTAGTTTTGACAAATCGCCTTTGGCAGTTAAGGCTGTAATAGCGATAATACTTTGTTCTTTAGAGCTTAATATTTCATTTCCATCAGGATTGTTTTGTGCATTCAGCATGGAAACAGCACTTAATACGATAACTATCCCTATAAGAGATTTCATTCTTTTCATTACGGATAGATTTTCTTTTGTCCCGCTATCAAAAGTTATTTTATTAATGCTCAATCTTATGGGTGCCCCGCACACTGCTAAAGGTTAAGGCGAATAATTTGCCGCGAACAACTGCGGCGTATCGTACAGGTTTCGTTTCGTCAGCTTTCCTTTCGATAATCTGTTCATTTTGATTTTAATGAGTGTTGCTTTCAGCTTAATATATTCTGTTTCAATTTCAGTTTACAATTAACATCCCCTTTCACACCGCCCTGCCTGATGAACCATAGCCTTGTAATATTCCGGATAAGGCGCCCTATTTTAAAGATTTTATATAGGAAACGAGTTGGCTCACCGCTTCTTCCCTGAGCCGGCCGTCGTAGCTCGGCATCACGGGCATATACCCCGCCGTGAGTTCTGCGCCCGCCTGCAGGATAGACTCCCGGATATAGGCTTCGTTCGCCGTTACCGTGCTGCCATTCTGCAAGCTCACTTCGCGTCCGTAAAGGTTATACAAGGGCGGGCCGGTAGAAGCAGGGACATCCGGATCAACGGTGTGGCAAGTGGCACACTCCATCTTGCGGAAGAGCTCTGCACCGGTGAGTGATGAATCGGACACCGAATCGGCGGGTTGTACCCTGATCGTATTCGTTGGCAATACCCCTGTTGTGTTGACCGCCGGCGCCGATTTTCCGTTGTAAACCACGCGCCACACACGGCCTTTTTTGTAATCGGAAATATAGAGCGCACCGTCAGGACCCACGGCCAAACCCATCGGGCGGTATTCCGCTGCACTCCGGTCGGGGATCGGCTCTACCCCGGCAAAGCCATCAGCAAAGGTTTCATAATTTCCCAAAGGTTTGCCGTCTTTGAAGGGTACAAATACGACCTTATAGCCCCCCTGTGGCAGTGGGGCGCGGTTCCATGAGCCCATGAAAGTGATAAAAGCGCCGTTGCGATACTTTTCCGGGAACTGTCCGCCCGTATAGAAAAGTAAATCGTTGGGCGCCCAGTGGCCGGGAAAACCCATGACGGGCTCTTTAAACTGACCGGCGAATTTACTATCTGCAATAGTGGTTTTACCATTCCCCCCGTATTCGGGTGAAAGCATCAGTTTATTTTTTTGTTGGTCGTAATATCCATAGGGCCAGGCAAACCGGTCGCCTTCATTTACCTGGTACATGGCTTCGGAAGGAAGTTCCGCACTTTCCTCTTCCGTATAAAAATCCGGCCATAAGGTGTGCAATTGGTCGCGACCGTGCTGCATCACAAAAAGTGCACCGGTGGTAGTATTCCAGTCAAGGCCAACTACATTGCGCAGGCCTGTGGCATAACGGGCAGCCGCACTAAAAGTTTGATTTGTTTTGTTTGCATCAAAGCGCCAGATGCCACCATGTTCCTCCAATAATGGACAGGGTTCCAGTCCAGGAGAACCCGGTGTACGTTCCTGTGCCTGGCATGCATTCGATGGAGCGCCCACTGCTACGTAGAGGTTGCCGCTGTTGTCGAAGGTGAATGCCTTGGATGAGTGTGCCCACTGTTCCGGGAAACCACTGACAACAATCTCAGGCTTGCCTTCGGGTACCAGTGTACCGTCTTCGGGCATGGGCCAGCGATAGACGGCTGTGGTGTTCGATGCCCAGAGATGGCCGTTGTGGATAGCCATCCCTGTCTCCCACAGAATGCCATCTTCCGTTTTATTCATATCACCAAAGTATTTGATGATGTCGGCCCGAAAGTCGCCCGTGGTATCGCGCAGGGCAACGATACCACCCTCTTTGCTGCGCGTCTTCATATAAATGTCGCCATTGGGCGCCACGGCGATGTGACGGGCGCTATGATCGGCGCGGAGGCCAAGGCTGTCAACCACGAGGGTTGCACAAAATCCTTCGGGCAGTGTGATGCCTCCGTTGTTGGGATCACATACGATCTTTGCGGTTGATTTTGTCTGGTCCGGCCTATTGCATCCTGCTACTAGCAGCAGGATGAGAAGTGACTCAACAGGGAGCAGACATAGCCTGCATATTTTAATACCCATAGTATTGACGTTTTTGATGTGAGATTACCTGAGTGGGATAAATGCAAGGCTGTTGTTCGCGTTCATCGGAATCACAAGCTGATTTGTTTTTGCATCGTAACACATCGAAGCGGCACTTGGAATGTGGTTTGCGATTAACCCGGCCGGCTTGCCGGGACGGATACGGGAAACTCCTCCATGCCTCACACTGCACACATACTTTGTACCGTCCGGCATAATAACAAGGCCATCACTGCCTGGTTGGGCAGCATTCTCAGTCTTCACTAACTTTCCGGTTGAGGAAAATGTCAGCACTGCGTTGTTGCCGTAGTTGGCAACAACGATATTGCCTTCCGGATCGAACGCGATGCCATTAGGCGCATTGAGTGGTGGCCCCTGCACGAAAACAGTTGCTTCACCAGCAGGTGTAACCTTCCAAACCTTCCATGTATCAGGGTTCGGCTTTTCTCCAAAAAACTCACCCGTCTCTGTGGCGTAAATAGTACCATCTTCCTTCACTTCGATGTCATTAATCCAACCCGCACCTTCGATTCGGGTCTCGCCCATTGGCTTTCCTGTCTTCATACTGAACTTGCGAATAACGGCAACACTTGGGTCATCTGTTCCCGTGCCACCATCACGGTCGGCAACATATAAAATATCATTGATGATATCATTACCGAAGGGTTCATTTAATACAAGCGGGGTTGAAAGGTTTTTGCGTTCATCCGGTCGCTGAACGCCGATCCACCGCAACGTATGTACCGATCCATCGGGGTTGATGAGAGAAATCCATGCATCATTGGCCTGCATATTTTGTGGCAACCCGCGATTGGGAACCACAATGAGTCCGGTTGCTGCATCATAAGAACAGCTTTCTGCTGAATGGATACCGCCATAAACTTTTACGTTTGATGTAGTAGCTTGAAATTGCCCGCCGGAAGCAGCATTTGCAGGAAGGCCGAGTGGGTTCCCAACAGTATATGGCTTCGTTTCCTCCGGCTGCTGCGCAAACACGGGAACTGATAGGAAGCTAACGCCCATCAGCATGACAATGCAAAATGCGAACAGGTTCTGATCATGTTTTTTCTTTTTCATTGTTTTATCATTTTAGGTTCTTTATGAATTTGGTAACAGAATAATTATATTCTTTTTTTCATCATCTCTTCGTTATTGTTTCAACGGTGCTTCAACATTAGAAAAGTCAATCCTGTTTTAAAAAGCTTACCACGATTCATACCTTTATATATTTATGTTAATGCTGCCGGTTATTATTATTGTTATTATTACTTCATTTTAACCTGTCGCATCAGGCGTGAGAATGTGAGTGAGCCCATCTTCCATTTGCCGTTTTCTTTAATGTAAACTTCGGTTACCATAAAAGGATTGGTAACGGTATTGCCACCAACCACTGCTTCTAAATCAATATCGTTTAGCAGTATGGCAGTGTTGCCAAACAAGTTCACTGTAACCGAGTACACTTCCGCTTTCTTATACCAGATGCCCCCGCTTCTAATGACATCAAGTTCCCGGGTTTTCCCCCAGCTTCCTCCCATGTGTACAAACATGGATTTTTCATCAAACAGCACATTTAAAGAATCCACATTTTTGTCTGCCATCCAATCCCATTTCTGTTTTGATAGATTTTTGATTTCATCTTCTTCATTCGTGCTATTTTCTGCAGGCGGGTTTATGCTATTGTATTCTGCATCGGTTACTCTTTTTCCCCATATTGTTTTTCCTTTTTGTGTGGGAGTAACTGCCAGGTAGGCAAAGCTGCTTTTTGGGGCGGCTGCATGCCAGTGTTCCACTCCCGGCGCACACTTGATAACATCACCTTTATGGATTATTTGTATAGGTTTACCCTTTTCCTGGTAATAGCCGGCGCCTTCGGTAATCAGCAAAACCTGTCCGGCCGGGTGAATATGCCAATCTAATTTTGAGCCGGGTGCATAGGTTGCAACATCTACATTGAAATTAAAAATATTGTCTGCATGACTTAAAATGCTAAGCCAGATCCTTCCGGTATAGTTATCCGTGTTTTTTGCAATTTCTCCTTTTGGAAAAATTGTTGTCTCCTGTGCTGTTGCGCTGGTTGTAACAGCGGCTAACAAAACAATGGTGAGATAAAATATTCGTTTCATGGTTTCCTCCTTTATTTGTACTGCAAATTTCAGCACTAAAATCCAGCGGGTTGGTATATGTATTACTGCTTTTACTACCATTATTACTGATTGAACTGTATTTGTACATGAATTTGTATTGGGGTAATTAAATTTGTGCAGAAAAAATAGTAGCTATGGAACAGGCATATAATTTTGACACAATAGCGCAGTACAATGAATTTAATAACCACCCAACATTGCATCCGCTGGTTGGTATTGTTGATTTCTCTAAGGCGAAAGAAAGAACAGGCTCCCGAATGACATTCGGACTTTACTGTATTTTTCTTAAAGATGTGAAATGCGGTAATTTGAAGTATGGATGCAGTTATTATGATTACCAGGAGGGAACATTGGTATTTATTTCCCCCGGCCAGGTTATTGATGTGGAGAACAAGGTAGATTATTACCAGCCTATGGGACACGGTTTGGTCTTTCATCCGGATTTGATAAAAGGTACAACTCTTGCAAAGAGCATAAATGAGTACAGCTTTTTCAGTTATAATACCAACGAGGCATTACATCTTTCAGAGAAAGAGCGGAAAATTGTTTTGGATTGCTTTTCCAAAATTGAATATGAATTGAGCCAATCGGTTGACAAGCATAGCAAAAAATTGATCGCTTCCAATATTGAGCTGTTCCTGAACTATTGCGAACGTTTTTATGACCGCCAGTTTATAACCAGGGAAAATGTTAATAAGGGTGTGTTAGAGAAATTTGAAGATATACTTAACCGTTATTTTTCTTCAGACAAACCCCACGGTATTGGCTTACCGTCTGTTGCTTACTGTGCCGGTGAACTGCATTTGTCGGCAAACTATTTTGGTGACCTGATCAAAAAAGAAACCGGGAAATCGCCACAGGAATACATTCAGAACAAAATTATGGATGTTGCCAAAAACAAGGTTTTTGATTCGGGTAAAACCATCAGCGAAATTGCTTATGATTTAGGGTTTAAATATCCGCAACATTTTACCCGTTTGTTTAAACAGAAAACCGGAATGACACCAAATGAATACCGGAATTTGAATTGACGGATTAATTTCCCCGATGCAATAAAACATGGTGTTTTTTGTTGCCGAGCCCAGGGATATAAACATAGTACCGCATTGAAGTAATTATGTAAGGAAAGCATGGTTGCAGTTGTTGCGATCAGGCAGCACCAAAGCCGAGTTTGCGGCTGTAAAACGGTCGGTACCCGACAACGGAGGGTCAGGATCGCTTGTATGTTTGACCCTTCCAGGGTCGTAATGCTTTTTATCGTATAGTTATAAACGTTTAGCCCCTTTTAGGGTCAATGCAGGATCTGTCGGTACCTGACGGAGGAGGGTCAGACCGCTCTTGGAATCCATTACTGAAAATAAAGTTATCATGTATAAAAAGCCCGCCTGCGCTTTGCAGCAGCCATAGCTTTTAGCGAAGGCTGCAAAGCGCAGGCGGGCGAAGTCTGAAAACATCATTATTTATAACTTTTACTAAAGCAAATGCTTCAGGCGGAGAGGGCGGGATTTCTTTCAGTGGTCCCTAACGCCTGCGGCGGGCGGGTATAAGCCAGTAAATGACCGTTCGCTTTGCTCACTTCCATTTTTATTTGCAGTCGTTTTGCAAAGTAAACTTTGCACGCTCCTGAAAACAAAAATGCCCCGCTTATACGGGGTCATTTACTGGCTTGCGGAGAGGGCGGGATTCGAACCCGCGATACAGTTTCCCGTATACACACTTTCCAGGCGTGCTCCTTCAACCACTCGGACACCTCTCCTTTTTTAAGGACTGCAAAAATAGCATTATTAGGCTTAGTGCCGGCAGGCCCCTGCATTTATTTTTCAGTGAGTTCACCCTTTAAAGCTGTTTCAAGAAGTTGCTTTATCTTTTCCACGGGGTACTCCTGACCCAGCAGGAACATCAATTTGGTAACCGCTGCTTCAAAAGTCATATCATGCCCGCTAACAACTCCTATTTCCCGGAGATGCGCACTGGTTTCATATCGCCCCAATTCCACCGATCCACCATCGCATTGCGTCCTGTCTAATATAATAATGCCTTTATCAATGGTTTTTTTCAGACAATCCATAAACCAGGATGCCGTAATCGTATTTCCATTGCCAAAGGTTTCAAGAATAACAGCCCTGAGCTCCGATGTTTGTAACACCGCGTTTACAGCATGCTGTGTAATGCCAGGGAACATTTTGAGCACGGCTATACCGGCGTTTAACCGGGTATTGATCCGGAAAAGCTCCTTTGGGTATTCTAATATAAACTGGTCATTATATTTAATATCTATACCCGCTTCAGCCAATGGGGGGTAATTGAATGAATTAAAGGCTTCAAATGTTTCTGTATTGTATTTTTTGGTGCGGTTTCCCCTGAACAAGTAATAGTCGAAATAAATACAAACTTCAGGTACCCGCGCTTTGCCGTTTCTTTTGGCGGCAGCAATTTCCATAGCGGTTATGATATTCTCTTTGGCATCGGTACGTATTTCGCCTATGGGTAACTGTGCGCCGGTAAGTATAACAGGCTTGGCGAGGTTTTCGAGCATAAAGCTTAGTGCCGATGCGGTAAAAGCCATTGTATCCGAACCATGCAAAATGATAAATCCATCATAATCCGTATAATTAGCATGAATGATGTTCGCCAGTTCTATCCATATTTCAGGCGACATATTGGAGGAATCCATGGGGGGGGTAAAAGCGTGCATGTCAAATTCATACCCCAGTTTAGTGAGCTCCGGTATATGGTATTTTATTTCGCGAAAACCCATGGGTATAAGTGTGCCGCTCACATCGTCGGGGGCCATCCCAATGGTTCCCCCGGTATAAATGATAAATAATTTTGCGCCTGTTGAAGAAGCGACTGACATGTTAGTCCTTATTTTGAAAAACGAATGTAGCATTTGCCGTGGTGATCCGTGCAATTTCTTCGGGGGAGGTGTGTTTGATTTCGGCCAAAGCCGTTATAATGTATTTCAGGTAAGCGCTTTCATTTCTTTTGCCGCGTTTGGGCACAGGAGCAAGATAAGGTGAGTCTGTTTCCAGTACCATATGGTTAAGGCTTATATGCTCCAGTACGGCAGGCAATACCGATTTTTTATAAGTCAGCACCCCGCCTATACCTAAGTAAAAGCCTAAATCTATTATTTTTTCAGCTTCCTGTATACTGCCACCAAAACAATGAAAGATCCCCTTCAACCCGCTGCCCGCATATTCCGACACTACGTCTATACATTGCTGCATGGCGTTTCTTGTATGTATTACTATGGGTAACTGGTATTGCAGTGCGAGCGCTGTTTGTCGCCGGAAAACTTCATACTGCTGTATTTCAAAAGTGCGATCCCAGTAAAAATCAAGCCCTATTTCACCAACGGCTGCAAAGCGTCTTTTTTGCAGCCAATTCTCCACGATTTGCAATTCTTTTTGATAGTCTGCATTAACGGAGCAGGGGTGCAGTCCCATCATAGGTATACAAACCTCCGGGTATTTTGCTTCTAATTGCAGCATGCTTTCAATGGAAGAACTATCTATATTGGGAAGGTAAAATTGCTGAACGCTTTCCTGCTGTGCAACCGCAATTACCTGTTCAATATCATTTTCAAATTCCTCCGCGTACAAATGGCAATGTGTATCAATAATGGTCATGTTTGCGCTTTAATCCTCTATGCTGATGCGCTATGGCGCAGCATTTCAATCCTGTCCTGCAATAACCTTATTTTCTTTGTGCGACTCTTTACAAAATCCTTCATATAGTCTTTCATACAAATGCTCATACTGGGGTACAATACGGGCGATATCAAAGTTTTCGGCCTGTTTTCTTGCATTGGATTTAAATTGGTTAAAGGTGCTTTCATCTTTTAAAATATCTATGGCATATTGTGCCATTTGACTGGTATCTCCAACATTGGCCATAAAGCCATTTTCACCCTGTGTTATTATTTCGGGTAAGCCGCCAACATTGGTAGATACCACAGGCGCCCCGCCAGCCATAGCTTCCAGCGCCGATAAGCCGAAGCTTTCATATTCTGAAGGGAGTAAAAACAGGTCGGCTATGGCAAAGATCTCTTCCATATCCTGTTGTTTGCCAACAAAGCGTATATCATCACACAAATTCAATTCCCTGCACAAAGCCTCCGCCATAGGTCTTTCCGGTCCATCGCCTACCAGTAGTAACTTAGATGGGATAGCGTCATTCAGCTTTTTGAATATGTGAATAACATCATCTATACGTTTTATTTTCCTGAAATTAGAAGCGTGTAGTATAATGCGTTCATTGTCGGGGGCAATCACTTTACGGAAGGCATCAATGGGTTTTTTGCGAAAGCGCTGTACATCCACAAAATTGTAAATCACCTCTATTTCCTTTTCAATCTTAAACGTACGGTAGGTTTCTTCTTTCAGGTTTTCCGATACCGCCGTTATGGCATCGCTTTGATTGATGGAAAATGCTACCACGGGTGCATAGGTTTTATCGCGGCCTACCAGGGTAATATCCGTACCATGCAGGGTGGTAATTACAGGAACATATTTATTCTCTTTTTGAAGGATCTGTTTTGCCATATAAGCCGAAGAGGCATGTGGAATGGCATAATGAACGTGCAGGAGGTCGAGCTTGTTGTTTTTTACCACATCAACCAGGGTACTGGCCAATGCCGATTCATAAGGAGGGTAATCAAACAATGGGTAAGTTGGAACCCTTACTTCGTGGTAAAACATATTGGCCCGAAACCCTGTAAGCCGCACCGGTTGCCGGTAGGTGATAAAATGAACATTGTAATCTTTATCGGCCAGCGCCATGCCCAGTTCAGTGGCTAACACGCCGCTTCCACCGAAAGTAGGGTAGCAAACTATTCCTATATTCATACATTTTGTAGTTTAAAAGATCAGCGAAGTTAACTATTATAGCCGGGCTACGTGAATGGGGAGAAATGAATTTAATATTATGCATCAGCTGCGGTATTTCAGCTACATTTATTAAATTGGCATTCCAAATACCGTATATGAAAAAATTCTTTCGTATTTTTTTGCTCCTTGTTGTAATTGCACTGGCCATATTTATTTATGTGCGCTATTATTTTGTTTTGGGTGAAGGCGTAAAATCGGGAGAGTTGAATTATTGTGTAAAAAAAGGATATATATTTAAAACATATGAAGGAAAGCTTATCCAGTCCGGTATCCGCTCCCTTTCACCAAATACCATACAATCGTACGATTTCGAGTTTTCGGTGACAAATGAAAAAGTTGCAAAAACATTAATGGCCAACTCCGGAATGCTATTCGACCTGTATTATAAAGAATATAAAGGAGCTATTCCATGGCGGGGATTTAGCCGGTATGTTGTGGATAGTATTGTGGCGATGAAAGACCCGAGGAACGGTAATATTGTGCGTTAATCGTTAAATCAATTTTCACCCAGTATAAAGATTGCCGGTTTTTTGTGCAGATCGGGTTTGTCTTTTTTCCATTCTGCAATGCTTTTTGTTCTAATATATTCTTCCGGGGAAGTGAGGGAGGCAGCTATGCATAATCGGGTAAGCGGGTTGCAGGTTTTGAGCAGGGTGTCGAGCAATTGATTATTCCTGTACGGGGTTTCAATGAATATTTGCGTGCAATGCCTGGCAATCGCTTCGTTCTCAATGGACTTTACTGCTTTTGTTCTTGCATTATTGTCTATTGGCAAATAGCCTGCAAACCTGAAATGTTGTCCATTCATACCACTGGCCATCAGCGCCAGGAGAATAGAATTGGGGCCTACCAGCGGCTTTACCCATGCGCCGGCAGATTGTGCAGCCGCTACTAAAACTTGCCCGGGATCAGCTATACCGGGGCAACCTGCTTCACTGATGATGCCGATTGTTTTGTTGTTTTTTAATGCCGCCGTAAAAATGGATCGTACCGTTTGTTCTGCTTTATGAATAGTATGCCATTCGTAATCATCAATCGCCATTTCTTTCCAGATGCTTTTTAAAAAGCGCCGGGCAGTTCTTTCATTTTCAACAAAAAAAACGCTGCAGGCTTTAACTGCTTCCACGATATACGCGGGTATGGTTTCGGGTGCGCGATCATCAATTACAGAAGGAATTAAATAAACCGTTCCATTGTTCGTAAGGGGCATCATCAATATTTTTGATTAGGGATCTTAAATCTCAGACTTCAAATTTCGAATCTTTATGGGGATATTCGGTTTCTTTTGGATGGTAAAGGCTCAGTGTTGCTGCTATTACTGCATAAGCGGGCGCTAGTACCCAGCCAATTCCTATTAATCCGTGCATCAAATAAAATATCAGTCCGTTTCCAATGGCGAGCCCTTTGTGCTTAGCTATAAATTCAATACTTTGGGTGGGAGATAGTTTTTGACGCTCACAACTGTAATCCAGCATGGAAAATCCATAATAATAACATTCTATAAGTAAAACGATCAACGGGGTTATCCAGCCCAGTATTGGCACAAAAGAAATAATAAGGAGTGTAAAAGTATATACCGTTTGCCACAATGCATTGCGCAAAGCCAGCCGTATACCACGTACAATATCTTTTAACAACTGAGAGAAACTGAAAGGATAATCTCTTTCTTCAATAATGGATTCTGTTTTTTCACTAAGGTATCCGAATAATGGCGATCCTACGATCAGCCACATGTATTTGAACCATGAAAAATACAGCATGATTAGTATCAGCCAGATCATTATTCCGCCTAGTGCAAAGAAGAAGCCCAGCAGGCTGCTTTGCATTTTATCTACCCATACTTTTAAGCCTGTTTTAATACTCAGCAACTCAATTACATAGGTGGCACTCTTGCTAAAAAAATACATGCTCACCACAAACAGCAAAGCATAAATCAACCCGGGAATAATGATCCATTTCCACAGGTTGTGCTTACGGATAAACTGGTGTGCCTTAAAATACGATTGAACAGCTATAATGATCTCCTTAAGCAAATGATCCTGTTTAAATGATTTTTGTAAACTTGCATCAGTTAAATGGAGTGATCCCAATAATCAAACTTAATGAAATTCTTTTGCTTAATTTCCGAAGATGAGGAAACTGGATTATTATTTTTATAACCGCGCGGATGTAGTGAATATTGCCCGGGAATTATTAGGCAAGGTGTTGGTTACACAATGGGATGGCGTGGTAACATCAGGAAGAATCGTTGAAACAGAGGCGTACCGGGGCATTACCGACAAGGCTTCTCATGCATGGAGCGGCAGGCGAACCCGCCGTACAGAAGTAATGTATGATGATGGAGGTAAAGGATATGTATATTTATGTTATGGCATTCACCATTTGTTTAACGTTGTTACGAATGTAAAAGAAACCCCGCATGCCGTACTGATAAGAGCAATAGAACCATTGGAAGGCATAAACATTATGCTGCAAAGAACAGGAAAGAAAAAGCCGGACCGCACCTTAACGTCAGGTCCGGGAAACGTATCCAAAGCACTTGGACTGCTGGTATCGCACAGTGGAATAAGCCTTTTAGAAGAAGCTGTTTTTATTGCAGATGATGGCTATGTGCTTAAGAAGAGAGATATTATTGCAACCCCACGTATAGGAGTGGATTATGCCGGCGAAGATGCATTGCTGCCCTACCGTTTTTTTATCAGGGATAATGTATATGTAAGCGGAAGAAGACAGTGATTGCTGTTTTGGTAGTCTTTGACACACAGGCACAATAGGGTCATAGGAGAACATAGGGTTATATTTAAAACTATGCGGACCTATGTTCCTATGTGGTAAATACTCAGAACAGAAAAGATAACATCCAAAATTCACGTTAAGATTGGGTTCAATGCAGCGCTGCATGCAGCAATAAAGTTGCATTTATCTGCATTATTGTTTTACTTTTGCTGCCCGGATGGCGAAATTTGACCATGATAACGTAGTTCCTTATAAAGAATCAGGGTTAACAAAAAAGCAGCAGGTTGCTGAAATGTTTAACCGGATAGCATTTCGCTATGATTTTATGAACCGTTTTCTTTCTGCCGGCATAGATGTAGGCTGGCGAAAAAAAGCGTTAAAGCAATTGGCAGAAGAAAACCCTAAAATTATATTAGATGTTGCCACCGGCACGGGTGATATAGCCATCATGGCATATGAATTGCTTAAACCCGATAAAATAACCGGTATTGATATATCGGATAAAATGCTGGAGATAGGGAAAGAGAAAGTGTTAAAGTTAGGGTTGGAGCAGTATATTGACCTGCAAAGCGGTGATAGTGAAGCAATAAACTTTCCCGACGGTTCGTTTGATGCAGTTACGGTAGCATTTGGCGTTCGGAATTTTGAGCACCTGGAGCGGGGACTTGAAGAAATAAAAAGAGTATTAAAACCAGGTGGTAAATTAGTAATATTAGAATTTTCAAAACCTAAAATAACAGGCATAGCACAACTTTACAATTTGTATGTGGGATTCGTGGCGCCGCAGATGGCTTCAATTGTTTCAAAAAACAGGAAGGCCTATCAGTATCTTAACAAGTCGGTACAGGGATTCCCGGAGGGAAAAGCTTTTGTGGAAATTTTAAACAACGTAGGATTCCGAAACACATCATGCAAAAAATTAAGCCTGGGTATTTGCAGTATTTATTGCGGTGTAAAATAATTGTATCAGTTATTGTTGCATCGGGTTTTGTTACATCTTCTTTTGCACAGCTTCGTGGTAACATTAATCTTCCCAATCACGATGAAAAGCCGTACTATTTTGGTATAGTGCTCGGCTATAATACTTCGCACTATCATGTTTCACATGCTTCGTCTTTTTTAAATCAGGATAGTATCCAGAGCGTAAATGGATTAAACAGCGGCCGGATACATTTGGGTATTATGGCCAACTGGCAGTTGTCGAAGCGGTGGGATGTCCGGTTCTACCCATTGAATCTTATTTTCAGCGAAAAAAAGTTCCGTTATGACCTTAAATATCCCGACCAGGGAGAAAGCGTATTGGAAAAAACGCAGAAAGTTGAGTCTATAGTAATGAGCTGGCCCCTGCAGGTAAGATTAAAAAGCGACCGTATTGGCAACTTCAGGGTATATACGCTTGCAGGGATAAAATTTGATTACGACCTGGCGTCTAACTCCGGCACGTCCAACTCGGAAAACCTGCTGAAAGTTAAAAAAACCGATTTCGGTGTAGAGGCCGGAATCGGTTTTCAATTCTTTAATAAATATGTTATTGTTTCTCCTGAAATTAAGATCAGCAGCGGGCTTAACAATGTACACGCTAAGGATCCCTCGCTTAAATACTCCAATGTTATAGATAAACTGAATTCCAGAATGATCCTGTTTTCTCTTCATTTTGAAGGAGGAGGCATGTTATAATAGCTCGCTAAAAGCCCGTTATCATATTTTAAGGTGGATTATATTATTCCCACCCTTTTTTAGCGGTGCCTGCGCTAATGGCGGCCAGAGCTTTTGCCTCACCCAGTAACGTGGTAAGTTTATTTCCCTTACCATCATGTCCCTGTGCCATATAAGCACCTTTTGAAGTTTTTGTAATAACAGCGTCCTGGATAGGTACGTTTTTTTCTTTGGTTTTTACGTTGTATGCGGTTAAAGTTGCATTGTCTGACATAAAATTACATTTTATGGTTAGTAAAGTAATGACTTATTATATGGATAAACAAGTTATTATTGTTCTAAGATAATGATATTTCACCATCCATAAATGCTAAAATTGTTTACACGTCGAGATTTGCATATTTGGCATGCGATTCAATAAACTCTCTTCTCGGTGGTACCTCATCACCCATTAACATGCTAAATACGCGGTCTGCCTCAGCTGCACTTTCAATAGTAACTCTTTTAAGGGTGCGGGTTTCGGCGTTCATAGTGGTTTGCCATAATTGGTCAGCGTTCATTTCTCCCAAACCTTTATAACGCTGCACATTTACGCTGTCATCTTTTCCGCCTCCAATCTTTTCTACCAATGCTTTGCGCTGCTCTTCCGTCCAGGCATAACCCGATTCTTTTCCTTTTTTTATGAGATAGAGGGGTGGCATAGCAAGATAAACATAGCCCTGCTCCACTAACTCTTTCATATACCGGAAAATGAAAGTAAGGATCAGGGTAGCAATATGGCTGCCGTCTACGTCGGCATCAGTCATGATAATGAGCTTATGATAGCGAAGTTTGGATATATCTAAAGCTTTGGGATCTTCCGGAGTGCCTATTTTTACCCCCAGAGCCGTAAATATATTGCGAATTTCCTCATTATCATAGATCTTATGCTCCATAGCTTTTTCTACGTTCAATATTTTTCCTCTTAAGGGCAGGATAGCCTGGAAGCGCCTGTCGCGGCCCTGTTTAGCTGTTCCGCCGGCAGAATCACCCTCAACCAGGAAAAGTTCGCATTTTTCAGGGTCACGATCAGAGCAGTCGGCCAATTTACCCGGCAATCCTCCGCCGGTTAACACACTTTTGCGTTGAACCAGTTCCCTCGCCTTTCTTGCTGCCGCACGGGCCTGGGCTGCCAGTATTACTTTGGAAATAATTACTTTGGCATCTTTGGGGTTTTCTTCAAGATAACTTTCCAATACCCTGCTTAAGGTAGTATCTACCACACCCATTACCTCATTATTGCCCAGTTTGGTTTTGGTTTGACCTTCGAACTGCGGTTCAGGCACTTTCACTGAAATAACGGCGCTCAGCCCCTCACGAAAATCGTCTCCTTCAATTTCTACCTTGGCTTTTTCAAACATGCCCTGCTTTTCACCATAAGCTTTAAATACCCTTGTAATAGACCTGCGGAAACCGGCCACATGTGTGCCTCCTTCAATGGTATTAATGTTGTTTACATAACTAAAAATATGCTCCTGGTAACCGGTATTATAAACCATGGCTACTTCCACCGTCACATTGGTTACGGGTTCCACCGCTTCTCCGTAAATAACTTTAGGCAGCAGCGGCTGGCGATTGCCATTTTTATCCAACATTTCTACAAATTCTGCAATACCGCCTTCGCTGAAAAATTTTTTGCTGTAGGTAGTGCCATTATCATCTTTCTCCCGAAGGTCATTGAGCACAATGGTCAAACCTTTATTAAGAAAAGCCAGTTCCCTCAGGCGGGCTTCCAGGATATCCTTGTTATAAACGGATACAATAAATATGGACTGATCGGGCCAAAAACGAATGAGGGTACCTCTTTTTTCAGTTGTGCCTATTTCACGTACAGGATATTGCGGTATACCTGTATGATATTCCTGCTCAAATATTTTTCCTTCCCGCCATACAGTGGCATGCAGGGTAGAACTTAATGCGTTTACACAACTCACACCCACACCGTGCAATCCTCCTGAAACTTTATAAGTATTCTTATCAAATTTTCCTCCGGCATGCAGTACGGTCATTACTACTTCCAGTGCGCTTCGTTTCTCTTTGCTATGCATACCCGTAGGTATCCCCCTGCCATCATCCTCAACACTTATAGAATTATCTTCATGAATGGTAACGGTGATATTCTTACAATATCCAGCCAATGCTTCGTCAATGGAATTATCTACAACCTCGTATACTAAGTGGTGTAAACCCTTGGTGCTAATGTCTCCGATGTACATCGCGGGACGTTTGCGAACTGCTTCTAAACCTTCAAGAATTTGGATACTGTCTGCACCATAACCGGCTATAGGAGAAGGAGAGGCCAAGGCCTGTGTTTCATTGCTCATAAATCGTTCTGAATCACTTTTGCTGATCAAAAAAAATATTCCTGCAAAGGTACTGATATTAGCCTGTACAGGCAATTTTAATATCCTTTTTTACTAATGGTCCGGCGCCGGGAATTTTGGATGATTTTGGGTTTCTTGAGCCACTGGAGAGGTGCATTCGAAAAGGAAGGTACCGAATAAAAATGATGCCAATGCCAGGTTCTGTAAGCTCCCGCTTTTGTCATTTTAATATGCTGTAGTTTATTTGTCATACAGGAGTCATAACTCTTCTGCCTTTGCTTTTAATGGGTAATCCATGTATATTTGCAAGCTTATTATGCTACAGTCACCCAACATATTAGATTTGGCACAAAAGCATCCGGTGATGCTGGAAGCATTGAATGTACTGCACGAAAAGGAACGTCAAACCCCTGGTGCAGTTCAATATAGCATAAAACGTTACAGTCGTATACCCCAATGGAGCGCCGAGGACATGGGTATGATGGTATACCATTACAAAAAAAATGAGCCTGCTGCCAGTTATCTTGAACTGCGGTTTTGTGTGAGTGGAAATGTATATTGTAAGGGAAAGGAACAGGAGTGTCTTAACTGTAGAAACGGGCTAACCAAAGCCTGTTCAGAAAGAGAAGATACGATTGATGTAATGAATTTTACCTTTTTGCCTGAACATTTATTGCAATTCGTGAAAAATCCCCGGTCTTTTAGCTTTACCAATGAAGTGCTTTGCTTTAAACACCCTTCCTCTTTTACAAAGATCCTTCCGCTTTGCAGCAGGGTGAGAGTAATACTGGAAAGCCTTTTGAGCAATACTTATACGGAAAGTTTCGAGAATATATACATTAATGCGCAAACCCAGATGTTGTTGTTGTATAGCCTGGAATGTATGCTGGGAAATAAGGAAGAAGAAACCTTTAGCTGTAAGTTTCTTGCCAATGAATCCGACAGGGATAAAATTCTGAAAGCAAGAGAAGTGCTGTTGGAGCATATTGGCGAGCCCATCACCATTAAAGATTTGAGCCGTAAGGTGGCAATTAATGAATGCTACCTGAAAAAAGGATTTAAAGAAATTTTTGGAACTACTATTTTTGATTTTTACCAGAGCCAGCGTATGGAACACGCAAAATACCTTTTATATGAAAAAGGATTAAGCGTAACTGAAGTTTCACTTATGCTGGGTTACTCCTCCATATCTCATTTTTCTACCGCTTTTAAAAAGCACACGGGTCTAAAACCTTGCGAGCTGCTGCTGAGATAGGGTTATTTATAGTTTATGGTTTTTTGTTTATTGTTGTATTCTTTCGGATTTCAAGCTTAAGACTTCGGATTTTGGAATTTTATTCGCCACAGCGGACAGGTTTGTCTTTTGTAATTTGCTTTTTGGTGCTTTGCATTCCTTCCCCCACAACTCATACCTGATTTTAGTCAATTGAATAAATGATTTTGAGCAGCTTATACAGAGATGACTATTTTATGACAATATACTGACGCTAAGATGGTTGTTGTCTATTACATTTGTACCTGTTTATGTTAAACCCTTGTACATACGATGTTTGTAGCGGATTAGACAATTTTGTTATTATCGGCGTTAATTATCACAATGCCGATACCTCCACCCGCAGCAATTTTGCGGTATCTAATGCAGCATACGACAGGATTGCCGAAAATGCAGGACAAAAAAACATTAAAGATATTTTTGTTCTTTCTACCTGTAACAGAACTGAAGTATACGGTATCGCTCCTGCTGAATTGTTAATCAGTATGTTATGTGAGGCTACCGGTAATTCTGTTTCCGGGTTTAAACAGCACGGTTATGTTTACCAGGGCATGCCTGCTGTCATGCATTTGTTTAAAGTTGCAGCAGGACTGGATTCTCAAATCATAGGCGATTATGAAATTTTAATGCAGTTAAAAAAAGCAACAAAATCCGCGAAGGAAAAGGGTTTGCTGGGTACTTTGCTGGATCGCCTTGTGAATTTTGCACTTCAGGCCTCAAAAAAAATAAAATCAGAAACCCGTCTCAGCACCGGCACGGTTTCAGTGGCTTATGCAGCTATTGAAGTAATCCGTGAAAAAGTAACGGATATTGAACACAAAAATATTTTGCTCGTTGGCGCAGGTAAGTTTGGCTGTAATGTGGCTAAAAATATCAATGCATATTTTCCCGGCGCAAGGGTAAGGATTACAAATCGTACGCACCAAAAAGCTGAAGCATTTGCACAGGAATATGGATTGGAGTGTGTACCTTATGAAATGCTGAATGCAGTAGTCAATGAAAGTGATGTATTGATTGCAAGTACTGCTGCTGAATCATTTAATATCATTCCTTCATTTTTTTCAGTTCAAAAGCCCAGGTTGCTTTTAGACCTTTCCGTTCCTAAAAGTATTGACCCTGCGGTAAAAGCTTTGCCTGGAACTACTTTAATGGATGTGGACGAGATATCGGCTATTCTGGATAATACATTCGCTATGCGAAAAGCGGAAGTACCTAAATCATTGGCCATTATACAGGAAACCCTGGGGGAATTTATAGAGTGGCATAGAATATTTTTACATCGCCATTTTCTGGGTGAAGTAAAATCCAAATTATACGAATTAAGCGAAACATATTCTTGTGCAGCCGCCGGCAAGAGGAAAAAAGAAGTTACGGAAGCACGGATTCAGAAAGCCGTAAAAACGCTTGCTGTAGATTTGCGTGTACGTACCGCTAAAGGCTGTCAGTACATTAATACAATTAATGAGTACCTGCAAATGAATCCTTCGTAGCATAAGAATAGCAACCCTTCTTTTTTCTAAAAATTTCTGTTTAAGAATATTCATTTCATGAAGCATACAGTAAAAATTGGTACCCGTGAGAGTGAGTTAGCGGTTTGGCAGGCAAAAAAGGTACAATCTCTTTTAGCTGAACAGGGTATTGATTCATCGTTGTTGTATATAAAGAGTGAAGGAGATATTAATCTCACTGTTCCGCTTTACGAAATAGGGGTGCAGGGTATTTTTACCAAAGCCCTGGATCATGCACTGCTTCAAAAAGAAATTGATGTTGCTGTACATTCTTATAAAGATGTTCCAACGCAACTGGCAAAAGGCATTGTGAAAGCGGCAGTACTCAAACGCGATTCGTACAAAGATGTTATAATATATAAAGCTGGAACAGCCTTTCTTGAAGAAGAACTGGGTTTTGCGGGAGGGAAATGGCTGGAGAAACCGGATAAGTCCGCTGGTGGATTTTCAAACTTTACCATTGCTACCAGCAGCATACGCCGCAAGGCGCAATGGTTGCACCGCTATCCGTATCACAGTATTGACAATCTTCGGGGAAACATTAATAGCAGGCTAAGAAAGCTGAAGGAAAGCAAATGGCAGGGAGCAATTTTTGCCGCGGCAGGCTTGGATCGTATAAACCTGCGGCCATCAGCGAGTATCGAATTAGACTGGATGTTGCCTGCGCCGGCCCAGGGAGCTGTTGTGGCCGTGTGCAGGGAAGAAGAACAGTGGTTAAGAGACGTTTTTGATGTATTGAATGATAAGCACACAGATCTATGCACCCTAATAGAACGGGACTTTTTGCGTGCATTAATGGGAGGATGTTCTACACCAATAAGTGCACTGGCACAAATTGAAAATGGATTCCTGCATTTCAGGGGAAGCATTGTTTCGGTAAATGGGAAAGAAAAAATTGAAACGGAAAGAAAGGTGGAGTTACATAAAATAGAGGGTTTAGGCGGGGAGGCGGCTTTGGAAATTATAGCTAAGGGAGGCGATAAATTAATTGAATCGATCCGCAATGGTGGAAAATAAAATCAAAATATTATCAACACGGGCCCTGAATAGTGAATTGTTACACAAAACAGGCTTGCAGGATATGGATGTGGAGGCAAGTGCTTTTATAAAAATCATTCCGGATGTTTCGCAGGGAACGGCCGCCTTCATTCAATCCCTGGCGCTGCAGCCGGCAACCGTTATTTTTACGAGTGTTAACGCGGTTAACGCGGTTACAATGCGATTAACTGCTGCTCCTTCCTGGAAAATTTTTAGTATCGGCGGCGCTACCAAAGATGCCCTGCTGCATCTTTTTGATGCATCTTCCATTGTTGCCTCTGCTAAAAACGCTACACTCCTTTCGGAAAAAATAATTGCTTACGGAGGTATAAAAGAGACGGTGTTTTTTTGCGGCAACAGGCGAATGAATCATTTACCTGAAAAACTGGGCGATGCAGGAATAACTGTAAAGGAGTTGACCGTTTACCAAACGGTGGGAACACCTGTAGCCACCGCTAAGGAATATGAAGGCATTTTGTTTTTCAGCCCCAGCGCTGTAGAAAGTTTTTTTTCAATTAATACCATACCTGTACATACTGTATTGTTTTCCATTGGAGAAAGCACTACCGCTGCAATAGAATCTTATTGCGGCAATAAAGTGATCACCAGTCAGTGGCCGGGGGAATCCAACATGATGGAAATGGTTGCAGATTATTTTAAATGATATGAAGAACGATTTATTATTAAGCGCATTGAGCGGTAAACCCGTTGAACGACCACCCGTATGGATGATGCGCCAGGCAGGTCGCTATTTACCACAGTATATGAAGTTGCGGGAACAATACGGCTTTTTTGAACGCTGTCAGACTCCGGAACTCGCCTGCGAAATTACTTTGCAGCCTGTAGATATTATTGGCGTGGATGCCGCTATTCTTTTTTCGGATATTCTGGTGGTACCTCAGGCCATGGGGCTTGAAGTACAGTTGATAGAAAGCAAAGGCCCGTTTTTGCCCGATCCTGTTAGAACGCAGGCAGATTTGCAACGGTTATCTATACCCGATGTGCATGAAAAGCTGCAGTATGTTTTTGATGCGATTGGATTGATCAAAAAAGAATTGAATGGTCGGGTACCCCTTATCGGCTTTGCAGGGGCGCCCTGGACAATTCTTTGTTATATGGTGCAGGGCAAGGGTAGTAAAACTTTTGATGAGGCAAAAGCATTTTGTTATACCCAGCCCCAACTGGCGCATCAACTGCTGCAAATGATTACCAACACCACCATAGCCTATCTGGAGGCACAGGTTGAAGCTGGTGCGGACGTGATACAAATCTTTGATAGTTGGGGCGGATTATTGGGTCCTGCAGATTTTGAAGCCATTTCATTGAAATACATCAGGCAGATCGTAAACGCACTAAAAGACAAGGCGCCCGTTATCATTTTTGCCAAGGGCGCCTGGTATGCATTGAAATCCATGGCTGCAACCGGAGCACAGGGATTGGGTATAGACTGGTGCATTACCCCGCAGGCGGCCCGCAGCTTAGCCGGCAATGAAGTAACTTTGCAGGGAAATTTTGATCCGGCAAAACTACTTTCGCCAGTGCCTGTTATCAAAAAGGAAGTAAAAGAAATGCTTTCTGCTTTTGGCGGCGAACGGTATATTGTAAATCTCGGGCATGGCATTTTACCCAACGTGCCTGTTGATCATGCCCGGGCGTTTGTAGATACGGTTAAGGAATGGAGCAACAGCGGCTCGTAAAAATGCGCATTTCAATGAATACCTAAAATGGACCATTGACATGCTGTATTAAACAAACTGAAAGAAATGAAAACCCATCATCCATCGTCTGGCATTGACGAATCATTGACTACTTACCACTCATCACTTACCACCGACAGTTGGATCAGTTATATTCATAATTTACAGGATCGTATATGCCGCGCATTGGAGCAGGAAGACGGGGAAGCCAGGTTTATAGAAGATAAATGGGATCGTGCGGAAGGCGGAGGAGGAAAGACGCGGGTAATAGCAAACGGGAATGTATTTGAAAAAGGCGGGGTAAACTCCTCGGTTGTTTATGGGAAAGTGAGCGATGCGATGAGGAACCAGTTGAAGATCAATGGTGACAACTGGTTTGCCTGCGGGCTTAGTATTGTTATTCATCCGATAAATCCGTTTGTTCCCACTGTGCATGCCAACTGGCGCTATTTTGAGTTATACGACGCATCGGGAAAAGTAGTGGACAGGTGGTTTGGAGGAGGTGCAGACCTTACTCCTTATTATTTGTTTGAAGAAGATGCAAAACATTTTCACCGAACATTGCGTGATGCCATTCTTCCTTTCGGGGAAGAGTTATACCCGAAGTTTAAACAACAATGCGATGCCTATTTTTCCAACGCCCACCGGGGTAATGAAACGCGGGGTATAGGAGGTGTATTTTACGATTACCTGCGTCCGGAAAATGAAAAAGATGCCAATCGTTTGTTTGCATTTCAGCAGGCCAATGGCAATTGTTTTATTAATGCATACTTGCCTATTGTTTCAAAAAGAAAACACACAAAATGGAACGGAACACATAAGCACTGGCAGGAAATCCGGCGGGGCCGATATGTTGAGTTTAACCTCATACACGACCGGGGAACATTGTTCGGGCTAAAAACAAACGGACGAACAGAAAGCATTTTAATGAGCCTGCCCCCCACTGTTCGGTTTGAGTACAACTACCTGCCGCGGCCGGGAAGTGAAGAAGACAAATTATTGCAGGTTTGTTTGCATCCGCGGGAGTGGGTGTGAGTTTGTTGAAAGAAGCCCGAAGCCGGAATTTCGAATTTCGAAAAGAAGAACCAAAAGGCAAATAACAAGAACCAAATAAGTCTCAGATCCGAATATTAAATTTCGAAATTCGAGGAAAATACAAAGCATCAAGAAACAAATAAAATTCAAATATTAAATTCGAAACAGAATACAATCTCAGTGCTCAAAAAAAAATAGCTATAATACGGACTACTGAAAATGAGAAAGCAGCAGCGAAATGAAGTAGAAATCACAGTAGCAGAAAAGCACTATCAAGGCTCTTTCCCGAAAACGGCCAGTAATCGTTTTCGGGCGGCTTTTTTGGTTACTTTTTTTCCGCAAAAAAAGTGACAAACAGCAAAAGACCGTTTAACTCCGAAGCCGGAATTTCGAAATTCGAGGGGAATACAAAGAACCAAAAAGCAAATAACAAGAAACAAATAAAATACAGGTGGAAAACGGCCCGTCTTTGCGAGGCATACACGAACGCCGGAAGTTAGAAGAGCCATGATCTCCAAAGCAAGCCTCCCGGGGAGCGAAGCGGAGTCTGCAGCTTGTTTAAAGAAAGTAATCCATCTCCAAACCGGGAGATTACTTCGACCCGTAGGAATGGTATAAAATTATTAAATCATGCAGGATCTCGTAATGACGTTAAAAAAAATATAATCTCAAATCATAAATTTCAAATTAAAAATGTATTTACAACGCAGGAATCGCATACTTCGCAGCAATGCAGCTATTCGCAGCATGGTGGCGGAAACGGTACTCACCCCCGGTAATTTTATAGCACCCCTGTTCATTGATGAAGGAGAAAATATCTCTTACGAAATTCCTTCCATGCCGGGATATTACCGTCATTCACTCAACAACACCATTAAGGAAGTAAAAACGCTTTGGACCCTGGGTATTAAAAGTATTTTGCTTTTCATAAAATGCAGTGACGAGTTAAAAGACAATACCGGCAGAGAAGCATGGAATGAAAACGGCTTAATGCAAAGAAGCATTAAAGCCATTAAAGACGCTGTACCGGAAATGATCATAATGACTGATGTGGCATTGGATCCCTATTCGGAATACGGGCACGACGGTATTGTAAAAGAGGGTAAGATCGTGAATGATGAAACAGTAGAAGCTTTGGTGAAAATGAGTGTAAGTCATGCTGTTGCAGGCGCAGATTTTGTAGCACCAAGCGATATGATGGACGGCCGCATTGGTGCTATCCGGAAAGCGCTGGAAGAAAATAACTTCACACATACAGGCATTATGGCTTACAGTGCCAAATATGCCTCCTGCTTTTACGGTCCATTCCGAGATGCGTTAGACAGCGCGCCGGGCTTTGGTGATAAAAAGACTTACCAGATGAATTATGCCAACCGCATTGAAGCCATAAAGGAAACGATAATGGATATAGAAGAAGGCGCCGATATTGTAATGGTAAAACCCGCTATGGCTTACTTAGATATTATTCGCGAAGTAAAAAATGCCGTAACTGTTCCGGTAAGTGCCTATCATGTAAGTGGTGAATATGCCATGATAAAAGCCGCTGCAAAAATGGGCTGGCTCGATGAACCAAAGGCCATTATAGAAAGCCTTACCGCTATTAAAAGAGCCGGCGCCGATCTTATAGCTACTTATTTTGCAAAAGACGCGGCGGGGATGCTAACGTGAGAGGTGAAATGTGAGACGTCAAAATATATTCATGTCTGATATTATATTTGCTGACACATTTATTTTTGCGATGCTTTCAAGGATGATAACATTGGAAAAGCAATAACTTTGCAAAGTTTCACATTTATCTTCTCACCTCTCACGATAAGAAATGATCTACCAATCCAGCAAATCTTTATTTGAACGCGCCCAACATTCCATTCCCGGCGGTGTAAATTCTCCGGTAAGGGCTTTCAGAAGTGTTGGCGGCACCCCGGTATTTATCAAAAGTGCCAAAGGCGCTTATTTGTACGATGTAGATGGTAATGAATATATTGATTTCATCAATTCCTGGGGCCCCATGATCCTGGGTCATGCACACGAACCTGTTATAAAGGCAATACAGGACAAAGCCACAGCATCTACTTCTTTTGGAGCGCCAACCGAGCTGGAAATTGAAATAGCGGAACTCATTAAAAAGATGGCGCATAACGTTGACCTGATCCGGATGGTGAACAGTGGTACCGAAGCCTGCATGAGCGCTGTAAGACTGGCGCGTGGGTATACCCAAAAGAATAAATTTATAAAGTTTGAAGGCTGCTACCATGGCCACGCGGATTGTTTTTTAGTGAAAGCCGGTAGTGGCGTTGCCACGTTTAATATTCAAAAAGTACCGGGTGTAACGGCAGGCGTTGCCAATGACACGCTTACCTGTGCATACAACGATATAAGTGCCGTAGAAAAATTAGTGGCAGAAAACAAAAACGAAATTGCCGCTGTTATTATTGAACCTGTGGCGGGTAATATGGGTTGCATTTTGCCGGAAGAAGGATATCTTGAAGCGCTTCGCGAAATTTGTGACAGGGAAAACATGTTGCTGATCTTTGATGAGGTGATGACCGGATTCCGGCTTGCAAAAGGAGGCGCACAGGAAAAATTGAAAATCAATGCCGATATCATCACCTATGGAAAAATAATTGGCGCCGGAATGCCGGTTGGCGCTTTTGCCGGCCGAAAGGAGATCATGGAGCATATAGCACCGCTCGGGAGCGTATACCAGGCCGGTACCCTAAGTGGGAACCCATTGGCGATGATAGCGGGCTACACCCTGCTTAATGAATTAAATATCAACCCGGTAGTATATGATGAGTTGGAAGCCAAAGGCGCTTACCTTCAAAAAGGCTTAACAGAAGTGTTGAAAACCAAAGCGCATCCGTTCCGCATCAATCGAATGGGAAGCATGATAAGCGTGCATTTCAGCGATCATGAAATTGTAGATTTTAACTCAGCTTCAGAATCAAATATTGAAATATTTAATAAGTTTTTTCATCATATGTTGAAATCCGGTGTATATTTGCCTCCTTCAGCTTTTGAAACCTGGTTTATAAGCAATGCCATTACCTATCAAGACCTGGACCGTACCATTGATGCGGCGTCCCGTTTTTGATCCATCATATCAGTAAAGGTCACCCTGCGTGACCTTTTACCTTTTTAACGAAGTAAGCATATCAAACATGACAAATACATCAGCCAGGCGTGGGATTATATTGATGAACCTCGGTTCACCCGACTCAACAGAAGTAAAAGACGTATACCGTTACCTCATGGAATTTTTGATGGATGGGAGAGTAATTGATTACAACTACCTGGCGCGTTTGCTGTTGGTAGGAGGTATTATTGTACCGTTCCGGGCGGCAAAGTCGGCAGCAGCCTACCGTTCTATATGGACCGAAGAAGGTTCTCCGCTTATTGTAATAACGCAACAATTGCAGGAGGCGGTACAGGCCAAGTTAGAAGAGCCGGTAGAAATAGCCATGCGATATGGCAACCCGTCTGTTGGCGCTGCATATGATAATTTATTAAAACGATTGCCGGGGCTGGAAGAAGTGATCGCTATACCCCTGTACCCGCACTACGCTATGTCGTCTTATGAAACGGCAATAGAACATGCCAAAACCGTGCACAAAAAAGGGAAATATCCTTTTTCACTTTCTTTCATCAGGCCTTTTTACAATGAGTCCGGTTATATACATGCATTGGCGGAAAGCATCAGCCCTTACCTGCAGCAGGATTACGATCATATATTGTTCAGCTACCACGGTGTACCGGGCAGGCATATACGCAAATCCGATATTACAGGCAATCATTGTTTGCAAACGCCTAACTGCTGCCAAACAGCTTCCCCGGCCCATGCTTTTTGCTACAGGCATCAATGTTTTACCACAACCCGGCTGATAACAGAAAAATTAAACATTGCCGAAAACAAGTACAGCATTTCATTTCAGTCAAGACTGGGTAAAGGATGGCTGGAACCTTTTACCGATATACGTTTGGCAGAACTTCCCAAAGCGGGCAAAAAGAAATTACTGGTACTTTGCCCTGCATTTGTAAGCGACTGCTTAGAAACGCTTGAAGAAATAGCAGTGGAGGGAAAAGAAACCTTTTTGCATGCGGGAGGTGAATCCTTTACTTTTATTCCCTGTTTGAATACCAGTACTGCCTGGGTGGATGCTATCGCTTTATGGATGAAAGCATATGCGGATGGTGAACGCAGTATGATCTTTTAAAGCAATTCATTTCATGAAAGCATTGGTTTATAAGTCTACAGGAAGCTGGTATGTGGTTAAAACCCGCGACGGCTTATTGTACAATGCCAGGATCAAAGGTAAATTTAAACTGGAAGGTATTACTTCTACCAACCCGGTAACAGTAGGTGATGAAATAGATGTTGAAATCGAAGAAGGAGAAGACAAAAGCGCCATCATTACACATATTTACGACCGCCGTAATTATATTAACCGTCAATCGCCCTCTCATAAATACCAGCATCATATTATTGCGGCTAATATTGATCAAACTTTACTGGTTTGCACACTCAGGGAACCGCGTACATCGCAGGGATTTACAGACAGGTTTTTGGTGGCTGCCGAATCATATCATATACCTGCAATACTCGTATTTAATAAATCCGATCTGCACCGGGAAAAAGAAATGAATCAATTTGAAGAAAGGAGAGAAATGTATGAGGCAATAGGATATACTGTGATTTTAATGAGCGTGGAAAAGAAGGAGGGAATGAAAGATATACAGGAGGTTTTACAGGGTAAAACTTCTTTGGTAAGCGGACATTCCGGCGTAGGAAAATCATCATTCATCAATGCCCTGGTACCCTCCTTCGGGCTTAAAACGCAGGAAGTAAGCGGCTGGAGCGGAAAAGGCCTGCATACCACTACTTTTGCGGAAATGTATGATCTGCCTTTTGGCGGAAGGATAATTGATACGCCGGGGATACGTGAATTTGGTCTGGTGGATATTTCCAAACAGGAACTTTCGCATTATTTTCCTGAAATGCGGCCACTCATCAGTGAGTGCCAGTTTAATAATTGTTTACACATTAACGAGCCGGGCTGTGCAGTTAAAGCTGCTGTAGAAAGTGGGGAAATTAATGTTGAACGCTATGTGAGTTATTATAATATTCTTGACTCCATCAAAGAGTACCGGTAGCCGCGTATTGCTTACGGACTTTCCGTAATAATAAAATAAGAGAGCCCAACCAGTTTTTAACGTTTTTTAAGGCTTGTGATCCGCATGTCATCTCCCTGTGGGTGGTGTATCACGAATCCGGTATTATTGGCCGGTGCGCCGGTTTGCCTTGTCCATCCCGCATAATTTACACAGTCACCGATTCCCGGTGGGTTCATCAGTTCCAATAATACCATATCGGTATATTTCCATGATGCCCTAAGGATAGCGCCGGAAAATCCTATTCCATTGGCAATACTATTATTCCCATTACAATTTGTACGCCAAAACTCAAATCTAAAAGTAGCAGTAGATAAAGCGTTAATTTCTGATGCGTCCAAGACACCGTTCTTGTTCCTGTCCACCACGTGAAAAGCGGTTAAAAAATAAGCCCTGCCATTATTCGCTTCATTGTTGATCAATGTACCTGTTCCCTGACCACCATTGATTGAAAAGCGGGCTACAGCCTTTGCATAGGGCATTTTGGAAGGCTGGCACTGTATCGAGGGGTCACAATTGGTGCTTGCCCCAAAGATCTGGAAATCATTAGTGGTAAGGGTGTTGTCGCCCGAAGCCCCGATATCACCTATCTCCTAGTGTTAAGTTAAGTATAATATGACGTATATTTATGGTATATTTGTAAAACTATTTACAAATGATACGTTATACAGTCAAACTGACAAAAGCCGAAGTTGAAGAACTTCAATCAATAATTAACAA
>Ga0209916_1000247_pt1 | contig 105881 bp, 100 predicted proteins | sample ThiBio_1000_plan_FD_183956 | JGI IMG/M metagenome (GOLD analysis project Ga0209916, IMG submission 183956) | Wastewater bioreactor microbial communities from Cape Town, South Africa - Thiocy_solids_2 (SPAdes) | ecosystem: Engineered > Bioreactor > Thiocyanate-remediating > Anaerobic-Aerobic ... | reverse complement strand
TTGCTCCTTGCTGCGGCGGGGTTGTGCAGACTTGTCGTTTACCTGTTCCATTACGCTGGTTTTTGATGAACGCCAAATATAATGGCGGTTTACACAAAAACAGGAGCGGGGATGGTTGGAGGCTTACCCATCCAGTAATCAAATTTGAGGGTATTTTTTACAAAGGAGCTTTTCTTCCAATCCAAGTATACAGGAATATCCAATTTATTGTAAATGGTATAGGATATCACCCCTTTGTTTGCCCAAAATGAATAGTGTATACTGAATGTATCATTTTCAAAATGGTAATACCCGTTATCCAATTTCATATCGGATGTAGTCTTTGTCTCATAAATGCGGGCAAACTTATTGTTGCAGGAGAGGGCAATCAAGCCAATAATAATGATCAGCAGGTATCTTTTCATGATTTAGGAGTTGATACTTTAAATATAATTAAAACCATTAATAAAACAGCAAATATCCCGGTCAAGAATAAACGCTGGAAATGAAGTAAAATACAACCTAATTGACTGAAAGTGCCGGAGTTGTGTCGGAAATGGTAAAAACTAAAAAAGGCTTCAATCTTTGAAACCCTTTGCAGTATTGCGTGACCCCGCAGAGACTCGAACTCTGGACCCGCTGATTAAGAGTCAGCTGCTCTACCAACTGAGCTACGGAGTCTGGTGGAGCGCAAAAATATCAAAATACTTTTATATTCCACTCATCCATCTTCATTGCTGATTATTTCTCCGGCACAATAAGCATTTCCATTCTTTACTTAAATTGCATGCTGATATGGCTCAACCAACCCATACCGTAAAACTAGTTGAATGTCCGCGCGATGCCATGCAGGGCTGGAAGCATTTTATTTCAACCCAACAGAAAACAGATTATATCACTTCATTATTAAAAGTAGGATTTGATACCATAGATTTTGGAAGTTTTGTATCGCCCAAAGCCATACCGCAAATGGCAGATACACATGAGGTGATAAAGCAACTGGACATTTCCGGCACAAGCACAAAATTACTGGCTATAGTAGCCAATGAACGCGGCGCAAAAGAAGCCGTGCAATACGATGCGATTGCCTGCCTTGGTTTTCCCTTTTCTGTTTCGGAAACATTTCAACTGCGCAATACCAACAGTACCATTGCAGCATCACTTACAAGAGTAGAAACGATACAAAAGCTTTGTGTTAAACACAAAAAGCAACTGGTAATATACCTTTCCATGGGATTTGGAAATCCTTATGGCGACCCATACAATGAAGACGTTGTATTCAGCTGGGCCAATACCATTCAACAACTGGGCATTGATATCATTTCCCTTGCGGATACCGTTGGACTGGCAACTCCCGAACAAATAAATCATATTACAAGTCATCTGGTTAATGCATTACCTCATATTGAAATTGGCGTGCACCTGCATTCTACGCCCATTCACCGTGCGCATAAAATTGACGCGGCATTTAAGGCGGGGTGCCGCCGCTTCGATGGCGCGTTGATGGGTATCGGCGGTTGCCCGATGGCTAATGATGACCTGGTAGGCAATATGGATACCGAACAAATGATCACGTATTTCTCCGGGTTGCAATTGTGCGACCATATCAATACAGAAGCCCTCCGGCAAAGCACTATTATAGCCCAAACCATTTTTGTTTAGCATGACGAACTTCAGATTAACATTGAACATACCGCCCTTTCCACAAAAAATAAATCACAGGCACAAGTTGTTTTTATCGGGTTCATGCTTTACCGAACATATCACCAAACAACTCAGCAATAATAAGTTTACCGTCATTGAAAATCCCAATGGCATTCTTTTTAATCCGGCCAGCATTGCCGCATCTGTAGTATCTTATATAGAGCAAAAATTATATAGCGAAGATGAACTGTTCTATTACAACGAACTTTGGCACAGTTGGGATCACCACAGCCGTTTTTCACACCCCGATAAACAAACCGCTTTACACCAAATCAACCATTCACAGCAAACCGCACACGCTTTTTTAAAAGACGCCGACTGGCTGGTGCTCACTTTGGGATCAGCATTTGCGTATGAATGGATAGAAAAACCATCGCCGCTGTACCCGGTAAAAAACAGAGATAATGATATTGTGGCCAATTGCCATAAAGTTCCGACAAACAGATTCAGGAAGAGACTTTTAACTACCGAAGAAGTGTTCACTACATTGGATAATCTTCGCTACAGGCTAATGCTGTTCAATCCCTCAATTAAAGTTATCTATACCATAAGCCCTGTGCGGCATGCAAGGGATGGTTTGGTGGAGAATAATAAAAGCAAAGCCATACTGATACAGGCTGTTCATCATATGGTTGAAAAATTTGAAAATCATTTTTATTTTCCGGCTTATGAACTGGTAATTGACGATTTGCGGGATTACCGTTTTTATGCAGAAGACATGGTGCATCCCAATTACCTGGCCACCGCCTATGTATGGGAAAAATTTACCGCTGCATGTATTGATCCCCGCTGTTATGCTTTAATGAAAGAAATGGAAAAGATCAATATCGCTGTAAAACACCGCCCTTTCAATCCTGCTTCTGCCGCCCACAGCCAATTTCTAAACAGCTATTTTACCAAAGTGCAGGCATTGCAGGATCAATACCCGCATATCAATTTTACAGAGGAACTGAACCATTTTAGTGGCAACTAAACTTCTTTTCTCAATATTTCCAATGGTGGTATATTCACTACTCCCCTGCTGTTGAACAGTCCTATGGCAACTGTAAGTAAGGACACAGAAAGGAACAATACGAGTACAGGCATGAACGAAGGATTAAAATCAGCGTCAAAGCTATACCTGGCCAGAGCCCAGCTACCTGCAAGCGAAAGCAATATGCCGGTACCGGCCGCAAGCGCACCCAGGAAAAAATATTCCAAAGCTGCAATAATAAACAATTGCCTGCGGCTGGCGCCCAGTGTACGCAGCAATACCGTTTCCTGCATGCGCTGAAATTTACTTACATATACAGAAGCGATGAGTACAATCAACCCCGTGATGATACTAAAAGCTGCCATGAACCGGATTACAAAACCAATTTTATCCAGTACCTCATCCAATACTTTTAATATAAGGCCCAGATCAATAACAGATACATTGGGAAACCCGCGCACCACTGCCTGTTGAAAAGCTGCGGAAGTTTCGTTAGATGGCACCCGGGTAACCAGCACATGAAACTGTGGCGCCGCTTCCAGCACACCGGCCGGAAAAATAACCCGGAAATTGGTTTGCACACGCCTCCAGTCAACATCCCTGAAGCTGCCCACGATAGTTGGAATAAGGGCTCCCTGCACATTAAATAAAATACTATCCCCAATGGATACTCCAAGCCGGTTTGCATATCGTTCTTCCAATGATATATAAACAGGATCGCCAGGCACATACTTTTTTATCTCTAATTTACCGGCTGTTATTTTTTCGGTGCTGGTTAATGAGTCTCGGTAAGTAACACGCAACTCTCCCTCAAATGCTCTCGCTGGTACACCGGTTGCCGAATCTTTCTTTGATTCTCCGGCATTTTTTCCGTTTATCTCTTCTATGCGCATGGTAACAATGGGCACATCCTGGTATATGGGCAGATGATATTGTTTTACAAGTTTTGCTACATCATCTTTCTGGCTGGTTTGAATATCAAACAACACCATATTGGGCTGGTTATTGCTGGCCGACGTGGATACACGGCTCATGAGTATATCCTGTATAAAATAAAGTGTGCCAATAAAAAGTGTACCCAGTCCTATCGTAACTACCAATAGTATAGTTTGATTGTTTGGACGATACAAATTGGCAAAACCCTGCCGCCATAAATAGTTCAGTCCGGAAGGAAAAAAACGGCGTACAGCGCCCCGCAACACCACGGCAACGGCTGTCAGCAACAAAAAAGCTGCAAGTATACTTGCCGTAAAAACAAGCGCCTGCGGCCAGCTTTGCATTTGTAGTCGTGCAAATAAGGCGACAAAAAAAAGAATAACAGCAAACAACAGTACCTGCCAGGGGTTACGCCATGCCGGCGCCTGCTCAACCGACACCCGTAAAGTATACAGTGGGGAAATGCCGCGAATGGAAAGCAAAGGCAGCAATCCAAACAGGAAGGATATAATAATGCCCAACCCTATCCCTTTGGCGATAGACGGCCATGAAACAGCGGTACTGATATTCACAGGTAAAATATCTTTCAGTACAAAGGGCAAAGCCTGCTGTGCCAGTGTTCCCAGAAATGCTCCTGTTACGGCGCCTATCAATCCAAGCGCGGTTATTTGTATAAGATAGATCAGGAAGGTTTGATTTGTACTGGCGCCCAGGCAACGCAATATGGCGATAGCGCTTATTTTTTCGCGGATGTAAATATTAATGGAACTGGCTATTCCTATACAACCCAGTAACAGTGCTATAAAACCGATAAGTGTAAGAAATTGAGAAACATCTTCGAATTGCCTGCCGGTGTCTCTTTTGCGGGATTCGGCCGTTTCGTAATCCAACCCCTTGTTTTCAAGTATAGGATCAACAGCAGCAAGCTGCTTATCCATCTTTACCTGGGCATTGTACCTGAAATAAAAGCTGTATGTAAACCTGCTTCCTTTTTGCAGAAGCCCGGTTTGCTGCAGGTATTGAAAAGGGATATATACCGGTGGAGCAATGGTAGTGGAAAGCCCGGAGCGGCCGGGCGCCTGTGTAAGCATGCCGGCTATAACAAAGCTCAATTCGCCTACGCGTATGGTATCACCAACTTTTGCATCAAACTGCAGCATCAGCGTTCTGTCTACCAACGCCTGTTTCCCTTTGCGGAAATCAATACCCGCTGCTGCGGGAATTGTTTCAAAACGGCCGTAATAGGGGTAATCTCCTTCAAGCGCCAATACCTGCACCAGTCTTGTTCCATTATTTTTTGTAAAATAAACCATAGAAGCAAACCTGCACTCCTGCGAACGTTGATCGCCCAGGGTATCCAGCATATTTTGTATGGTAGAATCAGGCGCTTTATTGCTTTCAATAACCAAATCGGAGCCCAATAATGCTTTTGCCTGGTTGTTGATATCATTGCGTACATGGTCGCCCAGCGAAAAAATGGCTACCAGCGCAGCAATACCCAATACAATGGAAGACATGAATAACAATAGCCTTGAGCGGTTACGGCGGCTGTCGCGCCATGCCATCGTTAAAAGCCAGGGGAAATTAAGTTGTTTTTTGGGTAAAAATTGATCTGTATTCATGTATAATTTTTAAACCGCCAGTGTGGTGCTACTGGTGCGTTCGTCTGCAATAATATGCCCGCCTTTTAAACGAATGATGCGCTGGGTACTCGCTGCCAGTTCGGAATTATGGGTAACAATGATCAAAGTGGTTCCGGTTTCCCTGTTCAGTTCAAAAAGCAACGGTACGATCTTTCCGCTTGTTTCATCATCTAAGTTGCCGGTAGGTTCATCGGCAAACAATATTTTAGGATTGGTAGAAAACGCTCTTGCTATGGAAACCCGTTGCTGCTCCCCCCCGGATAATTGTGTGGGGTAATGATGTAAACGATCTGCCAATCCTACTTTCTCAAGCAGGGCAACAGAGCGCGAACGGATATTTTTTTCTCCCTGTAATTCCAAAGGAACCATTACGTTTTCAAGAGCCGTAAGCGTAGGCATCAGTTGAAAATTCTGAAAAATAAACCCTATATAACGATTACGGATAAATGCTCTTTCATCCTCACTTCTTTCTTCCAGCTTTAATTTGTTCAGTTCAATGGTACCGGTACTGGCCCTGTCGAGCCCGGCACATAAACCCAGCAATGTGGTTTTACCACTACCCGAAGGCCCTACAATAGCTACAATAGAGCCCGCTTCTACCGTAAAATTAATATCATGAAGTACGGTAAGCCTTTTGGTACCGCTTTGATAGGTTTTGCTTACATCGTGTAAGCTGAGTATGGTATCCATTTGTGATTTTATTTTGAAAGAAGTAGCATTCAAATTACTATGTTTGGGGTAAGCGCTCTTTAAATTAATGTATTTTTAAAATATACTTAACAGCTTTCGGAATAAATTAGCGATTATGCTGAAAATAAAAATTTATGGTATATTGCTGCTGACGTTATGTGCAGCCTGCGGCAATCCAAATTCGCCACCGGCAGAAACTGCAAAGGACAGTATCCAGAAAGAAACACCAAAGCCTTCATCTTCAATAAAAAATATTGTTTTTTTCGGAAATAGTCTTACTGCAGGTTACGGACTCGACCTCTCGGAGGCTTATCCCGCACTGATACAGGCTAAAATTGATTCATTACAACTCCCTTATAAAGTTATTAATGCAGGACTAAGCGGAGAAACCACGGCCGGTGGCAACAGCAGGATTGACTGGATACTCAGACAACCTGTACATGTTTTTGTACTTGAACTCGGAGGCAATGACGGTCTGCGGGGAATACCGCTGGAAGAAACAGAAAAAAACCTGCAGAAGATAATAAACAAGGTAAAAGAAAAATACCCCGGTGCAAAATTAATGCTCGCGGGCATGCGTGTTCCGCCCAATATGGGAAAGCAGTATGGTGAAAATTTCCATAAGATTTTCGGAAACCTGGCAAGTGACAATAAAATAGCGTTTCTGCCCTTTTTGCTGGAAGGCGTTGGTGGCGAACCGGGGTTGAACCAGGCAGACGGCATACATCCTACAGCGGAAGGACAAAAGATAGTAGCTGAAAATGTTTGGGCTGTGCTGAAAGGGCTGTTATAATAAGCGGAATGAGCAAAGCAACAAACAGCCAAAGCATTTAATTATTTACCTTTGTACGTACGATTATGTACGTACGATTACCATGAAATAGAAAGTAGTTCACGGTAACATTTTTCGAAGCAGAGAAAGGCATTGTGGCGCCAGTTGGACTATATACAGCCCCATCAGCTTCAACAAATTATTAACCAATACATCAAATAATGTATAGATTATTTATTTTGTCCGTTGTTTTTTCGGCAACCTTTTCTTTGAACGTTACAGCACAGAAGACCACTATAAACCTATTACCTGCGAAAGCATTTGCTCAAAGCCTGGACACGGCAACTCAAAAACAGATTATTGATGTTCGCACACCGGAAGAATTTCAATCCGGCCATATTGCAACCGCAAAAAACATTAATATTTATGACGCGGATTTCAAAGCTCAGCTTGAAAAGCTTAACAAAGAAAAGCCCGTATTCGTTTACTGCAAGGTTGGTGGAAGAAGTGCGAAAGCAGCAAAAATATTGCAGGAACTGGGTTTTACTACTGTGTATGATTTGGAGAATGGTATGATGGCCTGGGAAAAGAGTAAGCTTCCTGTAGTAACACTTGAGGAAGAAGTTAAAAGCGGGGCAAATAGTTTTACACTTTCTGATTTTGATAAATTACTTGCTGATAATAAAATATTACTGGTTGATTTTTATGCTCCCTGGTGCATCCCCTGCCGGCAAATGGAACCATCGCTGAAAAAGCTTTCAAAAGAATACAAAGACAAAGTGACTTTTTCACGAATTGACCTGGATAAAGCCAAGCCACTGGCCCGCGAATTGAATATTGAAAGCATTCCGGTATTAGCAGTTTATAAAAACGGGAAAGAGCTTAAACGTGTTACCGGATTTCAGTCAACTTCCCAGATCAGGGAACTAATAAGGTATTTATTGAAGAGTTAAAAAAATAATGCTGTAAGTCATTGAAGGAACATCAGTTAAGACGTGCTGAAGCTTAGCGGAGAATCTATGATGTTTTCTACCAGCTACCACCTGCACCGCCACCACCGAAACTGCCACCCCCAAATCCACCAAATCCACCCGAGCTGCCACCGCCGCCCCAGCCTCCGCCTCCCCTGCTTCCCCCGCCACCCGGGAACCAAAATACAGGAGGGACTCCCGTTTCGCGGTAACCACGCCGGCTCATAAACGAACCTCCGCCTCCACCACCTCCAATACGGGAAATGATAACAACAATAATGAATATAATGAATATGATAAGTGGTAATGGTACACCCTTTTTCTTTCCTCTGTCTGCATATCCTTCCGGTGGCTGGTATTCGCCAACAGCGGCTTTCATAATAGCGGTAGTGCCTTCATCAATACCCCGGTAGTAATCGTTACCTCTGAAATTAGGCAGTATTTCGTTTTCAATGATCTGCTTACAGGTTATGTCGGGTAAAGCGCCTTCCAGCCCGTAACCCGGCGCTATAAAAACCTTCCGGTCGTCTTTGGCAATTAAAAAAACTACACCATTATTAAATTCTTTGTTGCCCACACCCCACTTGCGCCCCAATGCAGTAGCATATTCATAGGGGTCGTAGTCGCCAACCGTTTTTACTATAACTACTGCAATCTGGTTCGACGTGGTGTCGTCATAATTTTTTAATTTATGCTCAAGATTTTCCTGCTGTAATTGGGTAAGGGTGCCGGTAAAATCATTAACCAGTTGTGGCGGATTTGGCGCAGCGGGAACGATTTTATCAACCTGCGCGGAAACACCAAGAGAGAGAAAGAACAATATGACGAATAAATACTTCTTCATTAATTTTAAAATTCCTTACCCGGAGAAAAGAACCAAATAAATTTCAAATCTTAAATTTTAAACCTGTCCGCCGTGGCGGATATTAAACCTCATTTTCCAAACACAATCTCATCAGGCAATTCATTTCTATCGGCATTGGAATGATAAGGGAAATGCTCCTGCAGCACTTCCCCCACTTCCTTTAGGATTTGTATAATACCATCACTGTAATGAGCGGCATTGAATTCGCTTAGAATATGTTGCACTGCTTTGTTCCAGAAATCTTTTCCTACTTTTTGGTGAATGCCTTCATCGCCAAATATGGCCAACTGGTGATCTTTAATAGCTATATACAATATTACTCCATTGCGTTGTTCTGTTTTCTCCATCTTTAAACCATAAAAAAGTTCGATGGCCCTGTCAACAGGATCCACAAAACGGCAGCGACTTTCTACATAAACCCGTATTTCTCCACTGGTAAGCCTTTCGGCCTCCCGTATAGCGGATACAATGCGCTGGTTCTCCTCCGGAGAAAAAAAGTGTTTGATTCTGGATGGAAAAAGCCTCATGAATTCGGGTACAATTTAAAAATTTACTTCCGGTGCAGTCTGGGCGCCAGGCTCTGCGGCAAAAAATCCTTTTTCTTTGAATCCAAATATTCCGGCGTACAATGCATTGGGAAATGTTTTTACCACGGTATTGTACTCCTGAACGGCTGTATTAAAGTCGTTGCGAGAAACCTTGATCCTGTTTTCAGTTCCTTCCAATTGCGATTGCAGGTTAAGAAAATTCTGATTGGCTTTTAGTTCGGGATAGCGTTCCACCGTTACAAGCAAACGACTCAGCGCGCTACTTAATTCGCCCTGTGCCTGCTGAAATTGCGCCATTTTTTCAGGACTAAGGTCATCTGCGTTAATATTCACTTTAGTGGCATTGGCCCTTGCCTGGATAACTTGCGTAAGGGTTTCCTGCTCAAAGTTGGCGGCGCCCTTCACTGTATTTACAAGATTGGGAATAAGGTCAGACCGGCGCTGGTATTCGCTCTGCACATTACCCCACTTGCCTTTTACGTTTTGATCCAATCCAACCATTTTATTGTATCCGCTGCAGCCGCAACCGCCCAATAATAATATAGCGCCTATAACAACAATTAAAATAAGATTTTTCGACTTCATGTGTAGTGTTTTATGCAGTAAATGTACATATCAAAATACTAATATCTGCAAAAGTTTACCTCGTATTCTGAAAGAAATCTCCGGCTACCAGGTTGATATCTTCATTGCTCAGCCTTTGTTTTCCGGAAGCGATTACGATCCTGTAACGAAAGGTAACAGACTGGCCCTGCTTTAAAGCGAAATTGAGTGTTTCTTTTCCATTGCTGAGTGCTTTTTGCCCTAACGGATTAGCCGCAAACAATCCGTACCCCCGGGCATGCCAGTAAGTAGGGTAACCCACATTGCGCGGATGATCAATGATAACAATACTGGTAGTGTCATCACCTTGTTTTCCGTACAACATGCACCATTGCGCCCTGGTACCCCATGCGGCATCGCCTTCCTTACCTTCGCTTGTAATATAGTTTCCGGAAGGAGCCCCATCTGCACTGCCCTCTACTACAGTTACATTTCCTTTATCGTCCTTAAATTCTTTCTTTTCCTTAGAAGGCAGTTCCAGTTCGTGCGCCAAACGCAGCCCAAGCATTCCGTCCTTTACATCCGGCATATTTACATCCTGCGCAGCAGTAAGCGTTGTTATCCGGTCTATTATTCTTTTGTCTTCATCAGCTCTGAAAAAATAAGTAGTGGCTTCATTTAGTAATACCTGGTTTTTCTGATTTTCCCATGTAGCCTGCATTTTTAATTCTCCCTTCTTCCCACTTTTGGTTTTAACGATCTTCTTTGTCTTTATCCAGCCATACTTGTTTTTTTTATCTTCCGGGATAGCATAGGAATTATTCCAGAAATCCAGTCCGTTCACACTTTCATAGTTCAGCCATAAGCCAGTGTGATGCGGATGATCCGTAGGCTCATTTTTTCGTGGCGCGAACGGGAAACCACGGGTAATCAACTGCCCATCGGGTGCATATATAGGATATAAAAAGGGTTTTTCAAGAGTGTCGGTATACAGCAGTTCCGTAAAAGGTTTGCCATCGGCGGTGATGGATACTTTTTTTGATGCTTCCACCGGCGTTACTTCAATATTGTATGCCTCCACCTTGCCTTTGGACAATTGTCCGTAAGAGGTTACAGTAAAAATACAACCCAGCGCCAGCATCAATTGCCCTAAAAAAAAGGAATTTCTTTTTTTCATAATTAAACATTTATAAATTAGTATCGGTTAAACAAATGCTTCTCATTATCTGAAACATTGGTTACGGGTGCTGCAAAATACTATAATCTGTTTTGTTTACAGCCGGTAAAAGATAAAAACTACCATTCTTTCACTTAAATTTTAATCACCAAAGGATCGCATATGAAAAATTCACGCAGGGAGTTCATTAAAAAAGGTTCAATGGCAGGCTTGGCCACCTATGTGGGCACTATGGGGCTCAGTGCTAAAAGCTATCGCAATATTATCGGCGCCAATGATCGGGTGAACGTGGGCGTTATCGGGTTTTCCGACAGGTTCAGAGGTTCCCTGTTGCCCTCATTCGTTAATCTGCATAAGGAACTCAACTTCGATATGGTTGCCGTATCGGATATATGGAAAAAGAGAAGAGAAGACGGGCAAGCCTATCTTAAACAGCAATTGGGGCACGATATTACTGCATGCGTAAACAATGAGGCATTATACGATTTGAAGAACATTGATGCGGTTTTTATCAGCACTGCAGATTTTCAGCATGCATTGCATACCGTTGAAGCCGTAAAAGCCGGCAAAGACACGTATACAGAAAAACCTTTGGCCGAAACCATGGAAGATGCCCGCGCAGTGCTGAAAGCAGTGAAAGACAGTGGAAAAATTGTACAGATCGGCTCACAACGAAGAAGTGGGGCCGCATACAAAGCCGCATATGATTTTATACAGCAGGGGAAGTTTGGCCCCATAGTAATGGTGGAACTCATATGGAATGTAAACCAGCCCGGGCGATGGCGCAGGCCTTCGCTGGTTCCGCAGTTGCGGGAAGAAGATACCGACTGGAAACGCTTTTTACTGAACCGTCCTTTTGAAAAATTTGACCCCAGGAAATACTTAGAGTTTCGTTTATTCTGGCCTTATTCTTCCGGCATCCCGGGGCAATGGATGTGCCACCAGATTGATACGGTTCATTGGTTCGCCAACCTGCCGCACCCACGCAGCGTAGCCGTTAATGGCGGTATTTACGCGTGGAATGATGGCAGAAAAAATGCGGATACGCTAACGGCTGTTTTTGATTACGGGCCACTCAATGACCCGTCTAAAGGTTTCCAGGTAATTTTTAGTTCGCGTATGACCAATGCGGCGGGAGATGTTAAAGAGATTTATTATTCCAATGGCGGCACGCTTAACTTAGATACCAATCAAATTAGCCCCGAAGGCGGATTAAAGGAAAATCATGCAAAAGCCATGGGAATGAAGGCCAACCTTTTGCCTTCCGCTTCGCTGAATGATATGGCAACAAAAGTAACCACCGATGCCAATACCGGCAGCGATGATCTAACGCTGTCGCATGTACGCAACTGGATGGAATGTGTACGCAGTCGCAGGCAACCGAATGCACCGATAGAAGCCGGCTACAACCATGCCATTGCAGTTATCATGTCAAATGCGGCTTACCGGACAGGGCAAAAGGTTACATTCGATGAAAAAACACAGGAAGTTATGGCTGGAGGTAAAGTGTTTAAATACTAGCCCGAACGGAAAGCCGGATGGTAGTAGTAAGCGGCATACACAACACCGGCACATTGGTATAAAACAAAAGGTCAGGAGAAATATCCCTGACCTTTTGTTTTGCGTTTTTCGCTATAAAATATCATCTGCTACGAAAACACCATTTTTATTGCTGTTAAAATGCGGTTGCGTTCCTCATCCGTTAAATTGGATCCCGAAGGCAAACACAATCCGTCCTTAAATAGATTTTCTGCTGTTCCGTCGCCATAAAACGGAGCATCTTTAAAAACAGGCTGACAATGCATAGGTTTCCACAAAGGACGGCTTTCAATATTTACTTTATCCAGAGCCAGTCTGAGCGTTTCCCTGGTAACAGCAGGATGCTTAATGAGAACAGTAGTAAGCCAGTGATTGGAGTAACACCCTTCCGGGTCCTTTAAAAACCGGATAGCAGTAATATCGGCCAGAGCCTTGGTATACCACTCAAAATTAGCCCGTCGCTGTAAAATACGTTCGGATAGAACCTCCATTTGCCCACGTCCGATACCGGCGCATATATTACTCATTCTGTAGTTGTAACCAATTTGGGAATGCTGATAATGGGGCGCCGGGTCGCGGGCCTGCGTAGATAGAAAGCGGGCTTTTTCCGCCAGTTCGGGCTGGTGTGCAACCATTGCTCCCCCTCCGGAGGTTGTAATGATTTTATTTCCGTTGAATGACAAGGCCGAGATCATGCCGTATGTGCCGCATTTTTTCCCATTGATGTGGCTTCCCAGTGCTTCCGCGGCATCTTCCAGTACGGGAATTTCATACCGGCCGGCAATTGTCATAATCTCATTCATTTTTGCCGGCATACCGTATAAATGAACGGGAATAATAGCTTTTGGCTTCTTTCCTTTGGCAATCCCGTCTTTAATCGCTTTCTCCAAAAATTCGGGCGACATATTCCAGGTTTCAGGTTCGCTGTCAATAAAAACAGGTGTTGCTCCCAGGTATGCAATGGGGTTAGCGGATGCGGAAAAAGTCATACTCTGGCATATCACTTCATCTCCGGGCTTCACATCAAGCAGTATCAGGCCCAAATGAATGGCCGCTGTGCCGGAACTTAATGCAGCTACATGGATGCCGTTTTCATTTTCAGGCAAAAGAAACCGGGCGATATCTTTTTCAAGTCCGTTTACATGCGGACCAAGCGGAGCCACCCAGTTTGTATCAAAAGCTTCATTAACAAATTTCCTTTCATTACCGCCCATATGGGGCGAAGAGAGCCATATTTTTGAACGCATTGTATTTTAATTATTAAATGAATGATTTCTGCAGATACTGCTCAATCACGCAAAATAGTTTTATCCATAAGAAAAAAAACGTTTTAGGTTTAAAAACGGCTTTTCTACAAACCAATAGCTAATAGAAGAAATAGCTACAGTAAGTGTTACAACCAGTAGAAAATCCAGCATTACCCAATGTGTGGTAAGATAATGTTCTACCATATCAATTGATAAAGCATGCCATACGTATATGCCGTAGCTTATTGTTCCCAGATACTGCATAAACGGTAATTTTAAAAATTGGGTTGCAGCATTTCCATGCTCATACATAACACATAAGCCGATTATACCAAAATAAAATATGCCCAGTGCACTGTGTTTAAGAAGATCCTGATAGAAATCATTGAAAAAACCACACAGTATAAACAATACGCCACCCGCCACCGTGCTGATCACATACGCGTTTTTGTATTTCCTGTTCAAACGATTTTTACGCTCCAATATGGCCAAAATACCACCTAAAACCAACTGATCAAGCCTCGTAAAAGTAAAAAACTCAATAACATATCCCGAAGAAAGCATATAAAATCTGAGCAAAAGCGGCAACAGCAATAGCAAGACACTGAGGTATATTAACCTGTTTTGTTTAAACCGGTATCCGAAATATACCAAAGCTGGCCATAAAAGATAAAAATGTTCCTCAACAGAAAGTGTCCAGAAATGAATCGGACCTGATGCATTCCAATTAAAAGTTCTGGCAAAATTCTGAAGATAAATATAGTAATAAATTTGCCGGTCAAACGATGAGGAGAATTGATAAAGTGATGTAAATACATAAGGTAAATAATAATAACATACCAGTGCAAGATAGTAAAGCGGGAATATCCGCAACGTTCTTCTTATGTAAAATGCTTTAAAATAACTATTGCTTTTTATGGAATTAAGCAAAATACGGGTAATTACAAATCCCGATAACACGAAAAAAAGTGAAACTCCTGAATTTCCAAATTTGGCAATTTTATAAAATAAAGCAGATCCGAACACCTTCTCAGGACTAAAGAAATGAGCTACAATAACCATCATAGCCGCAATCGTTCTCAGCCCATTTAACGATTTAAAATAATCTAACTTCATAAATGAGCAGGCGCTATTTCAAAAGGTCGGATTCTTTTATAACAATCGGATAGGCGTCAACATCTCTGAGGAAAATATAGGGTTCCTTAAAAGTATAATGTATGGTTTCTGAACAAGTACTTTCTTCGTCAAACAAAGCGAGCAAAGTATCCAGGGGCAGGTTGGCGCCACCGGCGGCTATTGAAGATGTGAAAGCCACATGCCTGATATTGATTTCTGTTATTTTTGGTTTGCCGAATACGTCTTCTTTAAAATCAATTGTAAATATTCCATTGAGGCCTGTGCCGGCTTTTTTTGAAATGATATTTAAGGCGTCAATGGAAATGTGCACCAACTGGGGTTCATTTAACAAACGCCCAAATGATGTATTGCCTGTTATACCGGATGGCGCTATTTTTGACATGATGTAATTTACCCTTTCGGCACAAGCACTGGCCAATAATTTATCTTCAAAGTAAAGAAGCTTGCATGCCATATTGCGGCCTGGCAGATATTCAGTTGCAATAAATTCCAGCACGTCGGGATTCATTGCAATCCATTGCATTAACACTTGCGGATTGGTGATTTTTAATGAACCCAGTCCACTGGATCCTTCGGTGCCCCTGATCCAGAACATATCACCCAGTTTGCTTTTTAAATGATCAAAAGAATAATGCCGGGGTTTTAACTTTAAAAAGCCGGGTATGTATTCGGTACCGTCCAGGAGTGTATGCAACTGGTATTTATTTACCAACTCTTTTGCTAACCTGTAATCGGGCAAATGAAGTTTTATTGCCTTATTAAGTTTATTATAGTTTTTGGACCACTCCAATACTTCCATTTCAGGTAGAATTATGGCAGCATCAATGGCATTTTTCTCGATGACCGCATTTATTTCATCCCAATATTGTTTTGCATCAGCCCGGGGTATTACAAAAGATTTATCAAATAAATCCTTGTCGTAGAGACCATAAGCTAAAGGATTCGAATCTACTCCTATAAATTCAAACAAATTTTTATGCGCACCACCAAAGTATTTGATAGCACGCACGAAAGAACGCGGGGTTGGTCCGCCAACACCTGTTACTAAAATTTTTCTGGCAAATGTTTTATCCATCACTATAATTTCCGGAAAGGAACTTTAGCTTTAAAAATTATTACCTCTATTTGGTTATATCATAGATGAATATTGCAAAAATTCTTTTTTATATCCTTTGTGTCCGGGTAACATGCTCAATAAATTCCAATTGTGGTTTCCTTCAATCAGCACTGCACCTTCATTGGTAACTGCCACGTCCCATCCTATAGAACGATTTCCGGAACTTAGCGCTGCCGCTTTAATTACAATCTCCTTACATTGTTCCCAGTAAGGGATTTCAAACCCAATAATAGGTGTGCGGGTAACAGGGTGATGGAGTACATTTGACTTTGTAATATCCAGGTAAATACCCGGACCACAAATCATCCCTGTTTCTATATCTACAGGAGCGCCAAAATTCACTCCGTACTCTCCAACTGAAAGGTTATCCACCGGCGAATTAACGCTGATCCTCAAAAAAGCCAGCAATATGATCACCTTTCCTTCTATATATTGAGTAACTATTCTTATTGTATTCAAAGCACTTGGCGACAATTTCATTAATGCATCATGTTGAATAACATAGTGCTCTGCTAAATCGAAATTATTGGCTTCCATTATTTTAATTACAGACTCAGGAATATCGGAAGGAACTTTTATCACTTCTACCTGCTTACCGGCTCCACCCGTTGAGTTTTTGAGAACAGCCTTTTCGCCTGCTTCCCTCAAAAATTCCGCAGCAAACTGTTTATTTTCTTTGAGCATAGCAAGTGTGGCCCATTTTCTTCCTGAAAAATCATTAAATAATGTCAAAAATTTTATTTTATCATGCAACACATCCCGCTGGTCTCCCGGGTTCATCTTTAGCTGATATTCATACATAAACCCGGTACAAGGATAATTCCCCCGTTCTTCTTCTGGCAAATCATAAAATCTTAATGAAAAATAATCAATCGGTGACGCATTGTGTTTCAGCATTGTATGTAACACTTCCCTGTACAACCGGAAATACGTAATGCGCTTTTCCCTTTTAACAAATCTGGAATATTTAAAAAATAAATTCCATTTGGTTTTAAAAAGGTAATAGGGTATATAAATCAAACGCTTAATACTCATCCTGGTAATATAAAATAAATTATAATAATATCACCGGTTATTCATAAAAAATGGAAATAAAATATGCAAGTTTCATCAATTCAAACTACAGGGAGGAACAATGAAAACTACGGGTGAACATTAGGGTCTTTGCTAATATGCGATAAAAGTAGACCTTTTTTTTTAAACCGGCAATCCTTCCTTAGATCTCCTGTTCATTTGTGTACTATCAATCTGCCGGGAGCACGATGAATCGAAATCAAAACAAATGGTAACTATATATTTCTTCCCACAAAGGATTTCCAAATACATTAGTAAAAACAATCAAATGTAATTTTGCACTACCCTATTGAGAAGATTGTAGGAGGATAGTTACTAAGAAACTTAACACAGATAAAATGGCACAACTAACAGATTTTAAAAACCTAAAGGAGTTAATGGCTCACTTTTCAAATGATGATGTGTGCCGGGTGTATATGGAAAAAATGCGGTGGGGTGATAATCCGGTTTGCCCTCATTGCGGAGAAAGTAAGCCCTACAAATTGAAAGACGGAAAAGCATGGAGGTGTAAATCCCGGACTTGTAGGAAGGATTTTAGCGTAACCGTAGGAACCATTTTTGAAAACTCTAAGGTTAAATTGTCTACATGGCTGGCCGCTCTCTATTTGCTTACCGGCCATAAAAAAGGAATTTCAAGCCTGCAATTAGGCAGGGATTTGGGAGTAACCCAAAAAACTGCATGGTTTATTTTGCACCGAATCAGGCTAATAATGGGAGAGCCAGAACCGGAACAACTGGACAATATTGTAGAAGTTGACGAAACTTATGTAGGCGGCAAATGGGATAACATGCACAGCAAAAAACGGCAAAAGCTACGGGATAATGACGCTGATAACAAAGTCCCGGTAATGGGATTAATTGAAAGAAGTGGGCAGGCAAAACTTACGGTTATCGGTAAAAGGACTTTTAAAGAAGTAGTAAAAGAAAACGTAGAAAAGAGTGCTGTTGTCATTACAGATAGCCACCTATCCTATCAGGGCTTAGGTCAGGAATATGCAGCCCATGAAGCGGTTAACCATTCACAGGGAGAATACAAAAGAGATATATTCTATACCAATTCAGTTGAGGGCTTTTTCTCAATGCTCAAAAGGTCAATATTTGGAATATACCACCAAGTAAGCCCAAAGCATCTGCACCGCTATTGTTCCGAAACAGCCTACAGATACAATACCCGTAAAATGAGAGATGATGAACGCTTTAGGCTTGCTCTATCAAATACAAAAGGAAGGCTGAAATACAAGAATCTTATTTCTAAATAATAAAAAATATAAAAATGAAAGCTAAATCAGACAAAGTAAAGGTAATACCAGACCCCCCTAAGGAGATTTCACAGCGCTATCTTTCGTTTGTTGAATGGGCTGCATGGATGGGGTGGTGTTTTGTGGGGTGTCTTTCGTACATCCTCTACTCATTATGGCAGTTATGTAAACAGTAATGGCAGCGCTAATAGCTATCCCAATTAATTTGATCACATTTTTCTTTACCCATTTAAAAATGGACGCGCCGACATTCTTTAGCTTGTTTATGCGTTTTGATTTTCGCTCTTGAATTATGTACTTTTCATAAGTCTCATGTTTTTTAAATTCAATAATCGCTCTGGGGCTTAATCTTAATATGTCAGGAGAGGGCGGATAATGGGCAGGATTACCTTTTAAAATTTCAACGAACAAGGTATTTACAAGTTCATTTATTAAATATTCCCCCTCCCTTTTATTAATGTCCTCTTCAATACCAAAACAATATTTAAATATTTGGCTAAGCGTTAATTCATAATACTTACCCTTAGAATATAAGAAATTAATAATGGCAGCTTTAATCTCATCTTCCGTTAAGGGAGGCATCATTTGTATATAATTAATAATGTAATAAAATAAATATTTATGGATAAAAGGAATAATTCACTGCACAAATTAGAGGCAATACCTCATGACTTTGACGACTTTAAAAATAAATTTAAGCAATACGTTGAAGAAAAGGAGAATACAAAATGGATAACTATTTCAGAATCTGAACTGGAGTACTATAATTTTAATGAGGATACAAAAACGTTAGAAATTAAACGTCACAACGAATCCGCCCTCATTTCATACCAAATAACAGGTTTTGCAAGCGCTTTCTTTATCAATCTTTGCCTTTCGGATAGTTTGCCATTACCAGTTTTGATTTCAAGAAAATAAATATCAATATCCTCACTACCATCAGACAGTCCATCAAATACAATCATATCAATGGGGCTGCCTATGAACCTGGCATCTTTTGGGTTAAATGGGAAATTTGGGTGGAAGGGAACAAGGTGTTCACTTATTTTACCGAGGGTTACTGCATAGCTTTTATTAATAGCCTCTTGTCTTATCCTTATGGTATTTTCAGCCTTCCATTGGGCAAGTAAGTTGGCTGCGTGTCCAATTGCGGTATCTTGGATAGATTTACGCAAGGAATTTAATTCCTTCTCCTTAAATTTTTCCAATTCAGTTATTGCCCATTGGGTAGCAGATTGCTTTAAATCCGATTCCTTTTTGTAAAAACTTAATCGTTCTTGATTTATTAGAGAATTGCTATCATGTAAATCTTGTTGTAATTTTTCTATTAGTTTAAGTTGATAAGAAATTGTCTCAGACTGGGATTTTGTTTGACTTTTATTAGCGAAGAAGTACCTTATATGATCCTTAAAAATGATATACAACAAAAAAACAATACAAATTACACCTATGAGAATATCCAAAGTTTGATCCCTTTCATTCATAATTGATATGACTTTAAATTAACTTTATAATATGAAAAAGACGGTCACAAATAACAGCCCTTTTGAGCAGGCTCTTAAAAAGGCCCTCAATACTCCTTTACCCGAAAAAGAAGCTAAACGGGCTAAAAAGAAAACTCCCTGGTTGGGGCTACCCTTAGACTTGAATTGGTTTTCTGACCTATTTAGAAAAAAGCCCCTTTAATAGATCGTCTACATCAAAATCGGTTAGGTAATGGGCTTGCAATTGCGCTTTGGCATTTTGTACCCCCTCTTCTACTTTTTTCTCATATTGCTCTTTGACATAGTTTTTCTGTTGCTGATTTAACCCTGATGTACTGGTAATATAGGTAAGGGCAAAATCTCTTAAAGCATGTAATTGGGCTTGCTGAACTACCAGCATGTGAAGCATGGCAACATTGAATTTTTCTGTTTCTTTGTCCATATTGTGTAATTTGGGAAAACAAAATAATACAATTATTGCTCATGAAGGCAAAAACCATTCTTTCCAGAACAGGAGTTGTAATAGGTGGAGTAATAACTTTTTTATGGCTAACTAATCCTTCTTATGCCCGATTTAAAGAATTTGGTGCAGATGTAAGCACCGCTTACCAAAAAGTAATTTTCAAAAGGACTTCAAACTTCATTGTGTTTTCAATATACCATAAACAAGTTATTAGTTCAGATGGAGGTTGGACACTTAATGTAAAGTCTGATGAAAAGTATATAGGCCTTTTAATGAATTTTTATAAAATGAAGTAGCTATATGGAATATTCCACAAAATCCTTTAAAATAATACATTGGGATTGCACTCCCATTACCAAATCAAGAGAAGTTAAAATTAATCAGGGTTGCGATATACAATATTCCTTCAAATTCCCAACAGAGAAGGACGGCATTGATATATACTTATTAAATCTGCGGTGGATATTTAGGTTAATTAACCAAGAGGACAAAACTGATATAATATTAAGCTATATAGCGGAAGATGAGAGTATTATGGTTCTTAACGAAGTTAAAGACGAAATACCTAAAGCTAAAGCATTATTTTTAGATTCTCAATCAAGATTTATTGAAGGATTTAATAGAAATAAAATAGGCACACCTATTCAGGGCGCAATCTTTGTTCCTTTGCCCCAAGAAAAACTGGGTGCGATAGCGGAAAAGATAATAACAGAGTTTCTTTATAAAGCGAGATAGTCCCCTTTATTATAATAACGGTCTTAGATTTTTTCTTACGAGGTTTATTAAATTCCATTCCACAATTTACTTAAAATTTAATTTCAAATAAAATAAATTTACCAACGGCTGGGTATTATCGTTCACTTTAACTTTTTGTTACATGGGATTGATTCTATATTTGTATGACCAAAAAGTATCAATATAAACTGGGTGTGGGAAGTGGTATATAGTCGCCAAACAAATTTACACTGCTTTCGGTGTTCCTGCAAAAGGTGGCATGGGTATCGTATCTTCAGCATTTATACCCTCTGTCCGGAATACTTTCAATACGGTTAACAAAATAATTTTTACATCCAGCAGGAAGGAGCAGTTATCAACATACCATACGTCATATATAAATTTTTGTTCCCAGCTAATGGCGTTTCGCCCATTTACCTGTGCCCAACCTGTAATACCAGGTCTTATTTCGTGGCGACGCTTCTGGGTTTTATTATAAAGCGGTAAATAGGATACCAATAGCGGTCTCGGCCCAATTAGGCTCATATCACCCCTGATAACATTTAAAAGCTGTGGGATTTCGTCAAGAGAAGTCTTCCTCACAAAACGACCTATGTTTGTCATGCGCATATTATCGGGCAACAATTTTCCATTTTCATCCTTTTCATCTGTCATGGTCTTAAACTTGATCACCTTAAACACCCTTTCTCCTTTTCCAGGTCTTTTCTGAACAAAAAAGGGCTTTCCTTTGTTCACAAAAAACAGCCAAACCATTATAATCAAAAAAATTGGAAACGCGATAACAAAAGCAACAGTTGCAATTAAAAAATCAATCAGTCTCTTTAAAAACGATCTGTACATACAAATATTAATGCATTTTGAAGTTGCAAAAGCTATTTACATCAGAATAAGTGGTTTCTGAAAGGTGATCAACGAATCAAAACTGCAATACAGCACCTCCCCAGGAATAGCCAACTCCAAAACCGGCGATCAAAACCCTGGAACCTTTTTTTATTTTTCCCGCTGCGAAAGCCTGTTTCATAGCAATAGGAATAGTTGATGAAACGGTATTGCCAAAGTGCTCCATAGCTATAAAAAAATTCTCCTGAGGAATTTTGATCTTTTTACGGAGGTAATCAAGCATGAACTTATTTGCCTGGTGGAAGATAAATAAATCAATATCTTCCTGTTGCAATTGATTTTTTTGAAGAATTTGTTTTACGAGAGCGGGAACGGATTCCAATGTAAAATTAAAAATCTCGGTGCCGTTCATATAAAGATAATTATCATTAAAAAGGTTGCCGTCTTCATCGGGTTGTAAAGATTGGTCGGCGGTTTTTGAATACCGGATAGCGCCGTTTTTAACAATCAGATTTTTTGCTCCCCGTCCATCGGTTCCCAGTACTATCTTTCCTATACCACCTCCTTCCTGATCAGCCGATATCCATATTGCCGCTGCCGCGTCGCCAAAAATTGACCGGTTTCCCTTATCATCAGGATGCAAAAAGCGGCTGTATGTTTCTGCAGTAATCAAAAGTACATTGTTGACATCCCCGGACGCTATCAATCCATTTGCAAGGCTAATGCCATATATAAAACCAGAGCAACCCTGATTGATATCTATGGCGCCTGCTGTTGACGGCAATTTCAATCTTTCGTGAACAAGACAGGCTGTAGTGGGCAAAAAATAGTCGGGACTTTGGGTGCACAGTATCAAATAATCTACATTATCAGCCCGCAAATTATACTCCTCAAAAAGACGTTGCGCTGCGGCCACAGCCATATCGGAAGTAAACTCATCTTCAGCGGCAATCCTCCGGCTGGATATACCAACTTTTTGCATTATTTTATCTACGCTCCATTCAGGAAACGCTTCACTAAGCTGTTCATTCGTTAAGGAGGCAGAAGGCAGATAATAAGAGATAGCCGATATATTAGCAAATAAATGACCTGACATATACTTATTCTACAGTTATATTTCCATTAAATCAGGAACAACAATATTATTAAATGTAGCATAGGTAGTTCCCCACGACAAGCCTACTCCAAAACCACACAGTAACAGCCGGTTCCTTTTTTGTTGTAAATCAGTTCTCATTTCCGTGACCATTGTAAGTGGTATTGACGCTGAACTGGTATTTCCAAAATGCTTGAGGGAGTAAGGAACTTTTTCTTCGGCAAGTCCTAATTTTTTTCTAACTTTTTCATTCATCATTTTGTTGGCCTGGTGAAAAACAGCGTAGTCAATATCATCGTTTGTGATGTTTAGATGCTCCATTAATTTTTTACAGGTTTTGGGCGCCTCGCTTATACCAAAGGAAAATACATCAAACCCGTCCAAATGTAAACTATTGGGAGTCCTGGTTAATCCGTCCGTATTCGTATATTCAACCAAAGATTTTTCTGAAAAACGGTTACGAAATCCCCCATCAGGCACTATGATAGCTTTGTATCCCGAGCCATCGGTAGCCAAATGAAAAAAAAGCCCTTCAGATTTTTCATCATACTCCAGGATGGTAGCAGACCCGGCATCCCCAAATAACATGCTACTGCTTTTATCATTAGGATCAGGCATTTTTGAAGCGGTGTCGCCCACCAGTAAAAGTCCCTTTTTAATTTGCCCGGACGATAAATAAGAAGAGATTAAATTTAATCCATATATATAGCCACTACATCCTAATGGCACATCAAAAGCGAGCGTTTCCTTATTTAAATTTAGCCTGTCCTGAATAATGCAGGCAGTATTGGGTAAAAAATAATAGTCCGGTGATTGTGAAACAAAAACAAGAATTCCGATTTCGTTTCTGTCCGTACCTGATTCCTCCAGTAACTTTTCTGCAGCCACAACACATAAATCTGAAGTACACACTTTTTCATCTGTCACTCTCATTTCTTCTACACCTACATTATTGATAAAGGCTTTGATATCATTAAATGCAAAAATTTTATTATCAATATTTTTAATAATATTTTTAGGCACACATGCACTTATGCCCGTTATGGTTACAAATTTGTTGTGAAGCAACGCCATATTAAATCAATTAATCAAGAAGTTTATATCTGCCACCGTCCAGGGTAAGAGATTGTCCGGTCATCCATTTTGAAGCATCGGATAATAAAAAAACAGCTGCATTTGCCACATCTTCGGGAGTGCCATAGCCGAGTGGATATTGTTTCATATCCTTCTCAACCACCTCCTTTGAAAGCATGTCTTCCATTTCGGAAGCCATAGCAGTTTGTACCATCCCCGGTTCTATTGTATTAACCCTTATTTTCTGTGATGAAAGTTCATTCGCAATAACTCTGCTGCCCGCGGACATAGCACCCTTGCTCCCTGTGTACAGCAATGATGATTTTGTTCCTACCTGCTGGGCTACCGAGGAAATTAATACAATAGATGAATATGTATTTCTTTTAATTTTTTTTTGGCGTGTTATCTGAGAAAGCAACAAAACCATTGAAAAATAATTAATGTTCATTACCTCTTCAAGGTTCTGACGTTTAATGAATTTCAGAGGAGATAGTTTTGTTATCCCCGCGGCATAAACAAGCCCGTTTACTTCGGGCATTTCAGCAACTATTTTTTCAATGCCAGCATCCCCGGCCAGATCTGCGGTTATACAGGAAGCCTTATCAATACTCAGTTCATTTACCATCTCCTTCAAACGCTCCTCCCTTCTGGCCACACCAATTACCTCCCCTCCTGAAGCTACCACCGCCCTGCAAATCTCCAGTCCAATACCTGAGGATGCACCTGTTACAAGAATTTTTTTACCCTGCAGGGAGAATGGCGCCATCCCGATCATTTACAATCAGTTTTTCAATTAAAGTTTATTTGTTATTTTTCATTTAACCGCTCAAACAATTGCTCAATAGTATCCGTTTCTCTCAAATCTGCACCGGTTATTTTTTTATTGTAATTCTCATCTACCATTGCGATAATCATTAGCGCAATCATAGAACTCCACTCATCCATTTCCTTAAACCGGGTGCCCATCGTAAAAGTAGAGGGATCGGTTTCATCAAATTGCTCTGCAAAAGATTGTAAAAACTGATTTTTATCCATATTCTTTAGCTTATATGTTGAAATTACTCAGGTGTTCTTAAAAAAGTTAGTTTGCTGTTTGAATACATATTTTAATATTCGATAAACCCTTAAACTCCTGTAGACATGGCGGGAACACCCAAATAATGTCCATTATCTTTGATATTTTTAAACAAAACAGACAAGGGGGCTATAACATTACCGTTACCTACCTTTTTATATTGCAGGATGCCGGAATTCATGCCAAAATCATTTTGATTTCCAATTTCAACCCCACCTGAAATTAAAGTAGATGGGGCAAAGGTATTATAATTTCCTACAATTGTATCATGCCCTATTCTTACGCCTACATTAAATACATTATAGTTTCCTATTTTATTGTCTGCTGAAAAAGAGGATTGCGGCTGAAGAATATTACCAACACCAATGACAAGCGAATCAAAATGCAAAAAGTGACAAGATGGATGGAACAGATTCGGGAAAACCAATTTATCGGAGTCAAGCTTCTTTTTAATTGAAACAATATTATGCGATTTGCCAGCCGCTATCATTACATAAGTTACTTCATTTATCATATTTAAGTCGCTCATAGTACCAAGCACCTTAAAATCCATAAAAAAATTTCCTTTCGGCACATTGTCATCAAAAAAGCCTACAAAATCCCACTGAGGTTCAACTTTATTTATATCATTGATTGTCAAATAAATCTCTTTTGAAAACCCACCAGCCCCGGCAATAGCTAATTTCTTCATCTTATTTTGTTTATTCTTGATAATACAAAGATGGTAAATATTTTAATATCCCTTCAGTTTTGGATACCTTCCGAACCACATAGCAGTATAAGAATAATAAAACATATCTTTTTACCTATTTTGGGTTATGGGAAAGAAGTTTTGGAGCTTTTCCCGGTTATTCGGTTTGCAATTAACTTTACCAAACTGCTTATTTGGCGGGCCTGGATATTTCCGGGCAGGTAGAGATAGGTATACCAGTTTGCAACCTCCCAGTTGCGCGATGCTATTCGCCAGGCCCATTTAAATTTTCTTCTAAGTAGATATTCCAAAACCTGACGATGCAGGAACCTGGTATAATATTTTTTTTGATCTTTATCCCCGATACTTTCCCTTGGGATATAATACAACCATAACACTTCCGGAGCATGTGTTCGTCTCATAGCCCTGTTTTCTGAATCCAGCATGTAATATGTTTTAATCTCAGGGCTTGCGGCTATCTTAATCCTTCTTGCAATTCTGGCCCACATATCATAGTCTTCGGCTCTTTGAATGCTGGTATTGAAGTATCCTATTAAACCAAATATAGTTTTTTTTACACACACCGATGAAGCATGCATAATGGGTCCCTTATATACCTGTTTAAAAAAATCTTTAACAAGTCCCCGCTCCTTAACGGCAAAAACATTTAACACAGCTTTATTGAATTTACACGCATAGCCTGTTGCATAACACTCAGCTTCGGGGTAATCATCAATGAGTCCCTTTATCGTCTCTAAAAAGTCGGGGGCCCAATAATCATCGGCATCTATAAAAGCAATATATTCATATTTTGCAGCCAAAATCCCTTTATTTCTTGCACTTGAAACGCCGCCATTGGGTTTATCAATAATTCTAATTCTGTTATCGTGTATTGAAGCAATAGCAGACCTGCTTTTATCAGTTGAGCCATCGTTAATAACTAATAATTCAAAATTGGAAATTGTTTGCGCAAGAACTGATTGTACTGCATTTCTAACACTTTTTTCTTTATTATAAAGTGGTATTATAACTGAAAACATTGATAATGCCTTTGTTTGATAATAATCACAAAAGATTATGGCTTCGCCACTCCTGAATCACATTCAAAATTAGTAGATAAACGACCGAAATTTAAAAATAATATACTTTTAATATTAATCTTTATAATAGATTCTAAACCCAAAAATACCCTTAATTTGTTCTATATAATATTGATATATAATAAATTCCGGGTAGTGGAAGTGCTTCGATTAAAAACTAACTCTATCTTTGCTCGCCAATATCTCTTACCAATATCCGCGACTAGCTTAAGGAAATAATACTACTTATTTGTAACTATATTGATTTTAAAGTAGAAAAACCTTACCGTATCTTTTCTTCTGATTTTTTGCAATGTCTATAAAAGATATGGAAATTTATATTACAAATTTTCGTTTATATTTTGTTTATCAGTCCTGTACCTGTGACTGACGAAAGCGAAGCTATGCGAAATCCATTCGATACCTACTGATTTATCCTAATATAGCCCTCACTATATATAACAATAAAGATTATAGTATGCAAAAAATAGCTCCATTTTCTTTAATTATTATGCTATATGCATTATTATGTTCCTGCCGAACGGGTAAGGAACTGGCGTTGTTTCAGGATCTGAACTCCGAACAGGATGCCAAAGTACAGCAGGTGAGAACCGCGGCTTTTGACCCCCTGCGCCTGCAGCCCGATGACCAGTTGCAGATTGTTATCAGCAGCATCAGCCCCGAAGCCTCCCAATTGTTCAACCTCATGGGTTCGGCTGTTATTACCGGCAATAACAATAGTACCCAGAACATGCAAAGCGTTTATAGCGTATCGCCCTCGGGGAATATTACCATCCCCGTTATTGGAGACGTGAAAGTGGCGGGATTGACTACCGATGAAGCTAAGGCTGAAATTAAAAAGGTGGTAAGTGAATACTTAAAAGATGCCGTGATCAGCGTTACGCTTATCAACTTCCGCGTTACCGTAATGGGAGAAGTCAACAGACCCTCCACCTTCCAGGTTGCAGGGGAAAAGATCAATGTGCTCGAAGCTATTGGCATGGCAGGAGACCTCACCGTTTTTGCCAAACGAAACAATGTCAAGGTCATCCGTAAAGCCGCCGATAAAGTGGAGGTGGCTCATCTTAACCTTAACAGCAGCAGTGTAATGCGATCGCCTTTTTATAATCTCCGGCAAAATGATGTGGTGCTCGTAGAACCCGGTAAACGAAAAGGACTGCAGGCAGAAGGGCTCAATATTATTGTGCCCGCCACTACCAGTATCCTCTCTCTTATTATTGTTGCCCTTACCCGTATTCGATAAACTCCCTTTTATTTTTGCTATCTAAAATTTATTGGTCGTGCAAAATCATACTCAGGTCTCCCCACAGAACAACCTCCCCGAAGAATCGGTAGATATCAGGCAAGCATGGGTTAAGATCCTGCGAAACTGGCCCTGGATTCTCCTGTCTCTTGTCGTAGCTTTATCCCTTGCATGGCTCTATAATCGCTATGCCGAGCCCGTGTACAAGGCTACAGCTTCCATATTGATCAAGGATGAAAAAAAGGGAGGCGCAGGACTCCTTGAAAACCCACTGCTTAAAGAACTGGATATGACAGGCGGCGGTAAACTTGTTGACAATGAGATTGAGATCCTCAAAAGCTATGATCTCATGGAAGAAGTGGTAAGAAAAGAACAGCTCTTCCTTGATATTAAAAGCAAAGGTAACCTTACCAGCAGATCCGTATTCGCCAAAGAGTCGCCTCTGATCATACGCATTGCCAACCCTGATACCATTGCCCAGCCACTGCAATGGGGTATTGCCAGGCAGCCTAACGGAAAATGGCACCTCGATTATGGCGCGCACAATAAAGACCTGCCCATTACAAGAGGCAGGTGGTACTCCATTAACGGACTGCTGTTCCAGATAACCGATAATCCCGCTTTTAAGGCAAATGCCGATAGCTCAAACATCACCAATGACTATCTGCTGCACATAAACCCCGTAAAAATTACTGTTGACAACTATTCAACCGACCTTAATGTTCAACCGGCAAGCAAAACCGCAACCATTATCAACATGGAGCTTACCGATCACAACAACAGGAGAGCACAGGCCACATTGAATGCCCTTATCAATATCTATAACCAACAGGCGCTCGAAGATAAAAACAAGGTTACCAACAATACCCTCGAGTTTTTAAACGGCAGGCTCGCTATTATAGAAACCGAGCTGCGCACCGTGGAAGGGCAGGTGGAGCGATTTAAAAGCAGTAACCGCATCACCGATGTGTCGGTTGAAGCACAACAATATATGGAGCAGGCTAAACAGGTTGACATTCAAAAAGCCGAACAGCAAACTCAGCTAAGCATTCTTGAATCACTGGAAAGCAACCTGAAAGCCAACCAGGATAACCCCAGACTGGTACCTTCCGGATCGGGGATCGCAGAACCCTCCCTGGCTGAAATGATACAGACCCACAACAGGCTAGTGCTGGAAAGAGAGCGCCAGGCAGAAAGGCTTGGACCTAAAAACCCTATACCCGTTGACCTCACCAACCAGATCGCTAACCTCAGGGCAAGTTTGATCACTAATATCGGTAATCTTAAACAGGCTTACCGCATTGCTTTGAACGATATTACCAGCAAGGATGCAGAACTCAATGCACGCATAAGGAACATACCCCAAATACAAAAAAACCTCGTGCAGATACAGCGCGACCAGTCGGTAAAAGAACAACTTTACTTCTTGCTTCTCCAGAAAAGAGAGGAGTCTGCCATCACACTGGCTTCCTCAATTCCAGATTCCAGAAGTATTGAAAAATCCAGAAGCACAGGCATCGTAAGCCCTAAGAAGGTACTTATCATGGCCATCGCTTTTTTACTGGGATTGATTATCCCCATCAGTGTTATTTACCTTATCAACTTTTTTAACAATACCATTGAGGATAAAGACGAGGTGGAACAAAAATGTAAAGCGCCTGTGCTGGGTGAAATCGCCTACGTTAAAAAAGACATTTCCCCTATCGTGGTACAAAAAGGAAGCCGTTCCATCGTTGCCGAACAGTTCAGGGGTATAAGAACCAATATCAGCTTTACCAAACCCGGGCATTCCCCAAGGATCATACTGGTTACCTCCCACCGCCCGGAAGAAGGTAAATCATTTACCAGCCTTAACCTCGCCGCCAGTTATGCCCTGCTCAATAAAAAAGTGGTGGTGCTTGAATTTGACTTGCGTAAACCACGGCTCAGCGCAGCCATCAATATCCATTCCCAGGTGGGTATCAGCAATTACCTGGCCGGCAATACGGCTACCCTTGATGGCGCCCTGCATGAAGTGCCCGGCTTTGAGCAACGCTTCTGGCTGTTGCCCGCAGGACCCATACCACCCAATCCAGCCGAACTTATCCTGGGCGACCGTATGAAGGAACTCATGGAAGAACTTAATAAAAAATTCGATTACATTATTTTTGATACGCCCCCCTACGGGCTCGTTACCGACTCCTCCCTGCTGGCCAATCATGCCGATATCAGCATCGTGGTGCTCAGGCAGGGCTTTACCTTTAAATGGGTACTCCAGGAACTCAATAAAAAAATTACCGATAACCCCAGCCAACCACTCTACACCGTAATCAACAGGGTAGGTGAGAAAAACCGATACGGCAACTATAAACATTATGGCTACGGCTACGCCGAATATTTTGACGCACCCGCTAAAAAGAAAAAATGGTGGAGGTGAAACCTTGAAATGTGAGACGTGAGACGCGCCTCTTATTTTTATCCTCCCACTTTTCACGATAACATACAGACACAATTGACTTGACTTAGCACTACAACGGCAACAGGATTATATGAGGATAATGATAAAAAAAAATGTATAAAAAGTTCTTGTCTTACGCAGGAATAGAGGGATTTGCTAAAGGATTAAACTGGCTAACAATAGCCTTGCTACCTCTTTTTCTGCCAACTGAGCAGTATGGTATTGTGGGATTACTTGTTGCCATAGAGGGCATAATGAATACCGTTTTAACATTGGGGCAGGGAAGAGCCATCCTGCGCCATACCATTACCTTCAAAGAAAAAATGCTGCCGTATGCATTGCAATTAAATATACTATCGGTATTAGGCGTTTTTATTGTGTGCGTCATCATTTCCTTTTTCAGAGAGGAGATAATGGGAATTAACTTTTTCCCTCACTTTTTTACACTGTTTATAAGTTTATTAATTTACAACCTTTCCGGATTAATGATTTCACATGCACTCGCAACCGATAACCCGGTATTTTTCAGGAAATCAAGATTATGGTATGCGGTAACCAAATTACTGGCTGTTATGGGCGTATGCTTTTATACAGGCAGCGGACTGGGTTATATTTACGGGTCTCTGATAGCAGGTATTGTATTTATCTCCCTATTTTATAAAGACATATTCTCTCATTTTAATTTCAGAAAAATATTTGTATTCGATAAAAACCTTAAATTTTTGTTTCTTTTTGGTTTACCACTGATATTTCATGCGTTAAGTGGTAACGTTCTAAGCTATGCCGATCGCTTCTTCGTGGAAGGCTACTTAAACAAAAGCCAACTCGGCATATACACTTTTGCATATTCCCTGGGAAGCAGTATTTTTTTCTTTTACGGTTCCGTAGCTACTTATTTTGAACCATTGGTTTATAAATTTTCGGAAAATAAGGAAAAGTACCATACCATCCTGAAATTCTATCTGACCTTCGTGCTGATGTGTGCATCCCTTTTTAGTATTGCCATCTTACTGGGAACAAGGTATTTTGCTTTTCACTTTGTTTCAGGAGATTATATGTCGGGGTTTTATATATTACCTATCGTGCTTGGAGCCCACCTTCTGATTCCATTTTATCATTTGGGAAACTACGAATTAACCGTGCTAAATAAAACCACTTTTATTGCTGCATCTACTGTATGCTCAGCATTATTAAACGTAGGGCTTAATATCATTCTTATACCCAAATGGGGGATTCTGGGAGCGGCTATGGGAACTTTCTTCTCTTATGCTTTTCTCTCAATTGTATGCAATGCATGGGCAATTAAAACAGCGGGCATTCAGCGAAACTACCTGGGATATATTATCACTACTTTTTTATTTATAAACGCTGTAATATTTTACGTTAATTACAAAATAAGTGAAATATGGATGGCAACCGCGGCTTTGTTTGCCACATTTTTAATACTGGGATATATCAGTATCAGGCAGCTTCCCGCACTAAAGTCCGTGCTGCAAAATACCTAAAAGCCGCATTGCCATCAGCCTTAATAACATAGCAGGCAACAAAATTCATGAGAAACAGAAGTTTATTTACCGCGGTATTTTTAAACTACATTGGATACTTCGTATACCTCTTACTCCTGTTTAACAGTGGCTTAAGTACATCTTCCTTCGGATTTTCCATACTGGTACGTCTCACAATTCTCCTCAGCCTTTTTATTTTGTTTGCCAGGAGCAGCACACTAAAAGCAGAGGCTCCAACATATATTTTTATATTTTTCTCGGTTTTCTATTTGACCAGGATAATAATTGACGCATTAAATGGATTGCCGTATTACGTCAGCTCTTCAAAACTTATCTTATATTATTTATCGTTCGATATGATCCCCTTTTTGCTGGTTTGCAATATTAAATTCAAAGCTACAGACTTTACCACCATAAGAAAGGCGTTGTTACTGTCAGGTTTTCTTTTCTCCCTGCTGGCATTGTTCTTTTTCAGAGACTATATTGGAACGGTAGGCCGGTTAACTACCGAAACCGCAGAAACAGATATGTTATCGCCACTGGCACTTTCCTACTGTTCATCACTTTCTATCGGAATCGCCGCCATTTATTGGATGGAGAATAAAACAACCCCTGGCGGCAAGATATTCCTGTCGCTGATTATACTGTTATCTGCAGCGCCATTTTTTCTCGGATCATCAAGAGGATCATTGGTGGCATTGGTATTCCCCTTTTTATTGATACTGGTTTCAAAAAAAAACCTGGTAGGTAATCTGCGGCTGATCTTCATTGCGGTCATTGCGGTCATTGCAATTGTATTCCTCTCCGAATATTCCGGAAGCAGCCTGATAGATCGTTTTACACAAACCAGTTCAGATATCGAAGAAGGAAATGACGCAGCGATAAGGACGCAAATGTGGAAAAACGCATTAAACCAATTCGCGGAAAATCCAATTTTAGGAGACCGGCTGAAAGTAGATGGGTTTGACATATATCCGCATAATGTTTTGATTGAGATACTCCAAAGCACTGGTCTTCTTGGGTTTATTCCTTTTATTGCACTTACGATTATCACTTTTATTAAATCAATAAAAATTTTCCGGCACGCACCAGCCTATTCATGGGTAGGAGTGCTTTTCATACAATCCTTCACCCAAAACATGTTTAGCGGAGGCATTGCTTCAGCCAGTTGGCTTATGATGTCTATGGCGCTAGTCATAGCTTTTGCGAGAAAGGAAAATGAAACTTTTTTCAAAGCCGTGGTTTAAAAAAATAAAATAAAGGTCGTTGCAAGCGAATGCATCGCCAGATTCAAATCCGGGTACCATTCGCATAGCTTCATCCAACAACATAATTTTTCAGTCATTTCTTTTAAATATTTATATGCAGAAAGAATTAAAAATTGATATTATAGCAGGCGCCAGGCCAAATTTCATGAAAATTGCACCTATTATAGAAGCCATCAAAAAAAATCAGGAGAACGGCGCCAGCATTCAATACAGGCTGGTTCATACAGGTCAGCACTACGATAAAAACATGAGCGACAGTTTTTTTGAGCAATTGGGTATCCCGCATCCTGATGTAAATTTAGGCGCCGGGGGAGGAACACAGGCAGAGCAAACAGCCCATATTATGACTGGTTATGAAAAATTATTGTTGCAGGAAAAATCCGATCTCTGTCTTGTTGTAGGCGACGTTACTTCTACCATGGCCTGCGCTATTGTAGCACAAAAGCTGCATGTAAAAGTAGCGCATGTTGAAGCGGGTATCCGCTCAGGCGACTGGTCAATGCCGGAAGAAATTAACCGTATGGTAACAGACAGCATTACCAATTATTTTTTTACTACAACTACTATTGCTAACGCCAATTTGAAAAAGAACGGAATTGAGGATGAACGTATTTTTTTTGTAGGCAATACCATGATAGATACCCTCCTGAAAAACCGCAGCAGGTTTCAGGAACCTCCGATTTGGAAAGAATTAAAGCTCCAAAGAGACGGCTACATTGTCATGACGCTTCATCGGCCCGCCAATGTTGATGAAGAAAAAAAACTGAAAGAACTGATGAATGAAATCATTGCGCATTCCCATGGACTGCCGTTGATTTTTCCGGTTCATCCCAGAACGGCAAAAATCCTGCAAAACATGGGAATCCAGCATCCAACATTACATATGATCGAACCCTTGGGTTATTTAGAGTTTAACTACCTGGTGGAAAAAGCAAAAGCGGTAATAACAGATTCAGGCGGGATAACTGAAGAGACCACTGTAATGGGTGTGCCTTGCCTCACATTAAGAGACAATACCGAAAGGCCTGAAACAATCACTTTGGGAACGAATGAACTGATCGGAACTGATCCAAAAGCAATAAAACCTGCTATGGAAAAATTATTCGGGGGAAACTGGAAAAAAGGAAGTATTCCTGATTTGTGGGATGGACATACAGCGGAAAGAATAATAAAGCATCTTTTATCGTTGTATGATTATCAACAGCCGATTTAAAATTTTCGCACCTAAAAAAAAATACTTGCTATATCCCATTATGAAATATTCAAATGATTGATTACTGTTAATAGGGTTAGACTAATGAAAAAAGTAGCTATTGTTTATCATTATTTTGCTCATTACAGAGCACCTGTCTTCAGAGCCCTTGCAGATTCCGAAAAAACAGATTATTATTTCCTAGGAGACCCCGCCCCCACCGATGATATTAAAAGAATCAATTTTGAAAATGAAGAAAAATTAAAATATAAATTTATTCCGCTCAAAAACACCTGGTTGGGAATGGGTTTTTTATGGCAAAGGAATTTATTACGGGCATTAACGGAGAACGATTTTGAAGCAGTTATTTTTCTTGGTGACATTAAATTTATTACAACCTGGTTTGCCCTGATCATCACCAGGCTCAGGGGCAAAAAAGCGTACTTGTGGGGGCATGGTTTATACGGAAAAGAATCGTGGCTAAACCTGCAGGTGAAACTTTTATTTCTCAAACTTTCCAATGGAATCTTTTTATATAACAACAGGGCAAAGGGAATTTACCTCAAAAATGGCGCCCCCCCTCATAAACTGACGGTAATTTACAATTCACTGAATTTTGATGAAACGGAATATTACAGGGAACTTTATAAGACAGAGAATAAGTCGAAACTTCTTTCCCCCTTTTCAAACCACGATCTTCCTGTAGCTATGTATATTGGAAGAGTTAACCAGGGAAAGAAAATTGATATGCTCATTCATGCAATAAGGATATTAAAAAAACAAAACATAGACTTAAATTGCCTGATTATAGGAGACGGTAATGATAAAGCCAACCTTGAAAAGCTGGCAAAAGAAATGAATATGGAAGGACAGGTACACCTTACAGGAGCGAAATATTCTGAAAAGGATATCTCACAATATATGATGGCATCAGATGTTTGTGTTTGTCCCGGACCTATAGGGCTCACAGGAATCCATTCACTATCCTATGGTGTCCCTGCAATTTCAAATGACAACTTCAACATGCAGGGACCTGAACATGAAGCGATAATTCCTGGAGTAACCGGCTATTTTTATAAAGAAGGAGATGTAGAAGATTTAGCAGATAAAATCCACAAATGCATTATCCTGAGACTTTCAAACAAAGAAAAGAACATTCAGGATTGTCTTGCGGTCATCCACAATTACTATAACCCTTATTACCAACGTAAGACAATTGATGCGGTACTATCAGACCAAATTTAATAACTTACAATTGTTTCAATTTTACACTAATATTGGATAAAGTAAAGCCTGAATGTGCAGCTTAATAAAAAACTACTTTAGTTTCCAGCGTTTACAAAAGCAACTCCAAAACCGGAAGCTGTCTCTCCTTGTGTTCTATGACAAGCAATCCGTTGTTTCCGATAAATCACGCATTCAACGATTTGTAGTTTTAAGAAAATGTGTTGTTTCTGATTATTCATACATAGGCTACAATACCAATATTTATAATGCGAGCATAGGAAAATTTTGTTCCATTTCAAAAGAGGTATGTATAGGACTTCCATCACATCCCACAAAATTCATATCTACATCTCCCCTATTCGTTAATATACAAAATGGCACTGGTTATTCATGGTCAAAACAAGACCTGTTTAATTCAGTTCCGGAAAAAGTAGTGATTGGAAACGATGTATGGATTGGGATGAAATCTACCATCATGGGAGGCATTACCATTGGCAACGGGGCAATAATAGCGGCCCATTCTGTTGTAACAAAAGATGTTCCTCCCTATGCTGTAGTTGGCGGCGTTCCGGCTAAAGTAATTAAATACAGGTTTGATGATACCGTTATTGAATCCCTGCAAAAATCGGAGTGGTGGAACCATCCTGATGATTTTCTTCAGGAACACATAACATCTTTTCAGGAAGAATTAAGTGCGGAAAATGCGAACCGGTTACTCGGCATTTTCTTAAACAAACAATAGAGTAAATAATACCAGATATGTTCGATAATAAAAAACTTCTCATAACAGGCGGCACGGGCTCTTTCGGGAATGCGGTGCTGACCCGGTTTCTCGATAGCAATTTTAATGAAATACGCATTTTCAGCCGCGATGAAAAAAAGCAGGATGATATGCGGAAAATTTATACCGATCCGCGGGTAAAGTTTTACATCGGTGATGTGCGTGAATACAATTCGGTAGAAAATGCGGTGAGGGGCGTTGATTATATTTTTCATGCTGCGGCACTGAAGCAGGTTCCTTCCTGCGAGTTTTTTCCTCTCGAAGCAGTAAAAACCAATGTAGAAGGTACGGCTAACGTTTTAGACGCGGCAATAAGAAACGGTGTTAAAAATGCCGTAGTGTTAAGTACAGATAAGGCGGTGTACCCCATTAATGCAATGGGTATGAGCAAGGCCATGATGGAAAAGGTAATGGTTGCAAAATCCAGAACAGTTTCCGCTAACCAGCTCGTACTTTCAGGTACCCGTTATGGCAACGTAATGGCTTCACGCGGTTCTGTTATCCCCCTGTTTATTGACCAGATCAAGGCCGGTAAGCCAATTACCATTACCGATCCCAATATGACCCGCTTTATGATGACGCTTGAAGACGCGGTAGATCTTGTACTGTATGCCTTTACCAACGCGGAGCCGGGTGATATTTTTGTTCAAAAAGCTCCGGCTACCACAATTGAACTACTGGCAACAGCGCTGAAGGAATTATACAATGCCGGCAACGAAATTAAAATCATTGGTACCCGCCATGGTGAAAAATTGTATGAAACATTGGTAAACAGGGAGGAAATGACAAAAGCCATTGATATGGGAGAATATTTCAGGATCCCGGCAGATAACAGGGGACTCAATTATGAGCAGTACTTTTCTGTAGGCGATACAGATGTTTCAAAAATCGAAGATTATCATTCTCATAATACCAATCAAATTGGACTGGAAGAAACTAAAAAGTTACTGTTAAGACTTGAGATGGTTCAAAAGGATTTAAATTTAATACATGCCTGAGATAAAGATATATGAGGGCGGCGCTTATGCAGACAACAGGGGGAGGATATCTTTTGTAAATGATTTTACTTAGAAAAAGACCGCTGGTCCTTTGATCAGTCGCTATGGCTTGACTGGTCCGTATTTTAATATAATCAACATCTATGAAAAGAATAGGAATAACAGGACAGAATGGATTTGCAGGCGCTTACCTGTTCAACACCATCAGCCTGCTGAAAGATGAATTCCAACTTATTCCGTTTGAAAAATCTTTTTTTGAACATGAAACCCAATTACAGGAATGGGTAAAGCAATGCGATACCATAGTTCATCTTGCCGCCATGAACCGGCATACTGATCCGCAGGTAATTTATGATACCAATATCAGACTTGTAAAAGACCTGATTACCGCGCTGGAACATACTGGAGCAAAACCACAAATTATTTTTTCCTCCTCCACACAGGAAGAAAGAGATAATCCGTATGGCCGCTCAAAAAGAGCGGGAAGGGATTTACTTGCAGCCTGGGCTCAAAAGAACAATAGCAAATTTACAGGACTGATAGTACCCAATGTATTTGGCCCGTTTGGCAAACCTTTCTACAATTCGGTAGTAGCTACATTTTGCCACCAGTTATGCAACAATCTGGAACCTAAAATTGATACGGACGGCCTTATTAAATTAATATACGTAGATGACCTGGCTAAAGTAATTGTTGATGCCATAAGAAATGATACCCATAACCCGGAATGTAAAGTTCCGCATACGGGCGAATACTATGTGTCGCAACTATTGCTGCAGTTACAGGAATTTAAGAAGCATTATTTCGAAAATGGAATATTCCCTTCACTTCAGGACAAATTCAGTATTAACTTGTTCAACACCTTCAGAAGTTACATCAACCTTAAAGCATATTTTCCATACCAGCTAAAGCAAAACACCGATAACAGGGGAACATTCGTGGAACTGGTAAAATTGCAGCAGGGCGGACAGGTTTCTTTTTCCACCACACACCCTGGCATCACAAGGGGCAACCATTTTCATACACGCAAAATTGAAAGGTTTGCGGTTATAAAAGGAAGCGCGCTAATACAGTTGCGCAAATACAATACAGATGAAGTGCTCAACTTTGAATTAAGCGGAGATCAGGCCGCTTATGTAGATATGCCGGTATGGTATACACACAATATTACAAATACCGGTAACGATGAATTGTACACGGTGTTCTGGATCAATGAATTTTTTGATCCTGCCGACCCCGACACTTATTTTGAAACCGTTTGATAAGCTCTTACATCTTCATTTAATGAATACAACTACAAAAAAACTGAAAGTGCTTACGGTAGTGGGTACCCGGCCGGAAATCATCCGGCTGTCCAGGGTGCTTGTAAAATTAGACGAATCTGAAGCAATAGATCATGTATTGGTGCACACCGGGCAGAACTACGACTATGAATTGAACCAGGTTTTTTTTGAAGATCTTGAACTGAGAAAACCGGATTATTTTCTGAACGCGGCGGGTAAAAATGCCACCACAACAGTGGGCCAGATACTGATCAATATTGATCCCATCCTCGAAAAAGAACAACCCGATGCGTTTTTAGTGCTGGGAGATACCAATAGCTGCTTATGCGCCATCCCCGCAAAAAAAAGAAAGATACCTGTATTTCATATGGAAGCAGGCAATCGCTGCTTTGATCAGCGCGTACCCGAAGAAACCAACCGGAAAATTGTTGATCATGTGAGTGATATCAATCTCACGTATTCTGATATAGCAAGGGAATACCTGCTTCGGGAAGGATTACCTCCAGACAGGATAATTAAAACAGGAAGTCCGATGTATGAGGTACTGCATCATTACATGCCGAAAATTGAAGGTTCAAATATACTTCAGCAGCTTTCTCTCCAAAAACAAGGTTACTTCGTTGTGTCGGCACACCGTGAGGAGAACATTAATGCTGAAAAAAATTTCAACAATCTCGTCAAAGCACTGAATAACATTGCAGAAATATTCCGCATCCCTGTAATTGTATCTGCACATCCCAGAACAAGAAACATGATAAACGAAAAGGGCATCGTTTTTAATGAACTGGTGAAGTTGCAAAAGCCATTCGGGCTAAGCGACTATTTATCCCTTCAGGTAAATGCAAGGGCAGTACTCTCCGACAGCGGAACCATTTCCGAAGAATCGTCAATACTTAATTTCCCCGCATTAAACATCCGTGAGGCTCATGAACGGCCGGAGGCAATGGAAGAAGCTTCAGTAATGATGGTGGGATTAAATCCTGAACGTATACTCCAGGGATTAGAACAACTGGAATATCAGCAAAGAGAGCCCCGCAATTTCAGGCTGGTGGCAGATTACGCTATGCCCAATGTTTCAGACAAAGTGGTTAGAATAATTATTTCATATGTAGATTATATTAAAAGGGTAATCTGGCAAAATATTTGATATGCGTATTGCTTTTTTATTACAGGCTCACCCGGAGCCCGGGGATCCGGATACAAACCTGTACTCCGACCTCATTGATGTATTTGTAAAAAACGGACATGAAGTTGTTGTCATTACAGTGGTCAAAGAAGACCGGCCCACGAGCTTTAAAAAAGAAGGAGCAATAGAAGTGTTAAGAGTAAAAGCAATGAAACTATTCGGCGTTTCTCCTATTGCAAAAGGCATTGCGAATGTTTTGCTACCCTACCAGTTCATTAAAGCCATTAAAAAATATATTCCTGAAAAAAAAATAGATTTGATCATTAGTCCCACCCCGCCTATTACTTTCATTGATGTGATACAATTTTTAAAAAGAAGATCACCTTCTAAATGTTTCCTGATATTGCGTGATATTTTTCCTCAGAATGCCCGCGATTTGGGTATGCTAACCAACCCTTTGCTTTTCAGCTATTTCAGGAGAAAAGAAAAAAAACTGTATGCAGTTTGTGATTATATCGGTTGCATGTCGCAGGGTAATATTGATTATGTAATAAAACATAACCCGGAAATTAATCCTAAAAAACTTTCACTTCTGCCCAACTGGCAAAAGGTGCATTCTTTTTCGGAAAAAAATGAATCCATCAAGACAAAATATGGTTTAGCCGGAAAATATGTAGCAATATTTGGAGGAAATATTGGGGTGCCACAGAAAATTGAAAATATAGTAACGCTCGCAAAGGAGTACAGAGACAACGACAATATTGTATTTTTGATTATTGGCACAGGAGTTAGAAAAAAGCACCTCGAAAAGCTGGTTGCTGCCAACGGACTTAAAAACGTACTGATAAAAAACCAATTACCCCGTTCAGATTACCAGGAATTGGTCTATAACTCAGACGTGGGTCTGATTTCCCTGAACGAAAAATTTACCATCCCCAATATACCTTCAAAAACACTTTCGTATTTAAATGCCAAAGTTCCTGTTCTGGCATCAATAGATGCATGTACCGATTACGGGAAAATTTTGGATGATTCGGGCGCAGGGCTGTGGTCTGTAACGGGAGATCTGGAGCAATATAAAACCAATTTCGACAGGCTTTATAACAACCGCGAACTTCGCAAACGGATGGGAGAGAATGGTTTTGCCTACATGATAAAATATCTTACTCCTGAAATTGCATATGAAAATATCATTGGTCATACAAAATAAAAGACAAGTTGCGCAGTAACACATCCATCCTTCTAACTTTATACAGGATAACCTGCATTAAAATGTAAATTCATTATGCATAACCAACAGTTTTCACTTTTATTTTTAGTACTGGTTGCATTATTATGTTCCTGCCGAACGGGTAAAGAGCTGGCATTGTTTCAGGATTTGAACTCCCAGCAGGATGCCAAAGTACAGCAGGTAAGAACCGCCGCTTTTGACCCCCTGCGCCTGCAGCCCGATGACCAGTTGCAGATTGTTATCAGCAGCATCAGCCCCGAAGCCTCCCAATTGTTCAACCTCATGGGTTCGGCTGTTATTACCGGCAATAACAATAGTACCCAGAACATGCAAAGCGTTTATAGCGTATCGCCCTCGGGGAATATTACCATCCCCGTTATTGGAGACGTGAAAGTGGCGGGATTGACTACCGATGAAGCTAAGGCTGAAATTAAAAAGGTGGTAAGTGAATACTTAAAAGATGCCGTGATCAGCGTTACGCTTATCAACTTCCGCGTTACCGTAATGGGAGAAGTCAACAGACCCTCCACCTTCCAGGTTGCAGGGGAAAAGATCAATGTGCTCGAAGCTATTGGCATGGCAGGAGACCTCACCGTTTTTGCCAAACGAAACAATGTCAAGGTCATCCGTAAAGCCGCCGATAAAGTGGAGGTGGCTCATCTTAACCTTAACAGCAGCAGTGTAATGCGATCGCCTTTTTATAATCTCCGGCAAAATGATGTGGTGCTCGTAGAACCCGGTAAACGAAAAGGACTGCAGGCAGAAGGGCTCAATATTATTGTGCCCGCCACTACCAGTATCCTCTCTCTTATTATTGTTGCCCTTACCCGTATTCGATAAACTCCCTTTTATTTTTGCTATCTAAAATTTATTGGTCGTGCAAAATCATACTCAGGTCTCCCCACAGAACAACCTCCCCGAAGAATCGGTAGATATCAGGCAAGCATGGGTTAAGATCCTGCGAAACTGGCCCTGGATTCTCCTGTCTCTTGTCGTAGCTTTATCCCTTGCATGGCTCTATAATCGCTATGCCGAGCCCGTGTACAAGGCTACAGCTTCCATATTGATCAAGGATGAAAAAAAGGGAGGCGCAGGACTCCTTGAAAACCCACTGCTTAAAGAACTGGATATGACAGGCGGCGGTAAACTTGTTGACAATGAGATTGAGATCCTCAAAAGCTATGATCTCATGGAAGAAGTGGTAAGAAAAGAACAGCTCTTCCTTGATATTAAAAGCAAAGGTAACCTTACCAGCAGATCCGTATTCGCCAAAGAGTCGCCTCTGATCATACGCATTGCCAACCCTGATACCATTGCCCAGCCACTGCAATGGGGTATTGCCAGGCAGCCTAACGGAAAATGGCACCTCGATTATGGCGCGCACAATAAAGACCTGCCCATTACAAGAGGCAGGTGGTACTCCATTAACGGACTGCTGTTCCAGATAACCGATAATCCCGCTTTTAAGGCAAATGCCGATAGCTCAAACATCACCAATGACTATCTGCTGCACATAAACCCCGTAAAAATTACTGTTGACAACTATTCAACCGACCTTAATGTTCAACCGGCAAGCAAAACCGCAACCATTATCAACATGGAGCTTACCGATCACAACAACAGGAGAGCACAGGCCACATTGAATGCCCTTATCAATATCTATAACCAACAGGCGCTCGAAGATAAAAACAAGGTTACCAACAATACCCTCGAGTTTTTAAACGGCAGGCTCGCTATTATAGAAACCGAGCTGCGCACCGTGGAAGGGCAGGTGGAGCGATTTAAAAGCAGTAACCGCATCACCGATGTGTCGGTTGAAGCACAACAATATATGGAGCAGGCTAAACAGGTTGACATTCAAAAAGCCGAACAGCAAACTCAGCTAAGCATTCTTGAATCACTGGAAAGCAACCTGAAAGCCAACCAGGATAACCCCAGACTGGTACCTTCCGGATCGGGGATCGCAGAACCCTCCCTGGCTGAAATGATACAGACCCACAACAGGCTAGTGCTGGAAAGAGAGCGCCAGGCAGAAAGGCTTGGACCTAAAAACCCTATACCCGTTGACCTCACCAACCAGATCGCTAACCTCAGGGCAAGTTTGATCACTAATATCGGTAATCTTAAACAGGCTTACCGCATTGCTTTGAACGATATTACCAGCAAGGATGCAGAACTCAATGCACGCATAAGGAACATACCCCAAATACAAAAAAACCTCGTGCAGATACAGCGCGACCAGTCGGTAAAAGAACAACTTTACTTCTTGCTTCTCCAGAAAAGAGAGGAGTCTGCCATCACACTGGCTTCCTCAATTCCAGATTCCAGAAGTATTGAAAAATCCAGAAGCACAGGCATCGTAAGCCCTAAGAAGGTACTTATCATGGCCATCGCTTTTTTACTGGGATTGATTATCCCCATCAGTGTTATTTACCTTATCAACTTTTTTAACAATACCATTGAGGATAAAGACGAGGTGGAACAAAAATGTAAAGCGCCTGTGCTGGGTGAAATCGCCTACGTTAAAAAAGACATTTCCCCTATCGTGGTACAAAAAGGAAGCCGTTCCATCGTTGCCGAACAGTTCAGGGGTATAAGAACCAATATCAGCTTTACCAAACCCGGGCATTCCCCAAGGATCATACTGGTTACCTCCCACCGCCCGGAAGAAGGTAAATCATTTACCAGCCTTAACCTCGCCGCCAGTTATGCCCTGCTCAATAAAAAAGTGGTGGTGCTTGAATTTGACTTGCGTAAACCACGGCTCAGCGCAGCCATCAATATCCATTCCCAGGTGGGTATCAGCAATTACCTGGCCGGCAATACGGCTACCCTTGATGGCGCCCTGCATGAAGTGCCCGGCTTTGAGCAACGCTTCTGGCTGTTGCCCGCAGGACCCATACCACCCAATCCAGCCGAACTTATCCTGGGCGACCGTATGAAGGAACTCATGGAAGAACTTAATAAAAAATTCGATTACATTATTTTTGATACGCCCCCCTACGGGCTCGTTACCGACTCCTCCCTGCTGGCCAATCATGCCGATATCAGCATCGTGGTGCTCAGGCAGGGCTTTACCTTTAAATGGGTACTCCAGGAACTCAATAAAAAAATTACCGATAACCCCAACCAGCCGCTCTACACCGTAATCAACAGGGTAGGTGAGAAAAACCGATACGGCAACTATAAACATTATGGCTACGGCTACGCCGAATATTTTGACGCACCCGCTAAAAAGAAAAAATGGTGGAGGTGAAACAGCCCGGCACATTAAAAATTGATTTCTAACAATAGACAGCCGGAAATAGAGTTTATAACGATTTTAATCCTCTTTCCTATGTCTATAAAATGTTTTATTATCCAGGAAGGAAACCCGGTCTGGTACAAAAGCAAATATGCAATACAAAAAATTACTCGTAACCGGCGCTGCCGGCTTTATAGGCTTTCATCTCAGCAAAAGATTGCTTGAGCATGGATATAAGGTGATAGGTCTGGATAACATTAATGATTATTATGATACAGACCTGAAATATGCCCGGTTGGCTGAACTGGGTATTAAAAAGGAAGATGCGGAAAGCCGGGGGTTAATGACCAATGCCACTTCTTTCCCCCAATTTAAATTTATCCGCTTAAATGTGGAGGACAGGGAAGCGCTGCCCAGGCTATTTGAACAGGAAAAACCTGATGCTGTTGTTCATCTGGCAGCCCAGGCAGGCGTTCGCTACAGTTTAGAAAATCCCGAAGCCTATATTGACAGCAATATTGTGGGCTTTTTGAATATCCTGGAATGTTGCAGACATCATCAAATAGGGCATTTGATATATGCCTCCAGTTCTTCGGTATATGGTGCAAATGCTCAAATACCTTTTTCGGAATACGATCGCGTAGATTATCCCGTAAGCCTGTATGCGGCAACCAAAAAAAGCAATGAGTTGATGGCATATACGTACAGCCATTTATATAAAATCCATACTTCCGGACTCCGCTTTTTTACAGTTTACGGACCCTGGGGCAGGCCCGATATGGCGCCTATTCTTTTTACATCGGCGATCACAGAAGGCAGGCCGATTAAAGTCTTCAACAAGGGCGATATGAGCCGGGACTTTACCTATATAGACGATATTGTGGCTGGCATTATTATCACATTGAATAATCCACCTGCAAAGGATGGAGAAAACCCATACTATCAATTGTTTAATATTGGAAATGGCGCGCCGGTTTCTTTGATGGGATTTATAGAAACGCTGGAAAAAGAACTAGGGCAGACAGCGGAAAAAAACATGATGGATATGCAACCCGGAGACGTGCCCCGGACCTGGGCAGATACCTCACAGTTGAATGCTTTGGGATATAGCAGCGCCACAAATATTGAAGACGGTATTCGAAGGTTTGTAGATTGGTATAAACGCTACCATGATAAAAACAAGGAACACTGAAATAGCGATTGTTCCGGAATTAATCCATTATCTCACAAATTAATTTAGCTTATAAAGTTAATATTATATCTCAGCGTTGCAGCCACCGCAGGATGCATTCCAAATTGTCGCATTGCTTTGCTTCATATGGGCGGTGAAGACACCGCCCACGGCAGGCGCCCTCGGTGGCATCTCCACCAACCGGCAGCAATTTGGAATACACCCCTGCCGCAAAGGCTCTAAATAATAAGATTATATGTCTAAATCAATTGTGTCGCAAACTAAAAAGGGATTATTATACAGTTCAACTTCCATCATAGTAAAAAATATTCTCCAGCTATTTTCAATTGGAATTTTAAGCCGGCTATTGACTCCACTCGATTTCGGGATATTTAGTATTTTAATGGTAATTAATGGTTTTACGCAGATGTTCTCAGAAATGGGCTTAACCGCATCTATCATCCAAAAAAAGGAATTAAGCCACTCTGAGATTTCGAGTGCCAATATTTTCTCAATTTTGATGGGACTTGGGTTTACCATAATCGTTTTTTTAGTGAGCCCTTTGCTGGAGCAATTATTCAACACAGATAACCTGGCTTATTATATTAAGATATGTTCAATAGTATTCTTCATTAAATCGGCTTCCATCATACATGAAGCATTGCTACGGAAGGATATGAGATTCAAGGCCCTGACCTATATAGAACTCATCACATTTATTTTCGGTAATTTTCTTGTAGCATTAACGCTGGCGTACTTAGGCTTTGGCGTGATGTCCATCATTTACAGTTTACTCGCACAAACACTGATCAGTTCCATGCTTACTATCGCTCTTTCAAAATTCAGGTTTTCATTTACGTATAACTGGCAGGAGGTAAAGCGCCTGCTTAATTTTGGAATTCCGTTTACTTTGGGGAGATTTTCCATGTATCTGGCCAACCAGGGTGACTATCTTGTGGTAGGAAAATTTCTCGGACCGGTTTCATTGGGGTATTACAACCGCTCTTTTCAGCTAATGAGAACGCCCGTTGAGTTTTTGGGGGGAACTCTTTCCAAAGTACTGTTTCCGGCGTTTTCCAAAATAAAAGATAAGAAGCCGGCATTAAAAAAAGTCTTCCTGGATTCTGTTTTTATAAATGCGCTCTTTTCTTTGCCTTTAACGTGCTTCCTGTTTCTGGAGGCCGACAGTGTCATAAGAATAATTCTGGGAGAGAAATGGGGAGACTCGGTTGCGCCCTTTAAGATACTCGTGCTCTCGCTTTTCTTCCGTATAGGCTATAAATTTATTGATCCTCTCATTAATGTGACGGGCAGACCTGGCTATAAAGCAAAATTTCAGTTCTTATACTGCATATTGATCATTTGCGGCGCTTATATCGGAACAAAATTCGGCATAACCTCCGTTGCGCTATTGGTATCCGTTGCGGTAATTGTACATTATATTTTAATGAATGTTATTGTATTTGATGAGCTTTCCATAAATATTAAAGAACTTATTCCCGAAATCAAACATGCAGTGATTATCAGCGTTACTTTTATTGTTCTGATCATTGCGTTTAAATTTTTCATTCAGATAAACAACCCATACACTGAAGTAATTGTTTCCCTGGTGATCCTTTTTATATTGTATGGAGTATCGTTGCTTTTGTTCAAACCTGTGTTTGACAGAAAAATTTTATGGTTATTCAAAAAAAAATAGCAAGTCCGGTTAGTTAAATACGCAAAAACTAAAAATAAAAATATGATCATTGGATTACATGGCTCTTATTTTGTCAGAAACTTTGGAGATACCTTGCTTTTAAACATCATATATAACTGGATCAAGGAAGCGCAACCCAATTCAAAGGTTATTCTTCCATATATAACCTCGCACAAAGAAGCAGTTGAAATATTGAACAATACGGATACCGACAGCTATAAAAAATACCAGGTTTCCCAATGCGACAAATTTGTATTTGGGGGCGGAGGGTATTTTGGAGAACCTAATAAGAGCTGGCTCAAACGTCAACGATGGTCATACAGAAATTACAGGAGGCATATTGCATGGAATAAGGAATTATTTACCAACCACATTCCCTTTTCCATTATCGGTGTAGGCGTTGGTCCGCTATCCAATTATTTTTTAAGAAAAAAAGCGATACAGTTATTTGAAAAGGCAAATTTCATTTGTGTGCGGGATAATGAATCCTTAAATTATATTAGAAAGTGGGGAAATATAAATCCGGACATATATGAAACAACAGACCTGGCTTTAACAGTAAGACGCCCTCCGGGCACCCCCAATGAAAAAAAAGTATTGGGGGTACATTTTCCAATACTTGCTCATTTCCCACAAGAAAAAATACCTGATATTGTGTCTTTTTTGAAAAAACTATCAGAAGCATATACCATCAAACTGGTAAACGATGAAGAGGGACAAATGGATATTGGAAGAAGATCAAATATTACGAGATTCATCAGGGAAAATAATATCGAATACACGCAGATTGAATACCATGATCCCACTACATTAATTAATGAACTCAATTCCTTAGACGCAATTATTACAACCAAATTACATGTAGGCATTCTGGGATACGCACTAAAAAAACCTGTATTATCAATTCCAAACCACGATAAAAATTTTCGTTTTTACAAGCAAATAGGCAGGAGCAAGTTTTGTATTCCCAGCCATGAAGCAGATTATAAAAGATTATTAGCGGTTTTCGACGAATGCGTAAATACCGAAGTTATACATAATCCAGCATTGATGGAAAAAGCGGAATTCGCAAAGGAAAAATTGATATCATTTTTAAGACTCCCTTAAAAATGCTTACGGCGCCGTAAATACGAAAAATTATTCAATAGCGACCTGCCTCTCCGAAAACTTCAATATTTGTTCGCTTTTATCCTAATGTCATTTCCGATAAAATTTTAATAATGCGGCGATGAAACGGCAAAGAATTATAGATAAATTTAATTGTTATATACTATTAATCCTGAATTTATTGTATTACACCCAGGGAGTACTGCTTCCCGACGGAGAGGCCATCGGTCAGCTATTATTAGCTATTATTTTAATTATTTCTTTCTATTACCTTTTTAAAATGTTACTGATCAAAAATAAGTTTACCCCCTTCATGAAAGTTTGGTTATTCTTTATGATTATGTATCTGATCTATTTTTTGCTTTATGGAAATTATGCTGACTATGGTATCCTTAAAATGGTACTTTTAAACTTCTTACCTTTTTTCCCTTTTTATTATTTTTCAGAAAAGGAAATTTTAACCCGCAAACACCTTATCGCTTTCTTTTTAGTACTGCTCCCTGTTTTAATCGTAAAATTTAACCGATCCATAATTGAACTGCGATTAGAGCGCATGAAAGAAAATGTTGTAGACAATACTGTTTATTTATTTATTGGACTATTGCCTTTTGTTTTTCTTTTCAAAAAAAAAATATTTTCATTTTTATTTCTGATGATTATCTGGTTTTATATGATCCAAAGCGCTAAAAGAGCCGCTATTTTATGCGGGGTTGCCGCCCTGATTTTAATTGTAATCGAATATTTATATGCCAGTGAAGGCAAATCAAAAATTAAACGATATATCATTTCTTTGTTTTTACTTTTTGCAATTGGTTATTTTGGATATGATTTATATACGCAAAACCAGTATTTGATAGAACGAATGGAAGGTATGCTGGGGGGAGAATCCTCAGGCAGAGATGATCTTATCGAAACATTATTAGGGCTCTGGTATCAATCCGATAGCTTAATCCCTTATTTATTTGGCTATGGATATAACGCATCGGGTTTACATTCGATTCATGTATCTCATAACGATTGGGTAGATGTGCTGGTGAGTTTTGGATTAATGGGTTTTCTGGTGTATCTGGCAATATTCAGGTTACTTTTCTTACAGATTTTTCAAAAAGACTGGTCAAGAGATAAGAAGGTTATATTTCTACTGGTGGTATGCATCGCGGTAATTACTTCACTTACCTCCCGGTGGTACTGGAGTTCTTTTGCTTACATGCAGATATTGATCCTTCCTTATTTATTAGCCACACATGAAAAAAAAATAGCTTAATATTTGGAGGTTTGGCGCCAGGAAATACAAATTCATATTTTACAAGACACAATTTCTGTGTATAAAAAATAAGCATCACAATATGGAATTAGTGGTTGTTTCCGATAATTATCCTTCCCGCAGAAAGCCGAACAAAGGGGCTTTTGTTTATAATTTAGTTCAGGAGTTGAGTCATTATCACAATATAACAGTGGTTGCTCCTTTTAAGGTACGCGAGTTGTTTAATCCTATATCTAAAAATGGATATGGTAAAGAAAAATGCAAAGTGTACAGACCTTTATATTTTTCGTTTAGCAATAAGAAATTCTTAGGTATAAACACCCAAATTTGGAGTCGGTTTTTCATGTCAAAAGCGGTTAAAAGAAGTTTAAACCGTTTACCGGGGAAACCAGATATAATTTACGCTCATTTTATATCCAACGCCTTCGCCGTTCTTACATACGTTAAGCAACATTCTATTCCTTTTGTGGTAGCCTCCGGAGAGTCTTCTTATCCAATATCTATAACAAGGTGGAAAAAGGATATACAAGGCTTGAAGGATTACACGAATCATTTTATTTGTGTATCAGAAACAAATAAAAATGGACTGACAGCATTGGGGTTTGATGAGAATAAAATGACGGTGATCCCCAATGCGGTGGACTATTCTTTGTTTAAACCTTTAGACAAAGAAACCTGCAAAAAAAAGCTGGGAATCCCACACAATACGTTTGTTGTGGGCTTTGTTGGTAATTTTATTCACCGGAAAGGACCCAATCGAATTATTGAAGCTATAAAACAATTAGCCGATAAGGATATCCGGCTGGTTTGCGTGGGTGGAAAAGGTGGTTTAACAGATAATGATTTTACAAGTATCATACCACCTGTACCTAACTTTCAACTGCCCGAAATATACAATGCCTTCGATGTATTTGTACTACCCACGCTTAAAGAAGGGCATTGCAATGCAGTGGAAGAAGCAAAAGCATGCTGCATTCCTGTGGTTAGCTCAAAAGGCACTACAGTTGAAAAACAGATAAATGAACAAAATGGCATATTAATTGATCCTCAAAGTATTTCGGAAATTTCCGGGGCGATCCTGCTTCTGAAAAACAATGCAGAAAGAAGAGCTCACATCATTGAAAATCTTGAAAATGAAAGAAATACCAATTCCCTTGAAAAACGTGCCAGGCTGATAAATACAGTTCTTGAACGATTCAAAAAAAATTGAGTATCAAATATCAACTGATGCCTTTCCGGAATTCAGCATTCTTTTAATCGGATTAGTATGAAATCAATTGTAATGATAACACTGGGGTTGTTTGTTTTTTCAAACACGCAATCTCAGAAAAACTGGCAGAATTATTTTGATCACAGGTATATGAGTTTGTGTACCTCTGGCAGTACTTTCCGGGAAGATAACCTGTTAAAAAGCACCACGGGAAACCTGTACGACTTTATGAGCTTAAGCATCACAGTGGATGCACTCATGAATATGTATGTTGCAACAGGAAATGAAGAATATTTAAATGATGAGATAAAAATCATTAATAATGTTTTATCTACCGCGGCTGTTTCAAAATCAATTCCAGAAAATATTTACAGCCTAAAGGACGATTACCTCGGATGGATATCCCAAACCCCAAATTATGCTTATCATTATGAAACAGAGCTGTATGAAGGATATATATTCCGTTATATTACCCAGTTCCTGTACGAAATTAAAAAAACAGGATGGAAAGACCGCTCAGCTAAGAACAGCGAATGGTACAATACAACACTTAAGTTCATCGAAAAAAATATATGGGAAAAATGGATAAGCAGGAGTTTACGAAGCAAGGCAAATCCTTATGGAACTTTTTTAAGTACAAGGGCGCACATGGCTTCCCACTGGGCTTTTACAGGTTTAATACTGAAAGAAATTAGCGATAACACAGAAATTAAAACCCAATGCCAGGATGTGGTTAATATGTTTGACCTGCTGTTAAAAAGAAACTTAAAACCCCATCCCGACTTTCCCGATGCTTACACCTGGAATTCTACCTGGGATAATGTGGATGGCACACAGGCTGATCTCTCCCTCCCTCCGTATGTTCAGGATGTTTCCCATGGAAACCATGTAATGGGTTATATAGCACTATCCAAAAGATTAAACAATCCCAACTGGACTAACGAAAACATTTTGGGGTTCTGCAATACGATTAAGCAGGTGTTGTACAATAAAACTACGATGTCTTTCTGCGATAATGTGGACGGCTCTACATCAATATTCAACCCCGGACAGGGCAACTCGCAAGCCGATGGGTGGCTAAAATTGGGTTTGTTTGACGGGCAAACCCTTAACCTCTATTTGAATTTTGCACTTCAGCGGGAAGATTTATTAATAAAATATGGCCAGGAGCTGCAATATTACGCTGGTCTCACTCTCATTGAATACCTACTGGCTCAGTAAGCCTGACAGCTTACATTGTAAAACATTTTTGTATAATCCCCTGTTTTGCCTGCAAAACACAACAGTCATTCGTTAAGCTGTTCCGGAAACTGCTTTAAAACCCTGTAAATAAAAATATTTATTACGAAGATGAGAATCCTGTACATAAATCAAAATTTCAGAACGCCGTCTGACCCCGGCGGTACGAGATCTTACTGGATAGCTCAGGAGCTGATAAAAAATGGACACCAGGTCGTTATGATCACCGCCAATCCAAAAGCAGTGCTTCGCAAAGAAGTTAAGAATATAGACGGTATAAAAGCAATTTACCTGCAGGAACCTTATAGTCAGGATATGTCTGTTGCCGTAAGGTTGAAAGCTTTTTTAGGGTTTTCCTGGAAAAGCATTAAGGAAGCACGCAAGCAAAAAGATATAGATATGGTTATTGCCACATCTACCCCCTTAACAGTTGGCATCATTGCGCTGTACATGAAGTGGTTTAAGAAAATACCCTATGTTTTTGAAGTGCGGGATCTATGGCCGGAAGTCCCTATTCAGATGGGGGCGCTTAAAAACCCTTTGATTATAAAAGCTACCCGCTGGTTTGAAAAAACAATCTATACAAATGCAGCGCACGTAATTGCCCTTTCACCGGGAATGCAGGAGGGTGTAATGAAATACATTCCAAAGGAAAAAACCTCCATGATTCCAAATATGTCTAAAATAGATCAGTTTTGGCCCAGGGAGCGGAACAGGGAACTGCTTGAAAAACTAAAATTGAAAGATGACAGTTTCAAGGTTATTTATTTTGGGGCATTAGGTTTGGCAAATGACGCTGAAGTTATTATTGACGCAGCTATACTTTTGAAGAATGATCCTTCTATAGAATTTATCTTTTTGAGTAAAGGTTCAACGGAAGTAAACTTAATTGAAAAATGTAAAAATGCTGCGCTCAGCAATGTGAGGTTCCTGGGCTTTTTGCCGATGAAAGAAACGTCTGAAATCGTGAACTTATGTGATGTATCTCTGGTTACTTTTAAAGATTTACCCATCCTGTACACCAATTCGCCGAACAAGCTTTTTGATTCCTTATCGGCGGGGAAACCTGTTTTTGTAAATTCAGCCGGCTGGACAAAACAAATGGTGGAAGAAAACAACTGTGGATTTTATATTAATCCCGGGCAACCACAGGAACTGGTTGACAAACTAAAGTTTCTGCAGGCGAACCCGGACGTGGCAGTACAAATGGGAGAGAAAGCACGGGAACTTGCAGAAACAAAATATGATAAGTCTTTGTTGTGTAAGCAATTCGTGAAATTAATTAACAGTTTGGAGGCTCGGTTAAACATACGTAAAGTAAGCTAAAATGATTTCGTTACGCTATAAAAAGGGTGTATTGCAAACGTCGCATTGTTTTGCTTTATGTGGGCACTGCCCGCGGCAGGCCGCCCCGGCATGCGTCTCCACGTGCCGGAATGGGTGAAGTTGCAGTTTCATCCTCTAAAAAATCTTAAGTTAACGGCCATTGTGTCCTCACCAGCCAGCGACAATAAAGACTTATTTTCGTATGCTATAATAGAGAACAGGACTATGGAATTTATCAAAATAGGAATATGGAAAAACCTCAGTTTAAAGATGAGCCTGCTCGCGGGAATACTCTTCTTAATAACTGCCTCCTGCATGTCACAAAATGAAAGTGATACAGATGATAATAAAACGATCGGTTCCCTGTATACACAGCCAAATAAAAAAGGAGTTACAGAAAAAGAGCAGGCTTTGGCTGAAAGTAAGAGTGGCGATGCCTACCAGTTCATGAACCTGAGAAAGACGATAGGAGCCTTGAACGTTATGATTTCGGCTACAGGGAAGGAGTATTGGATAAATCAACAAACGGAGATAATAGACAACCTGATTCAAACGGCTGAAACTTCTTCAGGCATACCCAATAACCAGACATTCAGAGATGATTTTAAAGGCTGGATTTCATTAACAAAAAACCGATCGTATTATAATGAAGTGCCCTTATTTGAAAGCTATTCCTTTTTTTATATTATGCAGTTTTTGTTTCTCACCAGGAATAACGGTTGGATGGAAAAAACGGATAGTAACAGGTTGTGGTGGAATAATACTTTAGCATTTGTTGAAAAAAATATCTGGACCAAATGGTACGAAAGGAGCTTTTCAACCTATAAAAATCATTACAGGTATTTTTTAAGAACCAGAACTCACATGGGCTCACATTGGGCGGGGTTAGCCATGTATCTGAATGCGGTAACTTCCGATAAACAAATTCAATCGCAAACTGCGCTGTTGGTCCGGCAATATGACACCCTGCTGAAAAGAAATTTAAAAGTAAGCGGGGACGGATATATCTGGAATTGCACCTACGACAATGTGGAAGGCACTTTCGCCGGTAGTTCTCCCCAAAAAATCATCCAGGATGTTTCCCACGGCAATCATGTTGTGTCATATATAATAGCGGCTTATGAATTTGGTAATGACAACTGGACGCTTGCCGATATAAACAGGCTTTCTTATACTTTAAAAAAGAATGTGTACGACAGCAGCAAAAATATATTCCATGATAATGTAGATGGCTCTTCCGGCGAAGACAGGCCCGGATGGGGAAACTTTGTTGCAGACGGCTGGGTAAAGCTAGCCACATATGACAATGAAATAAAAGCTATTTTCAGAAATTTTGAAAAGTCGAAAATGCTGAAAAAGTATAACTATGAATTTGAGTTTAAAGCCAATTTAAATAAAAAACAACTCGGGGGTGGATAAGCAAAAAATAGTACATATCGCAAACGATTATTCCGGCTCTACAGTTTATAAGAATTTAATCGGAGAACTGAATAACCTGAAGATAGAACAAACCGTATATACACCGGTAAAAACAGCCCGGAGCATTGGTAAAAACAAAATTGAACTGCAAAGTGGGTCAGAAATCATTTACTCTAATATTCTGAACAAATCAGTAGACAGGATATTTTACAGGCTCAAAGTAAAAAAAATACTTACCGATATCGAGTCAAAAGTAGATTTTTCCCGGGTTAAACTCATACACGCACATACATGGTACAGCGATGGTGGAGTAGCTTACCTGCTTTCAAAGAAATATAATATCCCCTATGTAGTAACGGTACGAAATTCCGACCTGAATACTTTTCAAAAATATTTGCTCCATGAAAGAGCATTCGGAAAAAAGATTTTAGAAAACGCAAAAATTGTTGTTTTAATTGCGGCTTCCTATAAGTCAAGGGTATTGAGTTTGCCATCGCTGCAATCCATTAAAAAAGAGCTGGAAACCAAAATTCAAATAATCCCTAACGGCGTGGATCCATACTGGATTGAACACGTAAGAAAAAAAGAGCCCCCAAAAGAGCCGGATAATATTTTTAATATCCTGTTCATAGGAAAGTTTTCAAAAGGTAAAAATATCAGCGCTTTACAAAAGGCGGTTATTCTTATACAGAAAGAGGGCAGATTTAAAGTACTATTGCACATCGTTGGTGGCGACGGCAACGAAATGCAAAAAGTTTTACAGCAAACAGAAGCATTCCCTGATTTATTCAAATATTATGGAAAGGTTTATGACAAAGAACAATTGCTTCAAATTTTCAGAAGTTGCGATATTTTTGCCATGCCCTCAAAACATGAAACCTTTGGATTGGTTTATGTAGAATCCATGCTGCAGGGTTTGCCTGTTCTGTATACTCACAATGAGGGTATAGATGGATTTTATGAAGAGAATATAGGAGAAAAGGTGCAGGGGTTTTCGATAAAAGAAATTAAACAAAAACTGGAAAATTTGATGCTGAATCTTAAGCATTATACCATCCCAACAGAAAAAATAATACAAACCCATGACTGGACTTTGATCGCAAAAATATACCAGAAAATATACAATAGTTAAAATGAAATTTCTGTTAATTGTCCAATCTGTAGATAACATCAGAAGGGCTGAAACAGGAAGCACAGGCACCTATAAATTAACAGGCACTGTCCCGGCGCTGTTTGTCTCACTATGCAAAAATTATTATAAGAGCATGAATATAATACTACTTACCCAATATTACCGCCCGGAAATGGGGGCTCCGCAAAACCGTTTATACGAAATGACATCTGGTTTGATAAAAAACAGATGCGACATAACGATTATAACAGGTATGCCCAATTACCCGTTTGGGGCAATATTTCCCGAATACAAAGGAAAATTCCGGGTTAAAGAAAAAGTGGATGACATCAACTGTGTTAGATATTGGCTGTATGCTTCAAACTCAAAGAATAAGGCTTCGCGCATATTGAACATGCTATCGTTCTCCTTAACCTCCCTTTTTTCGTACTTTGATTTGAGAAAAAAAAAAATAGATTTCCTCATCGTTGAAAGCCCTCCTTTGACATTGGGAATTACCGGCTATATCTTATCAAAATTAACAGGCGCCAAATTAATAATGAATATATCTGACCTTTGGCCGTTGAGTGCAAAAGAGTTAGGCGCCATTTCGGAGCGCAGCCTGTTATACAGACTTTTGGAAAGACTGGAGAAGTTTTTGTATAGAAAATCTGTCTTTTGTATGGGGCAATCCGCTGAAATTGTTGAATATATAAAGAGCCATGGAGCACAACGAACTTATTTGTTTAGAAATGGAGTAGACCCCGAAAGGTTTGAAAACAACCTTGTAAACCAAGACCGCCAGGTTAATCAGCCCCTAAGAATTATTTATGCGGGTTTATTGGGATTTGCTCAAGGTATATTGAATATTTGCAAACATGTTAACTTTAAAAGGCTGGGGGTTGAGTTTCATATATATGGGGCTGGGGGTGAGCAAAAAGCAATTGAAGAATACTTAAACGTAAACCAGGATAACAATGTTTTTTATCATGGTAGCGTTTCCCGTGAAGATATACCGGCAATATTATCACAATCTGATATTACATTAATACCGTTGGTAACGGGTATATTTGGTGCGGTTCCTTCTAAAATTTATGAATCTATGGCTGCAGGTCTACCTATATTATTTTCAGGAGGAGGAGAAGGTCAAAGAATTGTGAAAGAAAACGATCTGGGGTGGGTATCTGAAGCCAAAGATTACGAAGCGCTGGAAGAGAATATTAAATCATTAATAAGCCAGCCTGATGAAATTGCAAAAAAAAGAGAAAATTGCATTCGTTGCGCCAGGGAAAAGTTCAACAGACCCAGACAGGTAAAAGAGCTTTATAGTTATATGCATTCCCTCTCATGACTTATTAATAAAGACATCATTTATATTCTTATTTTGTACATTGGCGATGATAATAAGGAAACTTAGAATAAAGCAGTTCAGGAAGAGGTCTGTTTTTAGAATAACAGACTATTTAAAAACCAAACAAGGAACTCAAAGCAGTCTGCTGGAATATTTTCATACCAGCCTATGGTCCGGAGTTGAACCTTTAATGAATCAAAGAAAAAAAGCAAAAAACAGGTGTAAAAAGCTTGCCTGCTGAAGGCATGGTATTTTAATGCTAAGCACGTCAGATATGCAGCTTAGAGAATTTGTACGAACTAAATTGGGCAGTGATTAAATAATTGGCATAAAATATTATTTTAGCGGAGAATTTAAAATCCCTGTTTTCAGTAAATGGCTTAAATGGCTACATGAACAATATGAAAATTCCTTTTTCTCCTCCCTATATAAATGAAGACGTGATTAATGAAGTTGTAGACTCATTAAAATCAGGCTGGATTACCACCGGTCCAAAAGTAAAAGCTTTGGAAGCGGAGATTAAAAATTATAGTGGGGCAAAAGAAGTATTATGTGTAAATTCCTGGACCTCAGGAGCTATTATGATGTTGAGGTGGCTGGGCATTCAGGAGGGCGATGAAGTTATCGTTCCTGCGTATACATATAGTGCTACGGCACTGGCAGTTTACCATGCCGGAGGCACGCCTGTAATGGTTGACACAACCGAAGACTTTAATATTTCAGTTGCTGATATTGGCAAAGTAATTTCATCCAAAACAAAGGCTATCCTGCCGGTTGATATTGCAGGCTTTCCATGTGATTATGATGAGATCATGCAACTTGTTAATGAGCCGGGTATTAAAAGTATGTTTACGCCTGCGTCGGATGTGCAGCGGCAATTAGGACGTATTCTGGTACTCAATGATGCAGCTCACTCATTGGGCGCTACATATGCCAACGGAATTAAAACCGGAAGTGAAACAGATGTAGCGGTTTTTTCTTTGCACGCGGTAAAAAATGTTACCACAGCAGAAGGCGGAGCTATCTGTTTGAATTTACCGGAACCTTTTGACAATAAAGCGCTATACACCAGGCTAAGACAAATGAGTTTAAATTGCCAGACAAAAGACGCTTTCTCAAAAAGTAAGGCGGGCGGATGGCGTTATGATATTACAGGATTGGGAATGAAAATTAATATGGCAGATGTAAATGCTGCAATTGGCCTGGCGCAAATGCGTGTTTATCCTGAAATGTTAAAAGAGCGAAAACGGGTTTTTACTGCTTACAATGATGCTTTTAGTTCGGAAAGCTGGGCTGTAATGCCTCCGGCAGTTGTAAAAGGAAAAGAGAGTTCTTACCATATTTATGCCTTACGCATTAAAAATATTTCGGAACAGCAGCGCGATCAGATTATTGATGAAATTTCAAAGACCGGAGTGGCAGTAAACGTTCATTTTATTCCAATGCCTATGCTCACTTTTTTTAAGGAAAAAGGATTTAACATAAAAGACTACCCTAAGGCATATGATAACTTTAAGTGTGAAATATCTTTACCGATTTATCCGCAATTAACAGAAGAGGAACTATCTTATATCGTTAAAGCAGTTAAAGATGCTTATAAAACTGTAATGAGATAGTATTTTGAAGCGGTTATTTGATCTCATATTAAGTGGTATAGGACTTATTTTTTTAAGCCCCGTATTTTTGTTTGTAGCTATCTGGATCGGGTTAGATTCAAGAGGTCCTGTATTTTACAAACAAACGAGAGTGGGGAAGAATGGCAGGGATTTTAAAATCAACAAGTTCAGATCTATGCGTCTGGGCTCTGATCAGAAAGGGCTGATAACGGTAGGAGGCAGAGATCCGAGGGTAACCCGGTCGGGCTACTACATTCGTAAATACAAGTTGGATGAGCTCCCCCAACTTATCAATGTTTTTAAAGGAGACATGAGCATAGTAGGCCCCAGACCGGAAGTTCGAAAATATGTTAATTTATATTCGAATGAACAATTAAAAGTGCTGTCTGTTAAACCAGGTATTACAGACATGGCGTCTATAAAATACCGCAATGAAAATGACTTGCTGGCAAAAGCCGATGACCCTGATAAAATGTATATTGAAGTTATTATGCCTCATAAATTAAAGTATAACCTGGAATATATTGAGAAGCAGTCTTTCCTTTATGATATTAAGCTTATTTTTTTAACGCTGAAAGAAGTACTGTTTTAAATGAACCCATATTGTTGTTACCAACAGGATATCACCTAACGCTTCTATCTTTTTGTAAACCTCCCTATCCGCTCATCAAAATGAAAATAATATTGTGTAGTGTTGGACATGAAGATGATCCTTTATTAAAAAATAGTATCCAGGATTTTACTAAACGCATTGGCTATTACTACCCTGCGGAATGGAAGATCATTACACCCATTAAAAAAAAAACAGCCTTACCGGAAAAAATAGTAAAAGTAAAAGAGGCGGCTTTTGTACTGGAAAGCATAAAGAAAGACGACTTTCTGGTGGCATTGGATGAAAAGGGTACCATGCTCAGCTCGGTAAAGCTGGCCTCATGGCTGCAGGCAAGGGCCAACGAAAGTATAAAACAACTTGTGTTTTTAATTGGTGGATCATACGGGCTGGAGGAAACGGTACTGAGGCGGGCCAATTTTATATGGTCTTTTTCCCCGCTTACATTCCCGCATCAATTGATGCGGCTGATGCTGACCGAGCAGTTGTATCGCGCCTGCACTATTATTAAAAATGAAAAATATCACCATGCATAATCCTAAAAAAGATAATTACGCTTTATAGGGTTTCCATTATCTTCAACAAAAGCCTCCTCATGTCGGTAACACTTATTATCCTGATCACTACATGCATCATTTCAATTATTGCTTTTAAGAACCAGCGATTAATTGACGACCTTATTTTTTATCCGCCGGCGGTAACGGAAAGAAAACAGTATTACCGCTTTATTACCTGTGGCTTTATACACGCCAATGTACCGCACCTCGCTTTTAACATGTATTCCTTCTGGATATTCGGGGAATATGTGGAAATACTCTTCATGACGGTATTTGGACCTGCCGGCCGGTGGTATTACCTGTTGATGTACATCACCTCCCTTGTAGTTTGTTTGCTGCCCACTTACTTTAAAAACAAAACCAATTATCATTACCGAAGTCTCGGCGCTTCCGGCGCCGTTTCCGCTGTTATATTCGCGTTTATTTTTCTTAACCCGCTACAGGGAATCGGGCTTATTTTTTTACCAAGAGAGTTCATGATACCAGGCTTTATTTTTGGCTTTCTCTACCTGGTGCTTTCTTCTTATTTAGACAAAAAGGGCGGAGGTAATATTAATCACTCCGCGCATATATGGGGAGCTGTGTATGGCATTGTATTTCTGATAGCAACAGCATATCTTTTTTCGGGGAAGAATTTATTGTCCGGGTTTCTGGAATCAATAAAATTATATCTGGGCAGATTTTAATGCTATTTTAAGCATTGTTCCCGTTGACGGTAATACCTTAAACCGGTCGTCAATCCTTTCATTCACTACCCACAAAATTTTTTTATCCATCTCAATAACCCAGACATTTTCCTTTTCAGTCAGCGACAATTTCTGATCAATAAAAAATCTCGACAATTTCTTTTTCTTTTGCATTCCAAGCGGATAAAAATAATCGCCCGTTTTCCATTTACGCAACATTAGTGGAAATTCGATCCGTTTTAAATCTAAATACGCTATAGCAGGGGAAGCAGCCAATTCCGGTTTTTCTCCCCTCACCTCCCGGGTTGTTATTTTTAAATGTCCGCCTTCAAAAGCTACTTCTGTTTCACCTTCCCGGATCAATATCACTTGCGTATCTGTTAACGGCAAGGGGGAAATGACCAGCCAGTTCCGGTTCCGGAGTATCCTATGGGTTGGCGACAGGATAAATTTTCCCGTTGCAGCACGTAAAAGCGCAATCGCATCGTTGGTTTGCTTTGGGGTAAACCCATATACCTTTATGATCTCAAAAAACACCGTTTTCAGAGGGATTACTTTAGAAAGCTTAAGCACAGGTATAAATACTTCACTGCCCCTTTCTTCCAGCAATTTTTTTTTGTGTGCTGTAATGGACTGAACATACAGTAGTTCGATTTCCCGGAAACGGTCAATATTGGCAATTATATTTTCCCGGGCAGACGGATATATTTCCTGAATAACCGGAAGTACCCTGTGCCGTAAATAATTCCGGGAATATTTATCCAAATCATTGCTCGAATCTTTTACAAAACTCACCTGCCTTTGCTTTGCAAAAGCGATCAAATCCTGTTTCCCGGCAAACAACAGGGGTCTTACAATTTTACCCGCCTGCGGCAGCATACCACTAATGCCTGCTATGCCTGTTCCCTTAAAAAAATTCATCAGCACTGTTTCTATATTATCATCGGCATGATGGGCTGTAACGATATGCACCGATGTTCGTTCCCGGATCTCCAGTTCCGCTGCAAGTTCATAAAACCATTCATACCTCAATTCCCTCGCCGCTACCTGTATAGAAGTTCTATTTTGTAAAGCATATGCTTCTGTATTAAATCGCTTTAGAAATATTTCCTTCTCATATTGCTCAGCCAATCCTTTCACAAAATGCTCATCCCGCTCACTTTCCTCTCCTCTCAGCTGAAAATTACAATGGGCTATAATAAACCTTAGCTTTGCCAGGTAGCACAGTTCACATAAAACCACAGAATCCACACCCCCGCTTACTGCAAGCAACAGGAAACCGTGAGGGTGAAAAAGGTTTTCTTTTTCAGCATTCTTTTTAAATAATTGCAATAAATCATCCATAATTTCCTTTAAACCTCCTGGCGAAAATGCAGGTTATTCGTAATTCAGTTCTTCATAAGCGGCCTGTAATTCCTTAAACGCTCTTTGATTCCCCGACTTTAGTGTCGCGGCCATGCCTCTTTCATACCAATTTCCGGCGGCTTCGATATCTCCGGTACGCTCTAACAACTTAGCCAAATGATAGTAGGAGCCTTCATAATCAGGGTCATGCTCTAAAACACTCTCCAACAGCCTTCTTGCGTCGGTATCATTTTCTTTTTTAATGTATTCCAAAGCAAGCGCATGCTTTAAAAAACTATCATCAGCCGATTTTTCTAACAATAGCAATAATGAATCAATACGTTCCAAATTTTTAAAATTTTAAAATTTTTGGACAATTTGAACAATAAACAAAATCTATCCTTAACACAGATTCACAATGGTTTATGACCTTTCAACTTAAAATCATCCTGTAAATCGTTTCAACAAATATCCTGATTTTTCATCTAAGTGAACGCTGATCCGATGTTCTGCTCAATAATTTGCATGTTTTTTGCTTTGTAGGTGATTTATTTAATAATCTGACCAATCCCTGAATTGCTGTGAAAATACTTAGATCCCTTATTTCCTGCTTATTCCTTTTAAATTGTTCAGTTTCCGCTCAGATAAATGCCGGGGATAGTCTAGCCTTAGTTGATTTATATTATAGCACCAATGGAGCTGGCTGGAAAAATAACACTAACTGGCTTAATAAAGAGGTAAGTGAATGGTTTGGTATTTCGGTAAGTGATAAGCGGGTTATTGGAATAAGCCTGGTTAATAATCATTTAGAAGGGACTCTCCCTGCTTCCTTAGGAAACCTTACAGCGCTCACCGGCATCTTTTTAAGCAATAATAATATAAGTGGAACTATTCCGGCCACCTTAGGCGATTTGCCCGTACTTAATTACCTTCATCTGAGTAACAATAAGATAAACGATCATATTCCTGATGCGCTGGGTAATGTTAAACCCCTCCTGGAACTCCATTTAAGCCATAATAAATTAACCGGAACAATACCAGAATCACTACGCCGACTTACCAACCTTACAGAGCTGATGTTAGATCACAACCAGTTAACAGGTGAAATTTCTGCGGGGCTTGGCGATACCAGGATCAGAAGATTAGACTTTAGTTATAACCAACTCAGTGGCAGCATCCCTGAAAGATTAGGGAGAATCCGAAATCTCAGGGAACTTAGATTAAACAATAATCAATTAACCGGTGAAATACCATCCGGACTGGCGCCTGTTATATGTTATTTATTTGATCTAAGCTCAAATAATCTTACCGGAAGCATTCCTGCAGACCTGAGCAATAATAGCACTTTAGCTCATGTTAATCTCAGCAACAATGCATTGACAGGGCAAATTTCTTATTCTTTAGGTAATATGTCTGGATTGCAATCATTAGAACTCGACAGCAATCAACTCACCGGGATCATACCTTCTTCATTTAAATACCTGACCAGGCTTGTACATTTAAACCTTACGAATAATCGCCTTTCGGGCAGTATTCCTGTCGGGTTGTGCAGCTTGCCTGATTTGCAGGTTTTACAGTTAAGCAATAACCAATTTACGTTTGAAGGGATGGAATGTGTAGGGAAAAAAAATAATATATCTTTATTTGCAAATTACACCTATCCTAATCAAAAAACGCTTACGCTTAATTATAGAAATACCGAGTTGTCGCTTACGGCGGGAGGAAATCTTGCAAATAATACCTACTACATTTATAAAGACAGTGTTTTACTGGAAACGCTTACAGGAGACTCTACTTTTGCAGTAGCGGAAGGAGGAAAATACTGGGTAGAAGTTACCAATGATCTGGCTGATCAATTGACCCTTTACAGCAATCAGCTTGATGTAAGCAGCAACATTATACTGCCGCTTAACTGGCTGGATTTTACTGCTGTGAATTGTTCAGACAATATTTGTTTGCGATGGGCTACTGAAAACGAACAAAATACGTCTCATTTTGAAATTGAAAGAAGTTCCGATGGAAAAAACTTTGAACAAATCGGAACCCGGGTGTCTGCAAATACACCTGCTAAACACAATTATGATGCAACAGATTATTCTCCTGCAAATGGTATCAATTTTTACCGGATTAAACAGGTAGATTTAGACGGGTTGTTTACATACAGTGATGTTGTGAGTGCAAGAATAAATACAAAGGGTGTATTAACGATAGCTCCTAATCCAGCCAATAATTTCATAACGTTAAGAGGAATACTAAAAGCGGAAAAGGTAACCATTTATAGTACAACAGGGCAAATATTCAAACAATGGCAAAATGTAAATGGGAACCAGGAATTGAATATCTCAGATCTTCAGCAAGGTATATATATGCTAAAAGTGCAGTATAGTAAAAAAGAAACAGTACATAAACTGATAAAATTATAGCGAATTAACTTCTCCAGGTCCGCTTAGCATAACCTTTTTATAATTCGAAGCGCTTTGCCGGGCAAAAACAATTTCTAAAATTTTTCCGGAATCCTAAATCACTTGTTATATTTGCATCATAAAAATGGTTGCATAAACAACTTTATGGAAGTATTATACAACTCCCAATGGGTTGTTTCTTATATTATTCAGATTTCTGAAGTGGTTATCTGGCTAAAATAAAAATCAACAACAGATGAAAATACTAGTTTGTATCAGCAAATCTCCCGATACTACATCAAAAATTGCTTTCACCGATAACAATACCCAATTTGCTACTGCAGGCGTACAATGGATCATTAATCCGTATGACGAGTGGTATGCTTTGGTGAGAGCCATTGAACTCAAAGAAAAAGACAGCGCGGTTGTGCTGCACCTTGTAACCGTGGCAGGCGCAGATACGGAACCTGTTATTCGCAAAGCCCTGGCGTTAGGCGGCGATGAAGCCATTCGCGTAAACGCCGATAGCCAGGATAGCTTTTATATTGCCTCACAAATAGCCGAAATAGCCAGGCAGGGCGGTTACGACCTTGTGTTTACGGGCAAGGAAACCATTGATTATAACGGGTCTTCTGTTGGTGGTATGGTAGCAGAATTGCTGAGTTTCCCCTATGTTGCCCTGGCAACCCATTTTGAATTAAATGGAACTACGGCAACCATTACCCGCGAAATTGAGGGTGGAGAGGAAGTATGTGAAGTAAGTACCCCTGTGGTAGTAAGCTGCCAAAAGGGGATGGCGGAAGCGAGGATACCGAATATGCGGGGTATTATGGCTGCCAGAACCAAACCGCTGAAAGTAATGGAACCAGTAGCGGCAGATAGCCTAACCAGCATTGTAAATTTTGAGTTGCCTCCCGCAAAAGCGGGCGTAAAGCTCATACCCGCGGATAATCCGGGTGAACTGGTAAGATTGCTGCATGAAGAAGCGAAGGTGATTTAAACACTCCAGCCCTACTAAATTTCAAATTTAAAATCTCAAGTTTACGTATGTCAGTACTCATATTTATAGATCAGTCGGAAGGGTATATTAAAAAGGCATCGGTGGAAGCTTTGTGCTACGGTTCAACACTTGCCAAACAGTTGGGCATGCATGCGGAAGGCATTGTATTGGGTTCCCTGCAAGATGATCTGCCGGCACTGGGTCAATACGGGGTAGAAAAAATACATCATGTCTCCGACCCCGCACTGGATCACCCGGATGCACAGGTATTTACAAATGTAATAGCACAGGCAGTGCAGGCAACAGGCGCCAAAATAATCGTATTCTCCAATAACGCAGATGGCAAAACAATTGCCCCGCCTTTATCGGCCCATTTAAAAGCAGCTCTGGTAACAGGTGCTGTAGCGCTTCCTGAACTTGCTAACGGATTCGTTGTAAAAAAATCGGTGTTTTCAGGAAAGGCTTTTGCCAATATAGCCCTGAATACTGAGATCAAGATCATTACGCTAAATGCCAATTCATTTCCCGCAACAGTTTTGGGTGATGCAACAGCAGAAATTATTCCGTTTAAGGCAACTATAGATGCAACCAAAGTAAAGATTATATCAACCAATAAGGTGAAAGGAGAAGTGGTTTTGAGTGAAGCGGAAGTTGTAGTAAGCGGAGGACGGGGGTTAAAAGGACCGGAAAACTGGGGTATGATTGAGGAACTGGCTAAACTGCTGGGCGCCGCTACCGCATGCAGCCGCCCGGTTGCGGATGCACACTGGCGTCCGCATCACGAGCATGTAGGACAAACAGGATTGGCCATAGCGCCCAATTTATATATTGCTATTGGTATTTCGGGCGCCATACAACATTTGGCAGGCGTGAACAGAAGTAAAACAATTGTTGTTATTAATAAAGACCCCGAAGCGCCCTTTTTTAAGGCTGCCGATTATGGAATTGTTGGTGATGCTTTTGAAGTATTGCCTAAAATAATAGAAGAAGTTAAAAAGTTAAAGGCCTAACATGAGAAAACAGGTTCCTTCACACCAAACCGCCCCAATTTAAAACGGGGCGGCTTTTTATTTTATGCCTGACGGGATTATGCGTTTTACAAAATTCCTGTACATTCGCAACAGATTATGAAGAAAATAGAACTGGAAATAGTAGCACTTTCGCACAGTATTACTCAAACACATTCTTATGCCGTTGTACTGGGCGAAACAAACGGGTTGAGGCGCCTGCCCATTGTAATCGGCGGGTTTGAAGCCCAGGCCATTGCCGTAGCCTTGGAAAGAATGCAGCCGAGCAGGCCGCTAACGCACGACCTGATGAAAAACTTTATGATGGCATTTAATGTGGAACTTCATGAAATTATCATCAGCGATCTGCAGGAAGGTATATTTTATTCGAAACTTGTATGCAGCAATGAGCACGATACAGTTGAAATAGATTCCCGCACTTCCGATGCTTTGGCATTGGCGGTTCGTTTTGGATGCCCTATTTATACGTATGAACATATTCTGGAAAGCGCGGGTATACTAATGGAAGATTCAGGCAAAAAGAAAAAGCCGGAAGAAGAGCAACAATTGGTGAGAGAAACCGGTTCAAAGGATGACCTGAAAGGCATGTCATTAGAAGAACTTAACCAGTTACTGGGTGAAGTGCTTGAACAGGAAGACTACCTCAGAGCAATTGCCATCCGCGACGAAATCAATCGCAGGAAAAAGAAATATTAGTTAGCCATATCCTTTCAAACTATAATCTGCCGTGGTTCTTTTTCCCAATTGCAAAATTAATTTAGGACTTAACATCGTTTCCAAAAGGGCGGACACCTATCATAATATAGAAACCGCTTTTTATCCGCTGAACTGGTGTGATGCGGTGGAAATAATACCAGCTTTTGACAATAATGTTCTTTCTCCTTTCGTACATTTTACACAGTCGGGCCTATCCATACCTGTAAAAGAGGCAGACAATATATGTTTGAAAGCATACCACCTGTTAAAAAAAGATTTTCCCGCAATTCCTGCTATTAATATGCACCTGCACAAAACAATTCCTGCAGGTGCTGGACTGGGCGGCGGGTCTTCTAACGGGGCGTTTACTTTACTGTTGATTAATAAAAAATTCAATCTTAACCTGTCTGCAGGGCAACTTACCGCATATGCATTGAAATTGGGGAGCGACTGCCCTTTTTTTATATTCAACGCCCCCTGTTATGCAACCGGCCGGGGGGAAGAAATGGAACCTTTGGCACTTGACCTTTCCACTTATTCATTTTTGATCGTATATCCGGCAATCCATATCAATACCGCCTGGGCATTCTCTCAAACCACGGCAGCCCATCCCCAAAAACGCATTAAAACCATTGTTCAGCAGCCTGTTGAAACATGGAAAGAGGAGTTGGTGAATGATTTTGAACTGCCTGTATTCAGTCAATATCCTGAAATAGAAAATGTAAAAAAAAATCTTTATGCCAATGGTGCTTTATATGCATCCCTGTCGGGAAGCGGATCATCGGTATATGGTATATTCAGAAAAAACAATTTGCCAGTATTGAAATGGGATAAAAATTATACGCAAAAGGCAATGCCATAAGCAATGCCGGCCATTCAGCCAATATTGGGATATATTCCGGCAATGATAAAATTTTTCCCGCGCATATTTCAAATTGTAATTGTACCTTGCATTACAATTCATTGCTATCATAACCCGGGCATACATATTATCCTTTCTCGATCGTAATCTCGACTTTCTCGATCATCAGTAGTTTTACTGCTATCTTACTCAGTTAACAATTTTGTTGCTGATTGCGGCCTGCATCTGTTGCAAATTTCTAAATTATTCATTTCAATTGTTTTAAAAATCTTAAAGCAGTATTATTATGTCGGCTACTATACCCCTTACCGGAAAGACAGCTTATTATTTAACGCTTGAAGAAAAGCATGGCGCTCATAATTATCACCCTATTCCCGTAGTCCTTAACAGAGGAAAGGGGGTATTTGTATGGGATGTTGATGATAAGCGTTATTACGATTTTTTGAGCGGATACTCAGCAGTTAACCAGGGACACTGCCATCCCCGGATCATTAATGCCCTCATTTCCCAGGCGCAGCAACTCACGCTCACTTCCAGGGCATTTCACAACAATGTACTCGGGGAATTTGAAGCATTCATTACAGCATATTTCGGTTACGATAAAGTATTACCCATGAATACGGGTGTGGAAGCCGTGGAAACAGCGCTCAAACTTTGCAGGCGATGGGGATATAAGGTAAAAGGTATACCCGATAACAAAGCGAAGATCATTGTTTGCGCTCATAATTTTCATGGGCGAACGATTTCTGTTATATCTTTTAGCACCGATCCCTCATCCACAAAGCAATTTGGTCCATTTACACCCGGCTTTGAAATTATTCCTTATAATAATACCGCAGCACTTGCGGCTGCTTTGCAGGATAAAAATGTTGCAGGCTTTTTGGTTGAACCCATACAGGGCGAGGCTGGTGTTGAAGTTCCGGATGAAGGCTACCTTAAAAAGGCCAAAGAACTCTGCGAACAGAACAACGTATTATTCATTGCCGACGAAATTCAAACCGGGTTATGCCGCACCGGCAAATTATTGTGTTGCGATCATGAAGGCGTTACCCCGGATATATTATTATTGGGAAAAGCATTAAGCGGCGGCGCATTGCCTGTAAGCGCGGTATTAGCCAACGATGAGATAATGCTTACCATACAAGCTGGTGAACATGGCTCCACCTATGGGGGAAATCCACTTGCCTGCAAGGTAGCCATAGAAGCACTGTCGGTTTTAAAAGAAGAAAAAATGGCTGAGAACGCTGAACACATGGGTGTTTTATTGCGTACAGCATTGAAAAAAATAAATTCACCTTATATTCATACCATTCGCGGCAAAGGCTTATTAAATGCTATTGTTATTCAGCACACCGATACCCACGCAGCATGGAGACTTTGCATGGAGCTAAAAGAAAATGGTTTGCTGGCTAAACCCACTCACGGAGATAAAATAAGATTTGCTCCACCTTTAGTGATCACCGCCGAACAAATAAAAGAATGTGCCGGCATTATAGAAAAAAGCCTTGCTGTTTTTTAACAGAAAAATGAAAGCGATTTCCGATTTTTACAGGAAATATAGCATTGATGGGAATTTCTGCAGAAAACACCCGTATTACACAACAACATATCAACTTGTTTACAACCATTGTTGGTAATGATTGTGTATTGTTTGATGAACAATCAAGAATCCACTACGGTCACGATGAAACAGAAGAATTATCGTTTCTTCCTGAAATAATATTATTACCGCACAGTTCTTCGGAAATAAGTGAAATTTTAAAAATATGCAATAAAGCTTTGATCCCCGTTACGCCGAGAGGAGCGGGAACAGGTTTAAGCGGCGGTGCGCTGCCCCAGCTCGGGGGCGTATTGATCTCTACCGAAAGAATGAACAAGATTCTGCAGATTGATGAAAGCAATCTGCAGGTTATTACTGAGCCCGGGGTAATAACCGAAGTATTGCAGGATGCGGTTAAGGCTAAAGGATTGTTTTACCCTCCGGACCCCAGCAGCCGCGGCTCCTGCTTTATAGGGGGAAATATAGCTGAAAACAGTGGCGGACCCAAAGCGGTGAAATATGGAGTGGTAAAAGACTATGTGCTCAATCTCGAGATAGTATTACCCAATGGCGATATTATATGGACGGGAGCCAATGTGCTAAAAAATGTAACGGGCTATAATCTTACCCAGTTGATCATTGGCAGCGAAGGAACGCTCGCTATTGTTACTAAGATTGTATTAAAGCTGATCCCCCTTCCAAAATATGATTTGCTGATGCTGGCACCTTTTCGCTCGCTCGAAAAAGCAGGCGAGGCCGTAAGCGCTATATTCAGGGCAGGCTTTACGCCCAGCGCGCTGGAACTGGTTGAAATAGATGCCTTGCTGATTGCAAGCAGTATGACGGATGGTTCGGCGATACCCATAACAACAGATACGGAAGCACACCTTATTATTGAAGTAGACGGTAATCACATCGAAACGCTGATGGCAGAAATGGAAGCAATTAGTGAACTTTTAACAAGTTATGATTGCGGAGAGATTTATTTTGCAGATGACGAACAGCAAAAAGCCACCTTATGGAAGCTTCGCAGGCGGGTGGCGGAAGCAGTAAAAATAAACGGTTACACTATTGAAGAAGATACGGTAGTGCCGCGTGCTGCTTTGCCCGCTCTTATAAGAGGCGTAAAAACATTAGGCAAAAAGCACAACTTCCATGCTGTGTGTTACGGACATGCGGGCGATGGTAACCTGCATATCCGCATTAAAAAAGAGGGTACCGCAAACAGTATGAATGATCCTGCTATGGTTGAAAGTTTACGTGCATTGTTTGATCTGGTAAAAAGTTTAGGAGGCACCATTAGTGGCGAGCACGGTATTGGATTGGTGCAGAAAGGGTACATGGATATTGTAATGAATGAAACACAGTTACAACTTATGCGGGGCATAAAAAAAGTATTTGATCCCAATAATATTTTAAACGCGGGTAAAATTTTTGACTGATGAAAAAAATAATGCTCTTATTACTTACAATTACAACAGCGTTAACACAAACCATATATGCGCAGGATGAACCCGAAGATACATCACCCAAAGGCTTCGATAAATCGAAATTATTTTTTGGAGGAAATTTTGGGCTGGGGCTTGGCAGCAATACTTCTTCAATAATTGTTTCACCCCAGGCAGGCTATAGGTTTAACACGCATTTTGCGGCAGGGGCAGGCGTTAATTTTAACTACTACAGCTATAAAACATATTATAGTGGCGGACTGGAAGCAAAAACCAGTTTCGGATATACCGGCTTAAATATCTTTGGAAGAGTATACCCTATTCCTTATATATTGATACAGGCACAGCCCGAACTGAACTATAGCTGGGGTTCCATAAAATATTCCGGTAATAACCCTACTGAAAAATTAAAAGGACAGTTTGTTCCTTCTTTATTAATAGGCGGAGGTGCTGCTATCCCTACCGGTGGAAACGGCGCTTTGCTGCTTATGCTTCAATATGATGTACTCCAGGAAACACGTTCACCATACGGAAGCAAAGCTTTCTTTACTATGGGATATAATTTTTGACATGGGATAAAAACCTCCAGCTACTTCACCCATCCCATGCCATCCGGCCCGTTACCGGTTTTAATATCATTTGTAAATTTTAACGTATCCAGGTCAAACACACTTACCATACCCGTTCCGCTGCGTGCAACAAAAGCTCTTTTTCCATCCGGAACTATTAATATCCCCACTGGCGCACCCTCTGCCTTAACGCGTTTGATCACTTTGCGTGCAGCGGCGTCTATGATGATCAGCTCTCCGGCGCCATTGTCAGACACCAACACTCTTTTGCCATCGGGTGTAAACTTAACGCGGATAGGCACTTTTCCAACCGCGAAACTTTGCTTTATGGCATTGGACACCACATCTATGATGTCAATGGTTCCATCACCCGTATTGCCCACCCACACTTCTTTGCCATCGGGCGAAACATCAATTCCCTCGGGTTTGCTGCCTGTTGCGATCTGCATCATTTTGCCCGGCGATGAGGCTGTGCCAATATCAATGGAAGTAACGGTATTGGATACCCTGTTTGCCGTATATATCCGCTTACCATCAGGCGTAAGTACCAGCATATGCCCGCCATCCTGCCCGGTGCCTGTGAGCCAGTCAATTTTATCAGCAGCAAAATCATAACGGCCCACCGTTCGGGTAAGCTCTGAAATAAAATATACTTTACCATCTTTTGCTTCAATGCCGTGAGGGCGCAGCAAAGGGCCAAGTTCAACCCGCCGGATTTCTTTATGGGAAGCTATATCAATAATGCAAAGACTATGTCCGTGCTCCCGTGCACCATAGTTGGCAACAAAGGCCAGCTTACCATCCGAAGATACGGTCATTTCATGGGGACCTTCGCCGGTGGGTATCGTGGCCACTATTTTGAATGTAGCTTCATCAATAAACACCATACTATTGTCTGCTTTGTTCAGCACCATCAGCGTACCGGTACCTGCTTTTTGTGCAACGCCGGTAAAGCAGCACATCAAACATATTGATATTGCAGAAATTATTTTTGCTTGCATAGCAGAAGTATTGAGGGAGCAGAAACGATCTTTCTAAGGTACAAATTTACGGGGGAAGGATGTTGAGCATTTGCAAAAAGCAAAACCAGCTTTGAGCGATCAGCGGCACTTTCACCATTCACAGCTATGGGCTGTCAACTTTGAGTGATCAGCGAAAGCTGATAACGATGAACAGATCACTCATTGACCTATTCACTTCTCATTTCTCACTTCTCACTTCTCACTTCTCACTTCTCACTTCTCACCTCGGCAAACGATAAAAACAATTACTACTTACTACTTACCACTCATCACTGCCCCCCTCCCCCATCTCCCACCTGTAAGGCGCCGATGCCTGCGCACCCTGCCTGCTAACGGCAATGGCTGCTGCCTTAGTGGCAAATTGTACGGCTTCTTCCATAGACTGATCTTCGGCCAGGGCTACTGCTACTGCGGCGGTAAAAACATCGCCTGCCGCCGTAGAGTCGGCCGCCTGAACTTTAACGGATGGTACATGCCCGGTAAATGTTTTACTGTTCACATAAGCACCCCTATCACCCAATGTAATAATGCTGTTGTGCACACCTTTCGCTTTAAAGATCTGAGCAGCATGCTCACAATCGCTTAAAGATTCAATTTTTATTCCTGTAAGCATTTCCGCTTCCAGCCTGTTGGGCGTTACTAAAAAAAGCTCTTTGAAAATTTCTTCCGGAAGCGAACATGCAGGTGCAGGGTTAAGAATAACTTTTTTATGATGCGCTCTTGCAAGTTTTATGGCTTCAAGAACAGTTTCCAGGGGAATTTCAAGCTGCAGGAGAATGATGCCTGCTTCAGTAATTTTATTTTTGTGATGTATAACATCGGAGGGCGACAGGAATGCATTCGCTCCTGAAGCTACCACGATGGAGTTTTCACCTGCTTCATCTACAGTTATAAGCGCTACACCGGAAGCATGAACAGGATCGGTAATTATAGTGCGGGTGTGTATCCCTTCCCGTTTGAGATGCGCAAGTGTTTGCTCTCCAAAAATATCGCTGCCCACCCTGGCAATAAAGTCAATTTTGCCGCCTAACCTTGCAACAGCTACTGCCTGGTTGGCGCCTTTACCACCAGGGTTCATAAAAAAATCATACCCCAGGATGGTTTCACCGGGCAGGGGAATACGATTTGATTTAATCACCATATCGGTATTTGAACTACCTATAACAAGTATGCTGGTGGAATCGTTTTGCCCCTCCTTCATATAGTAGAGATTAAACAGTATTTATCGTACAATATAGAAAATTATAACTTGCCTGCCGTACTGCGATTTTAATCCGGCTTCATTTTGCTTAAAAAATGCCTTGCAAATAAATGAAAAGTTGTACTTTTGCCGGCTCAAATTTGTTCTATTATTCTATTGCCCGATAGTATAATGGTAGTACATCAGTCTCTGGATCTGATTGTCTTGGTTCGAATCCAGGTCGGGCAACAAAAGTGGACTGATTATCAGTAAATTAAATAGTGAGAGGTAAAGCCAGGGAAACGGCTTAAAAAATTTCACCATTTTTGATTTTCATTTTTACTGCAAAAAAACTTCAGGAGGCTGTGTTTGTGCACAGCCTCCTGAAGTTTAAGTAACAAAATGACCAGCTTAAGAGATGTAAGCATATCCCCGAGTTTATCTGCGCCTACATTGTCAATACAATCAAATTCCCGGCTAAGCAATCTATCTGTTTTGTACATTTACCAAAGACCAGATTTTTTTTAAACATTAGAGCCCGGATTGTGAATGATAAAATAAATTGAGAAAATAGCATTGCCGGAGCGAATAGATCATTAAAAAACAAACCTGCAAATGAAAAGTATATTCAACCCGATATTATGTCTGTCCCTTACCTTATTTATCACATCCTGCTCGGTAAACAATACCAAAACCTCTAACCTGGAGTTGGAGCAGGGCTTTACTAACCCGCCGGATTCCATTCAAACCGGCGTTTACTGGTACTGGATATCTGGCAACATCTCTAAGCAAGGTGTGATCAATGACCTATACGCGATGAAAAAGGCCGGAATCAACCGGGCCTTCATCGGAAATATCTGGAATGAAAATATTCCTTTTGGAAACGTCAAAATGTTCAGCGGAGAATGGTGGGAAATTGTTCATGCGGCACTTAAAACAGCCGGCGATTTAAACATCGAAATCGGCATTTTCAATTCCCCTGGCTGGAGCCAGTCAGGGGGACCGTGGGTAACAGCCGGAAATGCTATGCGCTACCTTACCAGTTCCGAGTTAAGATTGAAAGGACCGCAAAAAATATCACGAAAACTGGAAAAACCTATTGATATTTTTCAAGACGTGAAGGTTATTGCTTACCCCGCACCTAAAAATGACCAGCTTGTTTTAAATACCCAAAATGGAAGAATTACTTCTGTGCCGCAGGTGGCAGGCCTAAGTAACATTACAGACGGGGATAATAAAACGGGAATCAAATTCCCGGTTGGAAACGATTTTGTGATTGATATGAAAGCAAATTCGCCATTTACAGCAAGAAGCCTTTCTGTTCGTTCAACGGAGAATCCCATTCATTTGAATGCAGTACTCCAGGCGCAGGAAACAGATGGCACATTCCGCACCATTTCTGAGTTTCAGATTGATCGCTTCAATCCGTCGCTCAGTGTTGGATTTGAACCTTATGCTCCTGTTGTGGTGTCATTTCCAGCTACAACGGCTGGTCATTTCCGACTGGCAATTAAAAATACCAAACCTAATTGCGGACTGGCAGAGGTAGTACTTTCCGCATCGCCCCGCATTGAACGATATGCTGAAAAAACCCTGGCAAAAATGTTCCAGACACCCATGCCGTTGTGGAATGAATACCAATGGCCTTTAGAACCTGAACCCAATGATCAATCTCTGGTGATTGACGCTACGGGTGTGATTGATCTTTCACAAAACATGTCGGCCGATGGAACCCTTACCTGGAACGTTCCGGAAGGAGAATGGATAATCCTTCGAACTGGTATGACGCCAACCGGCACCACAAATGCTCCGGCGCCTCCTGAAGCTACAGGATACGAGGTAGACAAAATGAGTCGTGCACATATGGAGAAGCATTTTTACAGCCATATGGGCGAATTTTTGAAACGCATTCCTGAAGCCGACAGAAAAACATTTAAAGTGGTGGTTCAGGATAGTTATGAAACAGGAGGACAAAATTTCACAGATGGCTTTTTAGAAGAATTTCAACAAGTGTATGGCTATAACCCGCTTCCTTACCTTCCGGTTTACCAGGGGAAAGTTGTAAACAGCGTATTGAATTCCGATCGCTTTCTTTGGGACATGCGCCGTTTGGTAGCGAATAAAGTGGCCTACGATTACGTGGGAGGAATGAGAGAAGTTAGCCATAAGCACGGTTTGCATACCTGGCTGGAAAATTATGGGCACTGGGGCTTCCCGAGCGAGTTTTTGATGTACGGAGGTCAGTCAGACGAAATTGGCGGCGAGTTTTGGAGCAAGGGTGATTTGGGGAACATCGAAAACCGGGCAGCCACATCTTGCGGACATATTTATGGGAAAAATAAAATATCATCCGAAACCAACACGGCTGTAGGAAATCCATTTGCACAATATCCGGGCATTATCAAACAACGCGGCGACCGTTTTTTTGCCGAAGGTATTAACAACACCCTCCTGCATGTATACGTTTCACAGCCTGATGAAGATATGAACCTGGCATTGAATACCTGGTTGGGAACCGCATACAACCGGAAGAATACATGGTTTTCGCAGATGGACGTTTATGCCCAATACCTGAAACGAACCAACTACATGCTTCAGCAGGGATTGAATGTGGCCGATGCGGCGTATTTTATTGGAGAAGATGCTCCAAAAATGACGGGGATAACCGATCCTCCCCTCCCCATAGGTTACCAGTTCGATTATATGAATGCCGAGGTGATTGAAAAATACATGACTGTGAAAGATGGTCTGATTACGCTTCCCCACGGAACCCAATACCGGATTATGGTTTTACCAAAACTGGAGACCATGCGTCCGGAGTTGCTAAGTAAAATCAATCAACTGGTTAACGATGGCGCTGTTGTCATTGGTCCTCCGCCTTCCCGTTCACCCAGTTTGCAGAATCAGCCCCAATCCGACCGGCAGGTTAAGGAAATGGCAAGAGAATTATGGGGCAATGTAGATGGTACAACTGTCAAATCACGAAAAGTGGGAAAAGGCATGATCATGAACGGCCTGGATATGAAGGAAGCATTTGCGCTGATCAATTGCCTGCCGGATTGCAACTTGCCAGAAAACAATACAATCCATTACGGTCATCGCACACTTGGAAACAGTGAAATATATTTTATAACCAACCAAACTGCCGAAACAACAACGGTAACGCCTGAATTCAGGGTCAGCGGACTGCAACCCGAACTCTGGGAAGCTGCCACCGGGAGTATGCGGCATTTACCGGCGTACATTCAAAAAGAAAACACAACCGCGGTTCCATTGAAACTTGCACCCAATGAAAGCGTGTTCGTAGTCTTTCGCAAACAGGCAGGTCCGACCGATATTCATGATTTGGAAGCCAATTATCCCACTCCAACTGTTATCGGTGAGTTGAAGGGTCCATGGAACGTTCAGTTCAATTCAAAACAAAGAGGTCCGCGGCAACCGGTTGTTTTTGAAACACTCTATGATTGGACGACTTCGCCGGATGAAAGCATCAGGTACTTTTCAGGAACTGCTTTTTATACCACTGCATTTCAACTGGAAAAGAAAACCCAGGATCAACAAACAATCATTGATTTGGGCAACTTTACAGCCATGGCAAAAGTAACGGTGAATGGAACGTATGCCGGAGGAATATGGACAAAACCTTACCAGTTGAACATTACAAATCTGGTTAATGAAGGTAAAAATGTAATTCAGGTGGAAGTGGTGAATACCTGGGTAAACCGTTTAATCGGCGACAGCAAATTGCCGATCAATGAACGACCAGCCTGGTCCGCGGCTAACAATCCCTACAAGCCTACCGATTCTTTACAGCCTTCCGGGTTATTTGGGCCGGTAAAAGTCTTAAGCGTGAGTCCTTACCGAAAAGCGGGCAAGTAAAAAAGCATTCATAAAAAATTTAAATACACCTGTTGAATTATGATCTTATCATGTTTTAACCTGACGAGAAACAGGTTTTTTTTAGCCGGCTATTATTTCACTTATAGCGAATTAAGAATAACTTTATCTTCAATTACCGCAGATGCTAAAATGAGATAATAAAGGGGAAGATTTTTTACGGAGGCTAAATCTCATGTTGAAATTTTGGAAAGAAGAGCTGCAAAATTCACCCGGGCATTGATTTTTGTTGTATGAATAAATATTTATTCTCTCTAACCCTGGCATCAGGCCTTCTCTGTGTATCTGTTGTTGCTTTAGCGCAAGATGCTGCCCCAGGCGAAAGTTACTTTAAACAGAACTGCGCGACCTGCCATACTATTGGTAAAGGCAAGCTGGTAGGGCCAGACCTTGCAAACATCCTGCAAAGAAGACCAGAAGAATGGGTTCTTAAATTTGTAAAATCTTCGCAAACCGTTATAAAAAGTGGCGATAAATATGCCGATTCATTATTCCAGGCGTTCAATCAAATGATAATGCCGGATCAACCTACGGCTACAGGCGAAGTAGTAAAAAACATCATAGCCTATATTAATATTAGCGGAAAAAATCCAGGTCCAACAGCAAAGGCTCCCGCGACAACCTCTCCACAGACAGACCAACAGACTGGCAAAGCTTCTGGTTCATTTTTCACAACAACAAACGTTATTCTATTCTCCGCTATTTTCATCATGTTACTTGTTATTGTGTTTTTAGCAAGAGTAAATAAGAGTTTAGTAGAACAAATCAGAGACTACTACAGCAGTAACAAATCTTTCTTTTAAAGCGATATTGATACCAGTCAATATTTACTTTATTGAGTTCGCAGTACGATCATTCATAAGAGTGATTCTTCAATACGGGTTATTTTAATTTTTAAATGAAAGCATTATGAAAATGCATTTACTGCTATCAGGCACAGGCATGATGCTGCTAATACTGGCCTGTGTTCCGGCCCTGGCCCAAAATATCGGAGACCCTCAAAAAGGGAAAGCCTTGTTTGTGGGTAAAATCCGGTTTTATAACAATGGGCCTGCCTGCAATTCCTGTCATAATGTAGACATGAAAGGATTCATCAGCGGTGGTGGCCTCGCAAAGGATCTTACACAGGCGGTTACAAGATTAACAGCAGATGGCGTTAGCGGAATTATCGCTGCCATGCCTTTTCCGCAAATGCAAAAATCGTATGAGGGTAAACCTTTAACAGAGCAGGAGATCGCCAATCTTCTCGCGTTTCTGAAAAGTGCAGACACAGCGGCAGCAACTACACAGCCGGCAAACCCGGCAGGAAAAGATTTGATAACAGGCGGTGTTGCGGGCATCATTGTGCTGCTTATCTCCTTTTCTCTTTTCTGGATAAGAAGAAAAAAAAGGCCTGTAAACTATTTAATATTTAAAAGACAAGCTGAGTCAGCCTGATCTTTAAAATCTCACCATACATCGTAAAGCATTCCATTTATTAAAATATTAAGCTCATGAGTTGGATTGAAGATATCATATCGCCAAAAACCCGTAAATGGGAAGAGTTTTATCGCAACCGGTTTCAACACGACCGAATTGTGCGTAGTACGCATGGTGTTAACTGCACAGGAGGCTGCTCGTGGCAAATTCATGTAAAAGAAGGCATCGTTGTGTTTGAAACGCAGCAGTTGGATTATCCGGTTATAGATGATAAACTTCCCCCTTATGAGCCAAGAGGTTGTCAGCGTGGAATTTCTTATTCATGGTACCTCTATAGTCCTCTGCGCATCAAATATCCGCTCATCCGGGGTGTATTATTGGATTTCTTCAGAGCCGAAAAAGAAAAGTCGGGAGGAGATCCGTTAAAAGCCTGGGAAAACATTCAGAACAATGAAGATAAACGGAAACGCTATCAAAGCGCAAGAGGGAAAGGTGGCTTTCGAAGAGCAACATGGGACGAAGTGCTCGAAATAATAGCTGCTTCAAATATTTATACCGCAAAAAAATATGGACCTGATCGTGTGATCGGATTTTCTCCTATACCTGCTATGTCAATGCTGAGTTTTGCATCCGGCTCAAGGTTTCTTCAACTTTTTGGGGGTGTTCATCTTAGCTTCTATGACTGGTATTGCGATTTACCACCGGCATTTCCTGAGTTATGGGGCGAACAAACCGATGTTTGTGAAAGTGCCGACTGGTACAATGCAAAAATGATTGCAGACATGGGTACCAACCTGAATATGACCAGAACTCCGGACACTCATTTCTTTGCTGAAGCCCGCCACAACGGAACAAAAGCTGTAATCTTTTCCCCCGACTTTAGCCAGATCTGTAAATACGCCGACCAATGGATCCCACTTCACGCTGGAAGCGACGGTGCTTTCTGGATGGCTGTTTCTCACATCATTTTAAAAGAATACCATCACGAAAAACAAACGCCCTATTTTTTGGATTATGTAAAACGATATACCGACAGCCCGATGCTGGTTCATCTTGATAAAGTTGAAAATGAATATGTGCCGGTTCGTATGGTTCGGGCCAATGAGTTATCACAATGGAAAGACATTGAAAACGGTGATTGGAAGTTTTTATCTATTGATGGAACGAGTGGGCATTATGTAGTTCCCAAAGGTAGTATGGGCTACCGCTGGGACAAGAATGGCGGTAAATGGAATATGAAATATGAATGCGGTGAAACAGACAAAGATTTTGATCCGGTGCTTACGCTGTTAAACAGAAAAGATGCGGAGTTGCAGGTAACATTTAACGAATTTGGTTTATCAAAAAAAGCGCTGCGTGGCGTTCCGGTTAAATGGATGGAAACCGTGAACGGCAAAGTACCCGTAACAACAGTATACGATTTAATCATGGCTCAATACGGCGTAAGCAGAGGGCTGGGTGGCGACTATCCCAAAGATTATACAGATACCGACAGCGCCTATACGCCTGCGTGGCAGGAAGTTTTTACGGGTATTGATTCAAAAACACTATTTCAGTTTGCGCGAGAATGGGCTGATACCGCTATTGCTACCGAAGGAAAATGCATGATCCCGGTAGGTGCAGGCGTCAACCACTGGTATCACCAGAATCTTACTTACCGTTCCGGTGCAATGGCGCTGATGCTGAGCGGTTGTGTAGGCAAGAATGGCGGTGGGCTTAATCATTATGTAGGACAGGAAAAACTTGCGCCAGTGGATTCCTGGTCTTCTATCGCCTTTGCAAAAGACTGGTATAGTCCGTCAAGGTTGCAGCAGGCGCCACTGTGGCATTATATCAATACCTGCCAATACCGTTATGACGGACAATATTCGAAATACAATACTGTAGGTAAAAACAAATGGACAGATAAACACGTAGCAGATACCATTTTTACTTCGGTAAGAAACGGATGGATGCCTTTTTATCCGCAGTTCAATGACAATCCGCTGGAGCTTTGCAAACAAGCTGAGGCAAATGGGGCGACAGATGATGAGGGTATCAAAAAATATGTACTTGAGAAATTAAAATCAAAAGAACTTGCATACGCTGTTAGCGACCCTGAGGCAGAAGAAAACTTTCCACGGATATGGTATATCTGGCGCGGCAACGCCTTACTTGCCAGTATGAAAGGCCACGAATATGCTTTGAAGCATTACCTCGGCACACACAACAATCTCATCGCAACAGACGCTGATGAAAAACCGGAAGAAATAAAATGGCATGATGTAGCACCGGTTGGGAAATTAGACTTAGTGGTTGACCTCAACTTTCGCATGGATTCATCAGCGTTGTATTCCGACATCGTTCTTCCCGCCGCGTCGTGGTATGAAAAGACAGATTTAAATACAACTGACTTACATTCATTCATTCATCCGCTTGGCCAGGCAATAGCGCCTGTGTGGGAATCAAAAACAGACTGGGATATCTTCAAGAACATCGCAAAAGCCACGAGCGAAATGTCAAAAAAATATTTCCCCGGGGTGATGAAAGATATTGTTACAACGCCACTTACACATGATACGCCTGATGAAATAACACAACCTACCATTAAGGACTGGTATAAAGGTGAATGTGAAGCTATACCAGGTAAATCAATGCATAAACTTTCAGTAGTAGAAAGGGATTACACACTTCTTTATGAAAAGTTTATTACGCTTGGCGAAAGCATCCGTGAAAAAGGATTGGGGGCGCATGGCAACCATTATGAATGTAAAGAAGAATATGATGAGATGTGTACATCCAATCATTTTCATCACAGAAATTTCAATGGCAAAATACTTCCATCTATCCAGGAAGATGAATGGGCAGCCAATGCGTTGCTTCATCTCTCCACATTAACAAATGGCAAACTGACACAGAAAGCATACAAGTACATGGAAGGAAAAACCGGCCTTGTGCTCGCCGACCTTTCTGAAGGCAGTAAAGATGTAAAGATCCGTTATGCAGATCTGCTGGCACAACCCCGTCGTTACAATACCTCGCCTGTATGGTCCGGGTTATTGAATGATGGAAGGGCCTACGCTGCTTATACCTACAATGTTGAGCGACTTGTGCCATGGAGAACACTTACCGGAAGACAACACTTTTATCTTGACCAGGAATTGTACATTGCTTATGGTGAGCATCTGCCAACTTTTAAACCTGCCCCCAACCCGGAAGTGTATGGCGACCTGAGAGAAACCTGGAAAAGAGGTCAGGCCCTGGCGCTTAACTACCTCACTCCACATGGTAAATGGCATATCCATTCTACCTATATGGAAAATCTCAGGATGCTAACCCTGTCTCGTGGTTGCGAGCCCTGCTGGCTTAGTGAAAAGGATGCCGAAGCGCTGGGAATAAAAGACAACGATTGGGTAGAAGTACACAACGATCATGGTGTGTACGTAACCAGGGCCTGTGTAAGTTCAAGAATTCCACCTGGTGTTTGTATTGTGTATCATGTGCCTGAAAGAACAGTAGGTATCCCGAAATCGCAGTTAAGAGGGAACAAACGCGGAGGCGGCCACAACAGCGTTACGCGCATTCATCTGAAACCCAATTACCTCAATGGCGGTTACGGACAATTTTCTTTTCACTTAAATTATTGGGGGCCGGTAGCTCCACAAAGAGATACCCATGTTGTTGTAAAAAAAATGGATAAGCTGGTTTGGTAAGGTCTGACTAAATTTTAATGTTGAACGCTAAATTTTTATGTTATGGATGTTCGCTCGCAAATTGCAATGGTATTCCACCTGGATAAGTGCATCGGATGCCACACTTGTTCTATCGCCTGTAAAAATATATGGACGGATCGCAAAGGGGCGGAATATATGTGGTGGAATAACGTGGAAACAAAACCCGGTACAGGTTATCCGAGCAAATGGGAAGACCAGGAAATTTACAAAGGTGGCTGGGAAAAGAAAAATGGAAAAGTTACACTAAAAGGAGCAGGCAAAAGAAGAGGGCTGATCAATATTTTTTATAACCCCAATCTACCGGTTATTGATGATTATTACGAACCATTTACGTATAAATACCTGGATCTTATTGAATCACCCGCAGGGGATGACCAACCTACCGCCAGGCCCGTTTCATTGATTACAGGAAAGCCAATTGATATTAAAATGGGACCCAACTGGGACGATGATCTCAGTGGCACTCCTGACTTCGCACGAAACGATCCAAATCTAAAAAATATTTCTCCTGAAGAGCAGGAAGTAATGTTTCAATTAGAAAAGATGGCAATGTTTTATTTGCCCCGGATCTGTAACCATTGCCTAAATCCTGCATGTGTGGCATCATGTCCTTCCGGTGCTATCTACAAAAGAGGCGAAGATGGCGTGGTACTCATTAACCAGGAAGTGTGCCGTGCATGGAGAATGTGTGTAACCGCATGCCCTTATAAAAAATCCTACTACAACTGGTACACGGGAAAATCAGAGAAATGCATTCTTTGTTATCCCCGTATTGAAGCGGGGCTGGCTCCTGCCTGTATGCACTCATGTGTAGGAAGAATAAGATACCTGGGGGTGTTGTTGTATGATGCAGATAAAATTGAATCCGCAGTTCATGGTGACGATAAATATCTCATCAAAAACCAGCTTGATTTAATTTTGGATCCGTTCGATCCAAAGGTAATACGGGCTGCAAAAATGAATGGAGTCGCTGACTCTACCATCCATGCAGCACAATTTTCTCCTGTGTATAAGTTTGTGAAGGAATGGGGGCTTGCATTGCCGCTCCATCCGGAATTCCGTACCCTACCCATGTTATTTTATGTTCCACCACTGCTGCCGGTAATGGCTGCGGTAAAAAAAGTAGATAATAAGGAACAGCAGGGAAAAATGGATCCTATTGCAAAAAAATGGGATGATCACTGGTTGTATGATACCAGCACCGCCGAGCTGTGGGGCACCCTGGATCAAATACGGTTTCCGCTAAAATACATCGCCAGCCTGTTCAGTGCGGGTGATGAAGAAATTATAAAATACACATGGAAGAAATTAATGGCTGTGCGTATTCACCGCAGAAGAATTACTGTAGGGGATGTGAGTAATGAAAAAGCTGACGCTACATTAAAAGATGCCGGCTTAACTGCTGGGCTGGCAGATGCAATTTATACGCTTACCTCTTTACCAAAGTTTGAAGAACGATTTGTAATTCCTGCTGCTCACCGGGAGCAGGCCATTGAAATGCTTGATTTTACCGGCGACACCAAAGGCGAAACCGGCTTTGGAATTAAAGGAAAAGTAAAACGGGGAATATAAAATAAACCGGCAACTAAAATCAATTTAAGCATGGGCAACACTTTAGCGATAAATACAATGGAAACGGCCAGCTCCTATCCATATCTAATTGACTACAGCAGGCTGTCAGATCTCTTCATGTATCCTGAAAATGAAGATTATTTCAAAAAAGTAAAGGATATCTCTAATTATCTTTTTGAATCGCTCCCTGAAGCTGCAGCGGCTATGCAGCCGTTTGCCGGGTTTACAGCATCATCTTCGTTGGCCGAAATACAGGAACTTTTTCTGCGTTCCTTTGATCTGCAGGCCATTACTACACTGGATATTGGCTTCATTCTTTTTGGAGAAGATTATAAACGCGGGCAATTGCTGGTATACCTTAATACAGAACATAAAAACGCCGGAAACGAATGCCATACTGAATTATCTGATCATTTGCCCAATATATTAAACCTTCTTCCTAAAATGAAGGATGATAGTATACGCTGTGAAATGGCTACCCGCTTATTGATTCCGGCTGTATTAAAAATGATTGATGAATTTTCTACAGGAAGAGTTGAGAAAAAAGATATGGTATATAAAAAGCATCAGAAAATTTTATTGGAAAGTTCTCAAAACTACAGGCTAATTTATCAGTATTGTCTTAAAGCCCTGTTCGTTGCCCTGGAAAATGACTTTGGATATGATGCCGCTGTAAATGAATTCTTAACCTGGCAATCTGAGCAGGAAGACGCTGCCGGCATCAGTAGCAATGCGGGATTATGCTCCAGATCTGGCCCACAGGCAAATTTTACCCGCAGCATTGATACAGAAATGAATATCGAAAAAGATTAACGTTAAAAATAGAATACCATGGATACGCTTAATGATTTTTTCCTGATTGCGCTGCCTTATATCGCGCTTGCCGTTTTTTTAGTGGGTTCAATCTATCGGTATACGTATAAAGGTTTTCAGTTCTCCTCACTCTCCTCCCAGTTTCTTGAAGGAAGAAAACTATTTTACGGTTCTGTTCCATTTCACTGGGGTGTACTTTTTATTTTCACCGGGCACCTGGTTGCTTTCTTAATTCCCAGGGGAATATTGGCCTGGAACAGCCAACCGCTGCGTCTTATGATCCTGGAAATCAGTGCATTTATTTTCGGTATCAGTATGCTTATTGGACTTATCAATCTTTTTATCAGGCGTTATACCACACCCCGCCTTAAGTTTGTTACCAATAAAATGGACTTTGTAATTTATATGCTACTCATACTTCAAACCATTACGGGTTTGTGGATTGCTTATAACTTTCGCTGGGGTTCATCCTGGTTTTCTACATTACTCGTTCCCTATTTACATTCCATATTCAAATTACAGCCCGATATATCAGCAGTTTCATTGCTCCCATGGACGGTAAAACTTCATATCGTTGGCGCCTTTACTATTATTGGTATTATACCCTTTTCGAGACTGGTACATTTCCTGGTACCTCCCTTCAATTATATGTGGAGGCCTTACCAGCAGGTAAGATGGAATTGGGGCAGAAGAAAAGTTCGCAGCCCTCGTACACCCTGGTCGTTACAGCGTCCAAAAAATACATGAGCCATGCTACTGAATATTGTAACTGACGAAGAATTACTGGTAAGTGAGATTGTAAAAACGATTTTGCTGATTCTTATGATCACAGGTATTGTTTTAAATGTGATCAAATTGGTTCGCAATGGCAATAGGAACATAAGAACGCTTAATTTTTATTTTCTCTTAGTCCTTTTTGTTTTGGTGTTTTTTACAGGAAAAGAATACTTAGTGGAAGGCTCCATGCTACTGCATCCCCGGTACGTAAAAGGCACTACTATTGGCTATTGCAGCATATTTGCCCTGGGAAAAGGAATTGAATTTGAATACGAGATCAATGGAAAAAGATTCAGGAATTGCAATACATTCTATCCTTTATCAAAAGATAGTATCCGGGTGCCGGGGGGAAAATACAGCGTGAGGTTCGCCAAACCATTCTCCGAAAAAGGAAGAATGGATTTTCAAAAAAACAATGAATAAAAATGATTTTTTCATATGAACGGAGCCGCATTATCCAACCGCATTTTAATGCTCAACACGCTTGCCTTTATGGTATGCTTTGCGGCATGGATGATAAATGGAGTGCTGGTTACTTTTCTTGTAAACAATGGCGTTTTTGATTGGAGCCCTGTTCAAATAGGTTGGCTATTGGGTATTCCGGTATTGGTAGGTTCTGTATCCAGACTGCCCGTAGGAATACTTACTGATAAATTCGGAGGCAAATGGGTAATGGCTGCAATTTTATTCTTTTGTGCCATTCCTATTTTCTTTTTGTCGCAGGCCAATGGTTTTACTTCTTTTCTTTTACTCAGCTTTGGATTTGGGCTGGCGGGCGCTTCTTTTGCTGCCGGTGTTGCCTACACCTGCCTGTGGTATCCTCAGAAAAAACAAGGAACTGCTTTAGGGATTTTTGGTGCAGGCAACATGGGCGCTGCCCTCACAACATTGCTGGCGCCCATTACTCTAACTAAACTAACAAATAATGCCACTGATATTGAAGGCTGGAGAACATTGCCCAAATTATATGCTGCGCTTCTTGTGCTGATGGGTATTATTTTTCTTTTGGGCACAAAGCATAAAGTACCTCAAGTATCGAAAACATTACGGCAGCGGTTATCGCCGCTGAAAGAATCCAGGGTATGGCGGTTTGGGCTCTACTATTTTCTGGTCTTTGGAAGCTTTGTCGCTTTGGCACAATGGCTCATTCCGTATTATGTAAACGTGTATTCGCTGTCAATAGTTTCGGCAGGATTCATGGCAACTGCATTTAGTTTGCCGGCAGGAATAGTCAGAGCCGCGGGTGGATGGCTTGCCGACAAAGTAGGTGCACGCATGGTGCTGATCCGGGTACTTGCGATCTGTCTTGTATGCATGATTTTTCTTTTTATTCCACGAATGGAAATCCAGGCGCCGGGACAAGGCGTCATGGCCAATAAACCGGGTATAGTCAATTCAGTTTCATCAAATGAAATTGTTGTTGGTAAGGATACTTACTTTCTGCAAAGCAAGACGGGAGATTCCTCAGAAGTAACTATTCGTTTTGGAATTCATCATGACCAGGAAGGATTCCTGTTTCTTCCCACAACCACATTTCACCAGGTTCCTAATGTAAAGAAGGGAGATGAAGTGATGAAAGGCGAATTATTGGCCAGAGGTGTTACTAGGATTTATTTCCAGGCTAACAAATGGATATTTTCATCTCTCGTATTTATTATCGGGATCATGATGGGTGTTGGCGGTTCAGCGGTTTATAAATATATCTCAGATTATTACTCCGCCAACGTGGGAACTGTTGGAGGAATCGTTGGCGTGTTGGGTGGGCTGGGCGGATTCTTTGGTCCGATTGTTTTCGGTTATTTACTCAAAGTCACCGGCATCTGGACTTCCTGCTGGATGTTTCTGGCTGCCCTGGCTATTATTTGTATTGTACTGGGACGACTGGCCATTAGGGATATTGTTAATAAAAGCAATTGATTTTAAAACCGGGAATGCATGAAAAATAAATTTCTAACTGAGTAATAAATTTTTGGATTCCGTGCGGAACTTAAGAAATACAAAATGGTCGAATCAAACGATATTGCAAAGATTTCTTCATTACTTAAAGTAATCCTCGAAGATTTTAAGCAGGGTATAAAAAACCTCTCGCCTGCTTATTTCGCACTGGTGATGGCCACAGGTATTATTTCAACCGGAGCCTTCATTATGGAGATGAAATGGATTGCTTATATTTTATTTGTTCTCAATAATGTTTTCTATATTATTCTGTGGGCATTAACTATTTTTCGTCTGGTATGGTATCGAAGCAATTTTATAGCCGACTTAACCGACCACATGGCCGGAACAGGTTTCTTTACCATCGTTGCAGGCACCTGTGTTTTGGGCATCCAGTATATAGTACTATTTGAAAAATTTCAAATTGCCGCAGCGTTGCTGATTTTTGGGATTTTGCTGTGGCTTTTTCTGACCTACGCAGTTTTTACCGCACTTACGATCAAACAAAACAAGCCTGCACTGGATAAAGGCATTACCGGAGGATGGCTTACCGCCATTGTTGCTACCCAATCCGTTTCAATACTCAGTGCGCTAATTGCATCACACATAAAACAACCCTACCGGGTAGAAGTAAATTTCTTTGCACTTTCGATGTGGCTCTGGGGTGGTATGTTTTATATCTGGATGATATCCCTGATTTTTTACCGTTATACATTTTTTAAATTTTCACCCGGTGATTTAGCGCCGCCATACTGGATCAATATGGGCGCCATGGCTATCTCAACGCTTGGCGGTTCGGTACTCATCATTAATGCACCAGATGCACCTTTACTTCAATCACTTCTTCCATTCCTGAAAGGGTTCACGGTCTTTTACTGGGCTACCGGCACCTGGTGGATTCCTATGCTTATCATTTTGGCTGTCTGGCGGCATGTTTATAAAAGATACCCACTTAAATATGATTCATTGTATTGGGGTGCAGTATTCCCCCAGGGCATGTATGCCGTATGCACATTTAGAATGTCAAAAGCTTTGAACATTCCCTTTCTGCACTACTTCTATGACACATTTATTTATGTTGCCATTATCGCCTGGACGGCTGCATTTACAGGATTGATACGATTTTTCTTTACCGAAATGCAAAATGAGATTGAAAATCACGTATATAAAAAAGACAAAACCGCTATGAAACTATAACTAAAACAAAACCTTTAAAAGGGTTTACTTCGCTAAAAAGGCATCTGTAGCCGCAATAAAACTTAAAATCATGAATAATATTTTTGAAAAAATCAACAGCAAAAAAGATGATTATATAAAAAGATTTGCAGAAAAAGATTCCGGTGATGATCCTGTTTATTCACCTATGGCCCCACCCGATGCGTATAACCCGCCAGCGATAGACCCGGCACCTTATGATCAATTGCATCCTTCCCTGCAACTCCTTATGGATGAGCACAAAAATACAATGACTAAACTGGATGAATTTGAAAACACATTGCTGGAAATCAGAAAAGAAGGCATCAGCAAAGAACGAAGCGGCAGGCTTGGTTCTTTTTTTGAATTCCTTGATGACAACATTGTGCTACACAACCTGAAAGAAGAAAAAGTTATATTTCCTCTTATACACGAACGCATGATTGACAATGGCGAGCACAGCGTCGGTCCAGTACCTGAAACGGCAGTGGACATGCTGGAACATGACCATATCAAAACGATGGAATTGGCCACACTTACTTTCAGCCTGATGGGTATTTCTTCGCGTATTAAAGACCCTGTTTCAAATGCGCTGCTGATAGATGCCGCAATTGAACAGGGACTTGCACTGGCAGAGTTGCTTCGCCTGCATATTTTCAGGGAAGACAATATAGTATTTCCCCTGGCACATAAATATCTTACGGAAAGTGATTTTGATACAATCAGAAAAAAATTAAAAAAATACTTTTCGGTTGAGCTGCCCATAAAACAGTCACCGGCATAAAATAAATCAAAATGCTTACAGATCGGTTTAACCGGATACACGATTATCTGCGTATTTCCCTAACAGATAAATGCAACCTGCGCTGCAGCTATTGCAACCCGCCTGACCTTCTTAAAGATCACTTTAAAGGATTGCGGCGTATGACTGCGCAGGAAATTGATCAGATCGTTTGTGCCTTTGTAAAAGAGGGTGTAAAAAAAATTCGTCTCACAGGCGGTGAACCTCTGGTAAGAAAAGATACCCCCGAAATCATAGAACGCCTATCCAAATATCCGGTGGAAGTGGCTATCAGCACAAATGGTGTACTGCTTCATAACTATGTGGATATTTTTACCAAGGCTGGAATCCGGTCAATAAATGTCAGCCTTGATTCTCTGAAAAGGGAGAAATTTTTCGCTATCACGAAACGTGATGAGTTCAATCTTATCCTGAACAATATTTATCTTTTGCTCCAAAATGATTTTCGTGTAAAGATCAATGTGGTTGTTATGAAAGGCGTAAACGATGATGAACTGAATGATTTTGTAAGCTTGACCAAGCACCTGCCGCTTCATGTGCGTTTCATTGAATTTATGCCGTTTTCAGGAAATGCATGGAGCCGTGAAAAAGTTTTTTCTTACCAGGAAATGCTGCATCATATTTCCACCAAATATCAATTCATGAAGTTGGAGGATTCACAGCACGACACCGATAAGAAATATCTTGTGCCGGGCCATGAAGGCGCCTTCGCGATCATCAGTACCATGACCCAGCCCTTTTGCGGCAGATGCAACCGCATGCGTTTGACCGCGGATGGAAAAATGAAAAACTGCCTCTTCTCAAAAACTGAAATGGATATCCTGAGTGCATTAAGAAAAGGAAATGATATCATACCGTTAATAAAACAATGCGTATGGATGAAAGAAGAAAAACTCGGAGGTCAAATTAAAACAATGTATGGGGAATTGGACACTACAAAAATCAATAACCGCAGTATGATTCACATCGGTGGTTGAGTAAAAGAAATCCATATGCGTATCTTGCTTAAAAAATAAGAGAATATGATTACTGTATCCGAAGCAAAGGACCTAATTTCTGAAAACTGTGTTCCGGAAAGAGTAGAGAACAGGCTATTGTCAGAGTCTCAGGGTTATATCCTGGCAAAGCCTGTTTATTCTCCGGTGGATACACCGCCATTTCATCAATCAGCAATGGATGGATATGCATTTTCTTATGAAAGCTGGGATGGCAAAAGCATGCTGGAAGTATGTGGTGAAATTCAGGCAGGAAGTAATGTCCCTATTGAGGTAAAATCATTTGAAGCTGCCCGCATTTTTACAGGCGCCGCCTTGCCTGATGGCGCCGATACGGTTGTAATGCAGGAGCACGTTGTGAAAAATAAAAAAACAATTCGCATAGAGAATGTGCAGCTTACTAAGGGTGCTAATGTCCGGCTTTGTGGTTCTCAAACAAAAAAGGGTGAGCTTGCATTAAAAAAAGGGCAACTGCTCACTGCACCGGCGATATCTTTCCTTGCAGGTATTGGTATTGAAAGAGTCAACCTCTTTTCCAAACCCGTCATCAGCATTATTGTTACCGGTAAGGAACTTAAACAACCAGGCAGCGAAATAACAGAAGGGAAAGTTTACGAGTCTAATTCTTTTGGACTTTCTGCCGGTTTACATGCACTGGATATCGCGCCAGCTTCTGTTGAAATCGTTGATGATGCAGAAGAAGATATTATCAAAGCGATCACAAGACAATCAACAAGTGATATCCTTATTCTGACCGGTGGTGTCTCCGTGGGCGATTATGACCTGGTATTACCTGCCCTTAGAAAATGTGGCGTGGAAAATATTTTTCATAAAGTAAAACAAAAACCCGGAAAGCCCTTTTATTTTGGCAAACTCGACCAGCGTCTTGTATTCGGGCTGCCGGGGAACCCCGCATCTGTGCTCACCTGCTTTTATGAATACATAGTTCCCGCTATAAGCAGCTTTACAAAAAAACAATATTTTAAAAAAATAAACATGCCTTTGGCAGATGATTATAAAAAGAAAGCAGGCCTTACCCATTTTCTGAAAGGGAAAACTAATGAAGGGAAGGTTAGGATATTGAATAACCAGGCGAGTTACCTGATGAATTCATTCGCCATTGCTGATTGTATCATCGAACTGGAAGAAGAAAAAGAACAATTTATAAAAGGTGAAATGGTAAACGTTCTGATGATCGTTTGAACAGGAAAAATCAAAAGAGGAATGTAATCACGATCAACAATGCTCATAGAAATTATATTTTATTTCCTGCTGTTTTTGGTAGCCTTTCTCTATTCTTCTGTAGGACATGGCGGCGCCAGCGGTTATCTGGCTTTGATGACGTTTTTTTCTTTTGCACCCGAAACCATGCGACCAACGGCTTTGATGCTGAATATTTTTGTTTCACTTATTGCGTTCATACAATACTACAGGAGCGGTCACTTTCGCTGGCAACTGTTCTGGCCATTTGCAATTGCATCCATCCCGGCCGCTTTTATCGGCGGATTAATTGTTGTTGATGCAACAATATATAAACCAATACTGGGAGCTCTTCTTCTTTTTCCGGTGGTGAGACTTGCCGGAGTAAAATTTAATACCGAAAAAACCCGGAAAGAACAAACCCTGTTTGCTTCATTGCTCATAGGCGCTACCATAGGTTTTTTTTCAGGCATGATTGGTATTGGCGGCGGTATTATTTTAAGTCCTGTAATATTATTATTGCATTGGGCAAATATGAAACAAACCGCTGCGGTATCTGCCTTATTCATTCTTGCGAATTCTTTTGCCGGTTTAGCAGGTCTATTCACAAAGGGTTTTGATTTTAGAACTGAAATGGTGTGGATGATTGTGATCGCCTTTTCCGGCGGGCTTGCAGGCTCATATCTCGGTTCAAAAAAATTGAATACTACTTTTCTGAAGAAATTGTTAGCAATGGTGCTGTTGATGGCCTCCATTAAATTATTATTTGCCTGAGTATTCAAAACCAATCATTAATCCCAACATATCATTGTAATGAGCCCACTACTTTTATCCGGCAGATTACTATCCATGATTTTATAAATATTTAAAAATATCCTGTTTTTCAGGGATGGTTTTGGATTTCATTAAAGTTCATTTTTATAGCGTCATTTTAAACCGGATAAAAATATTTATCATGAACAAAATAATTTTTTCCCTGTGTTTTTATATTTCTGTGACGACAGTTGCTGCCCAGGAAATCCCACGCAGCGAAATTGAAGATAGCGTACTTGGCTGGATGAAAGTTTATCATTTTAAGGGTGTTAAGGAGCCTCTAAAAGTAGATGCTAAAGTTTATTCTGCCGCCCAGTTGTCTGTTGCCGATTCATTGGCAAACTGGGTCCAGGCCAGTTATACTCCAAAGGGTGGATTGGGGGATGTTAAAAGGGCTGTTTTAGAAAAAACAGGATTGTATAATCAGAATACAGCGGCTCTGCCACAGAGTTACGGCGCTTATGCCAAAACTTATTTCTTTCTGAAATATAATAATAGCCACAAACTGGTACCGGCAAATAATCTTGGGGTAACATGGGGTATCATGGCCAATGCAGTGCCGTCGGGCTGGGAAATCAATGACATTAGCAGCCCGTCACAATATTATTTTACGTTGCCTTCATTTGAGATAACCACAGGAGAACCAGCAGTAAAAAAGCAGCATGATCTCACAAAAATTACCAATCTGAAACCGTACATAAGCTTTTGGGTGAAGAATGTAGAATCGGGTGGAGGAACAGATTATGTATTACTATGCAAAGACAATAAATCGCCCTATTTAAAACTGTCCAAAGGAGCGTATCTTCAGGTTCTGGAAACTGCATTGCCGGTTATTTATCAAACTGAAAAGAAAAAGATCATTGAGAAAGAGCAGGGCAACCAAAAGAACATAAATTATTTTATAGGGTATTTAAACGAGAAAAATGAAAAACGAATTGCTAATTTAAAACTCATCAGGGAGAAATATAAAGGCCGTCTTGGAGAACCTGCACTCGTAAGCGCCCAACCTTCTATTAATGATTTAGAAAATGGGAATGATATATTTAGCAATGGCTATTTGTCAGACCCGGAATCAACATCGGGAAGAGTACCTGTTTATACAATTGATCCTGCGATGGCTGCGCTTTGTAAAACAGATAAACCACAATGGATACTCATTAGCTGGTGGTGGGCTGCCAATGACCCTGCAGAAAAATACCTGCATGAGTCTATCATCAACAATTTTAATTTCGATTACGTTTATAATTTTTTCTTTAACCCGGAAAAAGTAAAAGGTCAGCAATATAAGCCTCTTCGTTCTCCTTTATTCAAAGAAACAGTCACGGTTACCGAGGCGTCAGAAGCCAGCAATAAAAATACAGCAGATCCGAATATATTTTTCTTTGAAGACTTTTCTACCACCCTCCCTGGTAAAACTCCCATCGGCTGGAAATCAAAATTAAATAGCGATGGCAAGAACTGCGTTGTTGCTTCACTTGATGGAGAACCAGGAAACTGGGTTGAAATAAAAGGCAACGAAGCATTAACTCCAATTCAAATTAAAAAACCATTTCCGCAAAACTTTATATTGAGTTATGACCTGGTAGCTCCCAAAGATTTTACCTGGGGAGGCAAAGGTTTGGCATTTCAATTATCAAAAGAAACATTACCCGGGAATGCCGAATCTTTCCTGAATCTCAGAATAGGTCCCGGATCTGGCGGCGCCAATGGATCGGCTGTTGTTGAAACAAAATTTACCTCGCCACCAGGATATTTAACCGGTACCAAATGGGAAGCAGCACCAGGGTTTTCCAATAACAAAAAAAATAACAGGATTACGGTAACCATTAAAAAAACAGACGAAACACTACAGATATTTATTGATAAGAATAAAATAGCTGATTATCCAAAAGCAATTCCGGCAGCACTTCTATTTAATGCAATTTCATTTACACATAGCCGCAGTGATGCTGAAACCGAGAAATATTATATCAGCAATATTAAGATTAGAAAAGATTAATTTTTATAGATTTGTTGAAAACAAATATTGATTGCAACGAATTGTTTACTGCTCCCCTGCTTTTAAACATCAACCACAAAATGAATTTAAAAAAGCTTTAAAGCAATTGTAACATGGAAATTAATTTACTTTCATTCGGACAGGTTGCCGACATCATTGGAAAGGATCCCATGAAACTCGCTGATGTAAAAAATACAAGTGAATTGAACAGGTATCTCGCCAAAAATTGGCCGATGCTACGATCCATAAAATACTCCATTGCTGTTAATAAAAAAATCATTCATGAAGATACCCTGCTGCAGCACGAAGATACGGTAGCAATACTACCACCATTTTCAGGAGGATAAATAAAGAAAAATGACGCATTCAACTAAATATCAAAGATACCAGCGGCAAATAATACTGGAGCAATTTGGGACCAATGCCCAGGAAAAATTATTTCAGGCAAAAGTTTTGGTGGTCGGGGCCGGCGGTCTGGGTTGCCCTGCGCTGCAATACCTCTCCGCTGCAGGTGTGGGAACCATTGGGATTATTGATTTTGACGTTGTAGAACTGAGTAATCTTCAAAGACAAACCTTATATTGTACTGAAGATATTGGAAAGCCCAAAGCCCAAACGGCAGCAGATAAATTGAAAGCATTCAATCCGGATATTGTGTTTTATGTTCATCATATTAAATTGGATTCAAAAAATGCGCTTGACTTAATACGCAACTATGATGTATTGATTGATGGCACTGATAATTTTGCCACAAGATACCTGGTTAATGATGCATCCGCAATACTGAATAAGCCGTTGGTGTATGGGGCAGTACTATGTTTTGAAGGGCAAGTGGGTGTATTTAACCTGGCAGACAAGATTACCAGTACCAAAACCAATTACCGCGATTTATTTCCTGTTCCGCCGGATCCTGCATCTGCACCATCCTGTAACGAAGCGGGTGTGCTGGGTGTACTGCCTGGCATTATTGGAACCCTGCAGGCCACAGAGGCCATTAAGATCATTACCGGAATCGGCAAACCACTGTGCAATACTATAGTTTCATACAATGCGTTAACCAATTTATTTTATGAGTTCATGATTTATCCGGCAAAGGAAACAGATTCATCAATTCCTAAAAATGAATCGGCGTTCAGGAAATTTAACTACAATTGGTTTTGTGGGTCACACGAAGCGCTTAATGAAATAACACCCGCAGAATTTGATGATTTAAGAACACGGGAAAAGATAGATATTATTGATGTTCGTGAGACGAATGAATTGCCTCTCGCAGATGAATTTTCCTTTATTAAAATTCCTTTGGGTAAATTTGGAGCGGCCATGAAAGTTATTTCAACAAAACATAAAATAGTCGTGTTTTGCCAAACGGGAAAAAGGAGTCTTACTGCCGTAAAGATGCTGAATGAAAGATTCCCCGGGTGCGCTGCGGTTAGTTTAAAAGGGGGAATAGAAGCATGGAAAAAATATCAACTTTCTGTATCAACTACGCCGTTCAATGAACAATCATGAATTCAGGAAAAACCAGAAAAGTATTTATTAACGGTCCGGTTAGTACTGGCTTTATTGCAGATGCAATTGCAAAACACAGTACTAAAATGAATATCGGGGCGCACAGTATATTTCTAGGACAGGTGCGCAATGACGACATTGGCGACCAGAAAGTAGCAGCAATAGAATATACCGCCTATGTGGAAATGGCGGAAGAAAAATTTCATGAGATAAGAGAAGATGCATTTGGCAAATATTCATTGATATGCCTGCATATTTATCATAGCCTGGGAGTGATAAAGTCCGGGGAAATTAATTTATTCGTTTTTGTTTCTTCTGTACACAGGAAAGATGCCATAAAAGCATCCGAAGAAATTGTAGAAAGAATTAAAAAAGAAGCACCCGTGTGGGGAAAAGAAATATTTGAGAACGACGGCTTTCAATGGAAAATAAACACCTGATGCATTATGATAGACATCACCCATAAAATTGTAAGTTTTCGGTCGGCCACTGCGCAGGCAATTGTAAAAGTGAGCGTGCCGGAAACCATTGATGCGGTAAAAAACAAAACGGTTCCCAAAGGCGATGTGCTCGAAGCAAGCCGTATAGCGGGTTTGTTTGCAATAAAAAGAACCAGCGACATGATTCCGGATTGCCACCCTTTACCAGTGGAGTTTGCTTCTGTAACACATAAAATTGAAGGGCTTGAAATTATTATTCATACGGAAGTGCATACCATTTACAAAACAGGTGTGGAAGTGGAGGCTATGCACGGTGCATCAGTCGTGGCTTTAACCATTTATGATATGCTGAAGCCGATTGACAGGCAGATTGAAATTACAGGTATTAAACTACTTGATAAAAAAGGCGGCAAATCGCAATACATCGAAAAAACGATGAAAAAAATTTCTGGTGCTGTGATTGTGTGTTCAGATAGTATTTCTGCAGGGAAGAAAGAAGACCGCGCAGGAAAAGCGATCATCAGCAAACTTGAAAAGTTAAATATTCCCATTGAAGACTACAGTATTATTCCGGATGAGAAAGATATCATACAAAAAAAGGTGGTGGCATTATGCGAAAAGAAAATAGATTTAATTATTCTCACAGGTGGTACAGGTTTATCTTCAAGAGATGTTACTCCCGAAGCCATCCGTCCCTTACTTGACCGGGAAATTCCCGGCATAGCGGAAGCAGCAAGAAATTACGGTCAGCAACAAACGCCCTATTCCATGCTGTCCAGAAGCATTGCCGGGTTAAAAGGAAATACGCTCATTATCTCCTTACCCGGATCCACGAGGGGAGCGTCTGAAAGCATGGATGCATTGTTCCCTTATGTGCTGCATATTTTCAAGATACAGGATCACGCACCTCATGAATAGAAAGATCGCTTACCTCAACTTATCAGATCTTTTTAAAAATTTTGAGTACCCTTTGCTTTCTTTTATAAACTTTGCCGGTCCAGGCAAAGCGCCGGAGCATGAGCGGGTGCAACAGATTGCAGCTCATCTTTAAGTTCGCTGACCATGACCGTTTTGATAACAGATTTCATGGCAGGATTATTCAAAAAATTCATGGAGTGATTTGAAATAAACAGTGTTCCAACCCTCTGTAATATCATCAAACTCACTGTCGGGGATATTGCTGTGCTTTAACTCCACCGAGGTTCCCTGCACATGAGGATGCAATATAATGGTAACGATGGAAGCCTCATCCGTGTCGCCAAAATACCATTGCTGTACTATTTTTTTACCCGGGATAAATTCAAGATTCTTTCCTTCAATACTTTCGTCCCACAATGAAAATGCTGAACCAGGCTCGGTTGACATGGTAGCCGGCTCGCCCGTCCATAGTCTTATCGCCAACGGATTGGTTAACGCATTGTATACTTCTTCGGGTGGAGCCGGGATGATATAATATTTTTTAAACGCTTTCAATGATGTATTGTTTAGGTGCAAAAATATTATTTTGCAATTATGAAAGGATTTCCGGTTTGCAGGAGCCTGCAAGACTAAAAGGTGCTGATGCTGCCTTTAGCAAATTTACCCGTATGCCTGAACAGGATATGGTGGATATTCACGACCGGTCGTTCAACGAATAATAATGATGTTCAGCTCCCCGTTTCAAAATTAATAACAAGTGCCGAAAGACGGAATACACCATCAATTTTTCTCAAAACTACCCAATGCTATTTCCTCAAACACAATGCCTTCGTACGGATTTTCATTACCGGCTTCATACAGGCAGCCCAGGTTGCCATTGGGCAATTGTACCAGGTTGGAATACGCTGACGGGCCGGCATGCAATAATTTTTTCAGCTTCCATGACTTTCCTTTGTTGTAACTTATCTTAACGGTCATGGCTACCCGCGCGTCTGCATTTGCAGGATTGGAAAATGCAAGGAATGATCTTTTCCCGGAGTTGTCATACCACAACAGGCTGCCCTGGCATACGGGTTCCGTAAGCGCGGTGTCGGTTTTAGGTACAGACCAGCTTTCTCCCCCATCTTTACTGATAGAAACTTTGCGGTACCGTGTTGGGCCATAATTCCGCATGTTCAGCATCAGGCTGCCATTGGGCAATTCGGCTACGGTACATTCGTTAACCATATCCTCCGGCGTTGTGCCACCCAGTGCCCACGTGGTTCCTCCATCGTCGGAATAAATGCTATGGGAGTAATATTTTTCAGATACTGCTTCTATATGATCGCAGGGGATAACCAGCCTTCCTTTGTATTTTCCTTTCCGGAGTTGTATACCGTTAACAGGGCCGGTAGCATACCAGGTCCAGTTGTCTTTTTTTACGTCTTTTGTAATTTCCTTCGGTGCCGACCAGCTAACGCCATCATCTGCAGAAGAAAATACAAATACCCTGCGTGTATCTTTACTGGCGCCTGCCATGATATCCTTTTCATGGTCTGTTCCCAGGTTCCAGGTAGAAAGCAATAAAACAGTACCGGTTCTGCTGTCTATCACGGGAGCAGGGTTTCCACATGTATTTGCGCCGTCATCCCATACAATTTGCATTGCGCTCCATGTTTTGCCACCATCTGCAGAGCGTTTTACTACAAGATCAATATCACCCGCATCGTCGCAATTGTTCCTGCGTGCTTCTGCAAACGCGAGCAGGGTTCCGCCTGTAGTAGTAACGATAGCGGGTATGCGAAAACACTGGTACCCGCTTTCCCCGCTTTTGTACAGATGGTTAAGCTCCTGTGCGGAACCAGATATTGAGGCGAATAATAAAACCACTACAGGAATACCTCTATTCCACCGTCTTTTGAAAAAAAGAAAATATGCAACAGTTATTTTACTCCAGTATTTCATCATGATATAACAGATTGTGACCTAAAATTACACTGTAAAGGGGTAAAAAAAGCCCCATAGAAATGGGGCCTTAATGTAAAACCCTTAACCCTGAAAAAAGCAATTTACCTTAATTGTTCTGTTGAAACAATAAGCATTAACCCTGAGTTTTTAATAATTGTAATTGTATTGAGGGAAGAGAAGATTACGCAGGTTTTTATTTTTTTTGCAAAACCGGTTGTTACCTGTGCGGTAGCGTAGGAAATGTAACCAAATGATTGTTACGGCCCACTTTTTTATAACTTCCCTGAAGTGTACGCCGTTTCCACACAACGCATGGTGTAAATACAATCCTGTACAGAATTGTCGGGTATATAAGCGGGATCTGCTTTTGCTTTCATGATCTCCGCCATAGAACCTATAAACGCATGGGGAAACCATGAGCCATTGACAGGTAAGACCTCCCATGCAGGTGAAGAGCTTTCACCTAATAATATATATTCAAACCGATCCGGAACGCCTTCGGGATAATTCATCAGTAAACCCAACTTTATTTTAATCGCACCCTTTGTTCCTTCAATTTTAATATAGGCATCCTGGTTTTTCAATCCAAACCCGTGTGCATGATTGGTTAAAATATTCGCCCTTACCATATCCCCATAATCCATGATGATATTGGAACGAACAGAATGCAATGCATCCATTTGGGGATGACCTGTTGTTTTGGCATACACGCCTGAAGGATTACCAAGAAGGTTTCTGATGAGATCAATATAATGAATGCTGTGGTATAAAATTTCGACCCTCGGAGCGCTAAAAAGAAAATCCCACAATTGCCATGGCGTATACACGTTCACGTAAACTTCCACATCACAAATATCTCCAAGCCACCCTCCCGCGATCATCTTTTTAGCCATAACTATATAGGGTGCGTACCGGAGTTGGAAATTTACACCTGCCGTTATTTTCTTCTGCGCACATAATTCAAGTATGCGCTGAGCCTCTTGCTCGTTCTCTCCCATCGGCTTCTGCAATAATACAAATGCATTGTCCGGCAATTGCTCAAGTACACTAATCATGGCACTACCCGGCACTGCCACATCGTAAATAACTTCAGTTCCGGCTTTCCCAACAAGTTCTTCAGTGCTGTTGTAAACCACCGGTATTTGAAAATCTGATACAAGTTTTATTGCCTTTTTGTGGTCAGGATCAAAAATGCCAGCTACTGCAAATTTTGCCAGCCGGTATGCAGGAAGATGCGCCGTTTGCACAATACCACCAGCCCCGATAATCAACGAGCCAGGTACGGAGATGCGGTTGAGGACCCGCCCCGTTTCAAACCTTGTCCATGTTTCAAAGCCCGGGCTGCTTTCCGTAAGCTCAATAACACGTGCGCCGCGACACAGGCAGTGATAGGTATTAAGCCCGCCTGAAAAGCGTCCATAAGCAAGCGCTATTCCCTGGTGAAGTACAACATAATCGTTGTCGTGGTCGTGTCCCACAAATGCCGCTTTTACATCTTTGCATTCCATAAAAGCCGAAAAAAGTCCGGAGTTAACGGGAGGCACACATTCAGTTTCCAGGCGGTAGCCTACACGTTTAAGGGCAGCATTTTGGCTGGCAATACCAAACTCAATTAAGGGAATGTGAAAAAAGGCCAGGGCAGGGAACCCCCTTATTCTCTTTTGTAAATTGCTTACTTTGTTTTATATACCATTTGATCTGATTGCTTCTTATCCAGTCTTCCCGCCGGGGTGCATCGGCGATATCATTAGTGGCATTTGAATCGAGAAGATAGAACAGGTATGCTATTTCATTGGACCCCGCAGGTTTATAAAGTGGAATGACCTGGTTCGTATATCCAAAAAGCTCTTCCACCGATTCTTTTTTGGGTGTATTCAAACAACCGTCTAAGTTTACCACGATGTCGTACACTTTGTCTCTCGTAAGTTCTCTTTCTGAATCATGATTTCCGAAAACAACTGCAAAGGGAATGTTTCGGCTACGGGATATGTCCGTTACCTTTTTCCAAAGCGAAGCCGGATCGTTGTCGGTTACTATATCGCCGGTATACATTACAAAATCCGGCTTTTCAATGTCCAGTATTTTATTCATAATGTCGCAGGCGTGGTCCGTCTCTCCCGGTTTGTGAACAGCATGGATGTCAGTAAACTGAACGATCCTGAATTTGCCGTTTTTATTGAAGTGCAGTTTCGTTTTTGAAGCATGGTGGGCGTTCCCCATTTTTTTATCCGGGGAATTTTCTGCAGATATTCCCGTACCTGCTAAACCCAATGCACCAGCGGTAAGTGCAGTTTGCCTGATAAAGCTGCGCCTGTTAACATTGTTGTTTGCCATATGTTTTTTATAAATTGATTATTTCGGTTTTTTCTTAAACAATTTTTCAGGAGGAATGATTTTTTGAGCCATAGTATTGCTTCCATATCCTGCATGCAATAATACCCGCTCAGTTTTGCGGTTATAGTACAAGTCGAGTTTGATACGGAAAAACCCTTTTTTCAAATAAGCCATTCCTCCGTTGCCCCTGTGTTGAGTAGCATTGTTATTGTTGTTTACTACCAATTCGGTCCCAATAAATAATTTGCTGGCGCCTGTTGACCACAGGTAAAAGTTGTATATGCCGTCTTCATCAATCTGGATCCAGCCGGAAAACCGCACACCTATACCGCTCTCAAATTTATTCAGACTATGACTTACGGTTGCCTGAGCAATCCCGTTTTCAGGATCCGACACACCCAGCTCAAAACAAGTAGCGGTATATACGGGTTTCAGCCTGTCAAAATCCGGTAAGCTGTTAACATTGCTGTCGAGATGATAAATAAAATAATGTAGTCCGTGATTGCCGTCACTCCTGGCAACTCTGTATTCTGCTTTAACAAATGTGCTTCTGCCGGATTCATTAAATACAGCAGCAGTAACGATGGCAGAGTTGTTCAAAACGAACGGAGTTGCATAGAGTAATGATTTCCTGCTGGGGTTTGAGCCGTCAAGTGTATATCGTATTTCACCTGTTACATCCGCCGGCAATTGAATATCAACAACGGCGGGGGTATCGGCAAACAATCCACCATAGGGCACAATGATTTTTTTGTTGAAAAATAAGGGGGAGATAATATTGCGCCGCCCTGCCAGATATTGTCAGGCTCTTCAAATCCCTCAAAAGCGGCTTTGTTGGCCCTTCCTGTCCATACCTGAGGGGCTTTCAAACCCAATGCGAAGCATATATTTGCAGCAACATCATATTTGTAGATCTGCTGTTTGATCTGGTAGTTTTTCTTTATTCCTCTCCCCGAAAATATGATCGGGGTATTGAACTCTTCGTATGAAGTACCCCCGTGTGTATTGGCAATACCGCCATGGTCGGCCACCACCAATACCATGGTATTGGGTGCCATGGAACTGCTGTTGATGCCATCTATCAAGAGTTTTACGTCGGAATCGGTTTCTTCCACTGCTTTAATATACTCCGGGGACATAAATCCTATACGATGGCCCAGGTGATCGGGGTTATCAAAATGTATGAAAAGAAAATTGGGCGATTTCTCCTGTATGTAGGCGACAGCTTTTTCAGCAGCTTCTCTTTGTGTTTCACAAGCTGCCCAATAATCCAGTTGCTCCTTATGCAGCAGGTCTCCAAAACCACTCCAGTCATAAACCGCTCCTATTTCTGCCTGCGCATTTTGTGTACGGATCGCGTTAAAAATATTGGGGAATCGTTTGTGGCTATCGAGGGCGGTATAAGGGAAGTTTGTTACACCCGATCTCCAGGACTCATCAATTGTTCCGGTTGCCTCGGGGCCTGCTCCGCAGAGCATTGCGTTCCAGTTTGGCTTGCTGCTGGTGGGCAACACGCTTCGAACAGTATAGCTGTATGCTCCGGCCTTTCTCAAACTGTCCATGCAGGGTGTAAACGCGGATTTAAATCCATTGCTGCTTAACCCATCAATGCCAATAACAACAACGTGTGTAATGTAGGGCTGGGTCTGGGCCGAACAAAGTACATGCAGCAAAATACTTATCTTAATCAAAAGAAAACTTTTCGCGGGTATGCTGTTTCTTTTTGCAATCTTCATGTAACTTTTGTTGATCTTATATGCTCTCCCTGATAAAATTTAAATTATAAATACTAAATATTGTTTAGTATTTATTAAAGATATTCCATAGTCCTGAACAATGCAATTCTTAACAAAGGAATTTATTAAGGCTTTAATTTTGGTATTGCAGCTTTTGACACTGGATTGGGGTATAAAGAGGATTAATAGGTCAATGCGTCCATCCTTTCTATTAGATGTCCCGGTAAAACAGGGATGTTTCAATCGTACCCGAAGCACTCATCTTCTCAAGCCGCTGTTGGGCTTTGTGTTGTAAGTAGGGGCAAACTGAAAACTGAGTTAATCCTTCATCCAGTTGCCCTGCCACTGCTTCCTCCACTATCCTGAAAAATCAGATTATATACTAAGCAATCGATTTCCCCGGCGCAGTGGTTGCCTGGGGCGAAAAGCCACCCGGTATAATCACCGCATTATAAAAATGAAAGCGTGAGCACACTACACCGAAAAATTCAGTCAGTTGCATGAACACGATCCATCCATTGAATAAGGCCGGCAAGGCAAAAATATTCTTGCATTGGAAAACATGCCCCCTGAAAGTAAAATAGTGGAAAAAAAAGGATGGGTTAATTTTTATGAAAAAATTCATGAAGGGTTACAACATCTTCTGTCTATTTATTTGTGAGTGTTAAAATTCCAAGTGCTTTTTGATAGTCCATAACCAGCAAACGAATGGAATATTGCAAGCGGGTATCTTCAAGCCTGGCTTGTGTCAATTTTAATTCAGCATCGGTCAGTTCCAAACGGCTTCCCAAACCTGCTTTATAACGCTCGTACTGCATCTGATAACCTGAGAGAGCAGCATGAATATTTTGTTTTTGTATTGACCATTGCTGTACTTCATTTTTCAATTTCACAGACAAAGCCGCAATTACTGTTTCTGCTTTACTTGTAATATCTGCAAGTGCTAACTCCTGCTGTTTTAGTGAAATTGCAGAAGCTGCCGACTGATACTTCAGCCTGTTGCCAGAATAGATTGGAACAGTTAAACGTACGCCTGCAAAAGATGTTCTTGGTAAACCGTAATATTTGAACCGATAATCATCTGCCTGCGACTGAACCTGGTACTGTGCAAATACCTGTAACGTCGGTTTGAACATGGCTCTTACCCGTTCTTCCTGCAGTTTGCTTTGCTCCAGCCGTAATTTTGCAAGATGTAAATCGGAACGATTATTACCGGCAATTTCCATGGCTGCAGAGGATAGTAGTTGATGAATGAATGCAGTTTCGATTGCTAACGAATCAGTAAGTAATATTTCTTCAGACAGTTCAGCACCCATCACTTGTTTCATTTGCATGTGTGCTACACCTATCTGATTTTCTACTGCGGATACAGCCAGCTTGATATTCTGCACTGCAATAAAATGACTGAGCGTATCTGTTTTCAGGTTCTTTCCCTGTAGGTATAAATTTTTAGCATCAGTTAAAGCCTGCTCATTGCGTAGCTGGCTTTGTAATAACACCTGCTTTTGCTGTTCATAAAACAGTACTGTATAATACAATTGCGATACTTCAACAACCAATTGCTCTTCTAACGCTTTTTTGTTTTGCAAGGCTGTTTTTTGTTGCAGCGCAGCAGCCTTTACCTGGTTTTTAACAACAGGGTTAGTAAGTCCATACACAGCTGTAACATTTGCATCGAAAGCGAGCCGGCCGCCGTATTTTGTATCAATGGCCTTTGGCATTGCACTTTCATCACGCAGGTAAATTACAGGCCGCTCTGCGAAAAACAGGTAACTGCTGTTTAACTGAACTGAAGGAAGCAAAAAACTCTTTGCTTCTTTCACCATTTCCTCCGAACGTTTCAGTTCAAGAGAACGTATCTGCAATTGCCGGTTACCTTTTGCCGTTACCTGCAGCACATCTTTTAAGCTCATTTGCTGCTGCTGTGCAAATACAGCTGAAGAAGAGACTGCCGGTAACAACAGCATCAGTCCTCTTATTATATATTTTTTCACTATTGTCCGACTAAAATAACATAAAAAAAGCGGTTCCGAAGAACCGCCGATTAGTTAAGTTTGAGTTACCACACTTAAACTCACTAATGATGGATAAAGTTAAAGAGTTTACCGGACAGCCGGTATTATCACAGATATTAGATTTAATAA